>ODAI012220531.1_pt1 | contig 16779 bp, 10 predicted proteins | sample 1539321 | NCBI WGS metagenome assembly ODAI01 (sample SAMN02144231, study PRJEB22623) | gut metagenome | biome: sheep rumen | host: Ovis aries | place: New Zealand | reverse complement strand
GGGGGGGCCCCGGGGCGCCCGCCGGGACAGCAACGGGGGGAGCCAGTACAATCTTCCGGGCACCTACAGCGCCATTGCGGACTTCGGTCTTCTGATCATGGCAAAGGAAGCCGCTGACCGGCACGGATACCGCTATGCGGTCGGCAACGTCTCCTGTACCGATGTCTTCTACCGTGAAGATAACCCGGATAAAGCCTGGGCAAAGATGGGCGTCCTGGCCAGCGAGATGGAAAGCTACGCGCTTTACTGCAACGCGGCCGCGGGCGGAGCAAAAGCCCTGAGCATGTTCACCGTCTCCGATTCCCTGGTAACCGGCGAGGCCATGTCAGCCTATGACCGCCAGACTTCCTTCACAAACATGATGACGGTCGCTCTGGAGACCGCAGTGGCCGCGGAATAAATGCAGGCATGGCAGCTACTTTCGGGCTTTATCGCTCAAAAACGGGGTTCCCGGATGAGGGAACCCCGCATTTTTATGCCTTTGCCTTATGGTTTGCGCGGTTGTAATTGATCACGGAGATCACAACCAGAACCACGATTGTTACGATATAGGGAAGCATCAGCACCAGGTCGGCCGGCGCATTGGTCAGCTGCAGCTGGTTGGAGACGGCGTCCGCGACACCGAAGATCAGCGCGCAGAGCATGGACCCGAGCGGAGCCCCGCCTACCATCGAGGATGCTGAAAGGCCGATGTAGCCTCGTCCGGCAACCATGTCCTTGGTAAAGGAGGTCAGGTAGCCCATGGACATGAAGGCTCCTCCGATGCCGCCCAGAATACCGGACAGGATCCAGGCCAGAAGATAGATCTTCGACACGGAGATACCGACAGATTCCGCCGCGTGCGGATTTTCACCGACCGCACGGATATGAAGGCCGGTCTTGGTCTTGCGGATAAAGATGCTCAGGAGAATCGCCGCAAGCACCGCGCCGTAGGTCAGGATATTATGTCCGGAGAGGATCGGTCCGATTACCGGAATCGATTTCAGACCCGGAATCGCAATCTTCGGCAGTGCCAGCGACTTGATGGCAACAGCAGAATTGGATTTCTCACCTGTCAGCGCAAAGAGCAGGAAAATCGTTCCGCCCGAGGACGCCAGGTTGATGGCGATCTGCGCGAGCATCAGATCTGCCTTTCCCTTTACCGTGGCAACCCAGATCAGTACGCCTGTGACGGCTCCCGCAAGAACGGCAGCAAGAAATCCGACCAGAGCGCTGTGAGTGGCTCCGCTGACAATAACGCCGATCAGGGCGCCCCAGAGCATCATGGACTCCGCAGCCATGTTGAACAGGCCGGCCTTCTGGCAGACCGCCGCGGACAAAGCCGCGAAGATCAGAGGAGTCGAAAGACGCAGTACGGAAAATCCGAATGAAGTGATCAGTCTGATATTCATGCCTTCCCCTCCTTTTCTGCAAGCGCTTTCTTCGCGGAATTAAAGATCAGCCTGCGTTTGAAGCCGCTCAGGAACATCTCAGCCGCCACCAGGACGATGATGATGCCCTGGATAATGGAGACGAATTCCGGCGGTATATCGGTCGTACGGGAGACGATGTCCGCACCGGTACGGATGTAGGCGATCAGGAAAGCGCTCAGAGGAACCAGAGCCGGATTCTTTCTCGCCAGAACCGCGATCATCAGTCCGTCGAAGCCGTAGCCTGTAAGCGCGGTCCACTGGTAGCTGGAGAACATGCCCAGAACCTGTACGGTTCCGCCGAGTCCCGCGAACGCGCCGCCGATCACCTGCGCAAGGATGATGGTTGAAACAACCGGAATACCGATGTATTTCGCGAAGACCGGGTTCAGGCCGACGATACGCATCTTGAAGCCGAAGGACATCTTATAGAACAGAATCCCCGCGACAAGCACGCAGAGCAGGGCGACAATCAGTCCGGCATGAACCGAAGTTTTGGGAATGATGTTCCGGAACTTCAGCTCCGGTGCCCATTTGTAGGAGGCTGTGATGGAGGAACCCGGGTCCTTGATCTGATACTTCAGAATATAGTTGGTCAGATACAGAAGAATGTAGTTCATCATCAGGGAAACGACGCAGACATCCGCGTGGAAATACTGATCCGCGAGAGCGGGAATCAGGGACGCTGCCATGCCGGCCAGGCAGCCGACCGCCAGAAGGATGATGAGAAGAAGCCAGGCCGGAACCTTGTTTGAGAGCGCTATGGCAACGCATGCAGACAGGCATCCGCCCAGATTGACCGCTCCTTCTCCTACCAGGTTGAACTTGTTGATTGCATATACAAAGCACATGCAGATACCGGTGAAGATGATCGGTATCATGGTCGAAAGGATATTGCCGAACCGCCGGAAGGACGAGAACGGTCCCACGATGAACTGCTGGATGACATACAGAGGGTCGTCCGAAATCAGCGCCAGGATAACCAGTGCGATCGCATAGGCAACCAGGACGGCGACAAGAATACGGACCAGGTCAAACCAGGTCTCGATTGTTTTTGCTTTATTCATAGTACACCCTCCATTTCCTGCGCAGTCATCGTGCGGATGCCCAGCATATATTCACCGAGCACATCGACATCGACTACATTGGCCTTGGGGAAGGCGGCGACGATCCTGCCCTGCCTCATGACCAGCAGCCGGTCGCTCACTTCCAGAATCTCGTTCAGGTCTGCCGAGATCAGCAGGGATCCGATGCCCTTCTCGCGGGTCTGGCGTACCAGGTACTTGCGGATCATCTCAGCTGTACCGACGTCAACACCGCGGGTCGGCTGGTTGGCCACCACGAAATTGGCCCCGCTGGTGAATTCACGCGCAACGACCACTTTCTGGATATTTCCGCCGGAAAGGAAGCGGATCGCTTCATCCTGGCTGTCGCAGGCAATCTCAAACTCCTCAATCAGCTCGTCCGTGATGCGCTTCGCCTTCTTCTTGTCCAGGAAGATGCCGCTCATGTTCTCCTTCTTGTCAAAGCGGTCAGCGATCGCGTTGTCCCGCACCGAAAGGTCATTCACGCAGCCCACCGTCATACGGTCTTCCGGTATGACGGACATGCCCGCTGAGCGGATATCCGCGATCTTCATCCCTTTCAGATCCTTTCCGTTCAGCTTCACGGTCCCTGCGTCATATGAAACCATACCGCTGATGGAATCGGACAGGTCGCTCTGGCCGTTGCCCTCCACGCCTGCGATTCCGAGAACTTCCCCTTCACGGATGGTAAAGGATACATCGTCCAGGGTCTTTTTGCCCTCAGAATTCGTCCGGGTCAGATTGCGCACTTCCAGGATCGGTTTTCCCGGCCTGGGGTCTTCCTTATCAATCTTCAGGACGACATCGCGGCCTACCATCAGACGGGAGATCCCCGCCGCATCCAGTTCCGATATGGGATACGTGCCGTTGCAGTAGCCGTGCCGGAGCACCGTAACATTGTCGCAGAGTTCCATAACCTCTTCCAGCTTATGGGAAATGAAGATTACGGAATGCCCTTCCTTTCTGAGAAGCTTGAGCTGCTCAAACAGCTCGCGGGTCTCCTGTGGTGTGAGAACGGCGGTCGGCTCGTCCAGGATCAGGACCTTCGCTCCGCGGATCAGTGCCTTCAGGATCTCAACCTTCTGCATAAGTCCTACGGAAAGGTCTCCCACTCTGGCAGATGCATCCAGCCCGAAGCGGTACTTATCCGACATCTCCTGCGTCATCTGGACAGCCTTCTGGGTATCCACCAGTCCGTTCTTCCTGGGTTCCATGCCCAGCGTCACATTCTGAGCCACCGTCATGGACGGAAGAAGCATGAAATGCTGATGCACCATGCCGACGCCCAGGCTGATCGCCTCCAGCGGCGAGGAGATCTTCACTTTCTTTTCATTTACATAGATCGCGCCCTCCTGAGGCTGCTCCATTCCGAACAGAACCTTCATCAGGGTCGTCTTGCCGGCCCCGTTCTCCCCTACCAGAGCATGGATCTCACCCTGCTGCACAGAGAACGTAATGCCTTTATTCGCCACGAAGCCGTTTGGATAGATCTTCGTGATATTTTCCATTTTCAGTGCTTCCATAAGCTTTTCCTTCTCTAAGATAAAGCAGACTTGTTTTCCTCGCGCGGCGATGTCCTCAGACGTCCTGCTGAACCGGACAGCTCTCTTCTCCCTTTCCGGCCTGTGATCAGACCGGACGGGGGAAGGCGCATCTTCCGGGCCGGTTCCTCCTCATTAACTGCAGAAACGGGGAGCCCGGAGCAGAAGCTGCCGGATCCCCCGTCTGTTATCCGCCGTTGCCGGGAATATTATTTAACAGAACCGATCAGAGCCTGATAGTCATCCTCAGTCCCGTCGAAATAGGACTTCACAACGATCTTGCCGGATGTGATGTCTTCGATCGCCTGATCAACCGCATCCTGAACTTCCTGCGGAACAACTTCCGCATAGTAGTCATTCTGGGAAAGTCCTACAGCGTTCTCAGCAACGCCCATGGCCTTCAGAGTTCCCCACTCGATGGTGGAAGGATCAGCGAACAGGGAGATCATGGTATTGCCGACTTCCTTGGTAACGGAAGTAGCGATCACCTTCGCAAACGCTTCGTTGCTGTCGATGAATGCCGCATACTGGTCAGAGTCAACGCCCAGGGTCCACACGCCGTCAAGCTCGGTAGCCGCCTCGAAAGCGCCTGTGCCTGCTCCGCCGGCGATCGGGAAGAATACGTCTACGCCCGCGCTGGAGTTCTGGGTATTGCAGATCTCTTTCATCTTTGCGGTGTTGCTCCAGTCGCCGACCCAGCCTGTGCTGACCTTGACGTCCGGATTGTAGGAAAGCGCACCGTCCACATAACCGGTGATGAAATCCTTGATAACCGGATTCTCAACTCCGCCGATCGCTCCGATGGCTCCGTTCTGTGACAGGCCTGCCGCCACGATACCGCCGAGGTAAGAGGACTCATTCTGTTTGAAATAGATATACAGAATGTTGTCAGCGGCTACCGGCGTATCAGAGTTGATATCAAAGAGAACGAACTTCGTATCCGGGAACTCCGGAGCAACTGTCTCAACCATCTCCTGATAGGTGGAGCTGGCGATTACATAATCGTAACCCGTGTCAAGCAGGTCATACATGGTATCCAGATAGCCCGCAGCATCATCCCCGGTCTCAACCGTCTTGACTTCATAGCCGGCGCTCCGGAGGACGTTCATGCCAACTTCACCGGAATCGTTGAAAGACATGTCACCAAGGCCTGTTACGATATAAGCGATGGAACCTTCTCCTTTAAAATCCGGCTCTTCCGCCATAACAGCCATGCTTCCCGCAAGTGCAAGGGCCGCAGTCACGGATGCTGCAAGTATAGTGGTAAACTTTCTGTTCATACGACTACCTCCTTTTTATGAAACCATTATGTGACGGTCCTCTGTCGTCGGACAGGAGGCCCAGCTCAGGCGGCCGGATGTTTTGTGCAAATCGACAAATATTTGCGGGCAAACAAGCCGCTCTTTCCCCAAGTATACCCAAACATAAGGGAATTTGCAAGAGAAGCATACAGCTTTTTATAAATAAAAGTTGCGATTCACGGCCTGACTCAGATCAGCTTCCGGTCCGTCATGCCTGTGCGGCACATGGCCCTGAGCGTACTGTGTGCCGTAAGAAAACCAAAAAGGAAACGCTGATCCAGACCGCTTTCCAGGCTGCCGGAAACCGGCACTGCGGACAGATCAGCGTTTCCCTTAATTACTTATGACATGAAAGTCAGCTTCTGCTTCTCACTCGTTATCTGCAGTCACTGCCTTGGCAGCGGTACGGCCCGATACGAAGATCTCAACGATCGCGTTTCCGCCGAGGCGGTTGCCGCCGTGGATTCCGCCGGTGACCTCGCCTGCAGCATACAGTCCGGGGATAATCTCTCCGTCTGTGCTCAGGACGTGGCGTTCGGTATCGACCTTGATGCCGCCCATGGTGTGATGCGTACTCGGAGCCATCAGACGGATGGTCATCAGTGTATTGTCCAGATCATAGGAATCGACATTGTAGCTGCCGTCCTCGTTCTGCTCGACATTGCCGATGGTGCGGGAAGCGATTGCCTTGCCCACATCCGGGAAGTCACTGCCGGTCATGACAGCCATGTCATAATCGCGGATCGTCTGGATGACGACTTCCGGATCAGCCTCAATACCGAGCTTCTCGAACAGCTCCGGAAGTTCGGCGATGGTGCGTCTGTAGTAGCGGCCTTCGTAATCGCCGTCGGCCAGCTGCATCGGAGCCGGCATCATCTGCTCTGCGTTGTAGAACTCAAGGAAGACACCCTTGGTGCCGTTCACTTCGATACCGTTCTTAAACTCAGCCAGGGACAGAACGTCACGCTCGGAACCTTCGTCCACGAACCTGTGACCGGTGGTCGGATTGATCCAGCAGGCGTAGTTGCCGCCGCCGAATGCGAGGTTGCCGTTGTCGACCCAGGAGATCGGCATCAGCTGCGTGAAGCCGAGGCCTGTGGTGTCAGCGCCGACTTCTTCTGCCATCACGATACCGTCGCCCTGCTGGGAGCTGCGGTTCGTGGTCTTGGTCGACTTGGACAGATATTCTTCTGACCAGTAGATGTTGTAATCCAGAACCATGTCGATGTTGGCCGCAAATCCGCCGGTGCAGAGGATCACGCCCTTGGTCGCATGCGCCGTCACTTCAGTTCCGTCATACATCATCGCCTTGACGCCGGTCACGCGGCCGTCTTCTTCGATCAGCCCGGTCGCGGTGGTGCGGGTCATAACCTTGTTGGCTTCATTGGCCTGCAGGAAGGAAGTCATCGGAGCCATGAAATAGGTGCCCCAGCGTCCGCCGTACTCTTCGGTCTCGCCGTCGCCGTCCGTGTCCACATTCGCGCCGATGAATTCATTCTCTCTGTACCACAGAGCGCCGATCAGGGTCGGCTGGGTATCTTCGATAAAGGTGGCGCCCATGGATTCCAGCCACGGCTTCAGATCCTGGCCGTCCTCGATGAACTGCTTGACCAGATCCACGTCTCCGTAGATCCATTCGCTCTTGTCCGCGCTCTGGCGCAGTCCGCCGTAATAGGTCTGGAAGATATGCAGATTCAGGGTGGAGAACAGGGTCAGCTGATTCTCGGGAGTTCCCGCGTCAAGCTGCGGCTGTGCCCAGTCAAGATAGGCCTGAATCTCTTCCTTCAGAGCCTGGAGGGTCGGCAGATAATCTTCATGCACGCCGTGCTTTGACAGCTCTGCCGCGTCGCCCGCCACGAATTCATTCTCTACATAGAATTCCTCATCGAAGGGCTCCTCGCTCCAGTTCAGGATCATCTTGAGCTCGTCGATGCAGCCCTGTACGGACTTCACCTTGTTGTAGGTCTGGCCGTCGAATCCCACGCCGGTCTCAGCATCCGGATCCTCCGGATCCCATACCAGGTAGGGCATAACGGACTGATACTGTCCGCCGGAAACCAGGGTATTGCCGCCGACTTCCGCGTTCTTCTCGATCAGGAGAACCGTATTGCCGTCCTGGGCTGCCTGAGCTGCCGCAGCGATACCTGCTCCGCCGCCGCCGACGATGACCACGTCATAGGTCTCTTCGATCGGATCCTGGGCTTCGACTTCCACAGTATTCTTCTTGAAAGCGTCCAGATTGGTGCAGCCTGCCTGCTCCGCCGCGTCGTTGACTGCTTCGCGGATCGCTCTGGTCGTGAAGGTGGCGCCGCTCAGTCCGTCAACGCCGGTTCCGTTGGCTTCGATCATGGCCGGAATCACGATCTCATAAGCCGGAGTTCCTACATGTGCGGTCTCAGCGCTCTCTGTTACAGTTACGTCCGTCAGCGCGTCCGCACTGAAGGTGACGCCGAAGGTGACAGGGCCGTTGTAGCCGTCTGTCGTCGCGGTATAGGTTCCTTCCGTGAAGCTGATCGGCGCGTCCGCGTCGCCGGCCTCACCGGATGCCTGCGCGATCAGGTCCGCCACAGCCTCGGCAACAGCATGGGAGCTGACAGTCGCGCCTGCGACTCCGTCGATCTCCGCACTCTGCGCTTCCAGAATCTGTTTCTGGACCTCGTCCGCGATCTCCGCTCCGATCCCGGCTGTCTCTCCGCTGACGTCAACGCTGACGTCCGTGATGCCGGACTCGTCGAAGGTCGCCGTTACGGTAACCGGTCCGTCCATGCCCTGTGCGGAAGCGGTATACTCGCCCGCTTCAAAAGCGAAAGCCGAGAACGGCATCGCTGCCAGGGAGAGCGACAGCAGCAGTGTTGAAACTTTTCTCATCTTATCCCTCCTTGCTGAATGAAATAATAATGATGTGTGATGAGTTACCGCGGCAGCCCGCCGTCACGCTCTTTCAAAACAGGTCCGCCGCCAAAAAGTCTCCCGGAGGAGACTTGTTTAAAAGATTATAACACGGGAATGCTTCCTGTAAAAGGATCATCTTTCCGGTTTTAACTAAATTTCGAAAAGAATCATTCTTCCGGATTCAGATCTTTTCAAGCTTCTCAGTCATATCCCGGAGAATCCGGACATAGGCGTCCCTGTCCATCCCGGTCAGTACCCGGACCTTTTCCCCTGCGCGTGCCTCACGGACATAGGTTCTGCCGATCTCCTCCTCTTTTTCTGTCTCACAGAAGAGACTGCAGGGCGCCCAGCGGGCGATCTCAGGATGGAGCAGGCAGGCTGCCGTCGCCAGGTCATAGATCACGGTCCCTTTCAGGCCCCAGCCCGTATTCCTCAGTTTCCGGTTCAGCAGAAAGCGCAGGATCGGCCGCACGAGCAGCTCATTGACCCTGCCTCCGCAGCCGGACAGATCCCGGATGTCCTCCGCTTTCAGCGAAGCGTCATCAAGACCGTCCAGCCCGCACATGGAGATCGGAATCCCGCTTCGGAACACTTCCTCACAGGCCTCGGGATCCACCCAGATGTTGAATTCCGCCGCGTCCGTGATATTGCCGCCCGCAGCGCTTCCGCCCATGATGAAGATTTCCCGGACCAGATTCTTCAGGTCCGGATGCAGACGGAGGGCAGTCGCCACATTGGTCAGAGGGCCGAGGGTCAGAAGAAGCAGTTCACCGGGGAAGCGCTTCGCTTCCACATAGATGCGCTCCCAGGCCGGCAGCTCATCCTCGCGGCTTTCCAGGGTATAGGAGATATCCGCCAGGCCGTTTCCGCCATGCACCGTGCTGGTCCTGCCTGCACCGCGTGTAAGGGAGCGGTCCGCGCCCCGGGAAACCGGAACATTCTTCAGTCCCAGAAGGTCTCTCAGAAAAATGGCATTTTTCAGGGTGTGCTCCAGGGGCACATTTCCCGCCACTGCACAGATGGCTTCAATCTCCGTATCGGGATCGCAGGCGCACAGGGCGATGGCCAGCGCGTCATCCACTCCCGGATCGGTATCGATCAATATTTTCCTTTTTTCCGTCATCCGCCCGTCCTCCATCTTTATTTTCTCTTCTGTCTTTTCTCTTCTTGCTCTATTCTTCTGACTTTTCTCTTCTGGCTCTGTTCTTCTGTCTTTTCTCTTCTGTCTTCTTCTATCTTTTCTCTATACTATATTTCTTCTTCGTTCAATGCACTTCTTCACTCCACAGAACTGACGAGATTAAGAACCTCATCGCGGATCGCGGCATTCACGGCCACGGCCTTCTCCCGGCTGTCCTGCTTTGTGTAGAAATAGAATTTAATCTTCGGCTCCGTTCCGGACGGGCGCACCGCGAACCAGCTTCCATTTTCCAGGAAGAAACGCAGCACATTGGAAGATGGAATATCCTCATAGCCGTCCTTGTAATCGATCACCTTCGATACTTTGTAACCGGCCACCTCTGCCGGCAGATTATTCCTGAGGCTGACCATCATCCTGCTGATCCGCTCCGCGCCTTCCAGTCCTTTCAGAATCAGGTTCGGCTCGTCCTCCGCATAGAAGCCGTAGCGCTCATAGAGTTCCTCCAGCACCTGCCAGAGGGTCTTTCCCATCTTTCTGTAGTAGGCCGCGGCTTCGGCAACCAGCATGCCGGCGCTGATTCCGTCCTTGTCACGGATCTGCGGGCAGGCGGCGTAGCCGACCGACTCCTCATATCCGAACAGGTACTGATAGCCGTTTTCCTCCAGGAAGGGGATCCGTCCGCAGATATTCTTGAATCCCGTAAGGGCTTCAAACATCTTCACACCGTAAGCTTCCGCCATCTCCGAAGACATGCTGGAAGTCACGATCGACTTGACCATGGCGCCGTTCTCCGGAAGTGTTCCCGCGCTCTTTCTGCCCTCAAGAATATAATTGACAAGCAGGTATCCGGTCTGGTTGCCGTTCAGGGGCACATACTCACCGTCGTCCCCAAGCAGCTCTATGGCAAAGCGGTCTGAATCGGGGTCGGTCGCCATCAGGAGTTCCGCGCCTACTTTATGTCCGAGTTCTTCAGACATCTTAAATGCCGCGGGCGATTCCGGGTTCGGGTAGCCGACCGTGGTGAAATCCGGGTCCGGCAGCTCCTGCTCCTTTACAATATGGAAATTCGTAAATCCGCGGTCCTTCATCATGGTGCGGAAAGGAATGGAACCCGCCCCGTTCAGCGGCGTATAGACGATCGGGATATCCAGGCTCAGCTCGTCGCCGGAATGAATGGCCAGAGACTCTACCGCGTCAAGGTACATGCGGTCATATTCCTCCCCCAGCATGACGATCCTGCCGTCGGCAAGGGCCGCTTCATAGTCCCCGCGCTTTACATCGTCAAAATAGTCAAGGGCCATGATCTTCTGCGTCATTCCGTCCGCAATCTGCGCGCTCACCTGGCATCCGTCCTCCCAGTAAGCCTTGTAGCCGTTGTACTCCTTCGGGTTATGGGAGGCCGTGATATTGATGCCCGACACCGTGCCGAGCACACGGATCAGATAGGCAAGCTCCGGGGTCGGTCTCAGATCCGGAAATACATAAACACGTATTCCGGCCTCTGCCAGGATGCCCGCTGCCAGATGGGAAAACTCCTTCGAAAAATGGCGCGGATCGTGGGCAATCACGACGCCTTTCTTTTTTGCCTCCTCGCCCCTTTCACAGATAAAATCAGCGATTCCCTGTGTCGCGCGCCCGACCGTATAAACATTCATGCAGTTGGTACCGGCCCCCAGGATTCCTCTCAGGCCCGCCGTCCCGAACGTCAGGTCGTTGACGAACTTCTCCTTCATGAGCGCTTCGTCCCCCTCAAGAGAGACCAGTTCTTCATGCAGGGGATCCTCCGCGGGAACCTTCTCAAGCCACATCTGATACTTTTCTCTGTAATTCATAATTCTCCCTCCTCCTTTTTCAAACAACGGGTAACTGGATCCGGTGTCCCGGCTGAAACGAAAGGGGACGGTACCCGCAGTTGCTTAAAACCGCAGGCAGCCGCCCCGAATAAAGCCTGACCGGTTCAGGCTTCTGTTATATCGATCTGGAAATCGGTGGTGCGCATCAGGCGCCCCACTTCCCTCCCGTCCGGAACCACAAGGCTGAACGAGCTCGCCGCTCCCGCGCAGAGGCCTTTCTTGAAAGCGTTCAGATAATCCCCGTCCGAGCCGAGATAACCGGCCAGAAATCCCGCCACCATGGCGTCTCCCGCGCCCACGGTGCTGACAACATCGCCCTGAAGGGCGGGGGAACTGTAAATCAGCCCGTTCTCGGCCAGAAGGACTGCTCCGTCCGCTCCGAGACTCACCAGAACATTGCGCGCTCCTTTTTCCATCAGCTTCCTGGCATAGGGGACCACATCTTCCCTGCTCTTAAGCTGTACGCCGAAAATGTCGCCAAGCTCATCCCTGTTGGGCTTGATCAGAAAAGGCTTATACTTCAGTGTGTCCGTAAGAGCCTCCTGCTCCGCGTCTACAATCACATTCAGTCTGCGGTTCTCCAGCATCATGAGCACCTGCTCGTACATATTGGAGGGAAGGGAATCCGGAATATGTCCCGCCAGGACAAGAAAATCCCCGTCCACCAGGCATCTGAGCCGGGCATAGAGAGTGCCGATATCCTCCGGCGTCACCCGGGCTCCCTGTCCGTTGATCGCAGTCTCCTCATCCGAGAGAATCTTCATATTGATGCGGGACATCCCCTGCTCGACCGAGATAAAGTTGCACTCCACCCCATAGCCGCGAAGAAGGCGGCGGATCTCCGCCCCCGTAAAGCCGGCCGTAAATCCGAGCGCGGTATTCTCGAAGCCCAGCCGCTTGAGGGTAAGAGAAACATTGATTCCCTTGCCGCCCGGATAGATCGTCTCCGAAGTCGTACGGTTGATGCTTCCTGTTCTGAAATGTTCCACCCCGACAATGTAATCCAGAGTCGGGCTGAATGTAACCGTATAGATCAAATCTGCCTCCCACTAATCCATCTGCCTTACTCTTTCGCAATTCTATGATGTCAATCTCCCGGATGCAGCGTGCAGAACTCATGTAAGACAAAACCCTGATTTCGAATATCTGCTTTGAATATACACCATTTCACAGGAAAAATGAATATACTATTTCAGCTTTCTCCTGTACTCCAGAAGCCTGCAGAGAATCTGTCCGCATACTTCCGCATCTGCGGCAGCCCTGTGCGCCTCCCGGTTTACGATCCCGAAAAAGTCCCCGACGGTGCCGAGCCTGTAGTCGGGAGACCGTCTCAGAAACTGCCTGGAAAGCTCCAGCGTGTCCACAAAAAGCAGCCTTCCCTCGATCCCGTTTCGCTCCAGGGCGCTTTTCAGGAACGCCATGTCAAAACGGGCATTGTGGGCGCAGAGGAGGATCTCCTCCTGCCCGCCTTCCCCGGCGCCGGTAAAAAAATCCATGAGCCTGGGATACACCTCTCTCTCGGACGGCGCCGTATACAGCATCCTGTCCGTGATGTGGTTCACCTTCGTGGCGCCGTAGCTCATCCTCACGTCCGGATTGACCAGCGTCTCAAAACGCCTTACCGCAGTCCCGTTTTCAAACAGGACCGCGCCAAGTTCGCAGATCCGGTCCCTTTCCGGGCTCAGGCCCGTCGTCTCCGTATCGAAAGCGATAAATCTGTGCCTCAGGCGCCTTTCGGTCTCCCCGGAAAGAGTCAGGCGACGGACTGTAACAACGGGAGCAAATGTGCGCGCCGCGGGCGTATTCCCGGTCTGTGCCGGAATTTCCGCAGGACGGGCCGCAGACCCGCCGCTTATCCCCGCGGCGGTGCGGACTGCTTCACCGACCATTGCCGCGGCGGTGCGGACTGCAGCTTCACCGGCCATTCCCGCATCGGTGTGGACTGCAGTTTCACCAGCCATCCCCGCGGCGGTGCGAACAGCTTCACCGGCCGCTTGCGCCTGTGCCTGTCCGGAAGCAGCTTTTGCTGCCGCCTCCCCCGCAAGCCTTGCGGACAGGCGGGTGTTGCGCACAGATGCCCGGTTGTTCCGGACCGCGCATGCAAGGGCTTTCCGCTCGCCGAAGATGACCAGCACCTTCTTTGCCCTTGTGACAGCCGTGTAGAGCAGGTTGCGCTGCAGCATGATGTAATGGCTCATCTGAAGGGGCAGGACCACGATCGGATACTCGCTGCCCTGGGCTTTGTGAATGGTCGTGGCATAGGCCAGGACCAGTTCATCAAGCTCTGAGACATCATATCCGACGTTCCTGCCGTCAAAGGAGACGGTCAGTTCCCGGTCGCCGGTATTCACTGCCGTGATCAGGCCGATGTCTCCGTTGTAAACTTCCTTATCATAATTGTTCCGGATCTGCATCACCTTGTCGTGAAGGCGGTAGGATATGCCGCCCCTCATCAGGCAGGGTCCCTCCGGATTCATGGCCTGCTGCAGGAGCGTGTTCAGATGCACCGCCCCGGCAGCCCCTTTCTGCATGGGCGTCAGGACCTGGATATCCCGGAGCGGATCCACCCTGTAATAATCAGGGAGATTCTTCACACAGTAGGATACCATCCTCTTCACCGCCGCATCCTGGTCCTCCTCCTCGATAAAGAAGAAATCAGACTCCTTCCCGCCCCTGAGATCCAGCGGCTCTCCCCGGTTGATCCGGTGGGCATTCATGATGATGCGGCTGCCCTGGGCCTGGCGGAAGATCCGCTCCAGCCGGATGACCGGGACCGCCCCCGAGGAGATGATATCACAGAGCACATTTCCCGCGCCCACGCTCGGCAGCTGGTCCGTGTCCCCGATCAGGATCAGGGTCATGGAATCCTGCAGGGCTTTGAGCAGGTTATACATAAGGATCAGGTCGATCATGGAGCACTCATCCACAATCAGGACGTCTCCCTCGACCGGATTTTCTTCATTTTTCTTATAGGCGCCCGGCGGCTGCGCTTCCAGAAGGCGGTGGATCGTGCAGGCCTCCATGCCTGCCGCCTCGCTCATCCGTTTGGCGGCGCGTCCGGTCGGGGCCGCCAGAAGAACCCTGAAGCCCGACTCCCGGTATGCGGCGATAATCGCCCGGGTCACCGTGGTTTTCCCGGTCCCGGGTCCCCCGGTCAGGACCATCAGTTTGGAATGGATGGCCGTAAGGATCGCATCCCTCTGGATCGGATCATAGCAGATCTGCATCCGGTTCTCGATCCTGCTGATCAGTCCCCCGTCCTCCATGACAGTCCGCTCTCTGGCAGCGGAAAGAATCGTCCGGATCCTCCTGGCCACTCCCCTCTCTGCATGGAAAAAGGCCGGGAGCCAGATGCAGAGATCGCCTTCCGTCGATTCCTCTTCCTTTTCTGCGATCACATCCTTGGCCCGGATCATATCGTCAAGCGTAAATTCAAGAAGCTCCTTCTCCGCTTCCAGGAGTTCCGATGCTCTTTCAATCAGCGGGGTGCGGCGGGCAAAGCAGTGTCCCTGATCGGAGAACTGGTGCAGGGTATAAAGAATGCCGCTGCGCAGCCTCATGAAGCGGTCCTTCCCGATCCCCATCTTCGCAGCGATCTGGTCCGCCGTCCTAAAGCCGATGCCCCATATATCGTCCGCAAGGCGGTAGGGATTCTCCCTGACGATCCGGATCGCGTCATTTCCGTAAGCCTTATAGATGCGGGCCGCGTGCGCCGGCGCCACGTCATGGGACTGCAGGAACAGCATGATATTCCGGATCTCCTTCTGGGCCTCCCACTCGGAGAGGATCCGGGCCGCCCGCTTTTTCCCGATGCCCTGCACCCTGCTGAGCTTTTCCGGATCGGATTCGATCACTTCCAGGGTCTGATCGCCGAAGGCCTCGACGATCCTTCTGGCCATCTTCGGCCCCAGCCCTTTGATCAGTCCGGAGCCCAGATATTTCTCAATCCCGAGTGCTGTGGCCGGCAGGCTCTCTTCCCATTTCATGGCCGAAAACTGCCTGCCGAAGCGGCGGTCAATCTTCCATTCTCCTTCCATGGTCAGGACAGAACCCACATGGACGTCCGGCATGGAGCCTACAACCGTCACAAGTTCAGGATACCCTTTGGCGCGGCATTTGATCACCGCGTAGCCGTTTTCTTCATTCTGATAGGTAATGCGTTCCACAACGCAGCGCAGATGATCCACAGTCAGTCTGCTCCTTCTTTAGCGGCGCCGTTCCCGGCGCCGTTCATATCTGATATCAGAACCCGCTTCTTACCTGCAGATACGCCGAATCAGAACCTGATTTCAAATTGCCCGTGAACGGCAGCGTTCATATCTTACAAAATGATAGACGAGGTCAAAATAAGTCTGCTCTTCACTGATTCCCGTAATCTCCCATTCCGGATCCGCGTCCAGATCCGGAAAGAAGGTATCCGCCTCGTAGACGTGCTCGATCTTTGTCACGTGCACTTCATCTGTAAAAGGGAGAAACTGTCTGTAGATGCTTCCGCCCCCGATGCACCAGGCTTCCCTGTCCGGATATTTTTCCAGCTCTTTCAGCACATCCTCCACGCTGTGAAGGACCGTCGCCCCCTCCGCCCGGTAATTTCTGTCCCCGGTCAGAACCAGGTTGACGCGCCCCTTCAGAGGCTTTCCTCCCGGAAAACTTTCCAGGGTCTTCCTGCCCATCACGATAACCTGTCCGGTCGTCGCCGCCCGGAAGGCTTTCATATCTGCCGGAATCGATACGAGAAGCTGGTTCTTCCTGCCGATTCCCCATCTGGCATCCACTGCCGCGATCATTTTCATACCGGGTCCTCCTTCCAAAACAGAGTTTTGTACCATGGCGAAATTCCTTCCGTCTCAGACCGCCACAGGTATATTCTTTATCTGCGGATGCGTCTCATAATTCTCCACATGCAGATCATCCGTCGTAAACTGATAGAAGTCCTTCACCTCCGGATTCAGCCACACCTTCGGGGCCGGCAGCGGCTCCCGGCTGATCAGCTCCCGCACGAGCGGAACATGCCTGTCATAGATATGGGCATCCGCGATCATGTGGACCAGCTCCCCGGGGATCATATCGCAGACCTGTGCGATCATCATCAGAAGAATCGCGTACTGGGCCACATTCCAGTTATTGGCCGTCAGCACATCGTTGGAGCGCTGGTTCAGGACCGCGTTCAGGACCAGTCTGCCGGAATCCGGATCCTTCGTCACATTGAAGGTCATGCTGTAGGCGCAGGGATAGAGATTCATCTCACTCAGGTCCTGATGCACATAGATGTTGGTCAGGATTCTCCTGCTGTAGGGATTGTTTTTCAGGTCATAGAGCACACGGTCCACCTGATCGAACATTCCCTCCTTATAGCGGTGCTTGACGCCCAGCTGGTAGCCGTAGGCCTTACCGATGGAGCCGTTTTCGTCCGCCCAGGCGTCCCAGACCCGGGCACGCAGCTCTTTGACATTGTTGCTCTTGGCCTGCCAGATCCAAAGGAGCTCATCGATGGCGGACTTCCAGTAGATGCGGCGGATGGTGAGGATCGGGAATTCCTCGGCCAGGTTATAGCGGT
>ODAI010577259.1_pt1 | contig 16781 bp, 20 predicted proteins | sample 1539321 | NCBI WGS metagenome assembly ODAI01 (sample SAMN02144231, study PRJEB22623) | gut metagenome | biome: sheep rumen | host: Ovis aries | place: New Zealand | reverse complement strand
TGTTTGTTATTGTTTTTTATGCTGTCGCAGCCGGCGTGCTCAGAAGTTGCAAGATTCCGTTGAACTTGTCGTTGAACACCAGCAGAACGCCAGTTCCCTCGAGGTCGGCCACCGTCACCTCCGTGCCGTTGAAGAACGTCAGCGGGCGTGTGTTGCCGTTGAGTGTCAGAGTCACGGGCAGCGTGCCTGTCGTGCCCGTCGGTATCGCCGAACTGATCCGCACGAGCATCAGCCCCACGGGGCGGATGTTGCGGAAGCCCAGAGCGAGGTCAACGGCCTGTGTCCCTACCGTCACGTTGGTTACGTTCAGGTACGGGATGTTTCCGTTGACGAATGGAACGTTGAAACACATCATGGCTGCCTCCTTTCGTTAGAAGCCGCCATAAAATGGGGTCTGTCCGTAATAGCCGCCGTTGACGTAGGGCGTAGCGTTCACCACCTGCAGGTTGGGATACTGTACCGGCACGGTGTTTGGCATCTTGTCCTGGATTTCCTTCAGCCCGGCCTGGATGGGAGCCAGCACTTGGTTCACATAGCCGAGTATCTGGTTGGTCTGAGCGGAGATATTGTCCTTGGTGCGCAGCTGCGAGATTTCGTCGGCCTGCTTGTTGATGATGGCCTGCATGTCGCGCTCGCGGGCATCGCAGAACTCCTTGATCATCGTGGTCTTCAGGTCGGCGATGGCATCCACCTGGCGTTGGCCGTTGGCGTTGATGGTGTTATTCAGCTGGTTGGTCTGGTCGATGGTCTGAATGCGTGTCTCGTAGCCCTGCTGCGTGGTGAGCAGACGGTTATCGCAGCAGCACTGCGAGAGTTGGCTTGCGAGGTTGCAATTACCTTGCTGGAGGGCGTTGATTACCTGGAGGAAGCCCATTCCGTTTGCGGATGCCAACTGCGAGATGGTGGCCTGCACGTTTTGAACTGCTGGCAGGATAGTGTTGTAGTTCTGACCCATCGAAGCGGCGAGGTTCTCGATGGCTGCACGGCTTGCGTCTCCCTGTGCGGCCACTGCCTGAAGCGCGAGTTGTCCGTCAACACTCGGGCATTGACATCCACCGCATTGACCGCCCCGGTTGCCATATCCATAGCCTCCGAAAAGGTTGGGGAACATGCTGGCGATGATGGCGAATCCGAAGAGGTCGGCCAGGTTGGTCTGTCCGTTTCCGAACAATCCGCCGCCGGAGTTAGCTACTGGGAGGATGCTTGTTCCTCCATTTTGATTCCCGTTTTGTCCAGTCGGGAGCTGGATGATTTCAGTAGGCATGTTTTTTTGTTTTTTTTTGGTTAATGATTTATTTTATCAACTCTCTATCTATCATGTAAAACAAAGATATAGGTTTCCTTTGTTTTTTGCTTCCGCGCCCCCCCCCGCCTTTGACTTGGCAGGGGCACGGAATGCCGTGAGCCTTGCTATTGCTTGTGATAGGATGATACGCATGAAGTTACTACATTATAGGAGACAATCCCGACATGTTAGGAGTGCCGCCATCTACATACGGCCAGCCGTCATTATCCCACAATATCTCACTAAGGCATACTCCTCTAACTGCGGTATTAGACGTGTTGATGTTGTGACTATGATACAGCATCCATGTTTTATTATTTTTATCCACAATTATTTGGGCATTGTGGCCTGGACCAAACAAAGCGTCGTTAGACTGTATCACATATTCGGCATAACCATCAGTTGCAGCGTTCCCTTGTTTATCAACGAAGGTCCCTGTCAACGTGCTGCTACGTACAACCCTCACTGCATAGGTTTTATTGTCATATTGACCGCTTGAGCAGAATAAATACCAATATCCTTTTCTCCTATACAAACATGCTCCCTCAAATGTCTTTATACGCTGAGAGTTGCCACTCTCGAACATTGGTCTTCCAGCAACATGAGCCCACTCTGAGTTTTCTGCGAAATTAAGTCCGTCATCAGTTAGTTGCCGACGATACATTTTATCATAGGAACCAGCAAACATCCATACAGAACCGTCAGTATCAAACACGACATCAGGGTCTATATAATTTGCAAATGGCGCAGTTGTAAATCTTACAAACTCAAATCCAAATGTCGGGTGCTTGCTTTTAAGTATGGAGACACCGCCTTCTGGTTTGGTCAGATACATATTCCATTGGTCTGGTGCTGCCTTAAACACGCAGGGTGCCCAAAAACCCGTGTGCTGAGTTGCAGACTGCAAATCACTTATTGATTGCGTTGAAAGTGGAGACTCTTCGGTATTTTCCCAGTCCACAAGATTGGCTGAACGATACAATGTTTTCACATCATATTTCCCAGTGGCATATAGGTAATAATACCCATCCTCCCCATTCCATACGCAAGGATCTGGATTGTCTACTTTGATGACTGGATTGAAATAGGTATTACGGCACACAAGTTCCTTTACCTCTGCATATCCAACCACGCTAACACTTATGGCTCTTACATCCTCAAGAGATGGCTTGTCCCAGAACAAGACCAAGATATACCTATAACCAACTGTATTATAGTCTCTGCTGGCTTGGCTTCCAGATGGGTTTATGCCGCCTTTACTCATCCATGTTGTTCCATCCGAAGACATAAATACGCTCAAACTATACGTTGTACTACCCCTTGTGATCCTTATGCTCTGCACATGCTCTGGCTTTCCAATTACATAATATCTATTAGCATAAGACTCTATTTGATGAGTTGCTCCACGAACATTCCCGCTTGCCCAGAATTTATTTGAGTCATTTGTGAACATTGGAATTTCGACATGAGAAAGGTTTTGCAATTCCGAAATATCTTTCTCAACCTCAATCCCTTTATCACAGGTGAAATAAACAGCAGATGGGGTGTAGTCAATATTCCCCTCCGTTTTGAATATCAGTATATACTCGCAATTATCAGGAATAGGTGTTGTTGCAGTTTTACCGCCATTGGGGATGGTGACCGCACGGATAAACCCATACTCTGCCCCGTCTACAGGTGTAGTGTAATTTGTCGAGAATCTCAATCTTACATACTGGCTTGAGTTGCTTGTAAGCGTAATGTATTTCATGGATGGCTCACGCTTGATATAGTAGTGGGTCTTATTCGTCCCTGCTCTCCATTGATTGAGAACTGTTTGTCCAGGAAGACAATTCCCTTGCTGCCATTCGGAAATCGGACTCGCAATAACTATTTGTGTAGTTTTCAGCAAATCATCAATTCTACCCTTTACGGTTGAGTAATCAGTCGAATATACCCTTAATGTGGATAGTCCTGCGGAGTTTTGGACGTAGAAATAGACTCTTGTGATGTCATTATCCAAGACAATAGAATTGCTCAATGCTGTGATTTGATTCTGCAACTTTGTCAAGTTCTCGTCTCCTGCATATTGCACATACAAGTCGTATTTAAAGGCATTCGTAGGAGTCCCAGTAAACTCATATCTCAAATAATCAGTTGCAAAGCAATTTCCGTAGAAAGAGTATCCTTTGTTTGATGATGCTGCTCCTGTGATGTCAAGTGTCTCATCTATACCGAAAGTCAGTTCATCAGTGATGGCCTTCTGCGTCATTGCCTTCGTAGTAGACTGCCCAGTTGTGTTGGCCATCTCGAAATCTGGAGTATCGGGAGATGATGGGTCATAAACTGCGCTGTCGCCTTGGTCGCCCTTGTCGCCTTTAGAGCCATTCTTGGTGTGGAACACATGCTCGTTGCCATCAGTGTCAGTGATGGTGTGGGTGTTGATGCCGCCGTCATCGGGTGATAGCACCTCAGAGCTGGAGGCAATGCCGTTGCCTCGTGAGCCATTGCGCACCTCCAGCGTCACGCCTTCGGGGTTGGCGTTGGTCTTGATGGTGACGGTGTTGACGGCTTCGTCGCCTTCCTGGGAGTCGGTGGTGATGTCGGTGATGCCGTTGCCCTCGATGTTGTGGATGGTGATGGTGAGGGTGCCGTCGATGTACTCGCTCTCGGCGTAGGGCTCGCCATAGCCGGGCACGATGTTAACGTGGACTTCGCCGACCACGCTGAAGCCGTCTTCATGCTCCACGTTGCCGTGAGGGTCACGGACGATGAATCTTTTGATTGATTGTTTCTCTGCCATGATTTTTTCGATTTTTATTTTTTGTGTGTGAAAACTATTGCGTCACCTTCCACGGTCACTTCGCAGTCGGCGGTGCTTTGGATGTCGAGCGTGCCGTTGTCCATCTTGACGTGGCCGTGGGTGATGAATGTCATCGTGTCGCCTTCCACCTCCACGTCGAGGATGTCATCAATGTAGTAGGTCTCCGCGCCGAAGGTCTCGCTTGGCTCGTCGCTGCTGTCTGCATTGAAAAGGACGATGGAGAAGACGCGGCGGGCACGCCACCGCCATGGGTGGCCGTTGTAGGTGCCGGTCATCATGATGCCGTAGGCGGTGGCCGGGATGGTCGCTTCGCCGATGATCATCAGGTCGCCGTTGTCCATCACCTCGTGCGTGACGGGGATGTCTCCGACGATGCGGGTGAGCGTCACTTGCAGGTCGTCGATGTCGGCAAAGGTGATGTCGTCGGGGTTGCCCGGTGCGACGTTGCTCCGGCAGATGCACAGCCGGAAGGGGTTGCCGTAGGGGATTCTGAGGGTGTTATTGCATTTGCATCCGCATTTCATTGTCGTAGGATTTTACAAAACTATGAATGATTTCAGCATCAGATCAAAATTGTATGGCGTAGAAGACAGGCTGACTTGCTCAACTGGTGCCCGATGTTGTATGAGGTGGTCGGCAAGCTCAAAAGTGGCCTGCCTGATACGTGCTGGAACTTTGCCGTAAGTTTCAACCAAATCCTCATACGAGCGATTTATCAGGTCGAGGATGGTCTCTTCAGCTGCCTCGCCGTATTGCTCGATGAGATCATCCTCGCAATCATAGTCGATGCGCGAGTGGGCCTTGATGTAGTCAAGCGTTAGATATTTCATTGGTTTTGTCTTTTTATTTTTGCGTATTTGTTAGGTGTGGGGTTTCCCAACAAACAACCCCCGCTGTCACAGCGAGGGTTGTTTTCATTGTGATGATTTTTTGTAACATAACCTTTTAAAAAAATGGCGTATTAGAAAGCGTAGTAATTACTGGAGTGGCCCATTCCCGAGGAATTGGAAAGAACCCGTGACGAGGTTTCCGCGGGTGGCGGTGATGTCGCAGTTGGTCAGCGTCACAGTGCCTGTCACTCCTGATGAGTCAGCGGCGTTCCTTCCCTTCACCTTGATGGTGTAGGAGTTGCCTATCTTCAGCAGGTCGCGCACTCCGCTGTCGGCCAGGACCAGATAACTCACGCTGAGTTGCCACTCATCGCGACCAGCGATATGGGTTTTCCACTTTCCATTGGTCGGCGAGGCGGTCTCTATAGTGTCCGCCTTCGTCTTGATGGAGTTTGATTTCACGGCTGCAATGGCCGTACCGTTCCAATATACGATGATGTTGTTTCCGTTCATGATATTCTTTTTAATTGGTTTCGTCTTCCATCATCTCCATACAAACCAGACTCATCACATCATCCCGCCATTTGCGGTCGATGGCCACGGGGTGCAGCTTCGTCCCGTCAATCTCCACCATTGTGCCTGGAGTCACGTCGGCGGCGTCAGTTGCTGCGCTGCCGTCATGGGTGAGCAGATTGGCCTCGATCTTGCGCTTGGATGCTGACCAGTACGAGGTCACGCGGTCGATGAAGTGCTGCTCTGGGTGTGCGTCGGTGCCGGCGTAGGGGATGGTGGTGAGGTAACTGCCGTTTGCGTTGAGCACGATGCCGTAGCCGGGCTCCATGGTTTTCTCACTCACGAAGATGCTCTCGGAGCTGTATTCGTCTGCGATGGCGTTGGCATTCTCCGATTTGTAGGGCTTCATCTCCAGTTCCTTGTCGGTGAGGACCCACCAGCCGGAATTGGGCACCTGCTCTTTTGTGACGGTATTGTTCTTTTGAAACTCGAGCCGGAAGTCGCCGATGTTGAAGGCCCTCACCCCATCGCTCTCCGGCATGTTGTCGCTGCCGTAGAACTCAAGGTAAATATAGCCGTATATCGTCGTGGTGTTGATGATGCTTGTCTCCTCGTACTGAAGGTCGAAGCCGCTGCCCGTGACATAGCGCGAGAACAGTTCCGGCTTCTGGTTTCCGAGCGTGAGCCGGCAGAAGACCTCCGTCGAGCTCCACGCGCGGCCATCCCACCACATGGCGGTGTTGCGCGTTTTTCCGACACCGAACTTGACAAGCATGTCCCAGTTGCCGGCATAGTAATTGCCTTCCTGGAACTTGTCCGCGCCGATGTAGGTATCGCCGAGGAAGCGGAAGAACCCGTCGCTGAAGGAGTGCATATACTTGGTTTGCATGGTGAGGATAGCGGGCGCACTGCTGGAGTATCCGCGCTTGATCATGATGACGTTGAAGGCAGAGCCATACCCCCAGCCGGCGGACTCGCCGAGGGATTGCTTCAGGCGGTTGAATGATGCGGGGTTGGCTCCCAGCTGGCTTGTCACCACGCTGGCAAAGAAGCCCAACCTGTCCACGCTGTATATGTCGCCTGTCTTGCCGAACGCCTCACTCTCCCCGGTGTGGTGTCCGTAGGTCCAATTCTCTTCCTCCATCGCCGTCTCAAGCCGATGGTCGAAGACATTGATGACCTCCTTATCGGCATTGTCGAAAGAGCCGCCGAAAACTGCCTTTGACGCACCTCGCATCTGGTAGTCTTTGTTGGTGTTGTCGGCGAAGCCTCCCGTGATCTCGATGCTTGTGTAAGGCTCCGGCGCAATCTCCACCGAACCGTCGTCGGCCAATGTCGATAACTGGGCGTAGGTGAAGTTGAAAAGCCTTGGCACGCTCGCGTCATCAGGACAGAGCAGGTAAAGCGTCTGCCCTGCCGTGCGGGCGGTCCATCCCCAGAACTTGCACATCTCCTCCAGGCAGTCGTAGGCCTTATATTTGGCGACAGGCACAAACTCGTCATTGACATCTGCGAACAACTGCCAGTCGATGGTCTTTGGTAACCATATAAAGGCATCGCCCTGCACCATGATATGTGTTGGCCGGCAGGTGGCAGGGATGGAGTCCACGATCTGCTTGATGAGGTAGGCGAAGTTTCTGATTTCCTTCTGCGAGAAGTTGATGTCGATTCCTTGCGTCACTGACAGACCGCACTGGATGGGAAACTCTCGCGTCTGCGGATTTCCGAACAGCGTGGCACCGAAGTTCTGCGCCTGAAGGAAGCCTTGCCAGAGCACGTTGTCGCTGGCATCGGTCAGCGTGACGGGCCTGTCGGTGTCGGTGGTGGGGATGAAGTCGCGCCAGTTAAATGCCGTCACGCCATCAGCAGCAAAGCCATCATCCACGATGCGCAGGTATCCACTTTGCAGCCTCACGGGAGTGAAGAGGTCGTCGCCGCCCTCCTCCTGGGTCTCGAAAGGCTCCGCGGCTCCCCTCAGCACCATCGCCTCGCCGCTGAAGGTGCTGTCGTATATGTTGACCGTGAGCAGTTCATTGCTGCGCATGGTCTTGAATGGTATTGTCCAACGTACTGCCATTATTTATAGTTTTTTCTTTGTCTTTTTCTTTCGGCTCTCATGGTTTTCTTCATCGTGTCGATGCTGCCCTCCATGCGCCTGATTTTCTTCTCCAGTTCCTTGAGCATGTCCCGATGGGCGGTCAGCTCATCACGCAGCCGCTTGTTTTCTGCGGTCATCTGCTGCCATCTGCGCCGTGAGATTATCGTTATCATGACCGTGATGATTTGGTTGTGACGATCTCGCCCATGCCCTTCCGATTGAGCAAGTGGCCCAGGCCCAGCCATATTGTCTCCACATCGAGGTAGGGCCGCGCCTCGCCGCCTCCCTGTGCAGAGGTCAGTTGTCCGGCGATGGAGTTCTGCTGCGCACGGTTGAGGATGAGCTCACCCGACGACACGTTGGCGATCAGTCCGTCGTTGTAGTTGTTTCCGGGGATGATACCGCCTTCCGCGTAACTTCCTGCCGTGGCCGACTTAATGGCCGCGATGGTGCTGACCATCGTGCCGAGACCTCCGGCGATAGCGGCTATCCATGCAAACGGACCGCCACTGGCTGCTGCTGTCGTCGCCTGGGCAAAGCCGAGCGCGATGTTGGCGATGGCCTCGCCGATGATTCCCATGATTTTCGCGCCGGGATCTTCGAGTTGCTGGAGTGCGCCGCTCACGGATTGCACGGCACTTGCGGCAGCTCTCCATGACTTTTCGGTGTTCTTCGCTGTGGAATCAATTTCGCCCGTGTTGAAATCTATCTTGATGGGCTTCAAGTCCATTTGCTTCAGTTTCTCGTTGATGGTGTCCACCATCTTTTGCCATGTCTCGTTGGGTATATTTTCGCCGTCGAAGACCTTTTCCCAAAGTGGCTCCAGGTTGAATTGGCTGGCATCAATGCCTGCCTTCATCGACTGCTCGAGCACAGTCTTGATGGTTTTCATGTCGGCGATGTTGCCCATTATGCCAGCATACTCTGCGCTGCCGTATGTGGATTTTGACAAATCGCCCTGTCGGCCATTAAGCCACGCCGTCATCGTTTCGGCATTAAATCCGGAAAGGCCTCTCACCCATTTCTCCTTCGACTTCTTGACCTCATCCTCCATGGCCTTCACTTCTCCGGCCAGTGATTTTATCTTGTTGGCTGAGTCGTCGATGGCTGTCTTGTATTTCGGGTCTTTGTAGGTGGCGTAGGCATCGCTGTAAGCGTCAAAGAGTCTTTCTTGTGCCGACAGCTCTTTCTTCTTGTTCTCAAGCGTCGTGTCAATGCCGGCCTCCATGCGGATGCTGTTCTTGAGCAGTGTCTCGCTGTATGTGCGCTCCGCATTCGCCACCATGTCGGCTGCACGCTCCTGAGGGGTGACTTTGTGGGTGGTGGTGTTTCTTCCTGTCCTGCCCGTTTTTCCATTCTTCACCGTGGAAGGCGATATTGGTGTGACCGGGATTTCGGAGACAGGATTCAAGATTTCTTTTGCGCCTGCAATATACGCGTCGCGCTGCTTTCTCAGTGCTTCACGTTGAGCGCGCATCCAGGCTGTGTCAGTGCCGAATTTAGCTTTGGCACCAGCCACATCTTCGTCCGACACCCCACCATGACCCGAAGATCTCCATCGGTGCCACACACTAATCGCGCCAGATAATTCGTTGACCTGGCGATTGTAGGCATTGATGGTTGCCTTATATTGCGCGTCCTTGTCGTTGGAGCCTTTCAGCCGGTCTAACTGGCCGCTCACTTTGGTGTCGCCGCCTGCATTTTCGTAGGCTTTGCGCTGTTTGCCCAATATCGAAAAATTATCAATAAGCGGTTTAATGGCCCTATTAAGCAAATTGAGCGCACCTACTTCCAGCGAGTGGAACATAGCCGTTCCAGCCTCCGTTAATGGCTGGAAGGTACGGCCCAGTTCTTCCATGGCGTTTTTAAGTTCCGCGTCTGCTCGGGCTGCACGGTCGGCGGTGGTCTCAACGTAGTCGCCAGCCTTCGACATCTGCTCGCGGATGATTTCGCCCACGGCCTTGGTCATGTCGCCAGTGCTCTTCATCTTTTCCTTGATGTCAGCAGCCGAGAGTCCGAGGTTGTCGAGAATCATGAGCGACTTGCGGCCGAGACCTGTCACGATGCTATCTACCATGTAATCGACCGACTGCCCGGTGTCCTTTGCTTTTTGCTGGGCAAAGGCGAGCATGGTGCCCATCTCGTCGAGTGAGAGGTTGAAGTCGTTGAACTTCACGGCTTGTTTCATCAGTTCCAGATCGGTCACGGTGCCGTGGGTGGCCTCGCGCAGTTTGTCAAGCAGGTCGGGGCGGTTGAGACGGTCGAAAGCGATGCGGATACCCTCGCCAGCCTTTGCGAGTTCAATACCCTGCTGAACGGCATCACCCAGTCTGTTTGCAAGATTAGCTGCAAAGGATGCTGCCTTCGTCATCATATTTCCACCGAAGACCTGCAGCATGCCGTCAAGTTTGCCGCCGGTAGGTAATTGCACATCTACTTTCTTGCCGAGTTCATCGTTGATGGCAGACAATTCTGCCTTGGTTTCCTTTATCCTGACCTTCAGTTGATCGAGCGATTGCGCAAGAGCCTTGCCAAAGGGCGATTGCTTTTCCTGGTCAGTAAGGTGTCGGTATTGCACCGACAGTTCGGTGAAGGCGGAGGTCATCTCGCCTATCTTGCCTTTCGCGTTTTTAGCCACGGTTTCCATCTTTCCGATGGATCGTACGTATTCCAAAGTATCCTTATCGGCTTTTGCCACAGACTGCCCAGCTTTTTGGCAATTCTCACCAAAACTGAGTATATTTTGTGCCGCGCGTTTTATTCTGGAATCGTATTCGCCGGACTCAAGTTTTAATTTTACAACTGATTCTAACATATAATTTTGCGCGTATATATATAAATCCCAAGACTTTAGGCCTTGGGATTACTGTCTTTTTTTGCGTTGCCGAAGTTATAATTTATTCTTGCTGAGGATGTGGTCTACGATGGCATCCACATCCTTGCGGTCGGTTTTCCCGTCGCTGTTGACATCTGTCTGGTCGGAGGTCTGCTTGGCGTTGATGCTGTTGACCACGGCCATCACGTCCGATACGTTCACTCGCCCGTCGCCGTTGACATCGCCTAACTTGTAGGCGGGGCAGATGCCTATACGGGCAGACTTGCTACTATTGTAAGTCCTACTACCAGGATTGAGTGCGGTCATGGCATACCAGCCATCGCTGTCGCCCTCCCATCCCCAGTTGAAATGGAACTTGCCGTCGCTCACCCGGTAGCCGTCGCAGACGAATGAGTGCCCGCCGTTGGCGTGCCTGCCGCTCATCTCAACAGGTCTGCCTGCAGCCAGTTCGTCGTAGATGGCAGCGGCAAAATCTTCCTGCCCGAGTGATGATGCCGTGACCTGCCTCACATCGCCCAACCGCAGCCGTTTGCGCAGGAGCGGAGTGAAAACACTCGGCCATGCCCCTGTGCTGTCTGTTCTGAAATCGCTCTTGATGGCCTTGCTGACATACTCCATGAGCGTGGCCACGGCACTGATTTCCGCCGCCGTCTTCGGTCTGCCGGTGGTCATGTGGGCGTAGTCATAGACCGTGATGGGCGGCATTGCCTCCACCTTGCGCCCGCCGCTCCATTGGTAGGCAGGTATATCGGTGCAGCCTCTGTGGTATCCAATCACGCCCCAATAGTGCATGATTTGGGCGAGTGCCGTGGCCGTGCATCCCGTCAGGCATTTTGTTCCCTGTATGGTGAGGTTGTTGTTGTATGGCTTTCCCTGTCCCCATCTGGTCTTGACCATATAGGCGATGTCCTTCCGTCCTTCCATGTTTGGCTCTTCATCGGGACGCTCATCGCCGAGGATGAGCCGCTTGCCGTTCTGAAGCCAGTCCACCTCGTCGGCATATTCGGTCAGCCAGTCGGCCACGTTGGGCGGCAGGTCTATGGTGTAGTCGGCTTTCTCTGCTTCGCCCAATACTGGCATCAGTTCGTCATCGCCAGGGGCGACGATGCCGCTGCCGCCCTGCCGCAGGAGGTAGACGGTGTTGCCGATGGAGCGGACGAACTCGATGGGCGCAGGTGCTTTCTTGCCTTTCGCCGGTGCGCGGAAGACGGTGATTCGCTGGATGGATTGCTGTGGGTCGATGTGTGCCATGATTTCGATTTTTTGATTAGAAAAAGGGGAGCCGCTGCTCCCCAAGCCTCAAAACTAAAACTACATAATTTAACTATGAAAAACACAAACTATTTATTAGAACTTTCTGTATTCGTGCGTCGCGTCGAACGACGGGCAGGCCTTCGGGGCGAAGTCGCGGTGGCCGTGGATGGTGGCCCGCGGGTAGAGCTTGCGCAGGTCGATCAGCAGGTTGGCGATGGCCGACTTCTGGGCCTCGGTGCGGGTATCCTTCGGTGTCTTGCCGTCCTTCGCGCAGCCGCCTACATAGACCACGCCGATGGAGTGAGTGTTGTGCCCGGTGCAATGAGCTCCGGCGATGTCAACGTCGCGCCCGTTCTCCACGCGCCCGTCCAGGTGGATGACGTAGTGATAGCCGATGTCGGTGAAACCTCGCGCCTTGTGCCACCGGCGTATATCTTCCACGGAGCACTCGCGACCCTCGGGTGTGGCGGTGCAGTGGATGATGATCTCGTTGATGACCCGTCGGCTCTTCTTCAGCCTGGCAGGGATGAGCAAGGCAAGTGTGGCGGGTCCTACGATGCCGTCGGGCGTGAGGCCTTTTTTCTTCTGAAACTCCTTGACGGCTTCCTCGGTGATGGGGCCGAAGTTGCCGTCAACGATGACGCGCAGGCCGGCACCGGCCAGGGCCTTTTGTATCTGGCGCACTATCTCGCCGCGTGATCCTTTCTTGTATGTCATAACTCGTTGCTTTTTATGGGTTCAATGTCTTGTGGCTCGGCGGTCTTCGCCTTGCGTGGCTTGTTGGTTTTCTCATGCTTGACTGGTTCGGGTTCAGCATCCTCGCCATCCAATATTGCTACGCGCTGCCGCTTTTTGCACAACATGTCGCCGCACAGGAAAGGGCGCATGGCCTCCACTTTGCGGCCGAGTTGCGCTATCTTGCGGTCGGTGTCGCTCTTCTCGCTCTGATATTCGGTGCGCATCTGGTGGAGGGTATTCTCCAGCCGCTCGAAGCGGTTGCGCAGTTCGTCGCGCTCTTTTTTGTAGCGGTCACGCTCGGAGCGCATTTCCTCCATTTTGCCTGTGGCATCCTCGATGTAGTGGTTCACCTGGTCGAGCATCTTGTCGTAAGCTCCCTGCATGTTGCTCACGACATCCTGCATGTTCTTCACCGTGTCCACTTCTGCGCTCTCGGCCTCGGCTTTCGCCTTGCGCCGCATATACCGCCAGGTGAAGAAGGCACCGCCTCCGCCACCGACGAACAGCCCTAACAGGCTGATGATGGTGTCCATTGATATTTCCATTTTCGCATTGGTTTTCCTTGTCTTTTTACCTTTGCACGAAAATGGGCATGAGGTTTCCCGACGGCTCCGGCAACTGGCGGAGCAAAAAAAACGGGAGCAAGGTGTCGGTGCCTTGCTCCCGTGGGTGTGGGGTGATGACTATCGTTTTATGCTGAATCTTTTTATTGCCCATGCTATGAGCAACAAGAGGAGTGCAGCGGTGGCTCCGGTGGTCATCTTGCCGTAGTCAAGACAAAACTGCTGCCATCGGGTGAGGGGTTTTTCCACTGGGTAGGGGCGATCGCGGTATTCTATGCGCACGGAATCGGTGGCGTGGGTGGCGGTCTCGCTGTGCGTCGCCTGGGTGTCGGTGGCGTGGGCGGTGTGGGTGTCGGTGGTGGTCTGAAGGAGCCAGGCTTCTGGCGGGGCATTGACGATGCCGAGGTGGGCGAGGTAGGCGGAGTCCACCTTTTGCAAGAGGGTGCTGATGGTGTTGGCGGTGCTGTCAGTCTCGATCACCTTCACGGTGTCGGCCACATGCACAGTGTCGTGCACTTCCACGCGCTCGGTTTTGATGGTCTCGACGGGCACGTACTTGATGCTCTTGCAGCCGGCAAGCAGGGTGATGAGCAGACAGGCAAGGATGCCCCAACCGAAGCCGGCGATGATGTGCCAGAGCGTGAGGAGGTCGGGTTGGTCGGGTTTTTGTTTCATGATTATTGTGATTTTTCATCTTTTGTTTGTAATGGCTCCGAAAGTTTACACATGTGCTTCGCCACCTTCTTGTCTATCTTGTCGCGAATATTTAACGGCAAAAGATAAATGCCCATGTGGAATGCCCAACAACTTTCTATATTTGCACCCCTACTTTGTTTCCACCCAGGACATTTATAAATCATATCGCAATGTGACAACCTCCATAGGTCGTAGAGTAGTGCGCCGACATATCCAACAAGTCGATATGCCCAAAGATGTCTGCAAATAAAAAACTTGGTCGGGTTGACCACTTCGTAACCTTGCTCCGTGAGCAGTTTTTCGGCAAATGAAAACTGAGCAAGGTATTGCTCCCTGCGCAGTTGTGATATTTGCCCAGAAATGTAGACCTTACGCTTTTTCATGCTTCGCCTCCTTTCTGCCGCTTGACATAGTGATCTTTATATTCGGCGTTGTGAACTTGCACGCATAGACTAAATGCAAATACGCTCATGCAAATGTCGCGAAGGGCGCAGGACTCGCATACCATTTCGTCGGTGTCGTTGGGCACCAGTTCATACGTGGTGCCGTTGATGATGATGGCGTTTTTCATTTTTCGTCCTCCAGCATTTTGCGGAAGTGCTTGTAGGCTTCCGTGTCCTTGATTTTCTCGAAGGCGGCATCATCCTCGATGCGCTTGCGGGCTTCGAGCTCAGTGAGGCGGGCTTGGATGTTGTCGATGGCCTGGACCACGGTGATGTTGCCGTAGCCGCCGTGGACTGCGCAAAGCACGGAGAGGATGTCGCGGTGCTGCTGTATCTCGTCATCGACGGTCACTTTCAGGTCGGCGGGGCGCAGGCCGGAGAGCCACGACCAGAGGTTGATGCGGGCGTGGCGGCGGTATTGGTCGCGGTCGGGGTCGTAGCCGTTTTCGAGGCACCAGTCGAGCCAGTCGGTGATTTCCTGGGCCACGGCCTTGCGGTTGCCGTAGCGTTCGAGCCAACGGGGCATGTGGTCGATGATGACCTGCATTTCTTCGAGGGTGAGAAACCACACGTCGCCGAAGCAGCAGCAATCGACGCTGATGTTTTCGCCCACCCAGTATTCGGGTTCCATTTCGAGCAGTTCGCCCACCTTCATGGCGTATTCGGTGGCGACTTTCCAAAAGGTCTGTTTCAGATTCTTCATAAGATTTTAAGATTAAAAATTCGGGGTTTTTCGCTTAATGTGTCGAAAAGTGGGAGATTAAGCATCGGCGGGCGGGCTTACTATTTGCTCCATCGCCTCGGTGAGGGCGTGGAGGTGGTCGCCCATGTCGCGGATGCCCAAGGCCATGAACATCTTCTTGATGAGTTCGGCGAATACTTCGGGGTCGTCGGGCAGGTCGAAATATATCTTGCCGCCGGCCTTCCCGATCACGATGCGGTTGGAGCCGTATAGGTCCTGCAACTGCTTGCTGATTTCAAGGTGTGGTTTCATGCCTTTTCCTCCTCGGTTGGTGGTTCTAAGTTCTTATACATGCCGACGGTCTGCCCGTTGCTGTATTCGCAGTTTTCATCATAGATTTCGTATCCATGTCGGCGATACCAGTCAATGAGGAATGTGCCTTTTCTTGCATTGAGGCAGAGTTGCTCAAGTTTCAACTCGTTGGCCTTGTGTTCAGCAAATCTTAGCATGGTGGTTCCGATGCCTTTTTGTCTTGCTGATTCGTGTACCATAAGCGAGCGGAGTTCTCCTAAATCTGGGCGTTCATCTGAGATGGCAATTTCTATGGTGGCCATTCCGTCATCGGAAATGAAGGTGTAGCTTTTGCCCCACCACCATAGGTTTGCATGAGTGATAATCTTTGTCATAGTCTCAAATATCAAAATGATTAAACTTTCCCTTCCTCTCCTTTCTCGCCTTTCACGCCGCCGTCGGTGTCGGTGCCTTTGAATGCCTCATTGATGATGAGCGTGCGGCCTTGCTCCAGTTCTTTGATGCGTGTGGCCTGTGCGTCGCATTTGCAGGCCAGGTTGTGGGTGAGTTCTTTGTAATCGTTGATTATTTTCTCATACCTTTGTTTTTGAGCAATAAAATCGGCTTGCGTGTTCTTGACTGTCTCTTGCAATGAGAGATACTGCTGCTTGTCGAGGTTGCTTTTGAAATAAACCCCGATGGCGATGATTTCATTGACGATCATCACCACGATTAAAATAATGATTAAAGTTGTCATGGTCTTCCTTTTATTGTGATGTTTAACCTGTTCCCTTCCATTGGGTCAAAATCAAAGTGCATTTCGGTGAAGCATCCTCCGCGGAAAAGGCTATTAAATGCGTCACCCATTTCTTTCTGCATGATGTCAACGGCCTCCATCGCGTCTTCTACGCTGATATATTCTTTTCCGTCTATTTTTACGATGGAGTCCAAAACGTGTTTTCTTGCTTTTTGATTCATAGTCTCAAATATTAAAATGATTAAAAATTCTTTCGCATTGCAAATGCTGATACTCATTGCGGTCGGATTGCAAATCCGCCCGAGCGTCACTCCGTCACGCGCCCTTCAGTAATGTCAAAGCAATACAGCGCGTCCACCAGTGCCGCCACGTTGTCCATCTTGTGACTCGGTGCCGGGCCTCCTTTTACCAGTCTGCGCAGGTCGGAGGTGTTCACCATGGCGGCGGTATTGCCGAATTCCCATGGCCACATGGGGTTTTGGGAGAAGTTGAGCCACGGCTCTTGCTCCAGGATCATGTGCTCCAGTTCGCCGATGCGGGGGTTTTGGGTCATGGCGGTCTGCGGAACGGGCACCACCATCTGCTGGATGATGGCGGCCATGTCCTTGGGGCCGATGTCGGGGCGGTTCTGGAAGAGCGTCTGAAGCCACGCCTTGAGTTGGTTGATGGGCTGGGCGTTCTGGGCGGGGTCGAAGCCGAACATGATGATGTTGATGCCCTGCTGCACGATTTCCCCGAGGCGGTTGATGGCGTAGGTGGAGTCGAACACCTCGCCGGGGCAGACGTGCAGGTGGCCTTGCTCCACCCACTGCTCATAAAGCGGGCGGTTGGGGCTCTCCTGCATGGTCTTTTCAAGCACCCACGCATCCATGTCGGCGAAGAACTTCCCGGCCATCGTGGGCGAGGGGGTGTAGTTCACGCCCATGTAGGTGATGGCAAAGAGGTCGTCGCCGTGCGAGAAGTCGAGCCCCACGAACACCTGCCAGCCGTCC
>ODAI012760112.1_pt1 | contig 16786 bp, 18 predicted proteins | sample 1539321 | NCBI WGS metagenome assembly ODAI01 (sample SAMN02144231, study PRJEB22623) | gut metagenome | biome: sheep rumen | host: Ovis aries | place: New Zealand | reverse complement strand
TGCCGTTTCGGCCGGGTGCTTTACGAGAGCTATGAGGAGGGTGTTCGTCCCTCTTTCCGCCGCCGTATCGGCTATCTGAAGATGGATGAGGTGCAGGGCAGTTTCAGGGTGGTGACTAACGACAGTCCCGATGAGTTGCGTGAGCGTCTGTCGAAGCCCAAGAGCGCCCGTTTCGTGATTATCGACAGTTGCCAGCAGTCGGGTATGTGCTACAATGAGATAGAGCAACTTGTGAAGGACTTTCCCCATAAGTCGTTCATCTTCGTGAGCCAGGAGATGCGCGGCCAGCCTTTGGGCAGGACAGCTGTTCGTCTGCGCTACCTCGCCGGCGTGAAGGTGTGGGTGCGGGGTTTTAAGGCTTTCTGCCAGGGCCGTGAGAATGAGAATGCCGGAGCGTACTATCCTGTGTGGGAGGAGGGCATAATCAGGACCGGCCTTGAGCCTGCGACGTCAGAGCCGCCGCTTACGGAGAAAGAGGCAGCGTCAGTGCCGCAGCTTACCGGACAGAGATAGAAGATTTGATTTTAAGTTAGATAAGTTTTTTAGATTAGTAGTTTTAGTTATGACACGTATTCAGAATCGGACAGCCCTTTATGTTTTGGATGTCGCCGGCGGGCGCCATCCTGAAGGGCATGTTAAGATCATCTTTTTGATGTTGGTTACAGCTATTTTTGTTTTGTCATGCATGGCCAGCCGTGAGGCCCGCCATGCCTTTGTTTACTCATATATTTTATTATTTTTGCTTTCTTTCGCATGGTCTGCCGTGAGGCCCGCCATGTTTTTGTTTAATCATATTGAGTGCGATGAGTGAGAGAGTATTGACAATGAGCAGTGCGGACTGGCAGAGTCCCCGCCGTCGGCTGTATCCTGACGGCACCCGCTACCTTGTCCTTCTGAGCGGCAGCGGTGCTGCGCTGATGATGGAGGACTGGCTTGATGGCGGCTGGCGGTGCGACCTTCGCGCCCGCCGTGCGAAGACAGAGGGCAAGATAGTCCTTGAGACGACAGACCTGGTTTTTGCGAGCCGTATGGTTATTCGGAATCCTGGCTGCAAGGTGAGCATAATAACACCGAAACCGCCGCTTGCCGGGAGATAGGGCTGCGGCAATGCCGCAGCTTACCGGACATTATGATGGAGGATTAAAGATTGAAGATTGAAGATTGAGGATTATGACAGTGATGAAGTCATCGGGTAATTACAGCAGGTTCTGGTCGGCCTTTCACCGCCTGACACTTGGCGGCAATGACGCTGCCGGAGTGAAGGAGATTCTTGTGCGCCAGTATACGGACGGCAGGACAGAGCATCTTCATGAGATGCGTGAGTGTGAGTATGTGCGGCTTTGCGAGGCTGTGGAGCGTGACGTGAGGAAGGCTGCCGCTTCGAAACGTGAGCCTGCTGAGCCACGCGAGAAGGCCCCTCAGGGCATCCGCTCCCTTCGCAGTCTGATACTTGTTGAGATGCGCCATTGGGGAGTGCGCGGTGTGTATGAGCGTTCTGTGGACTGGAGCTCTGTGGACTCCTTCTGCCTGGACAGGCGCATAGCCGGCAAGCGCTTCTGCCTGCTGAATGAGGAGGAGCTTGTCGCTCTTCTGCACAAGCTGAAGGCGATGAACAAGAGGCGTCAGGATGAGGGGTGCTGAGGACTGATGATGATGGCTGCGGCAGTGCCTCATCCTACCGGAGAGACAGTGATTCAAATCATATTATAACATTATTCTAACGTGATTAAAAAAACGATTATGGGAACGACAAGAAAGAAGAAAGTGGTGGTCACCGGTGTGACCCGTGATGAAGCGGAGCAGGCTTTCGGCACATACGCGAAGGCCGACGCTGAGATGCAGCGCATAACAGCCGGTATCGAGCTTCAGTGTGCGAAGATCCGTGAGAAGTGGCAGGACCGTCTCCTTCAGTTGACAGAGGAGCGTGACGGTGCTTTTGACGTGCTTCAGTCGTATGCGACAGAGCACCAGTCGGAACTGTTTGTGAAGAAGAAGAGCGTGGAGATGACACACGGAGTGATAGGTTTCAGGACCGGCACTCCGAAGCTGAAGACGCTGAAGGGCTTCACTTGGGCGAGCGCCCTTCAGCTGGTGAAGAAGTTCCTGCCCTCATACGTCCGCCAAACGGAGGAGGTCGCGAAGGACAAGCTCCTTGCCGACCGTGAGGAGCAGGAGGTGTCCTTCGGTGTTGACGTGAAGGTGTTGAAGCCTATGAAAGAGGCGATGAGCGAGTGCGGCATCCAGGTTGTGCAGGATGAGACCTTCTATGTGGAGCCTAAGAAAGAGGACTGAAGATTGAGCATTGAAAATTGACTGTTGAAGATGGGCAAGGACAGGAGGAAGAGACGCGGTGTGAGCTACGCGAAGCGTGTGGCGGACATCAACCGTGTGTATGACGAGCACGCGAGGAGCGGTCTGTCTAACCGCGAGATCTGGCGCCGTTGGATATATCCCCGTTTCGGTATCAGCGAGCGCACGCTTTACAACATGCTGAAGGCTCCCTCCCGTCCCTCGTCATCGATACCTAAGGACATGCAGCTTTACCTTGACTTTGGAGAGGACTGATGAAGAGATTAGACTTGAAGACCCTCATGGATGTGCTTCTGAGCGACATCCGTGTTGAGCTGACAGAGGAGTTTGACAAGAACTTTGAGCGTCAGGGCTTTTTCACCGAGGCGTGGCAGCGGAGGGTCGGTCCTCTGAGGCCCGGCGGCGCGACCCTTGTGGACAGCGGCACGCTCCGCCGCTCGTTCCGTTGCGAGGTGAGAGACGGCGAGCTTGTGTTCGTGTATGGCGCTCCCTACGCCGCTTACCATAACGAGGGAGCCACAGTCCGCGTGACTGAGAAGATGAAGATGTATTTCCGTCACCGTTATTACGAGCTTGCCGGCGGTGGTATGAGCCGTGGCGGCTCTTCCTCCGGCTCTGCCCGCCGCCGTCTGACGGACGCGGGTTTCTATGCCTTGATGGAGAAGCGCGGCGGCAGCGCGGAGGCGAAGTTCTGGGGCTACATGTCTCTGAAGAAGGTAGGCAGCGTGATCAAGATACCGATGCGCCGTTTTCTCGGCCGCAGTGCTGAGGTTGAGCGGATAGTGAGGGAGGTGATAGACGACGTCCTTGATGAGTTGATGAGTGATGTTTTTAGTAACAATGATAAGCGATAACAAAGATGATGCGAGAGGAGATATATTTGAGTGTCCGCAATGCGCTTCTGGGTATAGAGGACTCAGACGGCACGCCTGAGATACGTCATGTGTCTCTATGGAACCGTAACGTGGAGTTCATAGGTCAGGATGAGCCTTGGGAGCGTCCTGCGGTATTTTTGGAGTTCGGCCCTATAGACTGGCAGCATGCCCGTCCTGCCCCTGATGAGAAATGCTCTATGCACTGCGCCTCTGAGCTTTTGCTTCATGTGGTGACAGACTGCGCCTCCGGCTGCGCGACGGTCGCTTCCTCGGAGCTGTCGAGTATGCGTCTTCTGAGCCTGATAAAACATTGGCTGACGGGGTTGTCTGGAGGGAGCTTCAGCGGCCTGATACCAGTGCGTGAGCTCAGCAACCACGACCACGGTGAGCTGCTGGAGGAGATTGTGGTACTGCGTTACCGCGGTTTCGAGCATTTTTAGGATGTGTGAGCACCAAAAAGGCGAGGCCCCTGCCGAGGAGCCTCGCTTTTTTCATGGGCGGCGGCAGAACCGCCGCTAACGGGGAAAAGGGCTGCGGCAATGCCGCAGCTTACCGGACACAATAGAGAGATACGGCTGGTCTGTGTCTCTACTTCAGAGCCATGAGATACTGATACTCCTTGACGTCGAAGCTCGGGCACGCCTTGTTGGCGAACTCGCAGTGCCCGTGGAGGGTGGCTGCGGGATACATGCGGTGTAGCCTCTCTATGAGGTTTTTGAGCGAGCGTCTCTGTGCGTCGGTTCGTGTGTCCTTGGGGGTCTTGCCGTCGGCGGCCACTCCACCCACATAGCAGATGCCTATAGAGTGTGCGTTGTGCCCCGTGCAATGAGCCCCGGTCATTGTCACCGGCCTTCCTCCGTGAATGGTACCGTCGCGGTAGATGACGAAGTGGTATCCGATGTCACGGAATCCCCTTTTCAGGTGCCATTGCCTTATCTGCTGCACGGTGCAGTCTCTTCCTTCCGGCGTGGCCGTGCAGTGTACGATGATTTCGTTGATTTGTCTCATAGTGTTTTCTTTCCTAAGATATGATTAACGATTGCCTGCTGGTCGTTATTGTCCACCTTGCCGTCGCTGTTGACGTCGGCGGCCTCGCTGGTAATGCCATCGGCCAGCTGCTTGCTGATTGTCATCACGTCGGTCACGTCGATGTCGCCGTCGCCGTTGACGTCGCCCAGCTTATATTCCGGCTGTATGCCGATGATGGCATGCTTCCCGGCATTGTATGTGTTTTGCGCAGTCGGATTGAGCGCCGACATCGCATAATAGCCGTTATAGAGACCATCCCATCCCCAGTTCATGTGGAAGGTGTTGTCGGCAGCCCGATAGCCGTCGCAGACGAAATAATGGCCACTGCTACCGTGAGCGCCACGCAAGCCGACCGGCCTTCCGGCGGCAAGCTCGTCGTAGATGACTTGCTCAAACGCGGCAGCACCCAAGGATGATGCAGTCACTTGCCTGATGCCTCTCCCAAGACGCAGTCTTGAGGTAAGAAACGGCAGCGCTATGTTTGTGTATGCGTTGGTAACGGAGGCCGTGTAATCCACTTTGCAAGCCTTGCCGATGTATTCGAGCATGGTGGCGACGGCAGCTTTCTCTGCAGCCGTCTTGGGCTTCGCAGGACTTATATGGCTGTAGTCAAAAACCTTGATGGGAGCGTTGGCTGGGATACCATAGTCTCGGCCGACATAGGAATACTTTGTGGTCGCTGTGCAGCCTCTGTAATAGCCCATGGAAGCCCAGTGCAGCATTATCTGACCTATCATCACCGCCCAGCATCCAACCAGACATTTCATCCCACCGAAAGTGAGGTTTTGGTTGAAGGGCGCAGACTGCCCCCATGTGGCCTGACACATAAACGGGATGTCCTCACGCAGCGCATCACCTCCGCCGTCCTCATCCTCGTCAATGAGCCACGAGCCACACTGCTGATAATCAACTTCAGTGGCGTAATCCTTGAGCCAGGACTCGAGCGGCGCCGGCAATTGCACTGTGCAGTCGCCTCTCTCAAATTGTCCGATTATTGGCTGGACCTCGTCTGTGGCGGGTGTGATGAAGCCTCCCTTTCCCAGCCGGAAGACATAGAGCGCGTCGTCCTTTTCGGGTACCCCTACGGCGAACGCCAGCTCGGGCATGGTGGCCTTGGCTTTGGCTTTGCGCTTGGGTATGCCCTGTGTGTGCAGATTAGAGAGCCTCTGCAGCGCCTCTTGCGGTGTGATGTGTGCCATGCTGCTAAGATTGCTGTTCGACCACCTTGACGTGGAAGAATTCCTTGTTGTGGCTCTCGTCCTCGGCGAAGACGAGCACGTCGCCTGGCGCTACTGCGGTGACGACCCCCTCGTTGACAGTCGCGCACTCCTGGAGGTAGTTCCACGTTCCCCACGTTCCCCCGGTGCATCTGTTGGTGTTCTCGTCGTAGGCCCTCCATGCGACAGGAACGATATTGGAGACACTGTCGTTGAGGTCTTCGCTTGTCTCTCCCACCTCAAGCGTTATAGTGCCGATATGGAAATGCCTGTCGTAGCCGTTTCCAATGCGTATGGCACTGAGCATTGTCTTCTCCGCGTTGACGACGAAACAGTCGAAAGCTTGCTCTGTAGCCGTCTCCCTTGTTTTCATGTACCGGCATTCCTCGTTGAAAGGTGAGATGTCGGCGCTGTTGACCTTGTCGCAGACACTCATGACGAAGGCCACCCCCTCGTGGTAGGCCTGGTTGTCGGTGTGGTTGTGTCCGCAGATATATGCGATAACCTGTGCTTTGCATTCGGTGAAGTCGTAGTTGATTGTCTCCGGTTCTCCCGCGGGCTCATAGATTGGTGTGCTGCCGTTTCTGCCGATCATCTCCCGGTATGAGAAATTCCCTGAGGCTTTGGCATTGGCCGCGAGGAAGAGTGTCCTCACGCTATCCAGGTTATCGTCGTCAGTCTCTTGCGATGTGGCGAAGCATGGAGTCATGGGAATGTGTCCGACAGCGATGATGGAGTATCCTGCCGGCGTGGCGTTGATGGTCTCTATGAGCCAGTTGAGCTGGAGTATGCCAGGCTGGATGTATCCGCTGGCTGACCCGTGGACGGTGTCGATGACGATATATCTTATCTTAGCCCTTTTCTGGTCAAAGTAGTAATAGAGTCCCGCAGGGTCGCTGGCATAGTTGTCGTGCGTGCCCATGCCCTCCATGAGCATGCGGAAATGTGCCACGGCCTCAGCCGCAGTATGTCCAAACCCGGCCACGTTCGTCCCTCCTGACGCATAGTATTCATAGAAGTCGTGATTTCCCCTTGCGGGGTAGAACCTGGCGTACTCTCCGGCCTTGTGTGCGAGTCTGTCGAGCGCCTTGATCTCCCGGATACCCAGCTGGTCGAAGTTGTCCGGCACACTGTCATAGGTGGTCACGAACCCCGTGGAGCAGATGTCCCCTCCGTGGAAGACTTTGGCGAACGGGTACTTCTTGACGATTTCGGCGATGATGTCGGAGCTTCGTCCGACATTCTCGGAATAGTGTGTGTCGGTGATAAAGATGAAGCTGTCGCCGTCCGCCCCGACATCCAATCCGTCCAGCTTGTCTGCGATAGCAGTCTTCCAGTAATCCGGCAACGCTGAGTCTGCGCCTATTGCGGTCTCTAACTCTGTTCTCGTGACGAGTGCGTCGGCTCTGTCAATAACAGCAGAATAGTCGTCTTGGGTCGGATGCTCCTCAGTGCCGTCTCCGACATAGACGCACACCCTCACTTTCTTGCCATCTGTGTTTGATGTGTAAGTCTTTGTAAGATATGTCCCCTTGATGTCTCTTGAGGTCGTTGACGCGATGACTCCGCTTTCGCTTGCGATGATGGCGTAGGTGCCTGTCGTCGGATAATATGTCCTGACAACGAGTTTGTCGCCTTTGTTCATCGTGACATAAGCGCTATACTTGTACCAGCTGTTTGCCGCCACAGGACTCCCGTTGCCCGGATGGAGACTGCCGGTATTCCATGTCCATTCGTCAAAGACACCTTTGACCCTTGTCTGTATGTCTTGCACGGTTTCGCTTATGCCCGTCACCTCTTCCTGTTTTGCCACCGCATTGGCGGGGATGATTTGCAGCGTCATCCCCTCTTTTACTCCGCTGACCACTACATATCCGTCGGCGTTGGCTGTCCATTTCACCGTGTGAAAAGTTTCTGTGCCACAAACTGAGACGCTTGCTTTCTTGACCCAGTCAGAAGCCTGGTCTGCTGTCTGCAGGAAGGCTATGGCCGTAAATGTGTTGGCCGCCAGCTCGTATGTTCCCAGCACCACTTTGTCGCCGGCATCGACTGCGATGGGCGCTGATATCCGTGCCGCGGCGTCGTTTCTGAGCGAGCTCGGGGTGTTGGGGTGCATGAATTTCCCGTCGGTCCATGTCACGTGGACATTGTTGGTGATAAGCTTGTTGATGGCATTGATCTCGGCTGTCACCGCTTTCTGCGAGATGGCTATCTCGCTGCTTTCGCCCAAGGTCTCAGCCAGCCGAAGTCCTGTGACATCTTTGATGGGTTGGAAACTAACACCCTGCGGCCCCTGTGGTCCTTGCGGGCCTTGCTCTCCCTGTTCGCCCTGAGGCCCCTGCTCACCCTGTGGGCCTTGCTCTCCCTGCGGTCCCTGTGGGCCTTGCGGTCCGGTCTCGCCCTTTATGTTGCGGAACCTCAGGTCGAGCACCCTTGACTGGTATTCCGCATCGACAGCCGGTATTCCTGTGTCGTCGTCCTCGTATGTGGCGTGTATCTCGGCGACGGGACTCTCTCCGTACCGGTAGGATACCTGCTGCGTGATGTCGTAGCCGTCGGCGCTGACGGTGACCTCCTCGCTCTCTCCCTGTGTTGTGCTCTTTGTGTATCGTATGAGCGAGTCGGCGTAGGTTGCCCATCTGAGTCCGTTGGACACACCTCTGACCTCGAGTCCGTAGAGTCCTGGCATGCGTCCTGTGACCCATAGCACTTTGATGACGAGGTAGTCGTCGACACACCGTACTTCGAGCGCCGTCCTGACTCCCATTGGCGAGACGAGGAACGCCTCGACGTTAGCTGAGAGTGAGGGGTCGAATGTGCTTCCCCTGAACACGAGCCTGTCGTTGAGTATGACGTCGTTGCCTCCTGTGATATTGATTGTTTCTCTCATAATATATATAATTTGGTTGTTGTTGTCACCATTGTCCTGCATGTCTTCTGGGCTCGATGATAATGTCTTGCTGCCGTGTGCTCCTTGCGCTTCGCTGCATGATCCAGATGGCTCCCTCGTCGGCGTCGGGCGCGTCGTCGTGTATGGTTGAGCCTTTCTCGAGTCCGAGTGTCTGCTCGATGCCTGCCTGCATGTCGGGGTCGTCGCGCTTGTCGGCGTTGTAGAAGACATACCCCCTCTCCCATAGTGGTGTGATGGCCTCTATTCGCGCGAGTTTGTCGGGTTTCTTTCTCTTGTCGGGCATGACGGGCAGCTGGTATCCTCTTGCTTTTCCCTCCCGCTCGAACTCGTCGAGCATGGTGTCCTGCCAGAAGTTGGCCTCCATGAAGAATCTTATGGCGGCCTTGTCGCGTGTGCGCTCGTAGAGGTCGTAAATCCACGCGACCATCATGGCGAGTGACCCCTGCCTGACGTGGCAGTCGATGAGGTGGTATTCGTTTCCAGTCCTTCCCCAGAGCCTGACTGCCTTGTAGTCGTTGGTGGTCTTGGGTTTGAGTGAGGGGTCGGTGTAGCACACGAGGTCGTCGTACTTGTCGAGCGGCAGCATTTTCTTGTATCTTATCCACTCGGCCTTGAAGATGGCCCCCTCGGTGACGGGGTTGTGCATCATCTCCTTCTCCCAGGCCCTATAGCCTACGAACTCCCGGTACTGCTCAGCCTCGTGTCTTGTCCATTTCTCTCTCCATACGGGCTCACCTTTCTTGTCGAGCGCGCAGACCTTTGACAGGAAGACACCTTTGGTGTCGGCGATGTTCTGCAGCACGGAGTTTCGGCTTATGAGGTTCCCGACCATGATGAAGCGTCCCCTTCCCACGTCGAGCGCGCCGAAGAGGGCCTCCTTGACCCACTCGGTCATCTCCCTGACGCGCCGGTCGTTTCTGCAGAGCTCATCGTCGTCGAGGTCGTCGATGACGATGTAGTCGGGCCTTGCCTCTCGCTCCCTTAGTCCTCTGGGCGACTGCCCCCTGCCTACCGCGAGGAAGTGAATGCCCGCGTTTGTGGTGAACTCCCCCTGCTGCCAGTCACCCGCCGCAGTCTGCTGTCCGAAGTCGTCGTTGATGCGTCTGTTGTGCTGCAGCTCGGCCTGTATGTCTCCGAGGAGCCTGACTGCGCTGTCCTGGCTTTTTCCTACGATGACCATGAACCTGATGAGCGGCTGTTTCTGGAAGATGAGCCACAGCGGCATGAAGATGTCGAAGTGAGTGGACTTGGCGTGTCCTCTTGGCCACATGAAGACGGCCTTGAGGTTGGGTGTCTGCCTGACCTTCCTCGCGGCTTGGTTGTGGAAGGTGGCGTTGTGTATGACCCTTATGGGTTGTCCTGTGACCTTGTCGCGCAGTGTGAGGTAGTGTGGGAAGTAATACTCGCAGAAGGCGGCATAGTCGTTACGGAGCCTATTGAGTCTGTCGCTTTTCGTAGCGTCGTCCTCGAGTGCCGTAAGTCCCTCTGCCGTGACTTTAGCCACGTGCCTGCAGTGCTGCTGCCAGGCCTTGAGCGCCTCTGTCTGCTGTCTGCTTTCCATCTGTGTCGTCATGAGTTCATTTTGTCGATGATATACCTGTTCTGGTACTTGTTGAATGCGGCGAGGAGCTCGGGTGTTATCTCCCGGTCGGTTTGTGCCTGGAACTCGAGCCACTTGGAGAATGCCATGAAGACCTCGATGGTGTCGACAATGTTGGCCTTCTTGTCAAGTTTCTCGATTGTCGCCGCGAGTTTCGCGAGTTTGTCGGGCACGCCTGCCATGAGGTCGGCCTCCTCTGTGTGCAGCACCTTGTCGAGCAGGTCGTCGATGGCCTGCAGTATCTTGTTGACGAGCTGCGGTCTTGTTACGTTGCGTGCTGCCCGCTGCTCTCTCCAGTGTCCCTGTGAGGCCCACTTGGAGACAGTGGCTGGTGTGAGAGCGAGCTGCGCGGCGATGGTCTTCTGCTCAGACCCCGCGAGGTATAGCTGTAGCGCGACAGCCTTTTTCCGTTCGATTTCTGCCCTTGTCATGAGTTGTGTTGTTACTGAAAGTTTTTGCAAAAATGCAAAAACAGGGGTGATAAAAGAAATAAGCGTGCATGGGTTGCACGGAAGTGTGCATCGTGTGCGCTGTTATTTGCGTGGGTGGGGATTTTTGGGGATTTTTGCGGCAAAGAAACGTGACGGGGCTGCGGCGATACCGCAGCTTACCGGACACTATATTCCGGCTTCGCCGATTGAAGATTGAAAATTGAAGATTTAAAATTTAGCCAATCTGTTTTGACATGAAGAGAATAGTGATATCGGATGAGAGCGTGAACGGCAGGGGTTTCCGTGTGCTGACGTCGGGCATCCGTCTTGAGCGCTACGAGAAGGCCCCAGTGCTTCTTTGGATGCACCTTCGCGGTGAGGTGATAGGGCGTATGGAGTCGCTCCGCGTGGAGAACGGCGTGCTTAGCGGTGAGCCGAAGTTTGACGGCGCCACTGACCTTAGCCTGCGTCTTCAGGAGCAGTATGAGTTCGGCAGTGTGTGCGCCTGCTCCATGGGTATCGACGTGGAGGAGGTGGCCGACGGCTTTGACGTGCCCGTGGTGACACGCTGCAGCCTCTACGAGGTGTCGCTTGTGGACGTGCCTGAGAACGAGAACTCTGTGACGCTACGCTACCAGGGCGCTCCGATGGAGGTGAGCGGCCTTCTGCGGCTGGCTCACTCGTCGGCGGATGATGCGTGCGGTGACGCCCTCGGTCCTCGGGTGTCGGGCGCTGTGCTTGAGAGAGAGATTGAGAACGACAATAGTATTAACAAAAAACCGGAAGAGATGAAACTTTCTGAGATGGCCGTGCTCCTGGGCCTTGATGCGGGAGCGAGTGAGGAGCAGGTGCGTGACCGCGCCTCGAAACTGAAGGACAGCCATGAGGAGCTTGGCAAGAAGACAGCGGAGCTTGACGCCCTTAAGGCGGAGCAGGCCCGTGCCGAGCTGGCCCATGTGGAGAGTCTTGTGGACAGGGCCGTGCGTGAGATGCGCATCACGGCTGACAAGAAGCAGCGCTATGTGGAGCTTGGCAAGCAGGTGGGCAGCGCCGCCCTTGAGCAGCTGCTGGGTGACCTGCGCCCAGTGGGCAAGATCAGCGAGGCGCTGTCGCATGACGCCGTAGTGCCTGGAGGCGAGTGGAAGAAGCTGTCGGAGGTGCCTGAGGAGGAGCTCCTGACGCTGAGGAAGACTGACCCGAAGAAGTACGCGGCCCTGTACAAGGCCGAGTATGGGATAGAGCCGAGCCTGGAAGACTAAGCCGGTGGCTGCGGCACTGCCGCTGCGTACCGGACACTCCCAAGAGGAGATAGAGTCTGTGGCAGCGCCGCAGCGTACATGACAATATTTACCATAGTTATTAACAATAGATTTAAGTGAAGATGAAGACAATTCTGAGAATGATGACGAGTGTGCTGCTTTGCTGGGTGTTTGGCGGCATGCTGGCTTCCGCCGGCGGTTTCGACTTTTCCACTGGCGGAGTGTTGGCCGTCGGGCTGAGTCTTATGGCCGGGCACTTCCTGCCGTTGGACGCGCTCTGTGCCGGAGTGCTGACCGAGATCTGGACCGGTGAGCTTGTGAAGAGGAACAAGGCCGGGCTTGACGGCAGCTGGCTGAAGGATGTGCCCGACGCCAGCGGAAAGGTGGACAATGACGTGATACACTTGGTGGACGTGGGCGCGGACCCTGCTGTGCTGGTGAACAACACACAGTATCCCATCACTATCGTGAGCCAGCAAGATGGCGACATCGCCATCCAGCTTGACAAGTTTGACACGGTGAATACGCGTGTGACCGATGATGAGCTGCATGCCATCAGCTACGACAAGATCGCTGCGGTGATTGAGAACCACGGCGACGCCCTGACCGCCGCGAAGCTGCGCCGCGCCGCCTGGCGCATGTGCGCCGCCAGCAACACGGCCCTGACCCCTGTGCTCGCCACGACGGGCGCGGCCGATGGAGACGGCAGGAAGAAGTGCACCGTGGCCGACATCCTTGCGATGAAGCGTGCCATGGACAAGCTCCTTGTGCCCCCGACGGGCCGCCGCCTTGTGCTTTGTCCCGCTCACAGCGCGGACCTTCTTGAGACCTCTCAGGCATACGCCGAGCAATACAAGGGCATCGACCGCAACACGGGCCGTGTGGGTCAGATATACGGTTTTGAGGTGTATGAGTTCAACGCGAACCCCATCTACAAGGCCGGTGCCCGTGAGGCTATCACGGTGACGAGCGAGGATGCCGCGACGGGTGCCTTCATGTGCTCGTTCGCCTTCGCCGTGAACCGTGCGTTCCAGGCCGGCGGCAGCCGCAAGATGTTCTACCGTGACGCCCTCCAGAACCCAGAGAACCGTGAGAGCGTGGTGGGCTTCCGTGAGTGGCACGTGGTGCTTCCGAAGAAAGCCGACAGCGGTGTGGTGCTGACGAGCGGTGTGTGAGGAAATTGAGCGATGGGATGGGATGTGCTGATACAGTTGCTGAGCTGGGCTGTGCCCGGCGGTCTTGGCGCCTCGGTGACGTGGCTCTTGTCACGCCGGCAGCGCCGGACCCGTGAGGCGAAGGAGGTGCATGACACCTACCGTGCGATGTATGACGACGTGTCGGCCACCCTCTCGTCGATCCAGGAGAGGAACAATGAGCTTAATGAGACCCTTGACAAGATCAGACAAGAGAACAGCGGGCTTCGGAGGGCAGTCAATGCCCTCACGAAAGCCATTGAGACTGTCAATACTTGCCGTCACTATGATGACTGCCCTGTTCGCCGTGAGTTGCCGCTCATCGCGGAGTGCGGTGAGGGTGTCATCCTCGGTTCAGGCCACGGAGCGCACGGCCGACACGTTGTCGGCGGCGGCCGCGGCGGTGTCGTCGGCTCGCGTGACTGTGGGCGGAGCCGTCGCGGACACTCTGGGGCTTCTGCTGACCCGCCCGATGGCCGACAGCCTTCCGCTGGGCGCGTCGTGGGTGTCGGCAAGAGGCGCGTCGACGCTGACGGTGGAGAAGACCCCGAAGGGTCTGCTGGTGACGTCGAGGACCCCCCGGACGTGTGACGTGAGCGCCGAGGTGAGCACATCCTCATCGCACTCGTCGTCGGCCGCCATTGAGTCTGACCGCAAGGTGGAGGAGAGCGCCGGTGCGCTTGCCGCGCAGAAGACGTCACCCCAAAAGGGCTATGGCTGGCTTCCTGTGGTGATAGGAGCGGCGCTGCTGGTCTATCTCGGCTGGATAACGAGGGGACGGCAGCCACCATCCTCATGAGAAAGAGCGGCGGCGGAACCGCCGCCTACGGAGAAATAGGGCTGCGGCAGTGCCGCAGTTTACCGGACACTAACAATGAAGATTGAAGATTTGAAATTCAAAATTTAGGATTATGAGCAAGACTGGATATGTGAACGGCAGTGACATGCTGCTGTATGTGAACAACAAGGCCATCGGACACTGCACAAGCCACACCACCACGTTCAACAGCGAGACGAAGGACCGCGCCGTGAAACCTCTGGCCACGGCGAATATCGCCAGCGGCCTGTGGAAGGGCAAGGGTGTCGTGGGACTCGGCATCAGCATCTCGGCTGACGGCCTGCGTTTCTACAATGAGAAGGAGTGCGGTTACAGGGACCTCCTGGCACTGTGGAAGGCGGGTGCTCCCGTGACGGTGAAATGCGCTGAGCGCGAGTCGGACGCCAACCCCTATTTGGTAGGCGCTTTCGTGATAACGAGCTTGGAGGAGAACACCCCCGCTCAGGATGACGCCACCTACAAGGTGAGCCTGGAGAATGACGGTGAGCCCTCAGTGTTCGACACCACTAAAATCACTCAGGAGGCTGCGCAGGTTGGGGAGTGATGAGTAAATGACACATTCTATGGCAAAGAAGTTGAAGATAACGGTTGGCGGCAGGGACTATCCCTGCCGCGTGACTATGGGTGCGATGTGGCGCTTCAGGCAGGAGACAGGCCGTGAGGTGACGGATATTGACGCCGGGAGCATGACGGACCTGCTTGTCTGGCTGTGGTGCTGCGTGTCGTCGGCCTGCTCGGCTGACGGTGTGGACTTCGGAATGGACATCCGGACTTTCGCCGACCAGCTGTCTCCCGAGGAGATGTCGTCGTGGTCGGCAGGTCAGGTCGCCTCGCCGGAGAATCTGTCGGGTGAAGATGCCGCTGAAAAAAAAACGTAAGCATCGCTGAGTCGCTGGGCTTCGCCCTGGGCGCCATGGGTCTCAGCCTGCCTGACTTCTGCGCTCTGACGCCTGAGGAATGGGATGCGGTTTGCCGCAGCTGGCATGAGAGCCGTGAGGCGCTGGAGCGTGAGAGCTGGGAGCGGGTCCGCTGGCTTGGCGCCGTGACTGTGCAGCCGCATATACGGAGGAGTATCTCCCCGCGTGCGCTGCTGCGCCTTCCCTGGGATGAGAGCATCCATGGCGGTGTGGAGCACCTGAGCCGCGAGGAGCGCGAGCGCAGGATGGCCGACGCCATCAGGAGGATGGGTGCGACTTTGAGCTGACTGTTGCGGCGGCAGAACCGCCGCCTATGGAGGAAAAAAGGCTGTGGCAATACCGCGGCTTGCCGAACATAATGACTGAAGGAAGATGTTTCTGGAGTATACAGACTACAGGGTAGTGGCGGGTGAGTCCGCCTTCAAGACCATCACTCAGGCGTCGCCGGAGGTGGTGGAGCAGGCTGAGCGTGAGGCCGTGGAGGAGATCTGCGGCTACCTGCGGCCGAAGTATGACGTGGAGGCGGTGTTCGCCGCCGCCGGTGCGGATCGCAACGCCCATATCGTGATGGTCTGCGCCGACATGGCGCTGTATCACATGGTGGCCAGCCAGCCTCAGCGCATGGGCTACGAGATACGCGAGACCCGCTACCGTAGGGCCGTGAAATGGCTTGAGGACGTGGCCTCGGGCAAGGTCGTACCTGACCTGCCTGTGGCCGACGGTCCCGGGGACATTGACGGCAATGGCCCTGTGGTGTCGTGGGGCTCTCAGTGGAAGCGAGGCAATGAGTGGTAGTATCGGGCAGCGGCAAAACCGCTGCTTACTGAAAAAACAGATGATATTTTATGGGAATCAAGGATAAGATATACGGGTTGTTCGGTATGAGGCGGAAGGCGAGTCCGGTCGCCGATGCCGGCGAGACGGGTGTGGTGCTTGGACATGAGTCCGGTCGCAGGGACAAGCGTGGTGACCGCCGCCTGGTGGTGGAACTGATGCGTCAGACGGAGAGCCTGACACGGAGCGACCTTGCTCACTGGCGTATGGCTCACCAGTTGGCCATCGACGTGGAGAACCCCCAAAGGGTGCAGCTGCTGAGGATGTACAGGGACGTGGAGCTTGACGGTCACCTGTCGGGCACCGTCGCCCAGATCCGTGGCATGGTGAAGGCGCGCTCCTTCAAGCTGGTGGACGCCAACGGCGAAACCGACGAGGAAGCCGTGAGGATGCTTGACACCGACTGGTTCAAGCGTGTGGTGGACCTGTGGCTCGACACCCGCTACTGGGGATTCTCCCTGGTGCAGTGCGGCGCTCCCTCGACAGGTGCCGACGGCGTGTGGCGCTTCGGTTGGGTGGAGCTTGTTCCCAGGGAGCATGTCTGCGCCGAGCACGGGCGCGTGGTGCGTATAGCCGGTGACCACTGGAGAGACGGCTGGGACTGGCGCGAGAGCGCCTACGCTCCCTATCTCCTGGAGATGGGTAGGAGCGATGACCTCGGGCTTTACCTGAAGTGCGCCCGCTACACCATCCCGAAGAAAAACGTGGAGCAGTTCTGGGACACGTTCGCGGAGATGTTCGGCATGCCCATGAGGATAGCTCGCACGTCGAGCCGTGACGAGAAGGACCGCCGCAAGCTGATGGCCATGATGGAACAGATGGGGTCGGCGGCCTATGCCGTGGTGCAGGAAGGCACCGAGGTGGATGTGGTGGAGAACTCGAAGTCGGACGCCTATGAGGTGTATGACCGTAGGATAGAGCGCTGCGACCGCGAGCTTTCGAAGCTGGTGATTGGCCAGACGATGACGATAGAGGACGGCTCGAGCCTGTCGCAGTCGGAGACCCATTTTGACGTGCTCAGGAATCTCATAGAGGACCTCGCTGATGGCCTTCGTGACTTCGTGAACGGTCAGGTGCTGCCGCTGATGGTGCGCAACGGCGCTCCCGCGGACGGCCTTCGCTTCGACTGGGACTATCCTCTTGACTATACCCCGGAGCAGATGACCTCTGTGGAGACGATGCTGCTGCAGCACTTCGACGTCGACGGTAAGTACTTCGAGGACAAGTACGGTGTGCCTATCAAGGGGACTCTCTCCCAAGTGGAGAAAGACGGTGCTGCGGCAGAACCGCAGCCTGCGGAGAAGGAGCGCCTGTCGAAAGAGGAGATGGAGCGTTTTTTCGGCTACGCCCCCATGGCTCCGGGGGGCGGGGA
>ODAI014150396.1_pt1 | contig 16790 bp, 16 predicted proteins | sample 1539321 | NCBI WGS metagenome assembly ODAI01 (sample SAMN02144231, study PRJEB22623) | gut metagenome | biome: sheep rumen | host: Ovis aries | place: New Zealand | reverse complement strand
TTAGGATACAATGCCTTCATGCTGATCCAGTACGGATACAACGGATACCTCTCCAAGGTTTCCAACCTGTCCAAACCGGCAGAAGAATGGGTTGCAGGCGGCATGCCGATCACCAAGATGATGAACATCGAACGCAGACACGGCGAAGACAAACCGGTTATCCGCAAGGCCTTAGTCGAACTCGACGGCAAACCGTTTAAATACTTCGAAGCTAACCGTGACACTTGGGCGGTCGAAACAGCTTACACATATCCGGGTGCCATCCAGTACTACGGACCGACGGAAGTCTGTGATTTGACAACCAGAACACTGGCTCTCGAAAAAGAAGAATAATACTCTTTCATTCAAGACACAAAACGGGAAAAAACTTTCCCGTTTTTTTTTGTTCTTTCCTTATAATATATATAGATAAATAAGAAGGTATTGTCATGAGCAAGCACTACATCGATATGGATAACTATCCCAGAGCCGCACATTTCGCCTATTTCCGCTCCCTGCCCTATCCCTATGTCGGAACGACCGTCAATGTGGATGTCACGGGACTCTTATCTTACTGTAAAAGCCATCAGGTCTCCTTTTATCTGATGTTTCTGCACGAAGCCGCTCTGGCAGCTGACGCGATCCCGGAATTCCGCCAGCGCATCGAAGGCGGGAGAATTGCGGAATATGACGCCTGCCCGACGTCCCATACCGAAGCAAAGGAAGACGGAACCTACTGTTACTGCACATTGCATCACCACATGCCCTTAGACGCTTATCTCAAAGAAGCGGAAGCTGCCCGGAAGGAGTGTCAGAAGAACGGCATTACGGAAGATGAAGATGTGGCAAGCATGTATTTTATTTCCACGCTGCCCTGGCTGCATTACACATCTCTCATTCAGCCGGTGGCGGGAGGCGATGAGTCCAATCCGCGCATCACCTGGGGGAAATATGAGTTAGACGCCAATGGACGTTATCAAATGCCGCTCTCCGTACTGGTGCATCATGCCCTGATCGACGGCATCCAGATTGCCCGTTTTTATGACAACATCAGCCAAAACCTGAATCAGTACGAAGGGTAAGCGGTTTTCGGTGTATTGTTATCTTTCAAAAATAAAATTAATTGAAAGTTTCGAAAGTGTATACTATAATGTTTTCGAAAGATAAAACATTTTATAGTTTTGAAAGTGGCCTGGTTTATGAAGTATATTGAAAGAAAGCATTATTTAGATAGATTAAGAGGTTTGAAAAACACACCGGACATTAAAATCATTACCGGTATCAGGAGATCCGGCAAATCGGAGTTAATGCGTGCTTTTATTAATGATATAAAAATAACCGAGGAAAACGCAAACATTATCTATATAGATTATTATAATCTGGAATTTGATGATATAAAGAATTATAAACAATTGAATGAATTCGTTGAGAAATCATATAATCCAAACAAAACGAATTATTTATTTGTTGATGAAGTACAACTGTGCAATCAATTTGAAAAGGCAATCAACAGTCTGCATAACAGCAGGAAATATGATATCTACGTTACCGGATCAAATGCTTTTTTATTAAGTTCTGATTTGACTACATTATTCACTGGAAGATTTATTGAAATCCCTGTTTTTCCGTTTAGTTTTTCTGAATATATCCAGTATTACAGCGAAGATTCATTGAGAACAGACAAACTGTTCGACGATTATGTAGTCAAAGGGGGATTGGCAGGTTCATATGAGTATAAAAACGAAACTGACAGAATTGCTTACCTTAAGGATGTTTATACAACTATCGTTAACAGAGATTTAGTGGATAAGTATCATCTTGGAGACGCTAATGTATTAAACCATCTTGCTGAGTTTTTAATGGACAATATAGCGAACCTTTCTTCGCCGAATGGAATTGCTAAAGATTTGAATACGAATCAAGTTCCAACAAATCATGTAACTGTTGGGAAATACATTAACTATCTTTGTAATGCATTTATGTTTTACAACATAAAAAGATACGATATTAAAGGAAAAAAATATCTTGAAACATCAGAAAAGTACTATCTTGCAGATACAGGATTACGATATGCAATTCTGGGTACAAGAAACATGGATTACGGGAGAGCATATGAGAATCTTGTCGCAATTGATTTGTTGCGACGCGGTTACAATGTGTATATCGGAAAGCTATATCAAAAGGAGATAGATTTTGTTGCGACACGGGGGAGTGAAAAGATATATATCCAAGTATCTGATAATATAACACAAGATTCCACCTTTGAAAGAGAAGTTAAGTCCCTTTTGCAGATAAAAGACGCATATCCTAAAATACTGATAGCAAACACAGGACATCCAGAATATCAATATGAAGGGATAAGAATAATTAATATTGCAGATTGGCTACTTGCGGTTTAGTTCTTTTTACAAATATAAAGACATTAGACATGCATAATTCGAATAGTCAAATTGAGGATTGAAATGAAAGGATTTGCGGATACATGCAAAGATTGATAAAAATACTGTTTGTCTGCCACGGCAATATCTGCCGCAGCACCATGGCCGAAGCCATGATGAACGCCAAGATTCAGAAATACTATCTGGAAGGTATATTTCAGACCGACTCCGCGGCGACGTCCTATGAAGAAATCGGGGAGCCGATGTACTATGCCGCCCAGGAAACATTAAAGAAGCATCATATTCCCATCGGCAATCACCGCGCCAGGCGCATTACGCCGGAAGACTATGAGCGCTTTGACCTGTTGATCGGGATGGACTCCGCCAACATCCGTAATATGAAACGGATGTTCGGGGACGATCCGGAGCATAAGGTCTTCAAGCTCTTGGAATTTGCCGGACGGGATGAAGATATCAGTGATCCTTGGTATACCCGGAATTTTGATCTGACCTATGAACAGATTGATGAAGGCTTAAACGGACTGATCGAGAAATATATCGATTAGTCCTTTTCTTTCCTTTATAATAGAGATATGAGAATCCAGTTTGAAAGCGAATATGAAATCGAGATCAACAAGTCCCGCTTCATCTGTTACCTGAAACGGGTGGAAAGTGAAGAAGAGTTCCGGGACTATCTCGCACAGATCAAAAAGATGCATCCCAAAGCCACGCATCACTGCTCAGCCTTATGCATCAATTCCACTTTGCAGCGCAGCAACGATGACGGGGAACCGAGCGGAACGGCCGGCATCCCGATGCTGGAAGTTTTGCGCAAGCGCAATATGGAACAGATCTGTGCCATTACGGTACGCTACTTCGGCGGCATTCTCTTAGGGGCCGGAGGATTAATCCGGGCCTATTCCCGCAGCGTGTCGGAAGCTTTGGACCATACAGATCTTTACGATGTCAGAGAGATGGACGTCTATCAGTTGAAAGTGGACTATTCCACCGCCAGCCGGCTGGACCGCTTCCTTTCCACAGTGACGGTTCTGGAGAAGACCTACGAAGAAAACGTGCTCATCCGCTTTGCGACGGAAGACAAGGACATCATAAAAAAAGCGACGGAAGCGCTGAACGGAAAATATACCCCGGAATTTCTCTATTCCAAAGAAACCGAAATCAAGACAAACTAAAAGAGGAACTACTGTTCCTCTTTCTTCATTCTCCACATTTCGCTGTAAGCGATGAACGGAATTCCGTCGGCACTGTTCTTGGCGTTGTAGCGCTGTTTCTTGATGTCCTTTTCGCATTCCGTATTCAGAACGTCCTTGTTCATCATGTAGGAAACATAGACTACTTTCTTTAACAGATACCACTTGCTGACGGCATTGTAGATGTAATCTGCTTTGTCATCAAGTTCCGGAAGAGTTTCCTTGGCTTTGTTGACTTCCTCTTCGGCTTCGGCAGTCGCAATTTCAATCATTTCCTTGAGATTCTTGTAGTAATAGTTATCCACTTCGCGCTGGATGGCTCCGGCACGGGATTTCGGATTCAGGAATTTCTGAACCTTTTCCACGATGAGATCCGGGTTGTCCAGACTCATGGAGATCAGTTCGTTGCGGGAGTTTTCCAGAATGGCATACTGTTCCGTCAGGCAGTAGTAATAGCCTTTCGCTAACAGATAGTCTTCACTGAGAACGATTCCCTTCTGTTCTCCATCCTTATTGATATAAAGAAGATACGGGCATTTCATTGCCTTTTCCGGAAGTTTGCTGGCATCTTTATACCGAATGATCTGATTCGATATGACGTTTTTGTTCACGTTAAAACCCAGCCCGACACAAATGCGTAATTCGTTATCGAGTGCGAGTAATTTTGTGAACAGATCGTGGTAAGGAAGATCCTCTTTCATGCTTAAAAAATCTTCCAGGTAGCCGTTGAAGACGCATGCGTCCCCTTCTTTTCTGCGGTCAAGCACCACACTTAATTGATCAAATACTGCCAAATTCTTCACCCTCTTATAAATATCTTTTAGATACTAATATAATGCCATAAATAAATGTAACTTAAAAGGAAATTCGTCCTCCGAATTATGAAATTTTTGCCATTATTCTCCTAAATATTTTGAATCTTTTCGAAAATCATACTTTGGTAGGAGTGCAAAAAGATGGATATCCAGACTTACGGAATTATGCTATTCTAATTATATGGAAAAAACGAATGTTATCATTGCCGAAAACAGTCTTCATCCGGAGCTCCGCACCCTGCTCCTAGAGAAGCAGGAAGGCTATCTGAATACCGACATTCTCAGCATGCAGAACTATCTGTTACGCACGGCGAGAGCGTCCAATGAAGAGAGCGAACTTCTTTTGAAGGTCTATCATACCGTACTGGAACACAGGGATTCTCTCACTGCCTTAAAGGAGAGTGCGCAGTATCCTTTCTTTGCCATGGAACTTGTATCCTTCCTTAAGGAAATGGCATCCTTTTCGATTGCCTATGAGTCTTTGCCGGAGAGCACCCAGATTCAAAAGGAACTCAAATATCTGATCTCCCTCTTTCTGGATCTGCCGCTGGCGGAAAAGAAATATACGGCCTATCTGAACGAACTCAAAGATGCCTCCAATGTATCCTTTGTGAACTCCCCGGTCTTCTCCGCTTTGGAAGACAAACGCCGCAGCATCTTACTCTCCTGCGGTGCCAAGCCAATCGAAGCTGAAGAGGTCAAAGTGGAAGACGTTCATTTCCTGATTGCCCAGAACAAGCGGCAGGAAGTGGAAGCACTGGCACAGTACATTCTTTCCCATGAAGATCCACTCGAAGACTACCGCATCATCTGCGGCGATGAGGAATATCTCAGCAGCATTCAGCGCATCTTTGAGCGCTATCATATTCCGCTCAACACCTCGATGATCCGTAAGACCCCGGCCATCCTGGTCCGCTTTATTGCTCTTTGCGAGTATCAGAGAAACAAAAACCGGGATACCTTAAAATCCCTACTGTTAAGCGGTGCCTTCCCGGACTGTTACCATATGAGCCGGCTGCGTCAGCTTGCCCACTATTCCTCTCTTTCCGAAATGCGCTCCTTAAATGTGGTAACCGAGGAAAGAGATTTAAAGGATCTCTATCAGAAAGCCATGGAGGAATTCGACGCCCATATGGACGCGATCGCCGAAGTGGAAAAGGAAGGAAAATCCCTGCAGGAGATCATCCGGACCGCCTTTGAGATTACGGTTAGCACCATTGCCAATGACAGCGAAAAAGAGATCTGTCTCTTAATTAAAAACACTATTGAAAACTATGTTTCCCTCTATGCGAACCTGGACGAACTCTTCCTTCTCTTATCGGGTATTTCCTATGTCTATGAAGGCAGTTCCGGCGGGGTCCGCTTTACCAAGATGGAAAACTCCTATACACTCGCACCGAAGATCACCGTGGTATTGGGAAGCGCCAATCTGCCGGATTTCCGCTTCTTTAACGGTATCTTTGATGAAGACTACTACAGCCTTTTGGACTATCCTTCCAAGGAGGAACGTTACAACCTGATCGAAAAAGCAACAAGAGAGATGCTGCTGCACTCGAAACGGTTGCTTGTCTCTTTCCCGATTGCCGATTACAGCGGCAAGACGGTCAACCTGAATGCCTTCTGGGAAGAATTAATGAATGAATACGGTGTGAAAAAGGAACTCTGGCCGTTAGTTGAAGGCGGTGCTTTGCCTTCCTACAAGCATAAGATCAGCAGTGCGAAAGCCGAAGAGATCTTTCTTAAGGACGGAGCCGTTCCGGGATCCATCTCCTCCTTTGAGAAATACTTTAACTGCCCGTATTCCTACTTCCTTTCCTACGGCTTAAAGCTGAAGAAAAAGGAATACGAGATCGGTCCTGCTCAGATCGGCACCATTCTGCACAGCATTATGGAACAGCTGATCAACACCTACGGCAAGGACTACTACCGTCAGGAAAAAGATACCTACATCAAATATATTGAAGAGGCCTTTACGCCGTTATATGCCTCCTATCCGACCCTGCATCCGATGATCGATAATTTGAAGGCCAGGCTCACCAGCCACTTCTTCTCATCCTTGGATGCCTTAAGCCGCATTGAGGAAGTATCCACGTACGAACCGTTGAAAGCGGAAAAGAAATTCCTTACGGAACTGCCGCTGGATCCGCCGATCCGTCTGAACGGCATTGTAGACCGCATTGACATCAGCGAAAAAGGCTACCGCGTCATTGACTACAAGAGCGGCAACAAAGCCCTCTCCCTGCCGAAGATCCGTGCCGGACTGCAGCTGCAGCTCTTAACGTATCTGATGATTCTGGAAGATACCATGGCACGCGCCCCGCACGGGACCTATTACTTCTCCTTTACGGATGAAAGCATTGACGTCATTGCCGGTTCCTTCGCCAAACGTACCAACTCGACAACTTTCATGGATGAGCTGGACTGGAGAGAAGACTATCAGAACAATCATAAGCTCGTCGGTGTTTCCCTTACGGAACTGCCGGACGATCTCAAGGAATATGTGAAATCGCTGAAACAGAACGACTATCAGGAATTCAAGGCCGTCTTACTGCAGCTCTACTCCTATCTGGGAGAACAGCTCTTACAGGGCAAGATTGCCCCGTTACCGGTAGAGACTGCCTGTCAGTATTGCGATTTCAAGGGAATCTGCCACTATTATGAAGATCCGCTGAAAGCCAAGGATGCGGATATCATCGCAAGAATCGAGGAAGCCCATGGAGTTCAGTAATCAGCAGCGAAAAGCCATTGACAGCCGTAATAAAAACGTTGTGGTCAGCGCCAGTGCCGGCGCCGGGAAGACAACGGTTTTAGTCGAGCGCTTAACGCGGAGAATCATTGACGACGGTGTCGATGTGGACCGCATTCTGGCCACGACCTTTACCGAAGCGGCTGCCGGAGACATCAAGAAAAAACTGACCCGTTCCCTGCGTGATGCCTATCAGAAATCACAGGATGCCCGTCTGAAACGGCAGATTGCTTTGCTGGCGGATGCGGACATTTCCACATTGCATTCCTTCTGCTTAAAGATCATTAAGAAATACTACTATGTGATTGGGCTGGACGTTTCCATCACCAACAATATCTTTGATGAAACCTCCACCAACTATTTTAAGAGCGCTGCTCTCTTCCGCACCTTTGATGCGGCATATAAAACCAACAGCCCGGCCTTTATTGAACTGTTGGACCGTCAGTCCTCTTCCATCACGGCAACCGGAATGCTGGAAGAAAGCATCAAGAAGCTGGCAACGGCAGCCCTGTCGCACTATGACTATGAAGGCTGGCTCAAAAAGAGTGCCTCCCGCTATAAAAGCTACAGTTCCCTTTCCGAATTGCCGGAAGAGATCCTGGACCTTTTCTATCAGCGGCTGAATGACTTCTATGAGATCTACCGGAACCTGTTAAAAGAAGCCTTACTGGCCTATGCCGATGAAGGCAAGGAAGAACCGCTGGTCCCATTACAGTTAAAGATCCAGCATCTTGAGCAGCAGGTCAAACCGTGCCTGGAGAACCGGGACTATATTGCGTTCCGCAAAGCCATTGCGGAAAATGCGGATATTAACGTCAAAAAGCCGACCAAATGCACGGGAAGTGACTTATTAAATAAAGCCTACGACACTTATGCCAAAGTATTAAAAAATCTCTTTACGGAAACCGTCTTCTTAAAAGACCTTAAGGACAATGAAGCCGTGGCGCAGGAACTGGTTTCTCTGACTCTGAATTATCTGAAGGAATACCGCCAGTTAAAGGCGGAAGCCAAAGGCATTGAGTTTGACGATATGGAACGCTATGCCCTGGATATCCTCAAGGCCGACAACGGCAGTATTGCGAAAGCCTTACGGGAACACTATATCGATATCCTGGTGGATGAATTCCAGGATACCAACTATGTCCAGCATGAGATCATCAATCTGATTGCCAAAGAAAACAACGTCTTCCGGGTGGGAGACGTCAAGCAGTCCATCTACCGCTTCCGGAACGCCAAGCCTGCCATCATGCAGTCTTTGATCACCTCTCCGGGCGAATACGATGAGATCTTATATCTGAATCAGAACTACCGCAGCAGCGGTGCTCTGATCACCTTCAACAATGACCTCTTTACCCGCTTAATGAATCTGGAACACCGTCCGGTCTACTTCCCGAAAAACGACCTGGTCTCTCCGGGAACGGAAGAGCAGAAACAGGAAAGCTATCCGGTGGAATTCTTAATGGTAACACAGAGCAAGGAAGAGGACGATTCCATGATTCCGGGTGAAAAGAAAGCCTCCCGCATTGCGGAAAAGATATTGGAATTAAAAAAGCAGGATCCTTCTCTCTCTTATAAAGACTTTGCGGTACTGGTCAATGCCAACCGCAACAAGATCCTGATTCAGAATGTTCTGACCTCCTACGGAATCCCGTCCTTCGGCGGAGAATCCCTGGGGTTATATCAGTCTTCCGGCGTCAAAGCCATCTTAAGCTTTTTGGAATATATGGAAGATCCGTCCAACCGGATCGCTTTGAATTCGATCCTTGTCACCTTCTTCCGGTATGACGACGAGAAACTGCTCGCCGTCTATCAGAACGGGCTCAAGGAAACGGACCCGGAGACTTACAACACAATCTGGCGGATTGCCAAGTCGAATCTGACGTTGGGCGATACGGTCAATGCCCTGCTGCGTCTCAATCATTACTATGAAGACTTAAATGACGACAACCAGAAAGCCAATATTGACCTTTTCCTGGATGTCGTTGACCGTCGGGATAAAGAAGGCGTCACGGTGGAACGATTCCTGGACTTTATCAACAGTGCCGTGGATGACAATGCCGCGGAAGCCTCTCTCAGCAATGACGATGCCGATGCGGTCAAGATCATGAGTATCCACCATTCCAAAGGTCTGGAGTTCCCGGTGGTTTTCCTTTTCAGCAAGGACCGCACCAGTGTATCCCGCGCGGACAGCTATGCCTTTATCCATTCCGACTACGGTTTCAGCATTCCTTCCCTGCAGTATCCGAAGAAATACAAACGGGAGAATGTCATTTCCCTCGCCCTGAAATATCAGGATCAGGTGGAAGAGATTGAGGAAAGCATCCGTGTGCTCTATGTGGCCTTAACACGCGCGAAACACCGCTTATATATCGTGGATGTCCGTGATCCGGAAAAGAAAGAGGATCCGTTTACCTTCGGTTCCCTCTTCTCCAACAGTTATACCTCCTGGATGATGGCCCTGCATGAAGACTGCCATTATCAGACGGTATCTTTCAAGGGGGTTGACGAGAAAGACATCACGGAACTGTTACAGAAGGAAAAGAAGAAATTCATCTATCCACGCTACGGCAAACAGGCGGATGAAATTGAAACGCTTTCCCCTTCTTCGACCGAAGCGTCCCGTGCGGATTTGACACTGCGCTTTGAAAAGAACACCGCTGCCCAGATCGGTACCGACGTACATGAAGTCTTTGAACTTTTACCGGATACTGTCTGGAGTAAGGAAGAGATCCTTTCGCACTTACGGGATGACTTGAAGCACTATCTGCCGGCTTTTGAAGCCTTCCGCGATTCCGATCTGTATCATAAGATGCTGAGCGGAACCATTTATAAGGAACTGCCGTTCTTAACCAAGATCGACGGCAAGATCATTCACGGCTATATCGATATGTGCTCCATTACCGATACTGAAGTAATTGTGGTCGACTTTAAGACAGACAGGAATGTGACGGCGGAAGATCTGATCGAGCGCTACACCAGTCAGATCAAATTATATAAGGATTCCATGAAAACTCTCTGTCCGGATAAAGCGGTCAGCGGATATATCTATTCCGTAACATTAAAACTGTTTATCGCATTATAAAAGCTCACGTTTCCGTGAGCTTCTTTTTGTATTAATCATTAAACATTGCGTAGATTTCGCTGACCGGCTTGTAATCGGAAATCGCCTCGATGGTCTTTGCCAGCATGTAGGCGATGGAAAGAACCTTGATCTTCGGATCTTTCTTTTCTTCCGGAAGCGGAATCGTATTCGTGATAATGACTTCCTTAATATTCGAGTTATGAATTTTTTCTACGGCATTATTGCTTAAGACGGCATGGGTGCAGCAGAAGTAAACTTCCTTGGCACCGTTGTTCTCCAGCATCTTGGCAGCTCCGACCAGGGATCCGCCGGTATCCACCAGGTCATCGACGATGATGGCAGTTCTGCCGTCAACATCACCGATCAAACCCATGGCTTCAGCTTCATTCGGACGGACTCTTCTCTTATCGATGATGGCCACCGGTGCGTTAACATATTCCGCCAGCTGACGGGCTCTGGTTGCTCCGCCGTGGTCCGGGGAGACGATAACGATATCGCCTTCGATATGCTTGGCACGGAAGTACTGTCCGAACAGTGCGACGGCACTCAGATTGTCCGAAGGAATCTTGAAGAAGCCCTGGATCTGTGTCGCATGTAAGTCAATACAGACAACGCGGTCCGCACCGGCTGTTTCAATCAGATCGGCAACGAGTCTGGCCGTGATCGGCTGACGCGGTTTGCTCTTCCGTTCCTGACGGGCATATCCGAAATATGGAATTACACAGGTAATCTCTTTTGAGCTGGCCCTGCGGCATGCATCGATCGCAATCAGCATTTCCATGACATTGTCATTGACCGGATTGCAAGTGGAACAGACAAGGAATACATGTTTTCCGCGTACTGTTTCCTCTGGCTCAACAATGATTTCACCATCGGCAAATTTACTGATTTTCACTCTGCCGCGTTCACATTTCAAATAGCCACAAATCTCATCTGCGATGGCAGTTGCGCTAGACAGGCCGAACACAATAATGTTATTGTTTACCATAGCTTACATTTCTCCTATTTGTGAATATATTGTACCATACCCTGTACGTTTTAGTACGAAAATCCGTCGTAACTGTTAGCGGAATTCCCTGTTTTCATAGCGGACATAAGGTCCGATCTTCCGGTCGTTTCCGACCGTGCAGTTTTCCAGTTGAACATTGTCGATCGTGTTCCCGTTTCCGATGACACAGTTCACAATTTCATTGGAACCGTGCAGCAGATTGTTCTCACCGATGACTGTTTCCCCGTAAATAAAGGTATTCGGATAAATAATGGTATCTTTCCCGATTTTCGCATCGGTGGAGATATATGTATCTTCCGGATTGAGGATCGTAACACCCTCTCTCATCCAGTAGGTATTGATCTTGTTCTGGAGCCATCTCTGTGCTTCATATAATTCCACGCGGTCGTTGATGCCGCTAGCTTCCTGCGGGTCAGCAATCGGTACGGCTTTTACCGCATGACCGTGATCCTTGAAGATCTGAACCAGATCCGTAATGTAGTATTCTTTCTGAGCGTTGTCATTCTTTAATAACGGCAGATAACGGAAGAGAAGTTCATTGTTGAAGGCATAAATGCCGGAGTTGATTTCCTTGACTTCCTTTTCCGCTTCGTTGCAGTCCTTGAACTCCGTAATGCGTTCAAACTGTCCTGTTTCATTGCGGATGATCCGTCCGTAATGTCTGGCGTCATCCAGTACGGCACTGAGAACCACCAGTTCCGCTTCTTCCGCTTCCCGGTACATCATTTCAAATGTTTCCGGCTGAATCAGCGGGCAGTCCCCGTTGACGACCAACGTTGTGCCTGTTTCGTCTTTCAGCTGTGTGGCATATTTGACGGCGCTGCCGGAGCCGTTGACTTCCAGCTGGGTCGCAAATTCACACTTGCCGTTCATATATGTAGTAACTGCTTCCGCATCGTATCCGACAATGACAACAATGCGTTCCGCATGGGCTTTTTTCAGATTGGAAACAATATGTTCCACCATCGGTTTGTCCAGAACCTTGTGCATCGGCTTGACCAGGGTACTCTTCATCCGGGTTCCCTTGCCTGCCGCTAAAACAATTGCAGATCTCATGGGGTAATCCTCCTACGATATTTTAACAGATTCCCTATCACTAGGGCTCAATGATTTGTGTTTTTTTCACGAAACGGTAACTCTGACGGAACTTCTGAAAGCCGTTTTCCAGAAGCATCCTGTCTCTCGTAAAGGCAATGACCGTAGAGCCGCTGCCGCTCATGACCGCCGCGTCAAATCCGAACGTTACCAGATCTTCCTTCAGCTTGGCAATTTCCGGAACCAGCTGTACCGCTGTCTGTTCCAAAGAATTCCCCAGGGAGTTCAGTAAGAGCGGATAGTTGTTGGTTTCCAGAGCTTCCCGGATATGGAGAATATCCGGATGTTCCAGTGTTTCAAAATCCAGCATCTCAAAGGCCAGCTTCGTACTGACACCCATCTTCGGTTTCACCAGTAACATATAGAACGGACAGTTGAGCTTGAACGGTGTCAGCTTCTCGCCGATGCCTTCCACATAGCAGCAGGTCCGTTTTAGGAAGAACGGAACGTCCGCACCGATTCCCGTGGCAAACTCCAGCATCTCTTCTTCGCTCATGTTCAGATTGAGTACGGCATTCAATACCTGCAGAACGGCTGCCGCATCGCTGCTGCCTCCGCCCAGCCCGGCCTGCGTCGGAACATGCTTCTCCATATGGATCTTAAACTGATCTTCAAAGTGATAGATATCCCGTAAGCGGTTGATGACTTTCACCACCGAGTTTCGCTCATCCGTCGGAATAAAACGCAGATTGGATGTGACTTCCATGGTTGGTGAGAAAGAGATATCAATGGTGTCATAGATATTGATCGGAGCCATGATCATGTTCAGTTCATGGTATCCGTTCTCCATTCTCCGTACGACATCCAGGCCGACATTGATCTTCGCATAGGCATTAACCTTCATATGTCACCTCATACAGTTTTACAAAATCTTCCACAGAAAGGCTTTCTGCCCTCCTATTCTCATCAATATTACAGGCATTTAGTACTCGAATCGCTTTTTCTTTATCGTTAAAAAACTCTTTCAGATTGTTGTAGAGCGTCTTTCTCCGCTGGGTAAAGCACCCTTTCACAAACTCGTTGAAGCGGTTGAGATCTTTAATCGGATAATCCTTCTTCGGCACAAAGCGGATCACGATGGAGTCCACCTGCGGTTTTGGGATAAAGACCGTCTTTGGAACCTTCATCACGATCTTAATGTCATACAGGTACTGTAACAGAACCGAAAGCCCGTTATACTCCTTCGTATTGACTCTGGCATTAAAGCGGTCGGCCATTTCCTTCTGTACCATAACCGTAATGGATTCAAAGTCCGTTTCGCTCTCAATCAAATGGAAAAGAATCGGTGTTGTGACATAATATGGCAGATTGGCACAGATGGCCGTCTTTTCCGCACCGATCTCCTTTAAATCTTCTTTGATGTTACGCTTTAAAACATCCTCAAAGATGATTTTGACGTTATCATACTCTGCCAGCGTGTCTTTTAAGACATCCTGCAGCTTTAAATCAATCTCGTAACAGAGCACCTGTTTGGCCTTTTTGGCCAACTGTTCCGTTAAGGCGCCGATTCCGGGCCCGATTTCCACTGCCGTGGTCGTTTCATCGATGCCGGAGAATTCCGCAATGTGCCGGACAATTTCCGGTTCTATGATAAAGTTCTGCCCGAAGCCTTTTTTGGGATACAGATCATAGGTCTCCATGATCTCCCGGGTTCTGGCAATGGTTGCGATTTCTTTACTCATTGATCTGATCCAATACTTTCTTTATTTCTTCATATGACAGCTTGCGGCTGTTCAGACGCTTATAGAGCGTCTTGGCACTACCGTGTCCAAGATGGTAATAGTCTTCTAAATAGATCCGTAATCCCTGGGAGCCCTGCTCTCCGCTCAAACCGAGCCGGTTGAACTCTTTTCTGCTCAGGGTCTCTTCCTCATCTTCATAGGTCAGAAGATGGCTCAGGGCGTCTTCAATCTCCTGCTTTGTCGCATGTTCCACCCCAACCAGATTCTTCTTACGGGATTTACTGGTGAGGAAGGCGTTCTTCACGCCGGGTACAGCTTCATTGATTTTCCGGCGGATCTCCTCTCCCGGATGGTCCGGATCGGTAAATACAATGACACCGTGATCCTCATGCGCTGCGCGGATCTCCTCCAATGTTTCCTTGGAAAGGTGGGTTCCGTTCGTGCGGATAATATCCACCTCATAGATGCTCTTTAAGAGCGTCTCGTCGTCTTTTCCTTCGACGACTATCGTTTCCTTCATTTTCATCATAACTATTTTAACACATTCCCCTGAATCTCCTACGTTAATAGGGAAAATATTCCGATTTCTCATGCCATTTTTAGCAAATCCGAATTCGTACCAATATCTCAAATCCGATTTCGAACCGTTTCTCCCGACAAATCACAAGATTTCCTGTGTCAAAAGGAGCCTTGTTGCGCTATAATGAATACATGAAAAGAAATTATCCTGACTATACATTTGGGCTTATCTTATTCGGAATCGGCCTGTTTATGCTGTTTAAAAACGTGAATGTGAACAGTTTCCACTTCTACACATTCCATTCCGTCAATACCGGAGGAGTCATTATCTTCCTTCTGATACTGACCAGTGCCTTCTATATTGCGAAGGGGTATGAGATCTTAAAATACGCGATCTATGCGCTGGTGATTCTGTTAGTGATTTCCATCATTCTCGGAATCCATGTCTATCTCAGACCAATGTCTCTCTTCGATCTCATTCTGATCCTGGCACCGATCACCATCGGAATCGGACTCATGTTACAGAGCTGATTGAAACAAAACCATATTGTATACGAGCAGATGATGCCTGATGGCACCTCTGCTTTTTTCTTTTTACAAAACTGTTAGATTCAATGTGGGGTTGATCATGCGTTTTTGCGAAAACTGTTAAATAGAATGTGAAGTTGATCATGTATATTCTGCAAAAACTGTTAAATATAACGTGGGGTGAATTCTGCTTCCTTTTAAAACTTTTAAATGAACTGCGGGATGTAATCTGTATCCCTCAAAACTGTGAAATTAACTATGGGCATAAAATAGTCCACAAGTTATATATAACAAATCTTCTAACGAATACGGATGCCGCAGAGCAGCCGAAGAAGGGAACTTACCCAGGCAGATATCTTTATAAGGATATATTATGTATATCTTCCGGCAGGGCCCGGAAAAAGAGCAGGGGACTCATTCCGGATATTTGATATCTATCTATTTCTATCTTTCCCTGGCAACGTCTCTTAATTATCTCGCGAACGGAGCATTATTCGATATGAAAAAGCATCCCTTTATCACAGGAGGTTTCATAAACGCCTAAAAGCAAAACTCCGCAGCGCAGCAGCTTTTCCGTATTCCGCTATCAAAAAGCGTTGTTTTCTATCTTATCCTAAATGATGAAAGCGGTTTCTTTCTTCCTTGCAAAATAACGTATTTCTTATAATACCGGAATTCTATGCATTTTCCCTGCGATTACGCCGTATTTTTGGTACGAAATCGGAAATTGGTTTTAGAATCCGATTTCGTACCGATTACTTTTCTTTCGGAAACGGTGCATTTCGAGAAAGGGCAGAACTTTGCGTCCTCCATGCGCTCTGCTTTTGTGCGCAAAAAGAAAAACCGCCCTGCGCAGGCGGTCTCTTATCTTTTTAGGAATATATCAGTTTTGATATATTAATCTCTTGTAATTCTCCATTACAGCTTCCTTCAGTTCCTCTTTGGAGATATTCCGCAACTCGGCAATGGTATCTGCCGTATAAGTGACATACATCGGCTCGTTCCGTTTGCCGCGGAAGGGTACCGGTGTCATATACGGACAGTCCGTTTCCGTTAACAGACGTTCAAGCGGAACCTTTGCTGCAACTTCTTTCGGCGTAACGGAATTCTTGAAGGTGACCGGCCCGCCTAAAGAGATATAATAACCCAGTTTCATGAATTCCACTGCCATCTCATAGCTGGAACTGTAACAGTGCATGATTCCGGCTCGGTGACACGGATGTTCCTTTAAAATCTGATAGGTATCCTGAGTTGCATCCCGCATATGAATGGAAATCGGCAGATCGTATTTGTTTGCCAGGTCGATCTGCTTCATAAAGAGTTCTTTTTGTTTCTCCTTATTGTCACTGACCCAGTAATAATCGAGTCCAATCTCTCCCAGTACACAAAACTGTCCCGTCTTTAACATCTCTTCCAGTGCATTTAAATCCTCATCCGTCGTCTCATTGGCGTTTTCCGGATGAAATCCGACCGCCAGATCGACTTCCGGGTGCATTTTTTTGATCTCAATTGCTTTTCTTGCCTCATCCAGTGTCACACACATGATCAGGAAGCGTTCCACACCAGCATCTTTTGCCCGCTGAATCACTTCTTCCGTCTCATTTTCATATGCGGCATCCGCAATGTGGCAATGAGAATCCAAGTATCCTGTACTCATAATTACTTCCCTAAGCAGAAATTCGAGAATAGGGCATCTATTAAGTCGTCTCTGCTGACCTCTCCTAAGATTTCTTTCAATGAATTGTA
>ODAI012808304.1_pt1 | contig 16792 bp, 3 predicted proteins | sample 1539321 | NCBI WGS metagenome assembly ODAI01 (sample SAMN02144231, study PRJEB22623) | gut metagenome | biome: sheep rumen | host: Ovis aries | place: New Zealand | reverse complement strand
TTTCAAAAAAGTATACGTGGTAGTGATGTAAATGCTTCCCTACACTATTTAGCTAGATTAATTGAGGAAGGAGATTTAGATTCGATATTTAGACGTATGACTGTTATTGGTTATGAGGATATCGGTCTTGCTAATCCTTCGATTGGCGTTAAAATAGACGCCGCGATTCATGCATGTGAAAGGGTTGGATTACCTGAAGGTAGAATTCCATTATCTATTATAGTTACTGAAATGGCTTTATCTCCTAAATCTAATTCCGCGCATATAGCTTTAGATAATGCAATTAACGATATTGAAAAAGGTAATTCTGGTAATATTCCAGAAAATATTAGGATAAATAGTACTACTTATTTATATCCTCATGATTATCCTAATAACTTTGTTAAACAACAATATATGCCAGATAAAATAAGAAGTAAGGAATATTTAGAATTAAAAGGTTCATCTTCAAATGAAAAGAAATTTAAGGAAAGATATGATGAACTTAAAAAATGGTTTAATGAATAAAAAAAGAATGATTATTTATCATCCTTTTTCTTTTTATCTTTTTTTACTTTTTCTTCTTTTGGTTTAGAAGATTTATTATCTTTATATTTCTTGTATAGTTCTTTACCAGCTATACCACATACTACACCTAATATAAATAATAGTATGTTCATAAAGATATTACTATAACTACCATATAAATCTAACGTATATATACTAAATTCACCATTAGGAGCTTCTACTATAAATTGAATTGATGATCCATCTTTAACTGTTGTTACAGCTGCATTTGGATCTTCAGGTATAGCTTCATATGTGAAATCGTTATTCTTTTTATAGAAATATTTTTTGATTTCTTTATTAAAATCAGTTACTACTTTACCATTTGTATATAGTAATTCTCCATTATTTAATTTAATTGATTCTAGATATGTGTTAGATGATGTTTCAGTTTCTGGATTAATAGCTCTTTTTACTACTACTGTATAAGTTCTAACTGACTCATCTTCTGCTGTAACGTTAAATCTAAATACGTTTGCAATACCAGGTACTAGTTTATCTGGTGCATCTATATTTAAGATACCATATCTACTATCACTTACCTTAGCGTTGAAAGAAATTGTATCAACTTCGTAAGGTAGATATATAACGTAGTTTTCTTTTTCTTTATCAAATACTGGTGATAATATACCAATACTTGGTTCTAATTTTCTTAAATAGTTATCTGTTGATAAGACTTTATTTGGATCTTTACCTCTTGTAACAGCTATTGTATATGTTTTAGAAGCTCCATTTTCTGCAGTTACAGTTACACTTACATTAGAAGTTTCTTCTGATATCAATCCTGAATTACCTGAAATTGATACTCTTGCTTTACCATCTGCTGGATTAGCGTTTATACTAGCTGTTTCAATTTCAAATGGAACTTTAGCTGTATAGCTTGTATTATTTGGATCAAATGGTTGATCTAAACTAGCTCCATTAATAGATAAACTTGCTAAGTTATTATTACCACTTCTGTTATCTTTTCTATTAACTGTTATAGTATATGTTTTAACAGCACCTGAAGGAGCAGTTACTTTAATACCAAATGTATTATTACCATAATTTAATCCTTTATTACCAGTACCTTCTACTCTAGCACCACCATCAGCAGGTGAAGCTCCTATATCTATGCTTGTAACATTAGAATCTACTGAAACAGAATAGTTGGTATTAGCTTGTGAGAATCCTGGATTTAAACCTCCAACATTTACTGTTAAACTCGCTAAGTTATTATTTGAACTTGGTGGAGTTGTTACAGATATGTTACCAGATGAAGCTACTGCTGACACACCACCTGATAATGTACCAGCAAGTACACCATTCATTGTAACTCTACCTGTACAATTCTTTAAACCAGTTACATTTATAGTAGCGATTGTGGTACCACTACCCCAACCTCTACCTGAACCATCAACTGCGGCAATTCTATTACCATTTGTACCGAATGATGAAGAAATGGAATTAATTCTTAAACATGAAGAATCTGATACTCCAAATTCACCTTCGAATGTAATGATATTACCTACATTTGAGTTCATTCTAACTGTTATATTAGTACTATTACCAATATATACTGAACCACCACTTATTTGAAATGTTACATCTGCTGCTTTAACGTTTGGGATTAGAACAAAAAGAAGAAAGGGTAGTATAAATTTATACAATTTCTTCATAATACCCCTCCTATCTCTCATCATCGTGATATCTGCTACGTGTTTGTTGATATTCTTCTTCTTTTATACGTTCTTTTTCTCTGTTTAACATTTCTTGTTGATATAATATTTTTAATTTTTCAGGATTTTTTTCATTGATTGCATCAATTAATTCATCCTTAGTTACGTTTTCATCATATGGATCATATGGTAATTCGTTAACTTCAGGTTCAATAACTTTCTTAGGATATTGTTCCATCATACTCTTATTTAGACCTGTAGTTACACCACCATCATATTCTTGTCCAGTTGGGATATTTCTTATATCAATTGCTTGTGTATGTTCTTGTGGTATACCAGATGATTGATTTAATACACCACCTGATTCAACATAATCATCATCAGTACCATTTTTACTTGAGAAGTTAAATTCTGGTTTGAATTCAATTGTTGAACCAGCTGTAGCAGGTTGTTGTTCTTCTTTCTTTCTTCTAGCTAATGCGAATAAGATTAATAAGATTGGGATTAATGTAATTAATGTATATACCATCCATCTAGGGAAATCTACACCAAATAATAATAATCCGTTTGTTGCTTTCTTATAAGCATTAATCTTATAGTATTGAACAAATCCGTCTTGATCTGTTACTTTAATTAATACAACGTTGTTACCATCTTGTAAGTTATCAGTACCTGTTACTTCTACTTTTGCTTTTGGATTAGCACTTTTTGGAATAACGTTAATTGAATTTGTACCTTGTGGTACGTCTACTGTATATTCAAATTGATCTGGATTGAATTTAGGATTTAGTCCTGTAATTCCACCACCTGATACATTGATATCTTCAAGTAATACATCACCTGATTTAGATGATCTAGTAACATTTACTGTATATATTCTTTCACTACCATCTTCAGCTGTAACTATAATTTCTACTGTATTTACTTCATCTACTTTAAAATTAGCATTACCTTCTATTTTTACTGATGCTTTTGCATCTTCAGGTACGGCTTGTAAATCAGTTAATTTAGAAACACTATATGGAACTGTAATATTGTAATTATTTGTAGTTTTCTTAAATTCTGGTTTAATATCACCGTTTACAGTTGATAATGTTTTTAAATAATTATTTGAACTCTTTGTTGTTGTAGTTGCAGGTGTTGCTGAAGCTTTTCTTGTTACATTGATTGTATATACTTTAGTTGTACCATTTTCAGCTTTAACTGTAACTTTAACTGGGTTAACCCCTTCTTTTAAGTTCTTGGCATTATCACTTATAGTTACTGTTGCTTTTGAATCATTAGCGATCGCAGATACATCAATACTTTTTGTACCGTTTGGAACTGTTAATGTATATGATGTTGTATCTTTATCGAACGCTGGAGAAATAGTTTGACCAGAAATGCTTAATGATTTTAATGTAGCATCACTACTTCTAGTATCTTCTGGTTGTGTACTTGTTTCTCTTGTAATTGTTAATGTATATGTTTTAGTAGTACCATCTTCAGCTGTAACTACGATAGCAACTGTGTTACCACCTTCTGATAAAGTTTTAGTACCTATTCCACTAATGCTTTTAACTTTTGTATCGTTTGCTGTAGCTTTGATTTCAACACTTGTAGCATCATTTGGAACTGTTAATGTATATGATGTTGTATCTTTATCAAATGCAGGTGAAATTGAATAACCATCTACACTTAATACTTTTAATGTAGCATCAGAACTTTGTGTAGGAGTTGGTTCTGGTTCAACACTACCTGCAACAATTGTAATTTGTTTATTAGCGTTGTTAGCAGTTGCGTCACCAGCAGGATCTCCTGCAATAACATTTTCTAATGATACTGTTGTAGTACCAGCTTTAATTGCTTTAAATTTGAATGTATAAATTGTTGTAGTTGATTTAACACCTTTTCTAAATGATGTATCAAGTCCAGTTAAGTATACTGTATTACCACTTACTTCATAGTCGAATGAATATGGACTAGTAGCTTCTGTTACTGATACTAATGTTAAATATGTTGTATCAAAATGTACATCACCTTGGAAAGCAACTATACCTTCAGTTGTACCTGAGATACTGCTTAAGCTGATTGGGATTTCTATTTCATTGTTTAATGTTACTGATGAATTACCACCCATACCTACAGTTACTGTACCTGCAGCTAAAACATTAGTTGTGTAGGCTATGATTACTCCTAGCACTACTACTAATAAGGTTTTAAATTTCTTCATATTTCTCATACCTCAATTCGCCCCCCTAATTTCTGATTGTGTAATCTATTAATGTTCTTCTTAATGAATGATTAACAATTGGAATTGTATCAAGTACATTAATAGTACCATTTCCATCAACGTCTGCAGCTACTGCATATACTCCAGTAATTGTAGATCTTCTTAATGAATGATTTACGATAGGAATTGTATCAAGAACGTTAACTGTACCGTTTCCATCAACATCACCTTTTACTACTACTATTTTACTATCTAATATATCACCTGTTGAAGGATTAATTAATTTAACTACTTGACCAGTTGCTACTTTAACAGTAGTTGCTGATGTTTTATTTAATTCAGTAGTTTCATCTTTATCCCAAATTTGTAATTTAGCTATATCATTATCTAATTCATTATTTAATAATGCATATACTGTTTCATTTAAGATAGCTGTTTTAATCATACCATCTTCAATTTTATGACCAAATCCTCTAGATGTAATTAATTCACTTACACCGGCTTTATTAATAGTTAATTTGTAAGTTTTTGTATTGTTATTTTCAGCAGTTACTTTAATTATTATATTATTTGGTCCACCTACTAATCCAGATGCTTCATAAGACCATTGATTTGTTCTAGTTTGACTACCAATTGTTATCTTAGCGTTTGGATCTTCAGTTTGAATTGTTAATGTTAATGAGTTAACTGTTGAATCAACATCGATTTCATATTCTAATGTATCTTTGTTGAAGTTTGTTATCTTATTCATACCATCTCTTAATAATGATAGATTAGCGTTTGTTGATGGTGTTTTTGTATAAGATATTTGATAGTTCTTAGTACTTGTACCATTTTCAGCAACTACATGGGCAACGATTAAGTTAGAACCTGTAGTATTTGATACATCGATTGTAGCTGAACCATCATCGTTTTTCTCTACTGTGTTTCCATTTAATGTATAAGTAATTCTTTGTCCTGAATAATTAGGATTAGCTCTTACTGTTAATGTTGGAACACTGAATGGTATAGCACCAATGTTATAATCTTCAACTTCTTTATTGAATGTTGGATTTAATGAAACACTGTATGTTGTACCTAAATATGTATAATTATCTACTGATAAACCTGATAAGTAAACATCTGCTGAAGGTGTTTTACTATTACGTGTTACTGTTACAACATAGTTTCTAGTTGAACCTGCTGCTGATTTTACAGTAAATGTATATGTATTAATACCTACTTTTAATCTACTTAATGCTGGATTATCATTTGCTTCATATGTAAATGTTGCAGGACTATCAGTTGGTGCGAATACATAATTATCTCCACCATCATCTGATACTGATGCATAACTATCTTCTGTTGTCATTTGGAATGAAATGGAAGTAGTTTCAAATGGTACTGTTATTTCATATGTTGTCTTAGTTTTTGTAAATGTACCAAAATCATCTGTTCCTGTACTTGGTACTAATGTAGCTAAGTAATTGTTTCTTGATGTTACCATATCATATAGGATTGAATAACGTTTAGCTTGTGAAGTAACTCCTGTAGCAGGAATAACTTCTACTGTAATACTCTTTGTTCCTAATGTTGGTGGTAATTGAACAATATTACTATCTTGCTTTGTACCATCTACATAGTAATTAATTTTAGCTTGTGGGTTTGTTGGTGTAGCATTAACTGTTAATGCACTTGTACCGAATGATACATCACCAATATCATATACTGTTTGTGTTGCTGCGAAGTTTGGTGCGATTGAATAACCAACTACTTCTAATCCAGCAAGTGTATTATCTGTAGCGTCAGCAGTTATTACATTGAATGTATAATCTCTTGTGGCTACTCCATCTTCAGCTGTTACAGTAATTACTACTGTTTCGATATCAGCTGGGAATGTATATGAACCATCTTCAGAGGTTGCTACAGCACCATTATATGTAACTGTTGCTTTAGTATGAACCGGAATACCTTTAATTGTGAATTCTGATGCAGTTTTAGCAACTGTTAATGTATATGATGTGTTATTTGGAGTGAATGTACCGATTGAACCACCAGTTAATTCAACTCTTGATAATTTAGTTTCTGTACTCTTCTTTCTTGTTACATTAATTCTATATGTTTCTGTATCACCATTTTCAGCTGTTACTAATACTGAATAAACTGTTGTTCCATCATCTAAAATTGTTACTGTTGGATCTTTTGTAACTGTCGCATTAGAATCTGTTGCGATTGCTGTTACTTCTGATGGTGATAATGTTGTTACATCACTATCTAATTCAACACTGTAATCTTTAGTAAGAGATGTGAATGTTGGTGATAAAACTCCACCTGAAACATTTAATTGTTTTAATGTAGCGTCATTATTCTTAGCTCTGTTTACTCTAATATTATAATTATTTGTGATACCAGCTTGTGATTTAACGGCTACTGTAATTGTATTTGATCCTGTATTTAAACTTACTGGAATTTCTACTTCATCAGCTTCATTAGCTAATGTATAAGTTGTTCCGTTAATTTTAACTGTTGAATCACTATCTGTTCTTTTAGCTTTAACATGTAATGTTGTTACACCATAAACTTGATCTGGAAGTACATATGATACTTTATCTTTATCAAATTCAGGGCTTAATACTAATTCAGTACCATCCGCTAAATATGTATGTAATTCTTCTAATGTATTAATTGTTTTATCTAATACTACTATTTCAACTGTATAATTGATAAATTTATCAGCTGATGCATAACATTTAATTGTAAATACATTTGTAGTACCGTTTCCTTCTTTAGATACATTTTTAACTCCTGTACCACTTATTGAAGGATTATTTACTTGGTCAGTTGCGATTGCTTCAATATTAACTTGTGATACTGTACCTGGAACTTCTACTCTATAAGAAGTTTTATCAGGACTGAATAATGGATCTAATTCATACATAGTTTCACCAGAATTAACTGTGATACTACTTAATGTTAATACTGAATCACCACTTCTTTGTACATGTAATACATATACGTTTGGTTCTACATTTGGATCTTCAGATTGAACTGATACATTAACATCCATTGTAGATTCAGTCATTGTAATTCTACCAGCACCAGTTACTTCTGCTGTTTCATCTGTTTTTCTATATGTAACATTGAATTCAGTTGTTGTAGCTGGAACTATAACAGTATATTCATTTGTATCTGATTTAAATGATGGATTAAACGCACCATTTGATACTGCTAAAGCTTCTAATGTATTTACTTTTGATTTTTCTCTTGTAATTACTACTGGATAAGTCTTAGCTTCACCTGCTTCAGATGTAACTATGATTTGATAATTATTATCATTTGTAGTTACTAAATTCATTGTAGGAATATTTACTGTTGCTTCTGGATCTGATTCTAACATTCTAGAAGGTAATGTTACGTTAACATTTAATGGGCCTACATTTGTAACTGTATTTGGTACTGTTACTGTATATCTATTGTTTTCTGCATCCCAGTTAGCTATAACACCTGCTACTGTTAATTCAGCAATAGAATTATTTGTATTTAATGTTCTATATACTTTTAATGTATAATCTCTTGTTATTGATGCATTATGTGCGATACCTGTAACTATAATTGTATTTAGACCTGTTTGTAATGTTATTTTATCGCTTGGGCCTAATGTTTGACCATTATATTTAACTGTACCATAAGTAGCATCTGTAGGGAAACCTACTACTTTAATTGATGTTGTGTTATATGGTACAACTAATGGATTGCTTTCTAATGATTTATAATATGTACTATCATAATCATATAAATAAGTATCTGTAGCAAATCCTTGTAAGTTAGTTCCATCAATTTGAATATTTGATAATGATGGATCAATATTATTACTTCTTGTTACTGTTACTGTATATGTCTTAACTGCATCGCCACCTGCTTCAGCTATAACTTTAATTGTATAAACGTTAGCGTTGGCACCATATACTAAATCTTTTCTACCTAAAGTAATTTCAGCGTTTTCGATTGTAGCTTTACCTGTATCTGCAACTACAGCATCTAAAGCGATAGTTGAAGTTGTACCAGGTACTGTTACTGAGTAGTTTTGTTTATTTACTCCATCGAAACCATCTATTTCTACTCCATCAATTGTAATTGTAGCTAAATTAGCGTTTGTAGATTTACCACGTTCAATTCTAATTTGATATGTTTGTGATTTACCTGATTCAGCATATACTGTTAATGTTCTTAATTGACTACTATCTTCAGTACCACCCATTGGGAAAGTATTATTTCCTTCATAAGTTGAAGTTGTCTTAGTAGGTACTGCAGTTAATGTATAACTTGTAGTTGTTGAAGGGACTGAAATTGTACATGCATAATTAGTAAATGTTGTACAATGATATGTTCTACCTTCATTTGTTAATACTGTTACTTCTCTTAATGTAGCATCATCATCTGCTTCTCTTGTGATTGTAACTTCATATTCTAATGTAGTTGTGCCATTTTCTGCTACTACACTAAATAGATAAGTAGTTGTCTTAGGATCTTCTGGTTTATTTACTACTAATTCTATTGTGTTTGTTGGTTTAGTAACTGTAGCAGTTGGATCTGTAGTAGTTACTACTACATCTGTAGGTGATAATGTTTTATTTGCATTATCTACTGTTATACTACATTTTCTTGTTGTTGTATTACATATTGCTTCGTTACCGAAGAATGTTACATTTTGAATTGTAGCGTCGTTATTCTTAGTTCTAGGGATATTAACTGTATAATCTCCTGTAGAACCATCTTGCGCTCTGACACGAATTGTAATATTGTTATCGCCTGTTGCTAATGTAATTTTGCCATTTGCTGCAACACCACCAGATTGATTTAATACTGTATATGTTGCATCACTGTTATCTGCAACTACTGCAGCAACTGTAACTTCATTTGTTTCATATGGTACTGCAGCTACTTCATATTCCATTTGAGTTGGATCGAATGGTGTAATTGCATTACCATCTACTGAAATTTCTTTTAATGCTTTAATGCTTTTTCTATTTCTTGTAATAGTAATATTATATGTACTAGTTACTGTTGGATCTTCAGCTTGAACTTTAATATAGAATGTATTAGGACCATAATCTAATCCTACTTCTCTAGGTCCAAAATATGCTTCTTCACTAGTACCTTCATTTTCAGTTATAAATGTTTCTGTATCTGGATCTAATAGATCAGCATAAATTGTAACTCTTTCTACATTACCATCAACTGTACCACTATATGAATATGTACCAGGTGCGAATGGATCTGGATCTAGTGTTACACCACTAACTGATAATGATGATAATTTAGCTTCTTTTGATAATATTTTATTGAATGTTAATGTATATGTTTTAGTATTACCATCTTCAGCTGTTACTATAATTTGATAATTTGTTGTTAAATCATTGTAATCAACACCAGTTGTTTCTAATTCAGTTACATTTAATGTTGATGTTTGATGATTTCTTGTTGCTTCAATATGTATTGATTCTGTTCCTGATGGATAACTAACTGTATAATTAACTGTATCTGGTAAGAACGCTGGCATTGTAACACCAGTACCTGTTACTGTAATATCAGATAGATATGCATCATTATCTCTTCTATAATACTTAATTGTATAATTTTGTGTTGTACATTCTGGTTGTGGTGATGATCCTGTTAATACTAAACAATCTTCAGCTCTAACTGTTACTGTTAAAGTATTAGGACCTACATTTAATGTTTTATTACCTATTGTAGATGATACTACTGTAGCTAATGTTGAATTTGCTACTGCAGAAACATTAATAGATGAAGTAGCATATGGAACTATTCCTTGATCATAAGCAGTCTTACCTGTTTGGAATATTTCAGTTCCAGACATCTTCAAACTCTTTAATGTTGCATCATGACTAGGATTTAATCTTGAAACGTTAATTGTATAATTTTGAGTATGACATGTTTCATTACCTGGTACAAAGCTATATTTAGCTAAACAATCTTCAGCTTGTACTTTTAATACTTTTGTATTTACTGTACTACCGTAATTTGGTAATGCAAATGCTTGATTATATACTCCTGAACCATTTTTATCCCATACTGTATCAGAACTATTAGTAACAAATGCATTTGTATGTGTTGGTTTAGCGTTAACGTTTGTTGTTAATGTTTGATATGTTGTTGATATATCATAAGAATACTTATTAGATGCAAATCCTGATAATGCTACATTACCAGTTGTATTTAATGTTTGTAATGTTGCATCTGCACTTAATTTATAAACATATACATTATATGCTTCTTGAGAAGCTGTTGTACTTTCTGGTTGAACAAAGAATGTATATTTATATAATTGTGTTGATCCGTTTACTAAATGAGCGTTATCTAAATTAAAAGTTTGAGAGTATGTTGTTGAGTTAGTATATACGAATTTAGCATTTGAATCTGATGTAGTTGCATTGAAAGTTATACTTGTTACATTTGATGGAACTACTGTATAAAAATCTCTTGCTGATGTATCAGCAGTAAACGCAGTTGTATAATTATTATCTTCATATAAAGTATAGTTTTGACTATTACTTGCAGTAGAAGTAAATGTAGCTAAATCTGTATTAGTTGATGTTGTAGTACCAGTTACTGATAGATTCAATCTTGTTTGTGTCCAAGTTATAGGAGTACCGTTTTGACTTGACAATACAGTACCGTTACCATTTGTATCATCTAACCAGAATTGGAATGTAGCTCCATCATCTGCATCATCTTTTACCTTAAAGAACGCAAAACCAATTGCACCTGGATTATATGTAAATGTTTCTACTGTATCAGCTGGAGAATATTGAATAATTACTTCTTCCAATCCTTCATTTTGACCTGAAGATACGACAACACTATACATTGAATCGGATACTACGTAATCAAAATCTGGTGCAGCAAATACAGGGTTATCCGCATCAAATGCACCATAGGCAGCATTTGAATATCTATTACCTTGTTTATATGTTAATAATTCAACTACATCTGTATCATATACAATATTTGTGTTGAAGCCACCTACACCGTTTTCGTCATATGGTTCATAACCATGGGCGTATTCAAGTACAAGCATGATTTGCGTGCCTTTATCCAATGGTTGAGTTACATCTAATCTTGTTAACTCATTATTATAATACTTAGTCTTACAAGCTTGATATTGTGCGTTTGTTGATGCTTCACAAACCCATGCTGAAAAACTAAAATCATATGTATTATTTGCCGCTGATGCTGCCATTATATTTGCCGGCACGCTTAAAAGCGCAAAAAAGCCTACTAAAAATAATAGAAAACCTTTAAACTTACTACTCTTCATTTAAATCTACTCTCCTATACTATTAAAATTATAGCACAATCACTTTACATTTACAATACGATTTACGACATATTTTTTATTTTTTCTTCTTGCAATTATAGAAAAAATATGATATATAGGTATCATTTATGAAAAATAGTTTTTTATATAAAAAACACAGTAAATAGCATAATTACTGTGTTTTTTGTGTATTAATTTTGTACTATTAAATTATTATCCGTTCTATCAATATATCTATTTCTATTTTTTATATCATCATATCTATGCTGTTTTTCAACAAAAAAACAGGTTGGGTTATTCCCAATCTGTTTTCTTTTTATAAATATCTAGATATGTGTTTCTCTTCTTTAAGATGTAGTTGTTGGTATTAGTTAAATCTAAGTTGTTAACATAATCATCGATATTATTATCACCTGCTAAATAGTTAACTCCAGTAAGAGTTGATTTCTTTAGAATGTGATTTTTAACTAATGTAAGGTCTAATGCGTTACTATATCCATCTCCATTTAGATCACCTATTACAACGATATCTAGTGCGTCGTATGTATGACCATTGTTTTCTAATTGTACTTTCATACCTGTTCCAACAAATTTAGTTTTATCTGTAATTTCATTGCCACTTAAATCATATATATGTAAGAATCTTTCATCATTATCTAAGTTAGCATAGAAATCTTGAATTTTAACCATTAGTGGAATCTTAGTTACATATGGATCATAGTCAGGGGCATTTCTAAATATATCATAAGTTTCTGATGATATTAATGTAATTTCTACTGTAACATTTACTGTCTTAACTATATTTGGATAGTATTTAGATGTAACTGTTATTGTAGTAGATTTATCTAATACATCAGCTGCTGTGATAAGACCTTCAGAGTTTACTGTAACTAGTGATGTGTTATTAGATTTAAAGATTAAATCTTTGAAATCTGCATCTTCTGGTGTATATGTGATTTCATGTAATAAATCAAATGTACCACCAGGTTGAACACTTATGTGATTTGGTGAACCATCTAACATAGCTGGTCCTGTTGCATCACCAGGTACTGTGATATTAGTTAAATCATGGATTCTATAGATATCAAATACGTATTCACTAGATGTATTACCATCTTCTGACATAGCGTATATGATTATTCTATTATTACCATAATCTAATTGAACATCATTGTTTGGTAATGTAATTCTATCAGTTACTGGATTACCCTCCTCGTCTTCAGATACAACCTCTTTCTCATAGATAACTTCTGCAAGTTCAGAATAAGTAGTAACATCAAATACAACATGATTTGTAACTACATAAGTTTTATCTAGGTTAGGTTTAACATCACCTACTGTGAATCCATAATCTAATGTAGATGGATTATATACTGGACTCATTTGTCCTGTACTTTCAGTAATGTTAGTTATATCATGATTAGTTGATAATGCACGGTTAATATTAACTACATATGTATTAACAATTCCTGATTCAGATGTAACTATAATATTACGTGTAGTAACACCTTTACCTAAGTATACATCACCATCGCCTTCAATTCTCTTTTCAGAGTAAGCAACGGCTGTTAAGTGAACTTTTCTAGTTTCTTCAGGTACATCAATTGTATAAACGTATTGTTTTGGACTAAACTCTGGATCTAACTCACCTATATCAGTGTATAGACCTGTTAAATCAGCGTTGTCCATATCTTTTCTGAAGATAGTTAAATTATATGTTGTAGTAGATCCATCTAATGCAGTTACTACTATAGATGTCATATTCTTACCTAATTCAAGATCAAATGGTCCATCACCTGTAATAGTAGATGTAGATTCTTCAGGTATGGCATTTATATGAGCGGTAGTGACTTCTTGACTTACTGTTAATGTATATGTATATTCATCAGGATCAAATTTAGGAGATATTGTTCCTTCTTGAACTTCTAAACTAGCAAGTCTACTATTGAAGTAGCCTCCATCTTCAAGATATACTTTAATATTAATTGTTCTTTGTGTTCCATCTTCAGCTGTTACAATTACATGTACTGTAGATTCTTCACCTGATAATTCATTATCAGTAATAGTTACTGTTGCATTATGTTCTACCTCATACGCTAAGGCTAATTTAGTCTTATAGTTTGGTAAATGCATTTCATAATTATTATTATCATTTGTAAATACTGGTTCAAGTTCACCGTCAGTACTTGTTAAGTAATTTAAGTTAGTATTTGACGAACCTTTACGTTCAACGTTTACAGTGTATACTTTACGTGTATCACCGTTTCTAACTGATAAGTAAATTGGATTATTTCCAACTTTTAGGTTATATGGTCCTTGACCTGTTATGGTAGCACCATCACCACTTTGAATACCAATTATGTTGATTCTTTCAATATCGTTTTCTACTACTAAGTTATATTCATATGTTTCTCTATCAAATGGTGTTATAACAGAACTTCTTCCATCTACCTCACCAGTTGCGTATAATGTATAAACTATACTTTGTAGATATGCATTTGAATCTCTAGTAATATTAACGGTATAAGTTTTAGTAGTTTCTCCATCTTGTGCAGTTACTGTAATATCAAATGAATTTTCCCCTACTGCTAATGCATGAGTTCCATTACCTGATGTTACTGTTGAATTAACACTTTCAGGAGTTGCTAATATATTAACTTCTGTAACTGAGTTTTCTACATGAATATTGTATTCCTCAATATACTTATTGAAGTTAGGTACACTTTCATCATTTACTTTAATATCAGATAGGTATGCATTTGCTTCACCTTTTACTGATACATGTAAACGATATGTTTTAGCAGTTGTACCATCTGCTGCTGTTACTTTGATTGATACTAAATTATCATTTCCATAACCTAAGTTTTCATTTCCAGTTATTACATAAGTAGCGTTGCTATCTTCTGTAATTACTTGTAAGTCTAATCTAGTTACGTCATTTTCAACGTTAACTGTATAATCTTCTAATGCACTATTGAATGTTTCTAACATTGTACCATTTTTAACAATGATATTTGATAATAACGCATCATTTGTAGATGGTCTAAATACATTTACTTTGTATTTTCTAGTATATGTATTATCTCCTACTGTTGCAATAGATTTGATTATTAGATCTTGACGTCCGATATCTAAGTTAACTGTTCCTATATCTCCTTCCACATGAGTAATTTCTGTATCATATGGGATTGCATCAATTTGTACAGATGATGTTGTTGATGAAACTGTTAATTTATAATCAGTATTACCTGGTCTAAATTTAGGATCTAATGTATAAATCTTACCAGAAGATATTGTTAACGCACGAAGTAAGTTATTATATTCTGGTTCTCTTAATACATTTAATGTATATGTAAGTTTAGTAACGTTATCTGGAGCTGTTACTGTAATTTTTACAGCTCTTTCTTCACCATCCATTAAGTTTGTAGTACCATTTGTTACTACTCTAGATCCGTTTACTTCTGGTGTAGCTACTACTGTGATAGATTCATTTGGATATGGAACTATAATATCATATTCAAATATATCTCTATCAAATGCTTCAATATTTAATGTTGTTCCTGATGATAATCCTTGTACATCTGTTAATTTAATTGAACTTAAATGTGCATTTGTAGATGGTAATCTAGTTATCTTATAACTATATTCAGTTGTTTCATCTAATGAATTAGTTATCTTAACAACTAAGTTATTTACACCTACATTTAAGTCGTATGATATAGCAGGATTTAATACACCCTCTTGATATACGGATACTTTTTGTGATGGATGACGTTTTGTAACATCAAATCCGATATTACCTACTTCATAAGGTACTGTAAATTCATATTCAAATGTTTTTGATCTGAATGATGGAACTGTAACACCTAAATCTTCATCGATTCCAGTAACTTTAATATTATCAACATATTTTTCTTTTGTTTTTGATTTTGCAATCAAGATTGTATATGTTCTAATATTACCATCTTCAGCTTGTACCATTATTTCAGCAGTTGTTTCTAATTCAGTTAATTGATATGTTAATGATCTATTAAGTAGAGTTGCTTCAACTTCACTTAAGTATAAGTCAAAGAATTCTTCTTCTTCATCATCGAATAAATCAATTCTGTAATTATTATGTGTAGGTTCAAATTTAGGATTTAATTCTCCTACACTAGGTATTAATGAAGCAAGTGTATTATCGTGTGATAAATCAAATACTACATTAACTGTATATTCTTTAGTTCTAGTACCATCTGGACTAGTAATCTTGATTGGATATACTGTTGTTCTTGTTAAATCTATTGTTACTGGCATTGTAACAGTAGCAGTAGGATCTTCTGGCTTAACAGTGAAGTTTGCTTTACCTATATTATTAGTGTATTTTGGTACAACTAATGTATAAGTATAATCATCTTCTTTTGTAAGTGTACCTATATTTGCTTTAATAGATAATAGATTAGCGTTGCTACTCTTCTTTCTATTAACAATTACATTATAAGTACGTTTAATACCTGATGGTGAAGTAACAATAACTGGGATTTGATTAATACCTACATTTAAGTGGTGATCTCCTAATCCAGTAACTGTTGAGTATGGATAATCTGGAGAACCATCTAATGTAATATATTCAACTCCATTTGGTACTTCTACAGTGTATGTTAATGTTGATTTGTTAAACGCTGGGGTTAACTCACCTTGATTTACTGTTAATGAAGATAAGAATGTATTTGAATAAGATTGTCTATTTACGATAACTTTGTATTGGAATGTATCAATTCTGTTACTTGATGTAACATTGATATAAACTTCATTGATACCTATCTTAAAGCTTCTATTTCCAACTATTTCATATGTTGAATATGGATCCATCTTTGTAATTATGAAGTTAAGTTTAGTTGTTTCATAATCAACTGTTACTTGATAAATTTGATTATCTGGAGTAAATGTTGGATCTAATGTATAATTTTCTACTTCAATATTCAATAATTTAGCTGTAATAGGATCTTTTCTTGTAACTTTAATTACGTATGTTCTAACGGCACCATTAGGAGCGACTACGTATACTTCTACGTTATT
>ODAI014074387.1_pt1 | contig 16793 bp, 14 predicted proteins | sample 1539321 | NCBI WGS metagenome assembly ODAI01 (sample SAMN02144231, study PRJEB22623) | gut metagenome | biome: sheep rumen | host: Ovis aries | place: New Zealand | reverse complement strand
TGATACAGCATTTCTTTAATCAGCCGGATATTCAGGAAACGTATCATGTGTTTTACGTGGATATTTATGCGACGACATCTTTAGGAGAATTTGTTTATACCCTTGGAAAAGAAATCTATGAGCAGTTAAAACCTCAAACTACTGCTTGGAAAGAGAAATTCTTCCAGATTGTCAGTTCGTTTAGAGTCGGATTTAAATTGGATGCCATGAGTGGACTGCCGAGCTTGGATATTGGTCTCGGTGATATACAAGTTCCTCAAACAACACTAGATGAGATTTTTTCCTATATAGCAGAATCTGACAAGCCTTGTATTATTGCTATTGATGAATTTCAGCAGATAGGCGAATATGCAGAGAAAAATGTTGAAGCCCTTTTGCGAACCAAGATCCAGCAATGTCAGAAGGCTCAGTTTATCTTCTCTGGCAGTAAGCGTCATACGATGACCAACACGTTTAACTCTCCAGCTAAGCCTTTCTATCAGAGTGCCATCAGCATGGGACTTGAGGCAATACCTGTGAATACCTACACAGATTTTGCAGTCCGACTCTTTGAAGAATACGGCAAGCACGTTGACAAAGAGGTTATAGAGTATGTTTGGACTAAGTATGATGGCTATACATGGTTTGTGCAAATGGTGATGAATGAGCTCTTTTCACTGACGACTCCTGATGAGGTCTGCACAATGGACAAGGTGGATCTTGCGTTACAAAATGTAATCTTGTCGCAGGAGAACAGTTATAAGACGTTGTTGTCTAATATGCCTCCCAGGCAGAAAATGGTTCTGCAGGCTATTGCGAAAGAAGGTGTGGCCTGTAATGTAACATCAGCGAAGTTTGTCAAACGATATAATCTTGGCTCTGCCAGTTCAGTTCAGTCTGCTATCAAGTTGCTTCTTAAGAACGATTTCATTACTCATGAAGATGGACGCTATCGAGTTTATGATTACTTCTTCTCAGAGTGGTTGGCAGAAGTGTTTTGAAGAAATTAATACCTATATAAGGATGAAACAAAATTTTGAGAAATTAGATTATATATCAGTTCTACGTGTTAGCTCTATGATGCTAATCATCTTGTTCCATAGCCTATGTTTCTATTCAGGTACATGGTGGTATCTTAATACAAATGTTATTCCATTGTGGAAGTTGCTATCTGCTCCAACAGTAAAAGTAGGACTTACGACTTTCTTCTTCATTTCTGGATATCTTTATGGATACATGTATTTGGAAAAAGGAAAATACAGAGATGTTAAATCTTTTTTATCAAATAAGTTTAGACGTTTACTGATACCATATTTGTTTTGGGGAATTCTAATGATTTTAACAATGAAAGTCCTGCATATCGCTTGGATTAATTTGTTTACAGGAGTCGCTCATTTATGGTTTTTATTGGTTCTTTTTGAATTGTTCCTAATTATGGTCATTTTGACAAGAATCGGGATTGGTAGTTGTAGTACGATAATTGTAGATTTGATAATAATTGTATCATCCTTCATTACTTTGTATATTTGGCAAAATACCTCAACCCACCATCACGTTTTATGCATCGAAGAAATGATGTATTATCTACCATCATTTGTGATGGGCTTTTATTGTGTAAGATATAGCAAAATTGAGATTAATAAGTATTTGTTGATTGTTCTTTTTGTGATAAGTTTATTTTTGATGTTTTTGCTTTCATACTACAATTATCCAGAGAGTCACACTTTATATAGAATTCCGGCAATTATGGTTTCCTGTTCATCTTTGATGTTGATGAAAAATCAATCAAATACGATCTGCGAATCGTTTATTTTTAAGAATTTGGATAAAAATAGTATGGGTATATACATCTTTAATCAAATTGTAGTTTTTCTTTTATTATTTATACCTGAAACCAACAATTATTTAAGTTATCATACTTATGTAGGGGTTTTAATCATTTTTACTATCTCATTAATCATCCCATGGTTGTTGGCTAATATTTTTAATAAAGTAAAAATGTTATCATATTTAATAGGCTGATATAATAATTATTAATGTATAAGGGAATGTTATGAGGAAAATTGTTTATATTATCGGTGGATTATATCAGCCTAATGGGATGGGGCAGGTGATGAGCAGTAAAGTCAATTATCTCGCAGATCATACTGATTGGCAGATGTATGTGGTTTTGACTGAGCGTCCAGATCTACCTTTTTTTTACAAAATGTCTCCCAAAATTGTTTTTGTGAACTTTGATATAAACTATGATGAACTAGATACATTGCCTCTATTTAAGAAGATGTTGGCTTATCGTAAGAAACAATCTGTCTATAAGCAAAAATTGACTTCGTATTTACTTGAGGTAAAGCCTGACATAACAGTTTCTGCAGTACGTCGTGAGATTAATTTTATCAATGATATTCCTGATGGAAGTCGTAAGATTGGGGAAATTCATTTTGAAAAAAACTTCTATAGGAGTTTCAATAGACGTTTTCTTCCAGGGTTCATTAATCGGTGGATAACTAAAAAATGGCAAGGTGCTCTAATCAAGGAATTAGCGCGGCTTGATAAATTTGTCACCCTAACAGAGGAAGACGCTTCCAGTTGGAATATGCTATCAAATAAAGTTGTAATTCCTAATCCATTGAGTAAGTTCCCAGAAGTTCAGTCAAAGTTGGAAAATAAGATCGTTATTTCTGTAGGTAGATATGATTATGTAAAAGGATTTGATATGCTTATTGATGCATGGTCATTGGTTAATAAACGGTATCCGGATTGGAAACTTAAGATAGTTGGTCCTGGTGAGCGAACGTTATACCAGAAACAGGTAAAACGGCTTGGACTAGAGCAGAGTGTTTGTTGTAATGGACCTTCTACACATATTTATGATGAAATGGCAGAATCATCTTTATATGTGCTCAGCTCAAGATCCGAAGGTTTTGGCTTAGTTTTGATTGAAGCGATGGCTGTTGGACTTCCTTGTGTCGCATTTTCATGTTCTGCAGGCCCGAGATCAATTATTTCTGATTATCAAAATGGAATTTTAGTTGAGAAGGATAATATTATGGAATTGGCAGATTCTATCTGTTTTATGATTGAACACGATAAGGAGCGTATGGAGTTTGCCAAGTGTGCTAAAAAAGATTCAGAACAATACGGTTTAGAGCTTGTAATGCAACAGTGGATTGATCTATTTCACAATATTTTCATAGAATATAGTTGATCTTCTGTTTTTGCTGTTACAATGTCTAATGTATGTTTCTGAAATACAACTGTCAAGTTTTGAATATCCTTTTTCATTAAGATGCATTCCGTCATTCAGATAGATAGTGTTAAAATCTTTTGTTCTGTTATTATTCCAAATTTTGTATCTGATAACACTTAACAAGTTTGTATAATTGTTTTCTATGATTATATCGTCAAGTGAATTCCTATATAGCTGTTTGCAATTAAGAGGTATATCATTTACTAACATCGATAATTGGCGAAGTATTTTTCTTGATAACACTTGTCTATTATATGCTTTAATAATATCATAGTCTGGTATTTCCATTATTATGGGATGGATATTATTTGCCAAAAGAAATTTGATAATGTAGTTCATACTGTATTTGTAATAATCAGTACTCATTTTCTTATATGTGTCATTAATTCCTAATGAAATAAAGCAGCATGAATAGTTCCTTTTTTGCAAGAATTGTGTTAGAGAACTATTGTAAAAAATGCTTTCGTAGAATTCCTTACTCGTTATACCACAGATACCAAAGGAATGTACTACAACAGGAATTTGTAGTGAATCTCCTATAATTTTGGAAATCTGGCAATTGTGATTTTTATGCATAAAAGCCCAACTGTCGCCTATATAAGCAATATGGAGCGTGTCATCGGATTTTTGCTTGATAATGTATGGTTGATGTTCTAAAGGTGGTGCATAATAGGAATACAAATTGAAAATTGTAAATCCCAATGCGGTAATAAGAACTATTGTGAAAAATAGTAATTTCTTCATCGGTTACCTGATAAAACGTTCTTAACTTTCGGACAATATCTATCCAAGCAGATATATAAAAGTATGCTAATAAGAGTTGAAATGACAACACAGACGAAATAGAGGAGGATATGGATCAGGTCAGATGCATCTCCCAGCTTTGTTGCGCATACTTTCCGCATCACGACAACAATAGGGTAGTGAACACAGAACACTATAAATGCTGCATTGGGTAAAAGTTTTGAAGAAAAACCATGTTGACAGCAATAATCTGCTATAATAAGCAATGTGGGGATGTTGAATATAAGGGCAAGTCTGTGTATCTGCAGGTTTATGGGTGTTACAGAAATCGTATGTACCACAATGTCCCCTATTGCAAAAGCTAAACATAGTGCCAATAACAATTTCTTATGATTATAGAATATCTCTAAAGGATTTTTGCTAAGGATAGAGAAATAGGCCCCAAGGCAAAAAAACAGAATAGTCTGTGAGATAAAAGCATTATGTGGAGTGAGTAACCACCAAATTGCTACTGCCACCAAAAAGACTTCGCGCACATATTTAATAATATAATAGAAAAGTGGTGAAAGAATAGACATAATGAGAAGGTTTCTTATATACCAGAAAGGGCAAAGGATAGGAACGAAATTGCCATTATCATAGGAACCTCTGTCCCAGAATGCTCGTAAGTAATCTATTAACGTATAGTTTGCTATATTTACGCCATTAATGTCTTGTGGGTATCCTGTCATAAATGCTATAATGTAGAGTCCAAGAAGTAAAGTATTCCATATTAGGTATGGAATTAGAAGTGTATGAAATCGTGAATTTAATTTCTGTTGGTAGCTTTTCTTACTGAGGAAGAATAAGAACCCTGAGATAAAGAAGAACCCTGGCCCCCCCGTTTCTCCCAGCCATAAAGAGAAAGGGTAAAGGATTCTAAAGTATATTTCATGCTCTCCTGGTAACCTTACTGTTGAATAGCAATGAAGTAATATAATAAAGAGTATCAATGGAAATCGAAGCCATGTGATGGCCTCGGAGAGATGCCGCTTATTATATAGTTCCATGTTAAATTATGATGCAATTATAATTTTATTTTTACTCCATTGATATATTTATTCTTACCTCCTATGCTATATTTGTATTTCTCGTCGCCTAGTGTAAAATCTACAATATCAACATTTCCTTGAATTATAAGTTGGTTAATGAAATCAAATAATGAAATGAACCCTGGCGAATATTTAGAGTACTCAGAATTGACCCCTGCGGCCAAAATCAGTATTTGTCTCTTTCTTTTGTCATGTAAATAATAGAAGAATGAACATAGAACATTGCCATGGTACGTAGTAAGGAAATGTCCCTTATCGAAAGTGTAGAATGGAAGAAATGATTTGAAATGGAATGTTAATTTTTTCATAACAAAATATTTGAATTTGCGGAGTCTTGATGTGTTTTTGAATTTCTTAAGGAATCTTTCTTCTCTAATCCTCCAGCATTTATCTTTGTCTACGTTTTGGTCATTATATATGATCTCTATGTCGATTCCGTCTTTTGCCAATCTATTGTGGGCGGTTCGTATATTTTGTCTGGTATTTTTGCTTAACATTTGTTTAAAATCTTCTGTCGTCTTTGGTAATTGTAATTCGACAGCAATACCGTCTCCTATAGTTTGAGATTGAGGAAATTTAGATAACTCTTCATATGTTCGTGTGTTTTTTAGTAGAGATTCAAATACGAAATCTTTTACGTTGAATTCTTTAGCAATATCATTAAACAAGAAAGATAGTGCTTTAATATTAAAACTATTATAAACAAAATTTAAGTAATCACTCCATCCTGATCTTCCCAAGAAATAGCATCCCTTTTTATTAACGAGATTGAAGGTGTGAAGAATAATCCACAATGGAGCAATAAATATACATTTTCCATCATCTTTAACTAAAGCATATCTTGAAATTTGATTTTTACTATCATTTGGGACGTAATGCTTGTTTAACATGTCATACCATGCATAATTTTGATATGGTGTCATATCAGTTCCTCTTTCTAACTCTTCCCATTTGTCTTTCAACAAATGAAACTGCTCTTTCTTGTAATACTCTATAGTAAACATATTTTTTTTTGCAAAGATATAAACCTTTAAGCATATTCTTTTTGATATTTGTTATTATTAAAATAAATTAAGAATTAGCATGCTTTGAAAAAAAAAATTAAATATTAGATTCTGTTTACTTGTTTTGTCGTTTAACCATATTAATTTTACTATCTTTGTATTATAAATCGAAATTATAATATTATGCAAATGGGATTATCTAAACTATTTAAAAAAGATGAGAATTTTGGAATAGTTATAAGTAAAAACTGTACTTTTGATATTCTCAATTTTCAAGATAATTTTGAGCTTATTAAGCTAGATATAGATAATTTGTGGAAAGTCAATCCTCTTACAACCCAAGCAGACCCTTTTTTGTTTGTTAAAGATCAATATTTATATCTTTTTTATGAAAAAATGAGGGCAGCAGAAAGAGGTGAGATTTGTATGAGAAAAATGAATCTTAATCAAGAATGGTCGGAACCAGTAGAGGTTCTTAAAGAACCATTCCACCTTTCTTTCCCTTATGTGTTTGAAGATGATGGAATCGTATATATGATACCGGAAACGCAGGAAACTGATTCTATTCGATTGTATAAGGGAAATTATGATTTGTCTAGTTTTTCTTTTGAAAGGATTCTTCTTTTTAGAGAGCGTTATAATGACATCTGTTTTAATTTTTGTGATAGTCATATATTTAAGAAGGATGGTATTTATTATTTGTTTACCTCTGTTTCATATAATTGGACTTATCATCTGGAATTATATTATTCAGAAGACCTTATTCATGGTGAGTTTATAAAACATCCACAATCTCCTATATACATAGGTAATGATTATGGTCGTTCTGCTGGTTCCATAATACATAATGATGAGAATTATTATAGAATTAGCCAAGACTGCCAAAATAGTTATGGAGCTAATATTTCTGTTCATCGTATAATACATCTTGATAAATTTAATTATAAGGAAGAGTTATTAAAAACATCTATATTAAAAATAGGTAGTGGCTTATATAAGGATGGTGGACATCAATTGAGTATTGTAAGATTTGGCGATAATTATATTTATGCAACTGATTATCGTCGTGTTTTTTTGTCTTGGTATCAATTGTTTTTGCGAATAAAAAGACATCTTGTCTGATTTTTTATTAAATGTTGATTAAAAAGGTGATATGAGGATTTTATATGTAACTGATGCATTAGCGGTTTGGGGGGGGATTGAACGTGTTATTAGTGATAAACTTAATTATTTAGTTCAACATTATGGATATGAAATATATGTGTTAACAGCAGATCAAGGTAATCACCCAATTCCTTTCCCTCTTGACGATCGTATCATAATTAAAGATTTTAACATAAGATTTCACCAACAGTATCATTTTCGTGGAATAAAAAGATTGATAAAACATTGTCAGCTGGAAATACATTTTAGAGGCCTTTTGTCTGACTATATAAAGAGTATTAATCCAGATATTATTTCATGTATTCGTGACGGATATGTTTGTACCCTTTTGGACGTGAAAGGCTCTATTCCTACTATTTTTGAATCTCATGCTATGTATAAAGATGTTTATTTTGAGAAATCAACATTGTTGCATCTGTTTATGTCGTATATAAAAAGGAAAAGATATAAAGGGCTAGATAAAATAGTAACGTTAACTCAAGGTGATGCTGATGATTGGAGTCGGGTTTGCAAAAATACATGTGTTATTCCAAATGTTGTTCATTTAAATGTTAGTGGAATTTATAGTACATGTGATAACTTGAAATGCATATTTGCGGGACGCTTTGACAATCAGAAAAATGTTGGAGCGTTAATCCGGATTTGGGACTTGGTTCAAAGACGATATCCTAATTGGACTTTAGACATATATGGGAATGGTCATCTGAAAACTTATTATGAGAAAATTGTCTTAGAGAAAAAATTGAATATCATGATTCATCCAGCTGTGTCTGACATCTTTGAAAAATTCAAGGAATCATCAATGCTTCTTATGACATCTTTATATGAACCTTTCGGACTTGTATTAGTTGAAGCTATGAGTTGCGGAATACCAGTGATTGCTTTTGATTGTCCTTATGGTCCTTCCGATATTATACAAAATGATAAAAATGGTTATTTAGTGGAGAATGGCAATGTTGAAGCTTTTGCTGAGCGTGTATGCCAATTGATTGAAAACAAGAATCTGCGTTTGAAAATGGGGCAATTTGGTGTTCTCTCAGCTCAAAAATACAGAGCGGATATGATAATGTATAAATGGAAACAGCTGTTTGAAGAATTAGTTCACAAATAGTCAAAGCATTTTACTATTATTGGTATAATTCTATTATTTATTGGGGATATAAAGAGTGTGCTCATATTTAGAGAAATACTTTTCTAGCACGATACCTCATATAGATCTTGTTAGGTAGATATAATAATAGCATTTCTCCAATCGTGCTAAATCCGCACAATTTGTGATGCCTATTGAGTACTGTTTTATTATCCCTAATGTATTCTAGTATATCAGTGATACGATTGTCGGAATAGTATTCTGGAAATAATGCAACTCTTCCCAAAAGTTCATTGTAGTACATGATATTATTTACTATGCTCCATTCTTTTACGGCTTCTGTTTCTTGTTTTACTATATCTTGGGTAATATTAATTCTCTTAATTCTATTGTCTATATATTGGCTTATATTTTTTTTAAAATAGCCACGAGCCAAAGAATTTAGTCGATGAGTGTATTCGTAGAGTGGCTCATCTATTATGATTGTCTTTTGTGCGTGACTAAAAGATTGTATATTGAATATTATGTCTTCATCTGTATGGAGGCCAGAAATGTTTTCTATGCGGTATTCATAGAGCATTTGTCTTCTATATATTTTAGTCCAGCACTGCGAATAGATTTTATCTTTGGAGAAAAAATGAATTAGCCCTTCTTCATGATTAAGTACATATTCTTGATTTGTATACTCAAAATATGAAAGGTTTCCATCTTCATCTATAGTTTTATAATTGCAACAAACGATGTCTGCTTTATGATTATAGGCAGCATCTATCATTTTTATAAGCATATCTGCTTCCATCTTGTCATCACTGTCAGTCAAGGCGACGTAATTACCTTTTGCTAATTTTAGCCCAACATTCTTTGCTGTAGCTGGACCAGAATTTTGAATGTGAATGCTTCTTATGTTGCTATATTTACTTGCATAATTATCACATATACTAGGTGAGGAATCTGTAGAACCATCATCAACAAGAATTATCTCGAAAGAGACTTTTTCTTGCTGAATGACACTTTCGATACATGTGGATAGATATTTTTCTGTATTGAAGACTGGTATAATAACACTTATGTCCATAAATCAATGACGATTATAAATGCGATTAATAACTTTTATGCATATTGTAAGCCAATACCGAGGTTTGTCGTTGTCAAGCAGGTTTAGCAATTTGTAGAGGGTACTACGATCCAGTTTTGCCAAAGTTTCATAGTCTTTATGTATGCCTGGTGGCAATAATCCTAATAAAACATGGTGACGTTCTTCAATAGTTTTGGATGCTTGTTTGACACTAATTCCCTCCTGTTCTCTATTGCAGATCGATAGATTAAGTAACTGTACAGTCCTTCCTTCATAAACTATTTTGTCAAGATAGAACTTCCAGTCAGCAACTATACGAAGCGATTCATCATATGGGGAGTTTTTGAATAATGTACGGCGGATGAAAGCACTCTGATGGGGAAGTGTCCACATGTAAAAAGCTGCCATACTGATTCGTGTAGGAAGGATTGTAGTAAAAGTTTCTCCATTATTAGGATCTTGGTTGTAGTCTTTTCCAATAATAAAGTCACTGTCATCCATCAATCTATTTACTTTTTCCAAGATGTCATTGCTGTAAAATACATCCCCGGAATTCATGAAGTTAACGTATGTGCCTTTGGCTTGGGTAATGCCTTTGTTCATGGCATTATAGATACCTTTATCATGCTCTGAAACCCAATAAGCGATTCTATCGCTATATTCTTTGATAAGCTCAACACTGCCGTCTTCTGAACCACCATCAATAATAATGTATTCAAAGTCCGTAAATGTTTGGTTGACTACACTTTGGATGGTTTTTCGAAGTCCGTCACAGTGATTATAGTTGATAGTAATAATTGAAAATTTCATAATTTTTTGAATTTAAGACGTTTGGCACAATCTTTCGCTCCTTTTGCGAAACAAAGTAATAATGTGATATTTATAAGTAGATATGCAAAAATACTTATCGCACAATAAAGAATCCAGGAATAGAAACTGTTGTATGGATTGAATGGTATAAGCTGGTTGATAAAAAAGCCAAAGGTGAATGATAATCCAAAAATTAGATAAAATCTGATTGCGCCGTTCCAATATAGGGAAATAGAAGTTTTAAAGCCTGATGAGAACAAATAATATGGTTTCCACCATAGAACAATGAATCCAAGGCTGACCAGCTTACCTAAAAGGATGCCGATGATACCATAATAAATGCCTGCAACAACAGTAACCGAAACATTAAGAATTAATTCAGCCCATGCAGACCATACGTCGGCATAGAGACCATGAGCATGATTAAAAGCATCAACTACACCTCGGGAATTAGAGATGTAAATATAAATTGCCAAAAGAATAAGAATTCGATGGTCCAAAATATACTCATTGCCCAACCACAAACATATAAATGGTTCGATAAAGCAATAAATTGAGTAACAAAGAATTCCTGCTACAAAATGTCTGATGGTCATTAATTCCCAGAAAACTTTGAACATCTGGTATTTGTCCCCTTCTGCTACTAAATTTCCTATGCCGGCGTTAACACTATCTAAGGCCGATTTGAATAGAAGTGAAATTTTGGATATTATCATGATATAGTTCCCATAATAGGCAACCATTTTCAACGATACAAAGATAAATACAAACAATTCATCACTTTTGCTTAATATGAAATCTTTTATTTGGTGGATAAATATTTGTTTGGTGTTCTTAAGTATTCTTGGATATTTCTTTAGTAATAATTTTCCTTGACTTTTGTCTGTTTTGAGCCAAGGGTATTCTTTGTTGATTTTCCAATTCAGTATAACACAACCTATAATACCGAAAATAAACTCAATAACTACCCATATATAGAAATTCTTATAGGTTAGAGCTAGGAATAATTGTATAGCAGTCTTAATAATACCTGCTGATTGAAAATATATGGCTACAAGGTAGTTTTTCTGATCGGCTACCAATAACACTTCTCGGTAATTAATAAAATATCCAATAAGTGAAGAACCAAGAAAAGAATAAAAAGAGAAATAGACGATTCCTAGGCCTAAATTCTCATTGGAAAAGATAATGGGGAAAAACAGGCTTATTAAAAAACCACTTGCAAGAATAGCAAGGCCTATCCATCTATATAGATAGCCTATTACGGAAAGGAGTTCTTGAGTTTCTTGATGATTATTAGACTGAAGGGGCTTGAATAGGAAGAAACTGATACAACTACCGATACCAAGTTCTGCAAGGTTAAGATAGCCAAGGATATTATTGAGGGTTCCTGTTAGACCAATAAATTCATCACCTAAACATTCTAAGAATATTTTTCTAGAAAAAAAAGCCAAGAAAAGAGATAGGAAGTAAAATATCAGATTTACTTCTGCATTAAGGATGCTTTTATGGACACGTCCACTCATTTAGGAATTGTGTTCTGTATGAATAAAATCTGTATTTTTTCTATCAATATGTAAGATGTTCTTAAACATCCGAAAAACAAGGCCTGGTATTGAAAATACTTTGGCGAGAGAACTGATACGCATCTGTCTGGGAAGGGCAATAAATAAGGCAATTGACAAGGTTCCAAAAAGAATCCACCATTTATCACTCCATGCAGGCGATATCACTGTCATCATAATTGATATACCAAGAAGCAGTACAATTAGTATAGAACGTGGAATTAATGCCTGTTGGATGGTTTTGTCTATAAAATTGATTTTACCGTGAATAATTGCATCGGGAATTTTTGGCAGGTTAGTTGTTAAACTTTGAATCTGAGCTGTCATCCAACGCATTCGCTGGCGCTGGAAATTGTCCTGACTGCTTACTTTTTCGTCAAAGACATGAATATCTGGTGCGTATTTGATAAATACTTCTTGTTGGAGCAGAAGTGCTTCCATCTCTCGATCTTCTCCAGCAGTACTAAGTTGGAATACGTTTTTCTTAAATAGCTCATAGCTGAAACACATGCCAGAGCCTATGAGTGCAGAAGAAAGTCCAAGGCGATTGTGTGCTTTGCGGAATATTGTATTGTTAATTTCCTCACTGGCACCATCTAATACTGCGACATCGTTATTGGCATTTTTGGCGCAACGATGGCACTGGATAACATCATAGAGTGTGCATAGGATGTTTAATTGTGAAAGGAAATCTGGACGAACCACATTATCTGCATCCAAAATCACTACATTGTCAAAATCACCGTTAACCTCGTTGATAGCATATTGCATTGCCTTGGCTTTTGAACTTTTCTCAAAGGTCGGCGTTAACAACTTGATTGGCATTTCGCCAAGTTGTTCGTTTGTTGAAGGCTGCATATGATCAGAAATGACAGCAACAGCGTAATGTGTTTTGGGATAGTCTTGTTGCAAAAATTGTTCCACTGCGTTGATGATAACGCGGTCTTCGTTATAAGCTGGAAATAGTACCAAGAATTTGGCTTTCCTGTTGCTTAATGCAGTAGCATGTATAGCTACGCAATCTTCCTTGTCATAAAAAAGAGAAATGAAGGCAAAGAAGACTACGTATGTAACCGAAAAGGCAGCAACGAGCCATAGCACAATGTCAACGATATGTATGAAAGTCCATATCATGATGCTCTCTTTTTTTGTATTTTAACATGAATGAGACTCCAGAGGCTGACAAACGGGGAACGTAGAAAAGTCTTGTCCCACATTTCATCTACTAGGTAGTCAGGCGTAGCTAAAGCAAAAACAAAAAGAGCTGCAGAGCCTAATAGCCACCATTTAATAGCAAGCGTAAAATAGATAAAAGGTAGGATAAGACTCATCAACATGATAATACCAACCATTTTTGTTCGCGGTATAAGCATCCATTGAATAATTTTGTCTGCCAAATCGTATTGTTTCCTAAATATGGCTCCAGGTAGGAATTTGATGTTACGGATGAAATTCTGTAATTGCTGTGTTGCCCAACTACCGCGTTGTTCATTAAGTTTGCGTGTGGAACGTTTCTTCTCAGCATATACATAGATATTATCAAAGTAATCGATATAAATTTCTTGGCGTAATAATAGAGCTTCCATTTCTTTGTCTTCTCCAGCAGTTTTCGCCTTCATAATGTTTGTTTTGAACCAATTGAAGTCATATGCCGTTCCTGATCCTGCCAATGCGGCTGAAAGACCAACGCTGATGTGCCCTCGGCGGAAGATAGCATTATTAATCTCTTCGAAAATGGCATCCATACGTGCTGCAGCTGTATCACGGTTTCTGGATATCCTATGCGTCTGAATGGCCCGTGTAGCCGCCACTTCGAATGCGTCATTAACTTTCTGCAAGAAGTCTTGCTCTACAATATTATCAGCATCCAATATGAGGACTATATCATATATTTTGAATTCGGGCAAATTTAATATGGCATATTGGAGAGACTTCGCCTTAGAACTTTCTTCAAAATCAGGCGTTAATAGTGTAATGGGGTATTGGGCGAGGCGCATGTTCGTCATTTCTTTTTGATGATCGGAAACAACTGCTACGTCAAACATACGTTGAGGATAGGCTTGACCTAAAACAGAAATAACTGTCTGCTCTATGACATCATCCTGCTGATAGGCAGGTATAATGATTACAAAGCGATTCTGTTGTTTAGACCTTATTATATTGCTATGGCGATTAAACAATGCTGCTATTGCAAAGAAACCGAGGTACAAAACTGTTCCTGCAATAGGGATGAATAGTACCCAATCTGTTATATATAAAATATACCAAAAATTCATTTATTTATGCTTTATAGTAAATAATAAATTTAGAAATTTCGTATTCCTGACAATGTGGCCTTTAGATGGCGAAATCTTCCAGTTAGAAAGTAGTGTAAGATGTCTCGACTTCCAACAATTCCAATCAGATAGCAATATGATAGCCACTTGGTTATACCCTGATAGTTACGTTTTACGAGCCGTAATCTGTTTCTTGTGATATAATAGGTTCGTAGTGGACTATTCTGGCCTGTGGCCTGGCTCTCTTTGTGGAAAATTGTACATTTGGGCTCATACCATATCTGATATCCTGCACGTGTGAACATCATAGACCAATCTAATTCCTCATAATATAGAAAATAGCACTCAGGCATCAAACCAACCTTGTCTATTGCTTCGCGCTTGATAAGCATAGCTGCACCGTGAGCGTAAGGAGTGGGGTGAGCAATTTCGTGTTGACCATGATCTTCTTCTCCAAAACCAATCGCCTGATTGCGAATCGTGATGTTTGACAAGGGGGTGTATCCAGCAAATTGAATGGGCTGAGGAGGCCAAGCAAACTTTATCTTTGGACAGACGATACCAATGTTTGGGGCTGAGTTTAGTCTGTCTATAAGTGCTTGTACATTGAAGTCTTCAAAGTAGGTATCATTGTTAATCAAGAACAAATACTGTCCTGAAGAAGCAATAATACCTAAGTTGTTGCCTCCTGCAAATCCCAGGTTTTTGTCACTTTTGACAACCTTAACATAAGGAAATCTTTTGGATATCCGTTCAGCTTCTTGGTTGTCAGAGGCATTATCAACCACAATCACCTCCATTTTGTCATTGAAGGGGATAGACTCAATCAATGAAAGGGTGTCTTTCAGCCCGTTATAATTGATAGTGATGATAGATAGTTCTATATCCAACTTTTAACTTATTATACTCTTGATGCTTTTTTCTTTTCTAATTTTAGGAGTCTCCTTTTTCGTTGTTCTTCAAGCCTGGTTTGTTCGTAGGCTTCCCAGTCTTTTTCTAGATATGGAAGAACATATACAATTGCTAAACCTCCAAAGAAAATTAAACCATTTGGATATTGGTATAAAACCTGATTAAGATATGCTCCTAATTGTATTGCCGCAAAGGCGCAACATAACCCAGCTCCTATTCCAATAAGTCTTTTGTTCTTGAGTTTAAAAAGTACAATTCTACATGCTCCAGCAAACATTAAAAACATCGATAAAGCAAAAACAGAAACTCCAATTCGGCCAGTATGAATCCACATATAGACATATTCAGAGTCTGGGGCTATATAGGACATTACTACATATTTGTTTCTAGCAGGAACATCTCCATTATGGATGCCTATTCCAATTCCCCATGGCGCATCTTTTAAATATTTTGCCATTGTGGCTTTGTTAATATCACGCACATTTGCAGAAGCATCGTTCTTATTAAAAGCAGAACGCATACGTCGAATCTGGTTGTTTCCTTGCCCTATGTTGGTAAATGCTAAAAGAAAAAATGACAATATGGTAAATATAATAACCGGAATTGCGAATTTTACTGATTTTGATAAAAAAATGTAAACTAATAAACCTGCAAAAAAACACGCAATAGCAGTTCTTGTTCCTGATGCAAACATTCCCCATAAAACGGCCACACTGGTAAGTATAAAGAATATACGTTCTTTTGGAAATTTTGAAGTAAGTCCAAATATTAGAAATGCTACAGATGTTGCTGCTGCATTACATCCATAGTTCGCTGCATCACTGAATGTGGACCAATACCTAATGATACCATTAACAAGGTGAGTGCTTGGTCCGCCAGAATAAAGCCATGCATGTTCAGCTGGAGTTAAACCTATATATTGTTGCTTCCAAGTCCATAATACAGAAAATAGAGCAAGGCATGCCCATATTCTAATATATTTTGTAAGTATCTGTGGACTATCAATATAAAGTGAGAAAATAATCACGAAATAAATGAGCTGGGAAGCCATTAGTCTAAATCCTGTAAACCATGCAGTAACGTTGATTCCCAAACCACATGTGTCATTGAAAACTTCTAATAAGCATAGAACTGTCCAAAGCATCACCGCAAACATCATAATGTTCATGGTTCTACCAAAGTGTTTTTCTTTCCTGATGTCAATGAGCACAATAGCTATCAGTATTAATTCTAGAAACTCATTATATGCTGAGGTTGGTATACTAGAAGGTAGCCATTGATTCCTGCCGAAAAATTGTAGGAAATAATTGACAAAGATAAGCCCGAAAAATGCTATTTCTTTTTTCTTAAATGCAATATATGCAAATACAATAAAGAGTGGGCTTATACATATAATTGCAAATGAATTAAAACCTGCGGTTATATAATTGTAGATGGCCAGCAAAAACAGGAGAAAGAGTAATAATACTCTTCCTCCATGTTCATGGGCATATGATTTTACTATACCTGTCATTTATTTAGCATGGTTATTTTCGACTGCAGTTAATCCCATCTGAGAAATTCTATATACGAAATTGTTGAATTTTGTATATGGAGGTAATTGACCGACGAATTCTTCTACCGCATAGCGCTGAGCCTCTGTGAGGTACATGTAAAGTGTATTTTGGTCTTCCAGCTGTGATTGTAGCTCTTTCAATGCTTTCTGGTCAACGTCTTTCCATGTACGATTAGCTCGCGTTACCATCAAATTTACAGTACCAGAGTTGAGCAGGGCAGGGGAAAGAGAATTGTCATTGAGATTAGGATATTCTACAATAGCAATCTCGTCTGGCATGA
>ODAI011575560.1_pt1 | contig 16799 bp, 12 predicted proteins | sample 1539321 | NCBI WGS metagenome assembly ODAI01 (sample SAMN02144231, study PRJEB22623) | gut metagenome | biome: sheep rumen | host: Ovis aries | place: New Zealand | reverse complement strand
GTGAGGAAGGTAATTATACTTATACTGAGACAACGACCGGAACAGAAGAAGGACAAAGTGGAGCTCAAGAAGCAGGCGGACAGCCTACTAAGGCAGGAACATATTATGTGAAGGCTTTTGTGGCAGATACAGAAAATTATGCGGGAGCGGAATCTCCAACTTATAAATCGTTTGAGATTAAAGCAAAGAATGATTCTGAAACAATTACAACTATTTGTGTAATTGCAAAGCCTAAGTTGATAACATATGGTGATGTAGTACCAGCAGATTTTGAATTTGAATTAAAGAAAGCTGTTTCAGATGGTTCCGGTGGATATTCAAAAGTAGACGTAGATGAAGGAACAAGTCTTGAAACTATTGCAACAGATAGTTCACAGCAAACATTTACAACAAACTATCATCAGGGTGATGATATTGGCGCATACACCATAGTTCCAGGCGGACTTACAGCAAAGAGTGGATATGAAATTATCTATGAACCGGGAACACTTACTGTAAGCAAGAAAGAGGTAACACTCACTTGGGATTATAATTCTACATCACCATATAAGTACAACGGAAAGGAACAGTTTGTAAATGCATCAGTTACATCAACAGATCTTTATGGTACTGACACTCTTTCAGTAGTATATGAAGAAAGTGGCACTGAACCTGAGACGACATATGTTCGTAAAGCAACAAATGCCGGAACATATACAGCAAAGGTTGCATCTTTAAGTGGTGCAAAGGCGGACAATTATAAGCTTGCAGATGCAGCACAAAAAGAGCTTGAATGGAAGATTAAAAAGGCAGCCGCAGGAGATGAGGGTGCCAATACCATAACAGCTTCCATAGCAGGCTGGACATATGGAGACACACCAGGTATCCCGACTGCTGAGGTTAAGTACGGAAGCGCAGATGGTGTTACTTATACTTATTATACGGACGCAGAATGCTCAACGAAGACAAACACTGCAAACAACGGAGCAGAAACAGAGGGAGCAGTACCTGTTAAGGCAGGAACTTACTACATGAAAGCCACTGCAGCAGGTTCTGATAATTACGAAGAAGTAACAAGTGAGGCTGTTACATTTACGATTGCAAAGAAACCGGTTACTATAGTTGCTTCGGATATTATGGCAAGTGTAGGAGAAAAAATTCAAACACTTACATATAACAGTGATGTTATCCTTGATATAGACGGCGATGGAACGAAGGATGCCGTAACAGTTGATCTTTCAACAACTGCCAACAAAGATAAGGTCGGTACATATCCTATTACAGTAGGAGATATCACAGGAGATGATGCCGGTAATTATATATTTACAAAGGTAAACGGAACTTATACTGTTTCTAAATCAAGCGAAGCTGTATCTATAACGGTAACACCTTATAGCGGAACCTATGACGGAGCAATTCATGAAGGTGTTACTATCGACGGAACTGATACAAATACTGTAACAATGTATTACAGTACAGAGCATGAGCTTACCGAATCCAATTATGCAACAGGAACAAAGGTTATGCCTAAGTTCAAGGACGCAGGAAGTTATAGGGTATACTACTATGCGGTATCTGATACCAAGACAGGTACAGGCGGAGATGTAACCGTAACTATTAACAAGAAGTCTGTAACCATGACTGCTGCTGATATGAGCATTGTTTACGGTGATGCAGTTCCGGCTACTGATGAAGTTACATACACGGGAGTTGTAGACGGAGAGAGCATAACAGGTGAAACACTTGCATTTGACTATAATCAGTATGGTGATGTAGGTATTTATGATATCACACCGTCCATACCAAATGTTGAAACCGCATATCCAAACTACGAAATAACAGCAGTAAATGGTAAACTTACGGTTAGCCAAAAACCACTTACATTCAGATGGTCGAAGGATGCATTCTTCTATGATGAAAATGCACATACGATAACTGCAACACCTTCTAACAAAGCACAGGAAAGTGATGATGTAGTTGTTGCGACATATGAAGATAATAAAAAGACCGAAGTAGGCGAATATACTGCCAAAGTACTTACGATAAATGGTGAAAAGGCAGACAATTATTACATAAAGGATGATGAACCAAGCAATACACATGCATGGAAGATAGCAGCAGGTTCAAATTCATTTACAACAGCACTTTCGATAAATGGCTGGATATATGGTGAAACTCCAAATGCACCTGTATGTGCGAGCCTTTACGGAGAACCTTTATACACTTACTACAGTGACCTGACATGTATGACAAAGACAAGCGAGGCTGACGGTGCAGTAGAAGAAGGGGGTGTGCCTGTACTTCCGGGTATTTACTTCATCAAAGCCAAAGTACCTGCAGGTGATGGATATGAGGCACTTGAAAGTGAAGCTGTACCATTTACGATAGCTAAGGCTAAGCTTATCATAACGCCGGCTGAACAGTACGGAGCAGTAGGTGCAGTACTTAACGAGCTTACCTATACGATTACCGGCGGTGTAGTAGGAACAGATACGGTTACGGCTACACTTGCTACAACAGAAACTGCAGATTCACCTACAGGAAACTATGATATAACAGTTTCAAAGGTGACTGTAAACGGTACGGATTATGATGTGACAGGAACCGAAGTTGCTGAAAATCCTCTATATGAGATAACTGTTGGTACTGCAAAATATCATTTGGCAGATTATGGATTGACGGTTAAGGTTAGCGATGACACTGACGTGTGGACTAAGACTTACGACGGAAATGAGTATGGAGTTAAAGCAGAACTTACGGCAGCAAGCGAAAGCTCGGTACCGGAATATAAGATGTACTACAGTACCAAGAAGTACAATGCTGTCGAACTTACTACAGCACTTAACAGAGGTCAGGTATCAGAAGAAAGTCCTAAGATACAAAATGTGGGAACGCTTACTGTATGGTTCTATGCAGTGGGTACTGACGGAAGTCTTCTTGCATACGGTAACAGAACCATTACGATAGAGCAAAAGAGTATCGCCGATGCGGTTATCACACTTGAAAAAGATGTATTTGTATATGATGATGGTCGCGAGATCAAACCTGAAGTAACAAGCGTAACCTTAGATGGAGTGACATTGGTAAAAGATACGGATTATACTGTAAGCTATGTAAATAACATTGAGATAGCTGCAGCTGATTCTGCCAATGCACCGACAGTAGTTATAGAAGGTACAGGCAATTACAAAGAATCAGCAAATAAGACCTTCAAAATAAAAGGAAGCCCTCTGTATGAGGCAAAGGAAGAAGCCAAGAAAGAGTTAAAGAAGAAATATGATGAGCTTGTAGATAGCGGCGAATATGATGAAAAAGGCCTTGAAGAATTACAGAAGATATATGAAGATGCGGTAGAGGCGATAGATGCAGCTACAGAGCCGGATACAAAGGAGGATCCGAAAGAAAACGGTCCGTGGAAGGAAGAAAAGGCAGGAGAGGATGCATTTAAAGCCATTAAGACCGCTGTAGAAAAGGTAAAAGATATAATCGAAAATCTGCCTGATCCTGACGATGTAACTACGGATGACAAGGAAGATATCGAAAAAGCAAGAGAAGCATATGATTCTTTAACTGATGAGCAAAAGGATGAAATCAGTGAAGAACTAAGGAATAAGCTTGAGGATGATGAGACAGCATTAGAATATGAAAAGGCTAAGGAAAAGTTAAAGGAAAAATATGACGAACTTGTAGATAGCGGCGATTATGATGAAGAAGGTCTCGACGAATTAAAGAAGATATATGATGATGCAATTGAGGCTATTGATGCAGCTACTGAAAAGGATACGCAGGATGAACCAAAAGAAAATGGTCCGTGGAATGAAGAAAAGGCTGGAGAAACAGCACTTGATTCTATTAAGACCGCTGCAGAAAAAGTAACGGACATCATAGATGACCTGCCTGATCCGGACGATGTGACAGAGGATGACAGGGAAGCCATTGAAAAAGCACGAGACGCTTATGATGCATTGACTGATGACCAAAAGAATGACGTCAGTGATGAGATAAAGAAAAAGCTTGAGAATGTTGAGAAAGCCTTTGCTTTTAAAGAGACTAAGGAAGAGGCTAAGAAAGAGTTAAAGAAGAAATATGATGAACTTGCAGAAAGCGGCGATTATGATGAAGAAGGTCTTGATGAATTAAAGAAGGTATATGATGATGCCATAGATGCAATCGATAAAGCTACCGAAAAAGATACACAGGACGAACCAAAAGAAAGTGGCCCTTGGAATGAAGAAAAGGCAGGAGAGGATGCATTCGATTCTATTAAGACTGTTGCGGAAAAAGTAACAGATATTATCAACGACCTGCCGGCATCTAAGGATGTAACTGCAGATGATAAGGACGCCATAGAAAAAGCAAGAAAAGCATATGATGCATTGACGGATAATCAGAAATCTCAGATTTCCGATATAATGAAAAAGAAACTGACGGATGACGAGGAAGCATTAAAGAATGCAAAGATTGTTTATTCTGCAATCGAAGGTTCCGGAAGCAACTGGGAAAAAGGAAGCTCTTCAGGAGATAAGTTCGTATTTAAGCGTAATGTCAATGATTATAAGACATTTAGTCAGTTTACGGGCATATCGGTAGATCAGATTAAAGTAGATGTATCAAATTATACTGCCGAAGCAGGCTCTGTAATAATTGTATTAAAGCCTGAATATCTGGAAACATTATCAGTAGGAAAACATACATTAACTGCAATGTTTACTGATGCAGAAGATGTAACAGTTGAGTTTGAGGTTACAGCCAAAGGAAAAACAACTACTCCTGAGGCGACAGTTACACCGCCGACTGATAATACTAATACAGGAAAGAAATCAGTAAAAACAGGCGACAATATGAATGTCGGTATGGTAGTTATGATTATGATTGACACTGCATTGGCAGGTATTTATCTTACTTTTAAGAGAAGAAAGATTAAGAAGTAAGTATAAGAGATAAGACTAAGAAGTAAAAACAAGAGATAAGATTAAGAAGCAAGTATAAGTGGTAAGATTAAGAAGTAAGTATAAGTAGTAAGATTAAGTAGTGATGCCGGTTGTTTTGAAAACGCTATAATAGTACACTAAATAATAAGTATCTGTGACGGTTGTTTGTTTTTTGGTGTACCAGGCATCAGGTGCTAAAAAATCTAAAAAAAGAGAACCCTGAAATTATCTTATATGAGACAAACCTCAATATGATAATTTCCGGGTTCTTCGATTTGTAAAGAAAGAGATAATTTTTCTGTATATAATTTACAAATTCCATTTGACAAAAAGTAATAAAATGTATTAAATAGAACATAAAGTATAACATAAAGAAATTGGCATTGTATAAGCTGATTTATTTATAAATTGCACAGAGCAAAAAGGAGAAATAACTATGAATTTTGAAACAGATATTTTTACACAATTTGATAAGAAGTGGGCACTTCTTACTGCCGGAAATTCTGAAAAGTTTAACACTATGACTATAAGCTGGGGAGGACTTGGAACACTTTGGAATAAGCCTGTTGCTACAGTTTATGTAAGAACCTCAAGATATACTTATGAGTTTATGGAAGATAATGATTATTTTACTGTAAGCTTTTATCCTGATGAATACAAAAAGACACTTGGAGTTTTGGGCTCTAAGTCAGGAAGGGATATGGATAAGATGAATGAATCGGGATTAACTGCCAAAGAGGTAGATAACTCCATGACATTTGAGGAGGCTGAGGTTACACTTGTATGTAAGAAGTTATTTAAGCAGGAGCTTGATGTTGCCAATATGCCTAAGGACGTTGCAGATGGTTTTTACGGTTCGGACGCACCACATGTGATGTTTATAGGAGAAGTTGTTGATATACTTAAATAAAAGATGTAATATATGAATAAGGATGATCGGATATGAATAAACAGGAAAAAACTAATGTAATGCGTGTGCTTGAACAAAAAAAGATTCCATACAAAAGTCATACCTATACACAGGATGCATCTACAAGCGGAGAAGAGATAGCTGCGATACTCGGAGAAAATCCTGACTGTGTGTTTAAGACTCTTGTAACAAGGGGGAAATCCGGTCAGTATTATGTATTTGTAGTACCGGTTGCAAAGGAACTTGATTTAAAAAAAGCGGCAAAGGTATCAGGAGAAAAATCCATAGAGATGATAAAACAAAAGGAACTTCTTCCACTTACCGGATATATACACGGAGGTTGTTCACCTATAGGTATGAAGAAGCAATTTAAAACATTTATACATAAAACTGCGATGGATTTTGAAACGATATTTTTTTCAGCGGGAAAGGTTGGATATCAGGTGGAAATTAATCCGGAAGATATGGGAAAGGCATTTCCTTATACGTTGGAGGATATAATTGTATAATATGATTTTTATTAGATGATTAGCCGTTTATGTGTCGATTTTACTAAAGTATATTATAAGGAAGATACGAAGCACTTCGTATACTTGCTCCGGATGCGGAAGAGGATGAAATTCGAAGGTTTATAAAGGGAACGGATTATTTAAAAGATAAGGATGATAAGATAAATGCAGACGCAATACTACAGGTAAGCGTATCTGCTAATCAGGAATTATATGATAAATTAAGAGGTGATGGTGTTATGTGTGAAGCGTTAAGAGAACTTATGAAGGATGAATTTGATCAAACCGTAATTGAAACTAAAGCAACCGAAAAAAGAGAATTTGCAGTGAATATGCTCAATGGCAACGAACCTTTAAGTAAGATTACAAAATATACAAAGTTATCAAAAGAAGAGGTTTTGGAGCTTGCAAAGAAAAACGGAATTACGGTAGTACAATAAAGAAGAAATTAAAAAGAAGTATAAATACTGTAAGCTGCCACCGGGTAGCAGAATGTGAAAAGCATTCGTTTATTGTATCGTTAGGTCTTAGAAGATACAATTAACGGATGCTTTTTCGGTATTACAATATCTGTGGATTAGAAAGAGCTGGAGAATAATCGCAAAAAAAGATAGGTTGGGAGTGATTAATAATATGAATTTATTTGAATCAATTAAGAGATTAAAATGGTACGAAAAAATGATATGGATTATCTCTGTAATGGTTATTCTTATTTCATTTTTTGCTTTCAAAAATAAGGAATATCTCACACTTGCCGCATCACTTATAGGTGTTACTGCACTTATATTTGTAGCAAAGGGAGATGTGCTGGGACAGTTTCTGACAGTGGTCTTTGCGATTTTTTATGCAATAGTTTCATACAAGTTCAGATATTGGGGCGAGATGATAACATATCTGGGCATGACTGCGCCCATCGCAGCGGGAGCAGTTGTTACATGGATTAAAAATCCATATCAGAAGGGCGAGGTTAGGGTAAGACATACAAATCCCCAAATATGGAGTATTTTAATTATAATGTCGATTGCAGTAACTACATTGTTTTATTTTATACTCAGATATTTTCATACACCTAATCTTTTTGTTTCTACAGTGTCTATAACAACAAGTTTTATGGCTGCATCGCTTACCTTTTTAAGAAGCTCATATTACGCTTTGTTTTATGCGGCAAATGATGTGGTTTTGATAATCTTATGGATACTTGCAACCACGACTGATATCTCCTATCTTCCAATGGTATTATGTTTTATTATGTTTTTGATAAATGATTCGTATGGATTTATAAACTGGCAGCGAATGAAAAAAAAGCAGGAGTGATGTGCGTGAAAGATTCCCAAAATGTCCCACAAATCACATTCCGTCCCTTGATAATAATGTTTAAAAATGATATGCTGATTTTTAAGGTCTTTGTAATGTGACTGAATAATAGAGGTTGAAGTAATTTATATGATGAATAATAGTCAAAAATCTGATAAGAAAATTGAATTTAACGGCAAACTGATACGATATACGTTAAAGTTTATCGGCAGGATAATATTATTTGGAAGTGTACTTATACTATATATTATAGACCGAGAGTGGATAACGGAGTTTTTAAGCAAGCCATTTACTTTTTTTGGCATAACTCCGCTACATATCGTTTGGGGCGTATTTATGTGTATTATGCTTTTTCATCTTTTACCGGCTTCGACTCAGCGAAGAACCATGGCATGGCTTAAGATGAAAGAAGATATATATAAACCTGTAGATAATTATGATGAGTTAAAACTTCTAAAATATGTACAGGATCAGAATAAAAAAGCATGGACGGTTATGCTGGTATGGCTTTCCTTCAATGCGTTCTGGGCATTTCTTTATCTAAATGACATAATAAAAGAATCAGAGCTGTTTTTGCTTTCGGCATTTTATTTTTTGAGCGACTATATATGCATACTGATTTATTGCCCGTTTCAGTCCAATATTATGAAAAATAAATGTTGTGTAAACTGCCGCATATATGACTGGGGACATTTTATGATGTTTACACCGATGTTGTTTATTAAAAATTTCTTTTGCTGGAGTTTGTTTTTTACATCGCTTGTTGTATTGATAAAGTGGGAGATTACCTATACCAAATATCCTGAAAGATTTTGGGAAGGCTCGAACCAAAACTTAAAATGTATCAATTGCAAAGATAAAACCTGTCAATATAAAAAACAATATCAAAATATTTGACAGGTAAAAAATGTCCTCAAAATCATTAATAAACTATAAAATATCCTCAAAATCATTAATAAACTATAAAATATCCTTTAAAAAAATGCTTTTTTCGGTTATAATGAAAAATAGTTATAATAGTGCTTAAACGACAGAATTTTATGTATAAATGAAATGAGGGAAAACTTTATGGATTCTGAAAAACAAAGAAAGCTTGATGAGCTTTTCGAGGCATTTTCAATTGTTGCTGAAGGTACATATATCTATCTATGTGATATGAGTGAGGATGTATCAAGATGGTCGAAAGCCGCAGTCAATTATTTTGGACTGCCGGATGAATATATGGTAAATGCCGGAGGTATATGGGAGGAGCATATTCATCCGGAGGATCGGGATGATTATCATCATAGTATTGATATGATTTTTTCCGGAGAAGACAGTGGACATGATATGCAGTATCGTGCCAAAACCAGAGAAGGTAATTATGTTGTATGTACCTGCAGAGGAGTTGTACTTCGTGACGAGGAAGGTAAGCCGAGATATTTCGGCGGTGCCATAAAGAACCATGGACAGAAAAGTTATGTAGATAATATCACCGGGCTTAGGACTTTGTATGGCTTTTTTGAGGATTTAAGAGCGATGTTTTGGAAGAAGGATGAAGGCATTATCCTTCAGGTCGGACTTACGGGTTTTTCCGGACTAAATGACGTATACGGATATAGTTTCGGCAACAGGATTTTGCAGCAGCTCGGAAGACTTTTGCAAAAAAAATTTGCCAATACAGGTGCCGTATATCGTATGGATGGTACCAAGATGGTGGTAATTTCACATACGCTAACTGAAGATCAGGTTTCAAAAATCTATAAAGAGATTCAGGAAGAAGTAAGTCATGGATTTAGCGTTGATAATGAGATTATAAGTTTGTCATTAAATGGTGGTCTTGTAATCGTTGACAACTTTGATATAAGCGATAAGACAGTATATTCATGCCTTAAGTATGCATATAGCGAATCCAAGAACCGTAAAATCGGTGATCTGGTTGTATTTCATGATATGCTTTCACATGATAACAGAAAGGCTGTTGAAAAGATAAATGTTATACGTAATAACGTATCTGAGAATTGTAGCGGTTTTTATCTTTGCTATCAGCCTATTATGCATGCGGATACGGAAAACTTAAAGGGTATGGAAGCTCTTATCAGGTGGAAAAACGATGTTTATGGAACTGTTCCACCCAATCAGTTTATACCTGTTTTGGAACAGGATTCAATTTTTCCTAAGCTTGGCAGATGGATTTTAAGAAAGGCTATGGAAGATGGAAAAAAATTTCTTGAAAAATATCCGGATGTAATTATGAATGTCAATCTTTCGTATGCTCAGATGGAAAAAGAAGGTTTTATAGAAGAAGTACTTGAGCTTCTTAGGGAGACCGGTTTTCCGGCGCATAATCTGTGCCTTGAGATAACGGAAAGGTGTCGCCTTCTTGATATGGAACTTCTTAAAAATATGATCAATATATTTAGGGATAACGGCATTAAGATTGCGCTTGATGATTTTGGTACAGGATATGCTTCTTTGGGTATCCTACGTGAACTTCCGGTTGATACGGTTAAGATTGACAGAGAATATGTTAAAGATGTTGAAAAGAGCCGGGCTGATCAAAGTACCGTAAGATTCATATCCGATCTGGCAGATGCGTTTTCTGCTGAAGTGTGTGTGGAGGGAGTAGAGACTGCTGAGATGAAGGACTTTTTAAAACAGTACAAGGTAAGCTCCTTACAAGGGTATTATTATTCTAAACCGGTTCCTTCGGACGAATTTCTAGAGATGGATTTCGTGGCAGGGTAAATGATAAAACATATTAGGATGGATATAGTTATGCTTTCAGACAAAAGAGGAAAAAGGTTGATGAAATATGTGCCTGACTATGTTGTGTTTGACCTTGAGACAACAGGGATAGCGCCAAAAAGGGATAAGGTAATTGAGATTTCGGCTGTAAAGGTAAGGAACGGTCAGGTTGTAGATGAGTTTACATCTTTGATAAATCCTTTATGCAACATTCCTTATGGAGCAAGTCAGGTTAATAATATAACAGATGATATGGTAGAGGATGCACCTACATTTGATGAGGTGCTTCCTCTATTTATAGATTTTATAGAAGAGCTTCCGTTGGTGGGGCACAATATTCATTCCTTTGATATGAATTTTATATACAGAGATTGTATGAATTATCTGGGTAAGGTGCCGGATAATGATTATATAGATACGCTCCATATTTCAAGGAAAGTTTTGCCGCACATGGCTCACCACAGACTGTCGGATCTTGCGATTCATTATAACGTGTCTACTAAGGGGGCACACAGAGCATTGGCTGATTGCCATATGAATCAGAAGATATTTGAATACTTAAAAGCTGAGATGGATAATTTTCAAAATGCAAACGAAAAAAATAAACAAAGGATTTGTCCTAAGTGTAATAATATGTTAAAATTACGTAGTGGGATATATGGAGAATTTTATGGATGCTCCAATTATCCTAATTGCAGATATACGGAAAATGTGTAATTTGAAATGTATAGTTAGTGTACTGTATTACATAAGGTTGTTAAATAAAATGAAGTATATGCAATTATGAAGTGATTCACCGGGCTTTGATACAGGGTACTTTAAAGGGAGGATAAAAACTTGGTTGTTCAGTATTATTTCGTGGCATTTATTCTTTCGATAATAGGAACACTGATATTTGTATGGCGTTGTAAGAGCGATACAAATATTTATTTTTTATTACTTTTTTTGATGATACCCATATGCAGCATGGCGTTTTATCTGATGTCGATTTCAAAAAATCTTGAAGAAGCTCTTGTCGCAAATAATCTTACCATACTTTGCGGTAATTTCCTTTCACTGTTTATCCTGTTAAGTATAGTTTCAATGTATGAAGGCTCGATTTCAAAAGTATTTACCATATTTATGTACACCTTGAGTTTTCTGGTATATGGCGGGACTCTTACCATAGGCCGCTCCGGACTTTATTATAAAGATGTTAAATTTAAAGTGGTTGATGGAGTATCCACTTTGGAAAAGGTTTACGGACCTTTGCATGCAAGCTTTTATGTGCTCATTTTACTCCATGCAATTATAGGAATTGGCGTTATTGCGTTCTCATTTAAGGCTAATAAGGGTGTGTCTTATAAATCGCTCATATTCTTTTCTGCGATTGAGATTATTTCTCTTTCTTCGTATCTGTTAGGAAATATACTGGGCAGTAAATTTAGTTTGATGCCGGCGGAATGTCTGGTATTTCAGATTATTTTGCTTATAATCATGGAGGACACATCTCTTTACAATATAAGCCGTGTTCAGGCTTCTTCACTTATAGATAAAGGTGAAAATGGATTTCTATCGGTAAGCAGGAAGTTGAATTTTATAGGCAGTAACAATACTGCAAAAGTATTTTTTCCTGAACTTTCAAAACTTAGGGTGGATAAAAAATTTAATGATAAGGATAACGAGTACTCCATAATCTCCATACTGCATGGATTTATAGAAGAGTTTATGGAAATATGTGATGACGAACATAGTGGGAAAAACGAACATGAAATCCATGACCACAAGCATCATGAGGATGAGCATATACTTGAAAGAGACGGGAAAATATATAAAATTATCGTTGAACATCTGATGTATCAAAATAAGATTAAAGGATATCAGATTTCGATTATGGATGAGACTAAGGAGCGAAAGTATACTAAGCTTCTGCAACAGTATAATCAAAGACTTGAACGTGAGGTCGCACAAAAGACCGAGCATATACAGGAGATTCAGGACAAGATGGTGCTTGGTATAGCAGATATAGTTGAAAACCGTGATGCCAATACAGGCGGACATATCAAGCGTACAAGTGTAGTTGTTAATATACTTATAGAAGAAATGAAAAAAGACCATATGGAAGGCCTTGACGATGAGTTTTGTCGATGCGTTATAAAAGCTGCTCCTATGCATGATCTTGGTAAGATTGCTGTCCCTGATGCAATCTTAAATAAACCGGGTAAATTTGAACCGGAAGAATTCGAAGAAATGAAGAAGCATGCTGCAAAGGGCGCGGAGATAGTCCATAAGGTCTTAGCAGATGTTGAAGAACCGAGATTTCAGCTTATAGCTGAAAATGTTGCACATTATCATCATGAAAGATGGGATGGTTCCGGATATCCGGACGGCATAAAAGGTGAGACCATACCGCTTGAAGCTCGTATCATGGCGATTGCGGATGTTTATGATGCTCTTGTAAGTAAAAGATGCTATAAGGATAGTATGTCCTTTGAACAGGCGTTTAATATCATAGAAGATGGTATGGGTAAGCATTTTGACGAAAGATTAAACAAATACTTTCTGGCTGCAAGAGAAAAACTGGAGGCATATTACAAAGAAGCCATAAGAGAACAGGCATAATATACCATAATCCAATTAATAAAGGATAAAAATATGAAATATATAAGACAGTTTATGATAATTCTTTTTATATCATTTATAGGAGAGATGCTTAATCACTATATCCCGCTTCCGGTACCGGCAAGCATATATGGTATAGTGATTATGTTTATATGTCTTCTGACAGGTATCATTAAGGTTGAGCATATTAAGGAAGTATCGAAATTCTTAATTGAAATCATGCCGCTTGTATTTATACCGGCTGCTGTAGGGCTTATAAACTCTTGGGGACTTATAAGTTCCAAGTGGTATATGTACGTAACCGTAATCATAGCAACTACAGTACTTGTAATGGCGGTATCCGGACTTATGACGCAGTTCGCCATAAGATTCGAAGATAAAAATAAAAAATCCGGTATAGTCCATGAAAAGGAGGCTTCGAAAAATGAGTGAAATATCCAAGACACTTGAAGAGTCTGCTTTTTTTGGATTGCTTTTAAGCCTTGTGGCATATGAAATGGGTGTTCTTTTAAAAAAGAAATTTAAATCCGGTATCTTCAATCCGCTTCTTATATCCATAATAATTATTATAGCAGTTTTAAAACTTGGACATATAGATTATGAAAAATATAGTGCCGGTGCCCAATATCTTAATTACCTTCTTACACCGGTTACTGTCTGTCTGGCTGTACCTTTGTATGAGCAGCTATCGGCATTAAAGAAGAACTGGAAAGCAATTATACTGGGAATTGCTTCAGGTGTTATAGCAAGTATGCTTGGAGTGCTTGCTCTTGCATTAACTTTTGATATGACACATGAAGAATATGTTTCATTACTTCCCAAATCCATAACTACAGCGATAGGTATGGGAGTATCGGAAGAACTCGGTGGATATGTATCCATAACGGTCATAGTCATAATTCTTACCGGAGTTTGTGGAAACATAATAGCAGAACTCGTATTTAAAATATTTCATATTAAAGAGCCTGTTGCAAGAGGTATAGCCTGCGGTACGGCAAGCCATGCAATCGGAACTGCCAAGGCGATGGAACTTGGCGAAGTCGAAGGAGCCATGAGCAGTCTTTCCATAGTAGTAGCAGGTGTCATCACTGTATTTGGAGCTGTCATCTTTGCACATATCATGTGACACGGACGTTTTTAATTGCCACCAGAAACAATGAACTGTATATCATAACAATATAAGAGGGTTAAAAAAGCGTTTGCCCGATTTGTGTTAAATCAGCAACGAGTACTTGCTGAAATTTACTCAGAAAACGAAATGTCTGAGCGAAGCGAGTTTTTCGTTTTCGTGTAAATTTCAAAAGTATGAGTGCTCTGATTTAACAAATCGATGGTTAGCTTTTTAACCCTCTTATATTGTTCAGATATACAAAATCAATTTGTAAAAAGTGGCAATTAAAAACGTCTCATGTCACATCTATCCGTGAAGTTGTTTGAAAATCAGATATAGTATAAGCAGGTGAACCGGATAGTATGCGTAAAATACATATTTCATAGATGGCCCTTTTTTGTTGTTGTGTAATCCTATAGGAAGTAAGGCGAGTAAACCAAGCATTTCCACAGTGTTAGAAAATACATAGGTTACAAGTCCAAAGGATATAAAAAGCCATATGAATTTATGAGCGTTTTTAGCGTCTGTCAGGGGCTTTTCTTTATCGGTTCTAAAGAAATAAAACAAAAGTATCAGCATTATTCCAAATGCTGAATAATCAGTATGTATAAATATTGAAAATACCATTATCAGGATAACGGCAATAGGGCAGCCAACGATATAAAGGGCAGCTGAGGTACCGTTATTTTTGCACTCTGCATATTTCTTTTTGGCAACATCAACCAGATAAACACATATGAGACCAAACAAAAGCGTAAAGTAAACATTTAAGTCGGAAAAATCTGTAGGCGATTTTAAAAACGCAAGTGAAAACGGTACCTGCGATATGATAGAAAATACAAATAATCTTGTTCCGTATTTTTTTAGACTTCGTGTATGATAATAACCTTCTACGATAAGGTAGCAGTATATCGGAAATGCGAGTCTTCCGATGCATCGTAAAAGATTATAGGTATCTTCCGGTATCAGACCGCTCAGATACAGTTTGCCGTCTACACATGTAGTTCCGATTGCTGCTCCTACATGGTCGATGGTCATGGAAATTATAGCTATTAGTTTTAATAAAAAAGTTGACATCTTTTATCCTTCCTTTTTTTGCTCTGCTTATTATAACATATATACTTACCGACTACAAAATATAAATTGTTTAATATGGGAGTATGAGTTATAATTGGTATGTATTAAGGCGTTATTTTTATTACTTTGTCCGTGGTGAGGTTTATTTGAAATGAAAAACGTTTTTAATTTTATATTGGCGGTAATATTTATGGAACTGGGCCTTTACCTTTTTTTTGGAAGTGACCTAAGCATGGATAATATGTTAAAAAATCTTAATAATTATAAGGATACAGAGTTACCCGGGTATGGAACGGAAGTCGATTTATATGTTATAGATATAGGAGAAGTATTTCTCGAAAATGAAAATATTACCAATATAATGTATGAAACTGAACGCTACTATATAGCGCAAATTAATGATGGAAGATTCATAGTTATAAAGACATCCAAAGATAGTAAAAAAGATGAATTGATTTCTGAATATGCAAAAAAATGTAAAGATTTTTATTTTTTTAATAAAGGAGTAAAACCTGAGATTCTCTACCTTGACGGTGAAATAGATAAGGAACCCTATCTTGAAGATGGAGATTTTAAAGGACAGATTGAAAAAGGGCTAAATAAATATATGCCTGAGCGGAGGTATGTCAGGGTAGACATGAGTGATATAGTTGTAAATGTCGATCATGATGCTGATGGAAAGTCTATGGATAGTATTTTAAATCAGTCTGTAAAGCTTATAACATCTGCCGCCAATACTCTAAAGAAATGTCTTGGTGTGATAGTATTAATTATAGGCGCGGTGATGATTATTTCATTTATAAAGGAATTTTTAAGAGGAATATCTTTTGCCGGAGGTGGCAAGGATGTTATAGTTGCAGGCGATGACGTGTTTAAAAATATTACAGTTATGAAAAATAATTTGCATAGCGATATTGATAAGAATAATCCGGAAGAATCCGGAAGAAAGGAATAAATCCGATCATCAACTGAAAATTGGATTTTAAAATAATAATATATGTCACTTCCAGAGGTTACGAGACGGATGTTTGAAGCGTCCGATAAAAAAAGAGATGCCGGTCTTACTACTCCGGATGATATAATCAGATTTGATGATATAAAGTATGGAGGATATGGAAAATGGAACCTTTTAGATGTTTACAGACCGAAGAAGGAAACTGTTATAAATATGGATAACCATATAAACGGCAGTCAAAAAAAACTTCCGGTTATTGTAAGTGTCCACGGAGGCGGATGGGTATATGGCGATAAAGATGTATATCAGCATTATTGTATGAGTCTTGCATCAAGAGGTTTTGCTGTTGTAAACTATACATACAGACTTGCACCTGAGGATAAATTTCCTGCGTCTTTATATGATACGGATGCTGTCTTTAGGTGGATACATGAAAATGCCGATTATTATGGATTAGATACAGATAATGTATATGCAGTGGGAGATTCGGCGGGAGCAAATCTGCTGGCTATATATATAAATCTTATAAATGACAGTTCTTATGTGGAAAAACTTAATAACTATATTTGTATAGAAATGAACAAAAAACCAGATATAAAACCTGATATAAAACCTGGTACTCCACTTTTAAATGAGTCGGTTGTTGAAGCTGATTATATAAATGATAAAGATATAAATGATAATG
>ODAI010181238.1_pt1 | contig 16799 bp, 11 predicted proteins | sample 1539321 | NCBI WGS metagenome assembly ODAI01 (sample SAMN02144231, study PRJEB22623) | gut metagenome | biome: sheep rumen | host: Ovis aries | place: New Zealand | reverse complement strand
GATGGCGGGAGGCGTTCCCGTTCTGGTGCCGACCAATGAGGAAAACCGCTTTATCCCCACGAACCAGGATATAGCCTCACGGGTTACCAGGAGGACGAAGGCGATTATCATTACCTCGCCGTCCAACCCGAACGGATCCGTGTGGAGCAGGGAGCAGCTTCAGTACGTGGGCAACCTGGCGGTAACCCACCCGTTCTACATCGTTTCGGACGAGATATACGAGAAACTGATCTATGACGGGAAAAAGCATCTGTCCATCGCCCAGCTGGGAGAACAGATCAAGGAACAGACCTTCGTAATCAACGGCCTCAGCAAGGCCTTTGCCATGACCGGATGGCGAATCGGCTACTGCGCGGCTCCCCGGCAGGAGATTGCCGCCATGACCGCCTTCCAGTCCCAGGCCACCAGCAATGCCAATGCCATGGCGCAGCACGCGGCGGCCGTTGCCCTGGACGGGGATCAGAGCTGCGTGTATGAAATGCGGGATCAGTTCCAGATCCGCCGGGATGTGATGGTGGACCGGATCAACCGGATCAACGGCATCAGCTGCCTGAAGCCGGAGGGCGCCTTCTATGTGATGATGAACATCCGCTCCCTCCTCGGCCGCAGCTACAACGGCCGCGTCCTGGAGGATTCCATGGACTTTGCCGAGCTGCTCCTGGCGGAGAAGCATGTGGCCGTGGTCCCCGGCATCGCCTTCGAGGCGGAAGGCTTCTGCCGCCTGTCCTACGCCATCTCCACCGCCAAGATCGAGGAAGGCCTTTCCCGGATCGAGGACTTTATCAACGACCTGAAATAAACATTGAACCCTGTGATCACCAGAAAAAGGAGCTCTGTCCATGCTGAATTTCGACAAAACCACCAACCTGCTGATGCAGGCCAAATACCATTATTCTCTGCAGGATGTGGAGGAGCCGAATCTTTACCGCGAAATCTATGACTATTCCCATGTTCCGAAGGTCGCCTTCAACATGCGCCATGTGCCTATGCAGATGCCGGATGAAATCTGGATGACCGATACCACCTTCCGGGACGGCCAGCAGTCCGTCAGTCCCTTCACCCCGGAACAGATTCTCCACCTGTTCCGGCTGATGTCCCGCCTGGGCGGTCCGAACGGCATGATCCGCCAGAGTGAGTTCTTCCTTTATACGGCCAATGACCAGAAAGCCCTGCAGCTGTGCCAGGAAGCGGATCTTCCCTTCCCGGAAATCACCACCTGGATCCGGGCCAACGAAAAGGATTTTGAGCTGGTTAAAAAAGCCGGCGTGGCGGAAACCGGCATCCTGGTTTCCTGCAGCGACTATCATATTTTCAACAAGATGCACCTGACCCGGGCCCAGGCCATGGACAAATACCTGGGCATTGTGAAAAGCGCCCTGAGTTATGGGATCCGGCCCCGCTGCCATTTTGAGGATATCACCCGGGCGGATTTCTACGGATTCGTGGTGCCCTTTGCCACCGAGCTCATGAAGCTCTCCCGGGAAAGCGGCATTCCCATCCGCATCCGGGCCTGCGACACCATGGGATACGGCGTCAGCTATCCCGGCGCGGCCCTCCCCCGCAGCGTTCCCGGCATCATCTACGGCCTCCGGCACTATGCGGAGGTGCCCTCCTCCCAGCTGGAATGGCACGGCCATAATGACTTCTACAAGGTGGTCTCCAACGCTGCCACCGCCTGGCTGTACGGCTGCTCCAGCATCAACTGCAGCCTGCTGGGCATCGGGGAGCGCACGGGGAACTGCCCCCTGGAAGCCATGGCCATTGAATATGAGTCCCTCCGGGGTGAAAGCAACGGCATGGACCTGACCGCCATCACGGAAATCGCAGACTTCATGGAGCGTGAAATCGGCATTGAAATCAGCCCCCGTCAGCCCTTCGTGGGCCGTCATTTCAACGTCACCCGGGCCGGCATCCATGCCGACGGCATGCTGAAGGATGAGGAAATCTACAATATCTTCGATACCGCCGCCATCCTGAACCGCCCCGCTTCCGTAGCCGTGGACAGCCGCGGCGGAACCGCCTCCGTGGCCCACTGGATCAACTCCTACTTCCGCCTCACCGGGGACAACATTATCGACAAAACCGATCCCCTGGTGCTGGAGGTCCGGAAGAAGGTGGACGAGCAGTATGCCCAGGGCCGCAACACCGTGATGGGCGATGAGGAACTGGAGGTCATGGTTCGCCGGGCCGGCGTGGACCGTTACGAGCACCTGCTCTTCCATAAGAAGGGATAAACTGCCCCGGCTGTAAAAAAAGATTCCTGCGGAATTCCGCAGGGATCTTTTGCTGTGCCGGAGGCGGGACTTGAATTATAGGGAGCCTGTAAATAGGCGTTTATCGGTGTCTCCAGGCCTTATATTTCATACATTATGATCAAATACATAAAAGGCCGAGTGCGGTTTTCGGGTCTGTAAAGGGTAAATTAAAGGGTATAGATCAATGCATTCAATAATCAATCATTTGTTTTCAGATCATTATCTGGAAGCGCATACACAAAGAAATGTGGACTTGCCTCATAGTAAAGTTCTTCGGAAAAAGCAAGATGATAGATCCGGTTTGCAATAATATCCGCCGCACGGATCAAAACCACTTTCTTTGAATCGCAGTATTTCAATGTGGTAGATTTGGCTGTCGGAAAGAGTGGTGGATGAAAGATCTGCTTTTCAAAATTGAATGATCCACGAATTAATTCCTGTTCCAGTCCTTCATTCAATTCATAACGACCATTGGTTGCAGTTGTATGCTGATCAGTAAAAAAGTGGATTGTGCTCACCTCTGATGGATTGATAGCACCATCCTTTATCAAAGAAGTAAGGTAGCGTTTGATTGCAATCTTATAAGCAAAATCCATATATCTTTGTCTGGATTTCTTATCATCGCCGATTTGCCGGCGTATCTTCAACTTGGGAATCTCTACCACGACACCAAAGCGAAATTCGCGATTTGTTGCTCTGAAAAGCCTGCGTTGATTCTTTCTTTCAAGATTGCTGGCTTTCAGTTCATCCTCTGGTGCTATCAGGTTTTCTTTTCTGATTTGTTTTTCAATGGAGAGATATCTTCTTGCGGCTGATTCCATAGTCATTCTGTCCAGAAAAACTACTCCACCAAAAACAAAGTATTGGCTGTGATAACAGTCAAATACACCGGATTCATCAGAGAAAACAAAGATATCCATCGAGATCCTCCATAAACATCGAAAGCCGCCATAAGGCGGCTTCCCCCTGCTGCGGGCGACTTTACAAGTCGCTTAAGCACTCGGCTCCGTAGGGCAGGTACGCGTGGGATCGCTCCCCGCATTTATATTATTGCAGAATGCAAACGAATTGTCAAATGCATTACCTCTTTTTCAGTACTTTCCAAGCTCTCTTTATATCATAGCCGGACAATAAAGTTGAATCAATCAATAGGAAATTCTTTTTTCACTCCGATTTTTTGGGAAAACTGAAGCGTTTTTCGTAAAAGTATCATATCAGAAAGTTTATGTCCACAAAAAAGCGGAGCAGCTCGCTCTGCATGCCCCAATGTGGATTATAGACCGGAAATCGTGTATAACAATGGGGTGCCGGTAAAAAAGCTGTCCGCCCTAAAAAACATTCAGAAAAAATATTGTAAAATACGACGTTTTCTCTTCCTCATCAGTCTATATGGGTGTAGGAGGTGATCAACACGTGAGCAATGTTACATGCCCTGACACTGCTCCGGATCGCGATCAGAGATTTGAACGGCTTGTGGATCAATATCAGGAATCGGTTCTGCGCACCTGTTTTCTTTACCTTTGCGATAAAACGCTGGCTGAGGATGCAACGCAGGAAACGTTTCTGAAGGTGTATCGAACGATGGAATCATTCCGGGGAGAAAGCAGTGAAAAGACCTGGATTCTTAAGATCGCCATGCATAAATGCTATGACATCAATCATTCAGGTTGGTTCCGCTTCATGAACCGACATGTGACGCCTGAGATGCTCCCTGATCAAACAACCAATACAATTATTGATCGCGATGAAGAATTAGCAGTGGCAGTCATGAAACTACCCCGTAAATTACGGGAAGTGATCCTTCTGCACTACTACCAGGAATTGAAGATTAACGAGATAGCAGATGCACTGAACCTCTCACACTCCTCTGTATCAGGCAGACTGAAACGAGGACGTGAGAAGCTGAAGAATCTGTTGGAAGGGAGAGAGCTTAATGAATGAGAAAATAAGCACCAACGAATTTCGTGAGTCTCTTGACCGTTATCTTTCTGACATGAAAGCTGATCCTTGGCTTACTCATCGCATCATAGCTTCAGAAAGAGGAGAAACAAAAGTGAAAAAGAAACTTTCCGTCAGCATGATAGTCGCTTCACTTTTGCTGGTACTAACAACCGTAGCATTGGCCGTCACCGGGCTATACCGGGTAATCAATTGGCAAGGTGATATCACCAGAACGACGGACCTCACACAAAAGCCCGGCACAGATACCGTGCAAACTGTAACTGAGGAGTGGCATGTGGATTCTCTTAATTCTTTTATAAGTGAAATACCGAATGAAGAAACCGCCTATGCTTGGTACAATAACGATGACGGCAGCATAAAATGCAGCGAACTGCATCAGAAACAAATACCAATCTCGTCCATCGAATGGTTTGCTGAATACATGCAGGATATCCGACATCTGTCTGTGCCCGTTTCATTTCCAGAAGGAAATGTTACCGATTGTTATGGGAAAATTTTCATGGAATGCAAAGCCTTCGGAAATTATTCACTGATCAAAAACGGTCAATCCGGATCAATGTGTTACAACAGGTTTCTGATCGACGAATCGAGCTCCATTGCTACAGGTTATGATTTGTTATTTGCTTTGGGCGACCTGGAGAATGGAATCCGATATATTATCAGATCCGAGTTGCGTGACAGAACTTATGAAGAACCGCTCATGCTCCGTGAGGGTGAAACAGTAAAGAAGGTTAATGTCGAAGGCATGTCGGACGCTTTGCTGATTATGGCAGAGGATCCTGCCTATCCGGATGGATTAATCATGCAACGAAAACTCGACGAGCCTATCAGGTTAAAGCAACTTCCTTTGAATAACAAATTAGAAGAGTCTGATGACAGAAATTGTCAATATGAATATATGACCGTATGGGCTTACAATCTGAATAATCCAGAATCCCTTCCCGAACTGTTTTCTGGTGGTAAAGAGAATTAAGCGATAATGGGATAAAACTCCCATAAGGCACACCGCCCTGCAGGAGTCTCTCTAAGCCGCTTTATAGGTTTCCTCGTTCTTGGCGGCCTACAGGCGCAAAGCCCGCCCAGCATTGGGGCGGATCAAGCGAGCTACCGACAGCGTGGTACCACGCCAGGTGGCCTTGATGCAACGCGCGGCCGGGGGGGGGAACCGATTAGATAATCCGGACCGCCCGATGGCAAGCGGCGGCGCGACAGGCGGCGGCTTATAGCCGGGAACCCAACCGGAAAGAAGAATGAAACCAGGCAGGAAAAAGCAAAGTGGATATAAGGTAACCTCAGCCGAACGCATGGAAAGGATGATAAAAAGACTGTAAAGGGTAAATTAAAGGGTAAACGGCCTAAAAAATGGCATTGAAAAACCCTGTGGACGTTGATTCCACAGGGATCTTTTGCTGTGCCGGAGGTGGGACTTGAACCCGCACGCTTTTAAGGGCAACGGATTTTGAATCCGCCGCGTCTGCCATTCCGCCACTCCGGCACGCAACGGTGGAATTATAGCATAATCCCGGAGCCTTGACAAGGAATCCGGTTCCCTTCCGGAGAAAATAATAATGCCAGGCGCATGATTCCGGTGTGTCCGGTGCGCCCTGCCCGGCAGGCCGAAAGCCTTCCCGGATTCTCCGATTGAAAGAAGGAACCTGCATGAAGAAGATTGTCCTGACCGGCGGCGGCACCCTGGGCCACGTAACGCCCCATCTGGCGCTGATTCCCCGCCTGCAGGAAAAAGGATATGAGATTCACTATATCGGCACGGAGAACGGCATGGAAGCCCCGAAAATGCGCTCCGTTCCCGGTGTAACCTATCACGCGGTCAAAAGCGGAAAGCTCCGCCGTTATTTCTCCTGGCAGAATTTTACCGATCCCTTCCGGGTCATCGCCGGTGCTTTCCAGTCTGCCCGCCTGATGGGAAAGCTGAAGCCTGACGTGGTCTTCTCCAAGGGCGGCTTCGTGGCTGTTCCGGTGGTCTTCGGCGCCTGGCTGCACCGGATCCCCGTTCTCTGCCATGAAAGCGACCTGACTCCCGGGCTGGCCAACAAGCTCTGCAAACCCTTCGCGAAGCACTTCGCCACCACCTTTCCCGAATGCGCCGAAGCGCTGGGGCCCAAGGCGGAAATGACCGGAACGCCCCTGCGGCCGGAGCTGTTCTCCGGCAGCCGGGAAAAGGGGCTCGCCTTCCTGTCCTTTGACGGACAAAAGCCGGTCCTGCTGATGATGGGCGGCTCCTCCGGCGCCCAGAGCGTCAATGCCTGCCTGCGCAAAGCGCTCCCGGCCCTCACGCCGGACTTTGATATCATTCATATCTGCGGCAGGGGCAACCTGGACGAAACCCTGCAGGATGTTCCCGGATACCGCCAGATAGAGTTCCTGGATGCGGAACTGCCGGATGTCCTGGCCTGCACGGACCTGGTGCTCAGCCGTGCCGGCGCCAACGCCCTGTGCGAATTCCAGGCCCTCGGCCGCCCCATGCTGCTGATTCCCTATCCGAAGGGAGCCAGCCGCGGCGACCAGATCCTGAACGCCCGGAGCATGGAAAAACGCGGCCTCTGCCGCGTCCTGGACCAGGAGAAGATGACGGAGGAAACCCTGACCGGGGCGATCCGCGCCACCTGGGCCGACCGGGATCAGCTGACGGAAGCCCTTCGGAATGCGCCGCCAGCGGACGGCACAGCCCGCGTCCTGGAGCTGATTGAAGAAATCCAGAGCCCCGGCTTCTGACCCCCGTCCTGTCAAAATGAATGGCTTTCCCCCTGCGGCGCCGATGCGCCGCTTTTCTGTTCCCTGGCCCCCGCCTCTGACCTCTGACCGCTGACCCCTGCTACTGCGGATTGTATTCCACGGTTTCCTGGTAGGCCTTGTAAGTGGTCTTAAACAGGGATTCCCGCCGGACTTCCCGGTCGCCCTGGTACCAGACCTTCCAGGTCTGCACCTCGTACCCCTGCCGGCCTGTAATGGTCTTTTTGCTTTCCCCCTTCGCCAGATCCGTGTTGATGACGTAGTTGATGCCCTCCGGCTTCGGCAGGGTCCGGATGACCTCGCTCTCCAGGTCGATTTTCACCCCGGCTCCCAAGCTCATTCCGTAGATGTTCACGGTCACCTGCTGGCTGCTGTATCCCGCCACAATGAAGATCGGCCACGCCGTGTTGTTTTTAAACTTGAAATCCAGTCCGGGCCAGTTCACCGTGGCGTCAAACCCTTTCTCCACATAATTGGACGGCCAGGCATGGGGATTGCGCTCAATGATCTCCAGGTCCGCCCGCGCCACTGCGTTAAACAGCGTGGAACTGGTCTGGCACACACCGCCGCCGATCTCGTCCCGGCTTTGTCCGCCCGCGATCGCGGCCGCTTCCTTGTATCCCTTTTCTGCGGTCCGTTCCCCCGTCGCGCCGTTAAAGGAGAATATTTCCCCCGGCAGCACCGTGATCCCGTTGATTGCCGCGGCGCTCAGCTGGATATTCGTATTCCGGTTTTTGTTGTTTGTCGTATGGGTGGTGTAGGCGGAAATCAGGCCGAAGCGGTTCATCAGCTCCGCCTTGGTCATCTCCGCCTCAATCCGCTGGGGCACCACCCGCACCGTTGTGCTGGTCACGCCGTTATCCAGCAGTGTGGTCAGCCGGGAATACAGGTCCTCCGGATCCACTTTGGCTCCCGGCCGGTCCTCCGTGAAGGTAAAAGCCTTGGTGGAAAAATTGAAGCTCTCCACCATACTGTTCACCGGATCCCGGTTCACATAATTCACGATGCCGTCCGTCAGCGTCCGCAGTGCGGCATGGTCATAATCCTGTTTTGTCGTGTAGGTTGCCGGATAGGAGCGCAGCTCTGACGTCTGGCGCACCCGCTCCTCAAAAGGCGTCATGCCGCTGCCTGCGCCGCCTCCGGCGGCGTTTCGTCCTGCGGCCCAGGCCTTTTCCACCGTCTCCCGGATATTGCGTGAAACCGGAACCCGTTCGCTGTTCACATGCCAGCTCTCATTCCCGATGGATACCACCAGGTCAAATTTCGCGTCGATATCGTCGTTCACCGCTTCGACTTCCCGGACAGCCTGTTCCCGGGTCATCCCGCCCACGTGGACATTGTCGATGTAGGTGCCCGGGTAGATGCAGTCTGTAAAAATCTCCGCCCGCTGTGCATCATGTGCGGCTTCCTTTTCCGTATCCAGCACGATCACGGACCCGTTCACAAATCCGATATTGGGCAGGAACCGGTACCGGACCCCTGTCAGCTGCGGCACCATCAGCATGCCGAGCCCGGCCAGGATCACCAGGCAGATCACAATGGTCGCGATCCATCCGCCGTTGTAGTGCTTCGGCGCTTTCTTCCGGAACCGGGCTTCCGTCTCCGGTCGCGGATTGAACCGGTCAAAATCGTCAAACAGCGGCGAGGGGCCCAGGCCGTCGTCCTCCCTGCGGGTAAAATACCGGTTCCGCGCCGTTTCCGCCGGAGGCAGTTCCTTCTTCCGTTCCTGCTCCTCGTCCCTCTGCGGCGTGTATTCCTGCGGAATCAGCTCCCCGTCCTCATAAATCTCATATCTTTTCAGTCTGGCCATGCTCTTCCCCTGTCATTCATACCCTGTGGTTCCGTACCGGTCCCCGCAGCAGATCCCCCGCCTCACAGGGCGGCAGGTCCATCAGGATGGTTTCCCCTGCGATTCCCAGCGTATCCAGCTCCTCGCCGGTCTTCTCCCGGATCATTTTCGAAGCGGTCACCTGCCGGATGCCGCCCGGGGACATCAGCTCCAGCGTTTCCCCGGCAAAGAACCGGTTTTTCAGCAGCAGCCGCGCCTTCCCGGTTTTCTCATCCCGCCCCAGTACCCGGGCAGTATATTCCCGCTCCTGGTGGAAGCCTTCCGCCTCCCCGGGCGTTTCCGGTTTCCCCAGCAGGAATCCGGTGTCGCTGTCCCGGTGGCTGGCGCACCGCAGCTCCTGCATCAGCGCCGGCAGTGCCGCGTCAAAAGCCTCCCGGCTGTCCGCCAGCAGGTCCAGCGCCCGCCGGTAGGCGCCGGTCACCACCGCCACATAGTATTCCGTCTTCATCCGCCCTTCAATCTTCAGGCTGGACACGCCCGCGCTGCACAGCTCCGGCAGGATCGGCATCAGGCACAGATCCCGGGCTGAAAACAGGTAGGTCCCACGGTCATCCTCCTCCACGGGGTAGTATTCCCCGGGCCGCTTCTCCTCCGTCACGGCCCATTTCCACCGGCAGGGCTGGGCGCATTCGCCGCGGTTCCCGCTCCGGCCGGTCAGATAGGCGGACAGCAGGCATCTGCCGGAATAGGCCATACAGCTGGCGCCGTGAACAAAAGTTTCCAGCTGAATGCTGTCCCCCAGCGCCTGTTTCATCGCCCGGATCCGTTCCAGGCTCACCTCCCGGGCCAGAATCACCCGCTGGCATCCCAGATCCCTGTACAGCTCCGCGGCCGGCGTATTCACCGTGCTGGCCTGGGTGCTGACATGCACCGGCAGGCCAGGCACCTCCCGGCGCAGCAGGCGGATTGCGCCCGGATCGCTGACGATCACCGCGTCCGCGCCGGCGGCTTCCGCTTCCCGGGCCGCGGCCACAAAGCCATCCAGTTCATCATCGAAGGGATAGATATTCATGGTCACGTAAAAACGCGCACCGGCCGCGTGAACCCTGCGGACGGCCTCCTGCAGCGTCCCGCCGTCAAAGCTGCCGGCAAAGGCCCGCAGGCCGTAGCGGCTCATGCCGCCGTATACGGCGTCCGCGCCGAAATGCAGGGCGGCTTCCAGGGATTCCATGCTGCCCGCCGGGCACAGAAGTTCAGGCATTCTCATCATTCAATACCCCTGTCCTGGTCGAACTTCTGCCAGAGCGGCGCGTACACCGCCACCGCCCGTTCATGCTCTTCCAGTGTCCTGGAGAAATACAACTCCCCGCTTTCCGGCTCCTTGGCGCAGAAGTACAGATACTTTTCCGCCACCAGTGTTTCATCCGGATACAGGGCGGCCCGGATCGCCGCGGCGGACGGGTTGCAGATCGGTCCCACCGGCAGGCCGGCATTCAGGTAGGTATTATAGGGGCTGGCCTGGTTCAGGTCCTCCTGCGTCAGCGACATTCTGCGCACGCCGGTGATATAGTGAATCGTTACGTCGCTCTGCAGCTTCATGCCGGCCCGCAGCCGGTTGCGGAACACGGCGCTGACCCTGGCAAAATCCGTTTCCTTGGCTTCCTTCTCGATCAGGCTGGCCAGGGTCAGCACCTGATCCATTGTCATGCCCTCGGTTTCCATCCGGTTCTGGTATTCCTCCGGGAACACCGCCTCCGTCTGGCTCAGCAGCTTCCGGATGATATCCTCCTCGGAAGCGTCCGTATACACCTCGTATGTGTTCGGCGCCAGGTACCCCTCCAGCACGTATTTCCGGTTTCCGGCATTCCCGCCGGAAAGCACATCCGCGATATAGTAATAATCGGAGAAAGCCTGTCCGCTCCGGCAAAGCTCCAGGAAACGGTCTCCGCTCTCCAGCACACCGTCCTTCACCAGCCGGGCAGCAAATTCCTCGATCGTTTCGCCCGGAATCAGGGTAATGTTCCGGACCAGCGGATTGCCGTCCCCCATGGTCAGCTGGTCTGCGATCTCCGCCATGGTCATATCCCGCCGGAGCGTGTAGGTGCCGACCTGGATCTTCTGGCCCATTCCGCCGAAGTCGCAGTAATATTTAAAAACCGTCTTGCTGCGGATCAGCCCGGCCGCCTCCAGGTTGGCCGAAACCCGGTTCAGGCTCTGTCCGGACGTAATTTCAAACGGCACCCCGGACGGATCCTCCGGATCCGCCGGCGCGGCATACTCGCTGTACAGCCGGTTCCAGACCGTCAGGCAGATCCCGGCAGCCAGCACCAGCACCGTCAGCCCGACCAGGATCGGCCGCAGCAGGTGCCACAGCCCGCTGTACCAGAAAAAGCCGTACCGCCGCTCATCCCGCACGCTTCGATACGTGTATTCCTTTTCGTCCTTCAATGTTTACCTCTCCAGCCCCGGTATGGAGATATCCACATCGGCAGCCTCCGTTATAATTTTAAAAATATCCGCCAGCATCTGCTGGAGGCGCATCTCCGCCATCAGGAAATTGCTGACCTCCGGCTTGGAGAAAAGCAGCGTGGAAATTCCGGAAAAGCGCTGCATATCCTCGGGCTCGGCGGCCGCTCCGCTGACAGCGGACATCTGCAGGGAAAGCTGCAGCTTCCGGTACTCCCGGATCAGGGCGGCCGTTGTTTCCTCTCCCATCACGGTTTCCTTCAGCGCATGGTAGGTTTTATATTCCTCGCTCTCGCGAATATCCTGGGCCACTCTGTAGGTTGATGAATAATCCACGTTTCCGGCCTCCTCAACATAAAAACGGTCAGAAAGGGAGTTTCCTTCCCTCTCTGACCTGTATTATAGCGGTTTTGGCCCGCTTTCGCAACGAACCCGTCAGACGTCCAGAATAATCGGCAGGATCATCGGATTCCGCTTGATCTTCTCGAAGATAAACTGATGAACCTCGTCCTTGATGGTGTTTTTCAGGTCCGGCCAGTTTTCTCCGGCCAGGCTGTTTGTCGTCAGGATCTCCCGCACCAGGTTCTGTGTTTCGTCGATGATGTCCTCGTTTTCCTTCACATATACAAATCCGCGGCTGACAATATCCGGTCCGCTGACCAGCTTCTGTTCGTCCCGGTTGACCGCCATGGCCACAATCAGCAGGCCGTCCTGGCTCAGATGTTTCCGGTCCCGCAGCACCACGTTGCCCACGTCCCCGACCCCCAGGCCGTCCACCAGCACGCCGCCCACAGGCACCTGTTCGCCCAGGGCCAGGACATCCTGGTTCATCTCGATCACCTGTCCCAGCTCGGGAATCACGATGTTCTGGCTCGGAATGCCCATGGACTCCGCCAGGACGGCATGCTGCCACATCATCCGGTATTCGCCGTGTACGGGAATAAAATACTTCGGCCGGATCAGCGAATGCAGCAGTTTCAGCTCCTCCTGGCAGGCGTGGCCCGAAACGTGCACCTCCGCCATGGCGCTGTAAACCACCTGCGCCCCGAGCCGGTACAGCTGGTTGATCACCCGGGAAATAAATTTCTCGTTGCCGGGAATCGGCGTCGCGGAAATAATGACCATGTCGCTCTGGCGGATCTGCAGCTTCCGGTGCTCCGCGTAGGCCATCCGGGTCAGGCCCGCCATGGGTTCGCCCTGGCTCCCCGTGGTCATGCCCAGGATCTCGTTGTCCGGATACTGGTCCAGCACGTCCATATCGATCAGGTATCCTTCCGGAATCTGCAGCTCACCGATGCCCATTGCCACCCGGCTGACGTTCACCATGCTCCGCCCGATGAAGCAGACCCGGCGGCCGTACCGGATGGCGCTGTCAATAATCATCTGCATCCGGTGGATGTTGCTGGCGAACATGGCGACGATCACCCGGCCCTCTGCCTCCGCAAACATCTTTTCAAAGGTCTCCCCGACCTTCAGCTCGCTCATGGTGTATCCCGGACGCTCCACGTTCGTGGATTCGCACAGGAACGCCAGAACTCCCTGCTCCCCGTAATGGGCAAAGGTCTGCAGGTCTGTCACCTGACCGTCAATCGGGGTATAGTCCACCTTGAAGTCTCCGCTGCAGATCACCGTGCCCGCCGGGCAGGTAATGGCGATAGCGCAGGCCCCGGCAATGGAGTGGCTCACATGGATGAACTGGCAGGGGAACTGTCCCAGCTGAACGGTATCCCGGGGCTCCACCACATGCATGGGGATTCCCTCCACCCGGTATTCCTTCAGTTTCAGGTCCACCAGCGCCATGGTCAGCCGGGTCCCGTAGATGTGCGCGGGCGCCTGCCGCAGGATGTACGGCGTCGCGCCGATATGGTCCTCATGCCCGTGCGTGAAGAGATAGCCGCGGATATGGTCCCGTTTTCCCATCAGGTACGTAATATCGGGGATGACCAGGTCAACCCCCAGCATATCCTCCTTGGGGAAAACGCTTCCGCAGTCGACCACGACGATATCGTCCTCATACTCGAACACATACATGTTCTTGCCGATCTCGTCCACGCCGCCCAGGGAAACGATCCGGAGCCGCCCGATTTCCTTTTCTTTTTTCGTTGCTTTCGTACTCACTTGAACATCCTTTCATAGGCACAGCCCTGCGCCTGCACAAGGTGGAAAAGGTGCAGATTTCCTGTCTGAATTCTCCGGCAGTCTTATGAAGCTCACACGTAAGCATATTTTAGCATACTTTTTTCCATCCTGCTACCCTTCCGCCTTCCAATTTCTGAAAAAAATTGGCATTTTTTAAAAAAAGGAACGGCCTCTTCCGAAGCCGTTCCCTGCCGCGTCCTTGTTTCCGCGCAAATCAGCCGTTGGATTCCTCCGCTGCGCCTTCCGGAACCCAGACCCGGCGGTACTGCGTCCCGTCAAAATACTCAAACTGCACGTATGCGCCTTCCTTCATCCAGAGCCTTCCTTCCGTTCCGGCCGGCACCTTCTCGCCGTACATGGAGTAGCTGTAGCCGGGTCCCCAGTAGGGATAAACGGAATAGGTCAGGATGACGTCCCCAGCCGGGATATCCTCCACCCGGACCTGGTCCGGCGACATGTGCAGATGCCGTGCCTCGGTGTAAACCCGCCGCTGCTCGCCCCGGACGGTGATTTCAACCTGCACCCACCAGGTGCCGGTCTCCCTTTCGTAGAAGGAGGAAAGGGCCTTCACCCATTTGATGCTGTCCAGGTCGGTGTCCTGAACCAGGGGCATTTCCGCGTATTTGGATCCGGGTCCGGACCGGGCGGAAATCCTGTCCTTGACCATGATATCGATACCCGTATCCGGCGCGGCGGTCACCAAGGGCACCGGCGTCACAGTGGGCATCGGAATCAGGGTGGGCGCCGCCGTCTGGTAGTTATAGTTATAGTAAGGGTTTCCGTTATAATTCTTCCCGTTGTAGTTCCGGGAGCTGTAGTATTGATTGTCCAGCCCGGCCCCGTACAGGTTCACCAGCGAATCCGGCAGGAAGGCGATGTCCGAGAACTGCATCCAGTACTTGGTCTTCCTGGCGCCCTCACCCGGATACCATCCCTTGATCCACAGGTCCACCCGGGTCACATTCGTAAACTGCTGGGGCAGCCCCATCCGGTGATATCCGTTGATCCAATCCCCGTTCAAGGCTGCAGGATCGCAGGTATCCGGCAGTTTCCGGTAGACATACGGCCCATAAGGCTCCGGTTCATTTCCGACCCATACGGAAATCTCCAGCCGGTACGGCCGGGCGTACTCCGTGTATTCCGGATCCTCTGAATCCAGGGCATTCCGGTACCAGACATCCTGAATCGTCGCACCGTCAAAATAGAAGGACAATTCCGGAATGTCGTCCAGCGACTCATTATTCCAGCAGGCGTGCTCCAGCATCGTCCCGCGGTTGCCGTCCAGCCCCTTGTCGATATGCCAGGTCATGGTATCCCCGTTGTCGCGGGTCTGGGCATCCCATCGGAAGGGCTGCGCGCTGTCCAGCATGATGTTCACCGGTGATCCGTACACGGAGCTGCCGTCATCCGCCCCGGCCGTCGCGCAAAGGATGCACAGCAATACGGCCAGGCAGAGAATCCATCTGGTTTTCATGGTCGTTTCTCCCCTTTCGCCAATAAGAACGAAGAAAGCAGGTCTTCTGTTCCTGCTTTCTCCGTTGAATGATCATTTTCCTTCTTTTTTTTACAGCAGGGCCCGCTGGATTTTTCCGCTGACCGTCTTCGGCAGCTCATCCCGGAAAACAACAATCCGGGGATACTTGTACGGCGCTGTATGCTGCTTGACATAATTCTGGATTTCCTTTTTCAGCTCCTCGGTCGGCTCCGTTCCCTTTGTCAGCACGATGCTGGCCTTGACCACCTGTCCGCGCACCTCGTCCGGCGCTGCGCTCACGCCGCATTCCAGCACATAGGGCAGCTCCATGATCACGCTCTCGATTTCGAAGGGCCCGATCCGGTATCCGCTGGACTTGATCACGTCATCCGCCCGGCCCACATACCAGTAGAATCCGTCCTCATCCCGCCAGGCCACATCGCCGGTGTGATACCAGCCGTCGTGCATCACCTCCCGGGTCTTCTCCTCGTCCCGGTAGTAGCATTGGAACAGGCCGATGGGGATGCCCCTGGAGATGTCCACGCAGATTTCCCCCGGCGTGCCCGCGGGCACCGGCTTTCCTTCAGAATCCAGCAGCTCGACCTGGTAGATCGGTGCCACCTTGCCCATGGATCCCAGCTTATGGTCCGCACCCGCCAGGTTGCCGATGATCATTGTGCTCTCGGTCTGTCCGAAGCCTTCCATCACCTGCAGGCCGGTCTGCTTCTCAATCTGCCGGAACACCTCCGGATTCAGCGCCTCGCCGGCGCTGGACGCATGGGTCACGGAGGAGAGGTCATAGCGGCTCAGATCCTGCTTGATCAGCATCCGGTACATCGTGGGCGGCGCACAGAAGGTGGTGATATGGTATTTGGCAAACAGCGGCAGGATATCCGCCGCGTCAAACCGGTCGAAGTCATAGACGAAGATGGCGGCCTCGCACAGCCACTGGCCGTATATCTTGCCCCATCCGGCCTTGGCCCATCCGGTATCGGAAATGGTCAGGTGCAGGCCGTTGGGATTAACACAGTGCCAGTACTTGGCCGTATGCAGATGGCCCAGGGGATGCTTGTAGCTGTGGGCGGCAATCTTGGGATATCCTGTCGTTCCGGAAGTGAAGTACATCAGCATCAGGTCATCCCCGCAGGCCGTATCCTCCGTGCGGTTATAGTGGGTGGAATACATCTGGTATTCCTCATCAAAGGAGCGCCAGCCCTCCCGCTTTCCGTTCACGATCAGCTTCAGCTCCAGGCACGGGGCATCCTTCGCCGCCAGCTCCGCCTGGCGGGCGGTGTCGCCGTCCGCGGTGCAGAGGATCGCCTTCACGCCCGCGGCATTAAAGCGGTATTCAAAATCGTGTTCCTGCAGCTGGGCCACCGCCGGAATCGCGATGGCGCCGATCTTCTCCAGCCCCAGGATCGCGAACCAGAACTGGTAATGCCGCTTCAGCACCAGCATGACCCGGTCGCCCTTCCGGATGCCCAGCGCCTTGAAATAGTTGGCGCAGCGGTTGGAGGCCCGCTTCATGTCGTTGAAGGTGAACCGGTGCTCGTTCCGGTCCCGGTCCAGGTGAAGCATGGCCAGCTTGTTGGGCACTTCCTCCGCGATCGCGTCAATCACGTCAAAGGCAAAATTGAACTTATCGGTATTCTTGAACGCAATCCGGACCGGCGTCCCGTTCTCATCCTTCTCCACGTCCGCATAGCGGTGCCACACGCGGGTGCGGCCGTTTTCCGCCGGGTATTCCTGCAGGGCCGTACCGGGCATCACCTTTTCCGGGGTCAGCTCCGGAATCGGCGCGCCGGTCGGGTTCAGGACAATCGCGTAGAACAGGCAGTCCTTGCCGCCCACGGCAATCATTCCGTGGGGCGTGCCGGAATCGTAGTAGATGCTGTCCCCGGGGCTCAGCACGCTGATATGCTCGCCCACCTGTACCTTCAGCTGGCCTTCGATGACGATATCG
>ODAI013721773.1_pt1 | contig 16804 bp, 14 predicted proteins | sample 1539321 | NCBI WGS metagenome assembly ODAI01 (sample SAMN02144231, study PRJEB22623) | gut metagenome | biome: sheep rumen | host: Ovis aries | place: New Zealand | reverse complement strand
GGATAATCCCACGACTGTCTCCGCCCATGCAGGCGGACATATTGCAAAGAGACTTGTCGCCAGTATCTTTACATGAATTTCGCTCCACGGAGAACCTGCAACGCTTGTGCAGCAACTTCACGCTTCATAGCTATCATGCCACAGCGGTGTATATTATAAATGAAACCCCTCGCTTTTGCAAGGGGTTTTTTTAGAATTTCTCACGTATTATTTTTAGTACAATCGGACTTTTCTCCGGTATCTCTTCTATATTAATCGGAAGACTATAGGAGATCCGAATAATCTATGATATCTATACCGGTCACTTCATCCCGCTGGATCTTCGGCTCGTTGCCGCCTGTCCTCGCCAGCTCGATGATTTCCTGCCGTGTCATGCGCTCGACCGGAGCAAATCTCTCCGGATACTCGTTCGCGCCGGCGGGGTTTCCTGCCGGGAAACTGTTCCATCCATCTCCGTCCAGCTCATTCTCGAAAGGTTCATCCGTCCATGACCAGAGACGTTTTGGCTCCTGCTCCGGTTCCGGTCCTGCAGATTTGCCGCTCCACGAAGCCGCGGCTTTCTCTGTCTCGGCGATCAGCGCTTCTTCGATCACTTCTTCCGTGCTGGGACTATCGTCTTTTTCCGGTTTCTTCGATTCGAACGCAGTCTTTTCCTGTCCGCTTCCGGGTATAAATCCGCCGCCCGACGAAACCTCCCGCTCTTCCTTCAGAGTCTTCACCTGTGACGAGAAGGATCCCGAAAACACCTTCGTGTCGCCTGTAGTTTCCGAAGTCTCCGGCGCTTTTGACGCTTCCCGGACATTCACATCGTAAGCCGGTCCGCTTATAGCCGTCGTCGGTGACGCCGCAACATCTTCCGATTTCTCTTCGGTCAGTACATCCCGCAGAACACCGCCGGATGTACTTTTTGCCGCGATTTCCGCACCCGGTAAAGTATCAGGGGCGGCCTCTTTTGCGGAAAACTCACCCACATTCATATCAGCCGGCGGAGTCTCTTTCCTTGTCCCCAAAGCCTCGAGCCCGACCATGGCTGCCGCGATAGAAGCGGTATCCTGACTCACGGTGCCATAACCTCTGTTGTCAGTCACATTTTCCGAGTAACCGGCACTGACACCCGTTCCCTGAGCTGTTCTTCCCGCACCGGCTGCCTTTTCAACCGATGCGGCCTGCACGTTTCCCAGGTTACCCGCCTCATTGCCATCATCCTCGTCATCGTCTCTCTTTTTCCAGAGTTCCGACAGTATGAAGAGAATGATAATGAAGAGGATCACAAGAGCGATAATAATCCTGCCCTCCAGTGACTGCATGGCGACGACGACAAATCCGATATAGGGAATTGTCAGGACTACCAAAGACACCGAATTCCTCAGAATGACTGTCTCGGGGGAAGCATCCGGTTCCGTTGCGCTGACGACCGTGAATTCGCCCGTAGCAGCATCACCTTCCCGGACAATATACGCGTATGTCGCAGTACCCGATTCCTTCAGGATCTCGTCTCCCGCTGTAAGCTCCATTACAGCCTTATCGCGGGAATATGTCACAGAGCCCAGCGGCAGGTTAGTGTCCATGCCGGCTGTGTCAACAATTGTCGTGTTTACACCGAGAAGAGGGGGAACAATGATTCCGGCCGTCACGATGATTGCCAGTGTAAGAAACAGATTTACTATGAATTTAAGGAATTTTGACATATCGTCTCCTTTGTACTGCGCCGCTGTTTTTGAGCGCACTTATCTAGCATAGGTTATATTTTAACATTTTTATCTGACTCTGTACATAGTTTTCTTTTTCCTCACAATCTTCTATAATATAAACATGAATGTATACTTACCGCAAGACATAAAAACAATTGAAGATCTGTCTCTCAACGCATGGCCGTCCCACCAGATGCAGGTATACGACGGATGGATCCTCCGCTTTTCCTATTTCTATACGCACCGTACAAACTGCGCGGAGCCGATCGGCGCCTCCATACTGCCGCTGGAGGAAAAAATCCCCTACTGTGAGAAAATCTACGAGCGATGGGGGACCCCATGCATTTTCAAGATCAGTCCGCTTACCGACCCGGCCCTGGACGGGATACTCTCCACCAGAGGCTATCACATTGAGCACCGCGTCGACGTCATGTACGGACCCCTGCTTGCGAATTATCCAAAGTGCGGGACCTCTCTGCCCATCGAACTGAAAGACAGGGTCGATGACGAGTGGCTTGGCGGTCTTTTCTCCCTCAAGGAAATGAACGATCCCATCCACCTGCGCATTGTTCCCGGCATGTATGACGCGATTCCCAAAGATGAGATTGCCGTGCTCGTTCGCGATTCGGAAGGAGGTGTCGCAGCGACCGGTCTGGGCATCCTTGATCGTGAATTCATAGGCATTTACGCAATATTCGTCCGGGAGGACATGCGGAGACAGGGAATTGCCCGAACTATCTGTACTACACTGCTCACTGAGGGTAAACGCAGGGGTGCCGCCAAAGCCTACCTCCAATGCGTATCCGACAACGCCCCGGCAAGATCTCTCTACCGCTCCCTCGGTCTTCGGATCGGCTACAGCTGCTGGTTCCGGGTGCGCTGACTTTTCAAGTCTCGCTCGATTTATGCGAAAAGGGCTGTCGCACCGGACGGTGTCACCACTATATATGGCAGACATTTGCAAATTACGTCTGCCATATATAATAGTGGCGCACCTTAATGCGACAGCCCTTATTTATCAATGATTGCCCCGGCGCATGAGGCTTCTTTTCAATCGATCTTCGTAAGGAATTTCTCGATTTTAGATACTGCGTCCTGCTCATCAGATCCGTCAGCAGTAACCGTCACGTCTTCACCTGCAATCAGTCCGAGGGACATCATGCCCATGATGCTCTTCGCATTCACTCTTTTGTTGCCGGAAATCAGATATATGTCACTTCTGAACTGACTTGCGACCTGTACAAGAAATGCAATCGGTCTGTTCTCGAGTCCGCTGTCCAGCTGGACTGTTATATCCTTCTGCGTCATAATAATATCCTCCTCAGGTATTTTGACTTTCGTCATCGGCTTTCTGCTTTCGCAAATCCGCAGCAATACTGCTCAGTTTTTTCAGGCGATGATTAACTCCTGACTTTCCGATCTTCGGATCAAGATATTCACCCAGGTCGCGGAGAGGCACATCCGGATAGGCGAGCCTGACTTCGGCCATCTCCCGTAGCTGCTTCGGCAGACTGCCAAGCCCCGCGTGATCCCTGATAAATATGATGTCTTCTGTCTGCCTCACACCCGCGGCTACGGCCTTTCCCAGATTCGCCGTCTCACAGTTGACCTGCCGGTTGATCCTGCCGCGCATATCTCGCAGGATCCTCACATTCTCCAGATTCATCAGCGCGTATCCCGCTCCCATCTCACCGAGGATCTGAACAATCTGTTCGCCTTCCTTGAGATAAACGACGCGGGAGCCTTTTCTCGCCGCGATCTTGGCAAGAAGTCCAAGGTTTCTCATCGTATCCCTGATAGTCTCCGCGATATTGCTGTCAGGACAGACAATCTCGAGATGGTAATACTTTTCAGGCGCACTGATAGACCCGGCCGCGAGAAATGCTCCCCGAAGAAACGATCTCCTGCAGCACTCCATTGACAGCAGCATGGGGTGTGACATAGCTTTTCGTATATCATCAGCCTTTCCAGAGTCACTGAGCACGACCCTGAACACGCTCCTTTTGCCTCTCTCCGCTGCGGAGATCAGCAAATCTTTTTCTATATTAAATGCTTTTCCCAGCAATGTAAAGAACTTTCTGGCAAGGCCCTCATTCTCGGTACGGATCGACAGTCCTGCATCGTTTCCGCGTTCACCGAGAATTGCATACACAGCAGCGATCTCAGCGATCTTGCAATGCCGCGCCCCGGGCATCACGCCAAGCAGCTCATCCTTTACCTTACTTGAAAATGACATTTAACTTACTCCGTAATCTGTTTCTTTTTTCACAAGGTCCTTATTCATATCCCTGTGCTCTATCCTTGTGCCGTACTCTGTGTGCTTGCTCAGCCTTCGGTAAATCCCATCGGCAAGAGCAACGGAGCGATGTCTTCCTCCCGTGCAGCCTATGGATACGACAAGCTGATTCTTTCCCTCGGACACATAATTAGGAATCAGAAAGGTGAGCATATCCTCGAGCTTATCAAGGAACGTGACGCTCTCGCTGCTTTTTTCGATAAACTCTCTTACCGGAGCATCGAGCCCGGTGAGAGGTCTGAGACTCAGATCATAATAGGGATTCGGAAGAAAGCGAACATCAAACACAAGGTCCGAGTCGGCAGGAATCCCGTACTTAAATCCAAACGACTTCACAGTCACATACAGATTCTTGTATGCATGATCATCGATGAAAATTTTTACCATCTCCCCGCGAAGCTCTCTCGTCAGCAGCTGGCTGGTGTCAATGATATAATCTGCCCTCTCCCTGAGGTGCGATGTCAGAGCTCTCTCCATCGATATGCCGTTTGCCACATCTCCGTCCGGACCTGAGAGCGGATGTACCCGCCTGCTCTCTTTATAACGTTTCAGCAGGACATCATCCGCGGCATCCAGATAGAGGACTTCGTAGCGGATCCCCTCATCGGAGAGCTGGTGCAGTATGCCTCCGATTTCCCCGAGCCGCTTCCCATTCCTGATATCGATTCCCAGCGCGATTTTATTGTAATCCGGCGCCTTTCCGTCGCTGGATATTTCCGCGAACGGAACAATCAGCGAAACCGGCAGGTTATCCACACAGAAGTAGCCTGCATCCTCAAGAAATCTCAGAGCTGTACTCTTTCCGGCACCTGACATCCCGGTGACTAGTATGAACCTCATGGCATATCCTCACGCATTTTCTGATAGCAGTTGTCTCTTTTCACTTATCCGGATTTTCAGGTCTCGCTCCGACTCCTGAATTCACCCAGAAATCTGACCTCGGGTACAAGCTCGACACCGAAGGTATCAAGCACAGTCTTCCGGACATGTCGTATAAGTGTCATGACGTCGTCAGCTGTCGCTCCGCCTCTGTTAACAACAAATCCGCAGTGCTTTTCCGAGACCTGAGCCCCTCCGACCGCGAAGCCTCTGAGTCCGGAATCCATGATGAGTTTTCCCGCAAAATATCCTTCCGGTCTCTTGAAAGTACTCCCGGCACTGGGAAGGTCAAGAGGCTGCTTTGATCCCCGCCGTTCTCTGAGGTCATCCATAGTGCGGCGTATCTCTTCGATATCCCCCTCAGCCAGCGACATCTCCGCTTCCAATACAATAGCCCCGTTTTTCATGAGTGCGGAACTTCTGTATCCAAGCTCCAGTTCTTCACACGGAACCTTGCGGACAGTGCCGTCCTTAAAAAGGGCAGTCGCTGATTTCAGGATGTCTTTCATCTCTCCACCGTAGGCGCCTGCATTCATGACACAGGCTCCACCGATACTGCCCGGAATTCCTCCCGCAAACTCCATGCCGGTGAGCGATGCGGCCGCAGCTCTGGAAGCAGCTGTGCTGAGGAGCGCTCCGGCTTCCGCGCGCACATTAGAACCGTTTATTTCGATATCACTCATGTTCTTACCGATCTGAATCACAACACCCCTGTATCCATCGTCAGAGACAAGAAGGTTGCTGCCGTTGCCAAGAATGAAATAGGGTATATTCTCAGCTTTAAGGAAATTAATTGTCCCGCAGAGCGCCTCTGTATCACCAGGGCTGACGAACCAGTCCGCCGGTCCGCCGATCCGGAATGACGTGTGCTTCATCATCGGTTCATTCAAATAAACATTTTCACGTCCGCATATATTTACGAGAGCGTCCGTAATCTCGATCATATGTCACCCCTCATAATCTTCTTCATAATTCTCTTCGTAGTTTTCCTCATAGTCTTCGCCGCCTTCATCTTCGGTCTGCTCTTCGTCATTTTCACCGCCGCCGGAATTCTCCGTCAGGTTCGCATCACCGTTTTCCGCGGCTGCAAGAGCTTCCTCGCTCATGTATACGCGGGCATTGTCGGCACGGACGGTATCAGGATATGTATTAATGATGAGCTGGAAGTTGATGTCGGCATTTGCAGTATCACCTGTCATCCGGTAAGAGTGGGCAAGATAGCTAAGGACCTCATAGTCGCTGGAGTCGATAGCCTTCGCTGCCTCCAGACGTTCGATGGCAGTCTGGTAATCCTCTTCCTCGTAGGCACTGATGCCTTCTGTCTTGTAGCCCCGGAGCAATTCCCCGTTGGCTTTCTCGACAAGGTCATCGTAAATAGCCTTGCCCTCTGTCGTGAGTTTAGATACATCGACCGATGAGAGTGCATTGGAAGCCAGATCCAGGTCTCCGTTATTGTATGCGTTGACAGCCTTGATGAGGCTTTCATATGCGGTCGTTTTGGCGGTGGCAGTCTCGATCTGCGCATTTGCGGTGTTGACAGTCTCCTCGGAAACCTTCATCTGCTGTGAGAGCTCTGTGATCCGCACGTCCGCTTCGGCAGCGCGGGAAGAATACTCGGAGGTCTTTCGATCCGCTTCCTGCGTTATTCTCTGAGTCCTTGCAGGCATAATAAGGAACCATACCGCAAGTGCGCCGATGAGAAGACCGATCGCGATATTGAAAATAGTAGACCCTGCAGTCGTCTCACGGAAAGCCGGCTGCATTGCTTTTACCGGAACATCCTGCTGAGCGTTCTCATCCCTGTTCCTGTCATTGTCTCTTGCGGACCAGATAGAAAAACGGGGTTCAAAGGACGTGGAAGTACCTGTCTGCTCATCAATTTCCTTCAGGAATCTCAAGGTCGTCGTATTGGTCTTGTCTATTCGAATCGCTTTCCTCAGCTGCTTTCTTGCCTTCTCGTATTCTCCCTGTCTGATATACAGCAGCGACAGAAGATGATAGCCTTTGATCAGCTTCGGGTTCTGGGCCAGAATCTTTTTCAGCTGGATCATGGCCACATCCTCGTTGCCTTTATGGCAGTTCTCAAGAGCAATATTATACTTTTTAATTGTCTGGTTGATGATATCCAGCCGGTTGGCATCCTGCTGAAGATTCTCAATATATTCTGCCGCTATGTTGTTCTCGGGTTGTATATTCTTGGATATTACCCATTCGGACAGGGCTGCAACAACCTCTCCCATCTCAAAATACACCAGACCGAGCAGATTGCGGGCAGGAACATTCAGTTTGTTGAACTTCAAACTTCTGCGCAGCATATCGATCGCACCGCTCAGGTCCCTGACCTGGGCTTTCTCAAGCCCCTGGTTATAATAGAGCCCAGAGAGAACAATCGCCTGTTTCTGAACAGACACATCGCAGCCGCACTTCGGGCAGTATGCGGAATCATTAAGTTCCGCACCGCAGTTCATGCATTTCATAACGATTTTTATTCCTTTCGATCAGTCTTTTCTCCCGCCGGAAGTCTCTCTCAGCATTTCCTGAAGTATATCGATGACATCTGTCAGGTCTCTGGAATAAATAGCTCCTTCCGCCTCGTCTACATCAAGACTCGGTGTAAATTTCTTCAATTCTTCTTCATAGTTTATCATCAGTTCTTAACCTCGTTATCGGTGTTGCCGGCAATTTCATCTCCGGTAATCGTGCCTGTGCCGTCAGCGGCGGCAGCTGTATCATCACCCGTCTCCACGTTTTCCCCACCGGGCAGCTGCAGGGTATTATCCCCTGTCTCCTGGGCGAGAAGGCCGAGTACCTGGGCTTTCTCAGGCGGCAGGTATGTGATTGTGTTCGTGTAACTGAGGAACTTGCCCGAGTTCGAGTTGCTGAGCTGTCCTACTCTCACCAGAGCACCATCCTCCACCGAAACGCCCGTAACTAACAGGGTACCGCTGTCGATGTAAGAGGTCGGATACCATTTACCGGAAACAATCAGTTTACTGGACTGTGTAAAGTTGCTGCCATGCACATAAAACGTATCGTCGGATACCCGTTCCAGAGACTCCAGCTCTATGCGCTTTATCCCCATTGCCATAGCTTTTTTACTGAAAGGATCCGACTGGCCGTATACATATTTTTTTCCGTAGAGAATATCATACTGTAAAGTCTGCAGATCAAACTGGTAGAGCTCTTTATCCTGCATAGTCTGATGGAAGCGGAACATAGTTCCCTCATGCAGGTCCATGCGGTCAAACATGCGGGCCACTGCCTGATAAGCACAGATATCTCTCTTCTCCTGCGTAAGACCGATATTGTCCCAGACCAAATATCTCGTCTGGAATGTACTGCCGACAATAAGGTCGCTGTCAGAAAGGCCCATAGTCGGCAGGTGGTCTCCGTAGAACATGATTACCGTCGGTTCGCCGCGCTTCTCAACGTCATCAATCAGGTCTTTAACGAACTGATCCATCTCGTGCAGAGAATTCACATAGTACTCCCACTGACAGTTCTTCTCGTCTGTCTCAGCTCCCGAAACTTCAATTGCGGGTTCTTCTATTACTTCCTCTGTCGGATATGCTCCGTGTCCCTGTACGGATACAACAAATACGAAATCACGGTTGCGCGTCTTCTCCAGGCATTCGCCTATATACGGAATGAGCGTTCGGTCTCTCATCCATCCTATCTCGTTGACATCATCCTGATTATCCATGTACTCGCTGGATGTGAAGTCATTGAAACCAAGATTGGAATAGACCGTCTTGCGGCTGTAGAACGTGGCGTAATTATTATGAACTGCATGAGCCGTGAGTCCCAGGTCGCCGAGAACATAACCGACCGATTCACATGTGTTTTCCTTCAATACTCCCTTGAACGGGTATTCTCCGGCGCCGAAATAACGAAGAGACATACCCGTCAGCGTCTCGAACTCTGTGTTGACAGTGCCCGCTCCGACCGTAGGAACGGTATATAGACCGGATGTATACTCTTCGGACAAGGTATGCCAATTAGGCAGCGGATCCTCCGAGAATTCGAGGAAATTCACCGCTACCGGATCAAAAAAGGTCTCGAGCTGAACAATGATAATATTCGGCAGGTCGTCTGTCTTGCCGGGAGCAAGCTCTCCCTCCTCATCGATTATGTCCATAATGAGCTCGGAGGAATAGTTCTGCGGCTCATCGATGCCTGTATCGGCAACTGTGACCATCAGGCAGTAGGGAAAGCCATAGTCCTGATATGCAAATGCAATATTGCCGAAATATGTTGACAACTGCTTCATATGGTAATAGAGATGCGTGAGTCCGTAAAATCCTATAAATGCCGCCAGTACGGCAGGTACAAGGATCCTCAGATCACGCTTTCCCTTATATCTCGGTCCCTTAAAGAAGAAAATCACAAGAGCTATACCCACCGCGATCAGCATGCCGATGAGGAAAGTCTCCACCGACTTAGACATATACTTGCCAAGGACACCGACGCCCTCACTCATCATTTTAAGATCGGGACCCGTCAGCGGCGTGACGCGATTAGCCAGCAATATTCCGTTGGCTATGCCCAGTGTTGTCCAAAAAACAAAAATAAGGGCGCGCCAAAAGACCCGCCTCCTGAACAGAAAAACAGGCAGAGTTGTTATAAAAATAAGCAGAGAATTATAGAGGAACACTTTTGTCCTCACATTTAAATAATTCACTGTCTGAACAAATGAATGGCGAGCCATCCACTCGATTGCGAAATAGAGCAATAAGCACCCGACAAAATGCAGTAAAAGCGCGTACTTATTACCGAGTCTTACGATGTCTTCCCCTGACTTTTTCAGCCCCTGTTTTTCAGCCATGTATAATTATTTATCTCCCGATTTACCCATATGGGGTACTTCCAGTTAATATGAAATCACCACTATGTATAGCACATTTAGACTGAGGAATCAAAGCTATAAAGGGTGATATTTTTATATTTTGCGAAAATGGCCAATATGAGCCCTGCTGTCATGCGGGGAATGCGGCATTATGCCGCATCCCCCGTGTGTGATCAATTCATATACTTGGCAAGCTGCTCTGCTATGCGCTTTTTCATCTCCTCGTATTTTGCGAGTTTGTCCTTCTCTGCCTGTACCTTGGCAGCAGGTGCTTTGCTCACAAAGTTCGGATTATTCAACATACCGGAGGCGCGCTTTATTTCCTTGTCCATCTTTTCTGACTCTGCTGTAAGACGGGCGATTTCTTTTTCCTTGTCGACAAGCTCATCGAGCGGAATATAGGCTGTGGCGTTTCCGGTCACAACGGAGACCGCATCCTCCGCGATTCCCTCTCTGTCAGACCTCACGAACACCTCTTTGGCAAAGAGCATTCTCTTTGCTCCGCCCAGAGAAGCAAGAAGGGCAGAAATCTCCTCTGTAGCCTTCCCGTCACTGCCGACGATGAAGAGGTCCGTCCTTGTCCCTGCCGGCACATTCATTTCTGTGCGGACATTTCTGATTCCGCGGACGATAGCCTTGAAATTCTCAAGTTGCTGCTCTTCTGCCGGATAATTCATATCCTCTCTGTAGACCGGCCACGGAGCGATCATGATCGTCTTCTCCTCCGGGAGAAGCGTACAGTAAATCTCTTCTGTGATGAACGGCATGAACGGATGCAGAAGCTTCAGGGCTTCCGTGAGGACCGTGCGCAGAGTGTAGAGGGCGGCGTTTGCGGACGCGTCTTTCCCTTCTTTATTTGCAAATCTGAACTTGGCAAGCTCAATGTACCAGTCACAGAACTCGTCCCAGATAAAGTCGTGGATTTTCTGCACAGCGATGCCAAGCTCGTAGCGATCCATATTCTCGGTGACTTCTCGAATGACAGTATTGAGTCTCGATAAGATCCAGCGGTCAGCAGGAAGAAGTTCTTCCTTCTTTGGCTCTGTCACACCTTCCTCCGGGAGATTCATCATGATGAAGCGGCTCGCGTTCCAAATCTTGTTGGCGAAATTACGGCTGGCCTCGACCTGCTCCATGTAGAAGCGCATATCGTTGCCCGGCGCGTTACCTGTCATAAGTGTCAGACGCAGAGCGTCGGCCCCATACTTGTCGATGATTTCAAGCGGATCAATACCGTTGCCGAGAGACTTGCTCATCTTGCGGCCGAGTGCGTCGCGGACAAGACCGTGGATAAGAACATGGTGGAACGGACTCTTACCTGTCTGCTCATAGCCTGAGAACACCATGCGGATGACCCAGAAGAAGATGATATCATAACCTGTGACAAGGACGTCAGTCGGGTAGAAATACTCCATCTCCGGTGTCTTTTTCGGCCAGCCGAGCGTTGAGAACGGCCAGAGCGCAGATGAGAACCATGTATCCAGAGTGTCCGGATCCTGCTCAAGATGTGTGCCTCCGCAATCCGGGCAGACAGCCGGAGCCTTCTTGGAAACGATCGTCTTTTTGCAGTCGCCGCAGTAATAGGCAGGAATCCTGTGTCCCCACCAAAGCTGGCGGGAAATACACCAGTCGCGGATGTTCTCGAGCCAGTGCAGATAAATCTTGTCAAAGCGCTCCGGTACAAATGTGAGGTCACCGTTCTTAATGGCTTCAATCGCCGGCTTTGCCATCTCCTCCATGGCAACGAACCACTGCTGCTTGACCATCGGCTCGATCGTAGTTCCACAGCGGTCATGAGTGCCGACAGCGTGGGTATGCGGGACGACTTTGACCAGAAGGCCAAGTTCTTTCAGATCCTCGACCATTTTGGCCCTCGCGTCATAGCGGTCCATGCCGGCATACTTGCCTCCGAGCTCATTGACCGTTCCGTCATCGTTCAGGATCGTGATCTCGGCAAGGCCGTGGCGCTTTCCTACCTCAAAATCGTTCGGGTCATGAGCCGGTGTGATCTTAACGCAGCCCGTACCGAATTCCATATCGACATACTCATCGGCGATGACCGGGATCTGTCTGCCTGTGAGCGGAAGCTCAAGCATCTTTCCGACGATGTCTTTGTATCTTTCATCGTTCGGGTTTACAGCGACAGCTGTATCGCCGAGCAGAGTCTCCGGGCGGGTCGTGGCGATTTCCACAAATCTGCCTTCCTCGCCGACTACCGGATAATTGATGTGCCAGAAGAAGCCGTCCTGGTCGACATGTTCGACCTCGGCATCCGAAATCGTAGTTCCGCAGACCGGGCACCAGTTGATGATCTTGGATCCCTTGTAAATATAGCCTTTCTCATAAAGGCGCATGAATACTTCAAGGACTGCGTCCGAGCAGCCTTCGTCCATTGTGAATCTCTCACGCTCCCAGTCTGCTGAGCTGCCGAGTTTGTGAAGCTGGTTGATAATCCTCGTGCCGTAGTCTTCTCTCCATGCCCAGCAGTGCTTAAGGAACTCTTCTCTTCCGATCTCATTCTTGTCAATTCCCTGTTCCCTGAGATGTTCGGTGACCTTGACTTCCGTCGCGATTGCGGCATGGTCTGTTCCCGGCTGCCAGAGGGCTTCGTAGCCCTGCATCCTCTTCCAGCGGATGAGTATGTCCTGCAGAGTATTATCGAGGGCATGGCCCATATGCAGCTGCCCGGTGATGTTTGGCGGCGGCATGACGATCGTGAACGGCTTTTTGTCCGGGTTAACTTCCGCGCGGAAGTATCCACCGTCGAGCCACTTCTGATACAGCCTGTCCTCCAGGCCTTTCGGGTCATAAGTCTTTGCGAGTTCCATCCTATATTTCTCCTTCTAATTTAAGTCTCGCCCGGATCCCTGTGCATTCCCGCTGCCCGGCAATCCTGCCGCCGCAATGTTGTGACCGCCCGCTTACCGGCGGGCGGCCGCAATACTCACATATCCGATGATCAGATCGGGCGAATACATCGTCCTTTATCGATTCCTGCAGTCAGGCTACCGATAAGTTATTATAAGTAATACATCGAAGTACATACTTGTGTCAACTGTAATTTTGCCGTTGGCCGGGATCAGACTGTGGTCAGCTGTTCATGCTGAGCAGCTTATTCTTGAGTTCAGACTCAAGAGTTGCGAGCTCAATCTCAGCCTGCGCTCTCTTCTCACGACCTTCACTCTGGATTCTGGCCACCTCATCCAGAGTAGATACAAGCATCTCATTCGTCCGGCGGAGCGTCTCCATATCGACAACACCGCGCTCAGAAGCCTTAGCCGTCTCGATGGTTGCCGTCTTCAGTTTCTCAGCGTTCGAGGTGAGCAGCTTATTCGTCATCTCAGTAACCGCAGCTTCGGCCTTGGCAGCCTTCGTAGAATCCTCGATGCCGAGCGCAAGGACCATCTGATTCTTCCACAGCGGAATCGTGTTCACCAGCGTAGACTGGATCTTCTCTACCATCATTGTATCAGAGCTCTGGATCAGTCTGATCTGCGGAGCTGTCTGGATCGCGATCATTCTTGTCAGCTCAAGGTCATGGATCTTTTTCTCGAAGCGGTTGATCTGATCCTCAAGATCCTTGACCGCCTGCGCATCCTCCGCAAGGCCGGAAGCCTCAGCTCTCGCGCGCTTCTCCGCAAGCTCACCTTCCTTGACCATCTGGATCTTCTCCTTGCCGGCCAGAATATACATCGTGAGCTCCTTATAATATACAAGGTTGGACTGATACATCTTGTCAAGAGTCGCGACGTCTTTCATGAGGGCGACCTGATGCTGCTGCAGAGACTTGGCCACCTTTTCAACGTTGGCGTTGGCACTGTCATACTGTACCTTCAGCTCCTCCATCTTTCTCTTGGGCTTTTTAAAGATACCGAGGAAACCTTTTTCTTCTTCCTCATTCGGGTTGAAATTCCCGAGATCGCTGATGACGCCGGAGAGCATATCGCCCACTTCGCCCAGATCGCGCGTCTTGACAGTCGCAAGAGCCGCATCCGAGAAATCGGACATCTTCTTCTGGGTGCCTGCTCCGTACTGGAGTATGCCATTGGTATCAGCAAGATTGATCTGCTTCGCAAGGGCGCTCACCTGCTTCTTTTCGCCCTCTGTCAGGATATCCGCCTCGGACGGTGCCGGCTTCGGAGCCTGCGCCTGTGCCACCGGGGCTGCCGGCTCCGGCTCTGCGCCGAATGTCAGCTGCGGAACCTCAGCTGTCGCAAGATCTGCGGCAAATGCGGATGCGTCGAGTTTGATCTCATTTGCATTATAATCGTCCATGGTATTTCCTCCTTAATTAATTCGTCTCTGGCCAAGTGACGCATATTATTCTAGTCTCGCTATCCGCTTCATCATTGAAACTTCTCTGACCGGGTGCGAGAAATTTAACAATTACTCTTCCTCTGCGACGGCCTTGCCGCCCCACTCAAGGATCGGGGAAGTCTGCTCCGCAAAGCCTCCGGCAGATGTCGTTCCGCCCGATTTGAGAGAGGCTTCGGCGGCCTTGACCGCTTCTGCCTCGGCCTTTCGCCGCTGCGCGGCAGTCATAGGCCTCTCCTTAGATGTCTCTTCCGTACGCACGGGGTCCGCAGACACCGACGGTTCAATTTCCGGGAAAGCGGGGGCACTGCCTCCCCACATATCGGCACCTGCTTCGCGGGCATTTTTGGCAGCTTCTCTGCGCTTCAGCAGGTCAAGCTCGTTCGGAGCAAGCCCCTGCTGCTTCATCATTGTCCTCATGACGTCAATGTCGGTCTGGACATCGAGCGACTGTTCCTTGAACATGCTGTCGAACAGTTTCTCGAAGGCTTCATTGATCATATCGAGTGTATTCTCGATTTCCTGCTTGGCGGACATGATGTTCTCGCCCTGCACTTCCTTCCTGTCCATATCCCGGTAAGCCATGATCAGCTTAGCGGTCGTCGGGAGATAGTAATCCATGAACATGGAGAGCTTGTCCGCCTGCTCGGGATTCTCCCGCACGGTCTCAAAAATCTTGGTGACGATCTTCTCCATCTTTTCAAGCTTATCGGAGACTTCGCGGCCGGGGATATCATCATTGACCTCGCGGATCAGCTTCACATATTCACTGCCCTTGTCCAGGACTTCCTTCAGCTCCGCGGATACATAGCCCTGCTCGCGGCGCTCTTTCTCTGCCTCCTCGCGGAGTCTCTTCGAATTGTCTTCCGCCTGACGATACAGCTGATACATTTCGTCGGAAGCGATAAAGCATGTCTCCCTGTCGTCAAAGTGTCCCTGCTTGAACATTCCTGCCCGGGTCATGCTCTTAAGTTCTTTTATGACCTTGGCTTCCGGAATATCGGTCTGCTTCGCTATATCAGCCACATTGGCATAACCGTTGACGGAGAGGATCTTTCTGTACTGTCTGTAATGCTCAGCAACTTCTTTGCCCTTCTTTCCGTAGTTGGCCACCATGGCGAACACGGCTGTCATCGACAGAAAAAACACTGACGCAACGACCCCGCCTGTTATGTCTCCGCCGCCTGCAAAGACATCCGCAAGTGTAGCTGCGACCATCATGGCACTGATTATTCCGTTGAATCCTGCTCCCAGAATACCGATTATGAACGTTGCCCGGCTTCCCAGGGCGCTGCCGGCTTTCTTAAAGAACGGCGTCTCGCCGGTCAGCGGGTCCTGCGCCGGCTGTCTGAACTGAACCGGCTGTCTGTAGCCTGCCTGACTGTTCCGCTGTGAACTATAGGAGCTCCCGCGATTATAGCTTCTCTGACCGCCGTAGGCGCCGGACCGGTTGTACGCGCCCTGCCCGCTCTGGAAAGTACCCTGGAAAGCATTGCCGCGGTTGTCCATGCGGCCGCGGTTGTAATTGGATCTTCCGCCTGCCTTGCCGCCTTCATCTCTCCAGCGGTTACCGGTCGAGCGCTTCTGGTCGAGCGGTTCCACGGCATCTCTGATACGTTCAGACATATTATTGAAATTGCCCGTGCTTATCGCTTCATCCACGATGTCAAGGGCCTGATCTATACCGCCAAAAATATCATCATATATGCTCATATTCTTCTCCTGTCTCAGTCACTCATCCGAGTGATGAAAAAAGTGTTCCAAAATCCGTCACAAGAAACTCCAGTGACGGTGAGATTTCAGCCCAGTTCAGATAGAAAATGACAATGCCCGCAAATATCAGTACATTTCCGAGAACCTTGCCTTTAGTGATCGGCTCGCGGAAGAAAAGAAAGCTCAGGATCACGACCCAGATGTTACCGATCGATTCCATGATAGGACCGTTTTTATACTGTACCCCGCGGCTGTAGGCGAAGATCGTCAGGAACATTCCGACGAACATGAGCCCGTAGCCGCATATGACCTTCACATTCAGATATTCTTTTATTACATTATCGTGCGGTTCCATCGCGCTTTTCTTCAGAAGCACCTGCGCAAAAGACGCGACAGTAGCGGACAGAGCTATAAGAAGGATCCACGGATTAATACTACTCTGCATCTTTATTCACCAACTGTATTCCTAAAAAAATAACTATGATTCCGATTGCGTTGGCAGGAGTGATCTTTTCTTTAAAAAGGATGACAGCCCACAGGGTCGACCAGAATATCGCAAATGCCCTGTTCGCGTAGGCCACCGAAAGATCTACCCGCTTTATGATCTGCTGCCAGAAGACCGCATACATACCGAGCGCCGCGACTTCTAGGCCGATCCACACAAGCCACATAAAGCTGAAGGCAGGATAGTTGGATGTCATCTTTGAACAGATGCCGGATGTTGTATAGAGTATGACACCCATCTGTATGACTATGAGCATCATTAAACTGATCTTTTTTCCGCTTTTACCGCTTTCATTGCCCTGCATTCTTTTTCCTTCCTTAAGAGCAGATAACCGGCTGCTCTATGTAAGCATTTCAAGGCTTATCATATCATATTTTGAAAAAAAGAAAAATACTTACTCGCTTCTTAAAAAAATATGATACACTAGAGAAAGGGCTTTATGCCCACCGTTAGAATATTTATTAAAAAGGAGAAGGGTATCATGGACGAAATGAACACAACCATAGACACTCTTGATATCGCAGCGGAGGCAGCCGCTCCGGTAGAGACAATGGATCAGT
>ODAI012224605.1_pt1 | contig 16805 bp, 16 predicted proteins | sample 1539321 | NCBI WGS metagenome assembly ODAI01 (sample SAMN02144231, study PRJEB22623) | gut metagenome | biome: sheep rumen | host: Ovis aries | place: New Zealand | reverse complement strand
TTTATACCAACTATTACTATAAAGCATTTATATATATTGTTTAAAACTATAAACCACTAGAGTTTATCATAATTTTAGTATTTTCCTTTATTAGCAAATGCTCTTTCTATATCTCTCTGCTGGTCCTTCTTTGCAAGAGTTTCTCTCTTGTCATAAAGTTTCTTACCCTGAGCAAGACCAATCTCGACTTTAGCAAGACCACCTTTAAAATAGACCTTTAAAGGAACAATTGTAAATCCTTTTTGCTCAATTTCAGCTTTAAGTTTATTAATTTCATACTTATGAAGCAATAACTTTCTTGGGCGAAGTGGATCTTTATTAAATATATTCCCTTTTTCATAAGGTGAAATATGCATTCCATAAACCATTACTTCACCCTTATTATCTATTCTTATAAAAGATTCCTTTAAAGAACACTTTCCCATTCTTAAGGATTTTACTTCTGTACCAAAAAGCTCAATTCCAGCTTCATAAGTATCTTTTATGAAATAATCATGATATGCTTTTTTATTGTTCGCTATAAGTTTCTCTCCATGTGATTTAGCCATATCCTACCATCCTTTATATTACAATCATTATCACTAATTCTAGTTAATTACTTTTCAATTAATAACTATTCATTATTATTTTCATTTACAAGTTTAAAATCAATAGTCTTCATAATTTTAACTGTATCATAAACCCAAATCTTTACTTTCTGCCCTAGCTTATATCTTTTATTTGTAAGATTACCGACAAGTTCAAAATGCTCCTCATCAAGTTCAAAGAAATCCCCTTCAATATCCGATATTCTAACCATGCCCTCAACAGTATTTGGCAATTCAACGTACATACCAAAACGTGTTACACCACTGACAACACCTTCATACTCCTCACCAATCTTATCAGACATGTAAATAACCTTCTTAAGTTTCTCTACTTCTCTTTCAGCCTCATCAGCTCTTCTTTCAAGTGTCGATGAATTCTTACAAACATCTGGTAATATCTTCTTATAATGAGCAATGTATTTACCATCCATTTGCCCATGTAAATACTGTTTAATAATTCTATGAATCTGTAAATCAGGATATCTTCTAATAGGTGATGTAAAATGACAATAGTACTTCGCCGCAAGGCCAAAATGGCCTGTACAATCAGGTGAATACATGGCTCTCTTCATAGAACGAAGCGTAATTCTGCTAATCATGTTTTCTTCATCCGTACCTTCAATATTATCAAGTAATTTTTGAAGTTCCTTTGGATGAACATCATCACCACCAAAATGCATAACATATCCAAAGTTATTAATAAACGTAGATAACTGTTTCATCTTCTCATTATCAGGAGTTTCATGAGTTCTATAAGCAAATGGTACCTCAAGCCAAAAGAAATTCTCAGCCACAGTTTCATTAGCTATAAGCATAAAGTCCTCGATAATTTTAGTTGCTCTATTTCTATCATAAGCCTTAATGTCAACAACTTTGCCTTTTTCATCAAGAATAATCTTGCTTTCTGGAAAATCAAAGTCAATTGCACCACGCTTATATCTTTTTTCTCGAATAATCTTTGATAACTCGAGCATAACCTTAGTCATTTCTATAAGCCATTCAGGTGAATTATTTACAATCTCTAAATATTTTTCATCAACATTAGAGCCTTCACCTTCTTCACATAATCCATCTTCATTATCAATAGAACCTTTTATAATCGCATAAATCTCATTATAGCTACATCTCTTACTAACATTAATTACAGTTTCTGTAATATTATGATTAATAACCTTACCAGTCTTATCAATATCCATAATACAACTAAGAGCAAGTCTGTCAACTCCCTCATTAAGTGAGCATATGCCATTACTTAACTTTCTCGGTAACATAGGAATAACTCTATCTGCAAGATACACACTTGTACCTCGCTTAAGTGCTTCCTTATCAAGTGGATTACCTTCAGTAACATACTGAGAAACATCTGCAATATGAACGCCTAATGTATAAACATCACCATTCCTACTAATAGTGATGGCATCATCTAAATCCTTTGCATCCTCGCCATCAATAGTAATAGTATACTCATCTCTTAAATCAAGTCTTCCTTCAATTGCATTTTCTTCAACAACATCAGGAACATTTGCAAGATAATTTTGTACTTCCTCAGGGAATTCTTCCGGTATGTCATACGCTCTAACAATTGATGTAATATCAGCACCAGGTTCTGTGGCATATCCAATAACCTCAATAATCTTTCCCTCAGGTTTTCTCTTAAATGAACCATATTCAGTAATTTCACAAACTACTTTCTGACCACTTTGAGCAACCTCTGATAACTTTGAAGGAATATAAATATCACTTGTTATCTTTCTATTATCAGGAATCACGAAACCAAAGTTCTTGCTCTTCTTATAATATCCAACAACCTTTTTTATTTCATGATCTAATATCTTTACTATCTTAGCTTCTGTTCTTCTAACTTTTCCACTTCTTCCAGCTGAACTTCCACCATCATGAATAACCTGAATCTGAACGGTATCATGATAAAAAGCATCCATAGTATACTTTTCAGGAATAAAGAAATCCTCTTCAAATCCTTCTACAGTAACAAAACCATATCCTCTTTCATTACTTTCAAAAATACCTGTATAAATCTCATCTTTGGCAAGGGCATACTTTCCTCTTTTTGAAAGAGCAATCTTCCCTTCACTTATTAATTCATTTAATACTTCTTCAAGTTCTTCTCTATCCTCTTTTTTTACATTAAGAAGAATCGCAAGTTCCTTTATCTTCATTGGAACATAATGCTTATCTTCAAAAATATCCATTAAAATCTTTTTTCTATTATTTTTCTTTCCTATATCCATACAAATCATCCTTTTTATTATCATATATATCCACTCCGTGCAAGCACAGATTTTTCACGTCGTGCAAACACTTCGAATCCGCTTTGCTTCTTCTCAGTGATTACACGGTCGCCAAATGAAAATCTCCGTGCAAGCACAGATTTTTCACGTTGTACAAACACTTCGAATCCGCTTCGCTTCCTCTCAGTGATTACACGGTCGCCAAATGAAAATCTCCGTGCAAGCACAGATTTTCACTTGGCTCGTCGTGGATAACAAAAAAGACTTAGGCCGTAACCTAAGTCTCTACATTGCAATAAAACTAAAATTTAAGGTTAAGAACAATTGCAATTACGAAGAAAAGGAAAATAAAAACCTTAGTTACTCTCTCTAACTTTCCTTCAATTGAACGTCCTCTATTTTTACCCATATATGTATCTGCAGCGCCATTAATTGCTCCAGTAAGACCTGCTGACTTACCTTCTTGCATAAGAACTACAGTTGTAAGTGCAATACAAAGTACTATAAATACAACGGCTAATATTTTTATTGGTAATGGTGAACTAATCATTCCTAGCATATTTACACCTCCTAATCTTTCTAAACAACTTTTACTAGTTTATCATACATCTTTATAATATGCAACTATTTTTTAGCATTTCAATATGTAGTATTAAAGGTTATAAAAATATTCTCCTAAAACTAATAAAAACTGAGCAATAAAGCTCAGTTTTTATTATATTTTAATTATTTAATAATAAGTGATTTACCTGTCATTTCTGCTGGCTGTTCAAGACCCATAATATCAATGAGTGTTGGAACGATATCAGCAAGTACGCCATTTTCACGAAGCTTATATGAAGGATCAGCATTTACTAAGATAAATGGTACTGGGTTAGTTGTATGAGCTGTAAATGGATCACCTGATTCAGGATCAATAAGCATTTCTGCATTACCATGGTCAGCACAAATAAATAACTGTCCATCTACTTCCTTAATAAAGTTAACAATTTCACCTACACATTTATCAATAACTTCAATAGCTTCAACAACTGATGGAATAACACCAGTATGACCAACCATGTCTGGATTAGCGAAGTTACAAATGATTACATCATACTCACCACTTGTAATTGCTTTTGATAATTCATCACATACTGTATAAGCACTCATTCTTGGCTTCTTATCATATGTTGGAACATACTTAGGTGAATCAACTAAGATTCTTGTTTCACCTTCATTAGGCTCTTCAACACCGCCATTAAAGAAGAATGTTACGTGAGCATACTTCTCTGTTTCAGCGATTCTAGCCTGCTTAAGTCCCTGTTTTGCAAGGAATTCACCAAATGTATTTGTAATCTCAACCTTCTTAAAAGCGATAAGCTTATTAGGAATTGTAACATCATACTCTGTATAACATACAAATACAAGATCAAGTTTCTTTTCTCTATTAAATCCTGTAAAGTCATCACTACAGAATGCTCTTGTCATTTCTCTAGCTCTATCAGGTCTGAAATTACAGAATACAACTGAATCTCCATCCTTAACTGTTGCTACAGGAGCACCATTCTTTGTGATTACTGTAGGAATCATAAATTCATCAGTTACATCATTAGCATAACTTGTCTTAATTGCTTCAACTGGATTCTCTGCCTGTTCGCCCTCACCCTTTGTAATAGCAAGGTAAGCTTTTTCAACTCTATCCCAGTTGTTATCTCTATCCATTGCATAGTAACGACCTGAAACTGAAGCAACTTCACCAACACCAACTTCTGCCATCTTATCAACCATCTGCTGCATGTAATCAGCGGCTGATGATGGAGGTGTATCTCTACCATCTAAAAATGCATGTAAATAAACCTTTTCAATACCATATCTTTTAGCCATTTCAAGAATACCATACATATGTGTAATGTGGCTATGAACACCACCGTCTGATAAAAGGCCAAAGAAATGAACTGCTGAATCATTCTTCTTAGCATTCTCCATAGCTTCTACTAAAGCATCATTTTCAAAGAATGTACCATCTTCAATTTCTTTTGTAATTCTTGTAAGTTCCTGGTATACAATTCTACCAGCGCCCATATTAAGGTGTCCTACTTCTGAATTACCCATCTGTCCATCAGGAAGACCTACAGCCATACCTGAAGCATATCCTTTAACAAATGGATACTCTGCCATAAGTTTATCCATAACAGGTGTATTAGCAAGTGCAACACCGTTACCTTCTTTTGTGTCAGATAATCCATATCCGTCTAAAATCAATAATACTGTTGGTTTTTTACTCATTGTTTTTCTCCTTAAATTTTATGTTTCTATTATATGTTCTTTAACTTATCATTAAGTGACATTACTATTAAATAAATCTAGGCAATGTTAAAAACGAACTTATCTATTACCTTTGCAATACCATCATCATTATTAGATAATGTAACATAATCAGCAACAGACTTAGCTTCATCAACGGCATTACCCATGGCAACACCAATTCCAGCTCCTTCAATCATTGAAATATCATTATAGCTATCTCCACAGCATATAACATCTCTATGTTCTACTCCAAGCTTCTTAGCAAGTTCTTCAACTGCACTATATTTATCAACGCCCTTTGCAACAACATCAATAAAGAAATCAGCAGAACGATATACTTCATAACGTCCTCTGCTCATCTTTTGGAATTTATTTTCAAATTCACCTGCAATCTTAGGATCACATGTTATAATACACTTACTTACATCAAAATTAACATATTCAAAGAAATCATCAGGTTCTTTTACTGATATGTCTGTAATTTTAGATTCAAGTGACATATACTCATCAACATCTGTTCCTGCTATAATATGATCCTTGTCATAAGTAACAAATCCCAAATCATATTCTCTTACTTTCTCTAAGATTTCAGGAATGAACTTATTCTCAAGAGATTTCTCGTATAAAACCTCTTCACTCTTCCAGTCCACTACTCTAGCACCATTAAATGAAACAACATAACCACCCTTGTTGTCAAAGTTAAGCTTTTTAGCAATCTTCTTAACTCCCTTCGTTGGTCTGCCCGTAGCGATTACAACATAATGACCTTCATCAATCATCATATGAAGCTTCTCTAAAGTCTTCTTTGTAATCTCTTTTTCATCATTAACTAATGTGCCGTCGATATCGACAACAAGCATTTTCTTTCTTTTACTCATTGCATAAGCACCTTTCTATACAAACAAAGTTAGCAAATGCCCCCAAACATACAATAATTTACAACATAAATACCATTTCTGTCAATGCTGTTATTGACTATTTTTTATCAATGTATTCTTCTAACGCTTTAAATAAAGCATCCATCTGTTCGTCCGTTCCAATTGTAACTCTTAAATAATTAGCAATTGTTGCAGGCTTTCTAAAATATCTAACAAATATATTCTTAGTCTTTAAATACTCAAAAATCTCTACAGCTGGAATTCTTTCATGTGTAACGAACAAGAAATTTGTCTTTGAATCAGGGCAGTTAAAGCCTAACTCCTTAAATTTCTCTTTAGCTCTATCCCTTGTAGATATGATTTTTTCAACACTTTCCTTAAAATAATCTTCATCTCTTAATGAAGCAACACCCATTGCAATCTGAAGATTTGAAAGTGTATAAGAATTAATGGAAAACTTAACATCTTCCATAGCCTTTATAAGTCTATATCCACCTAAGGCATAACCAATTCTTGCACCAGCCATTGATCTTGATTTTGAATAAGTCTGTACTACTACAAGATTTTCATGTTTTTCTAGAAGTTTAATTGCAGATTCACCACCGAAATCAACATAAGCTTCATCAACAATTACAACAACTTCACTATTATCATCTAAAATCTTTTCAATCGCATCAAGACCTAATGCAACAGTAGTTGGTGCGTTAGGATTAGCAATTACAACACCACCACAATCCCTGTTATAATCCTCTGGATCAATTAAAAATCCTTCACGCAAAGGCACAACATCATAATCTATTTTATAAAGATCTGCCCACACATCATAGAATGAATAAGTTACATCAGGGAAAAGTATCGCCTTACCACTATTAAAGAATGTCTGAAATGCAACTGATAAAACATCATCAGATCCAACACCAACAAATACATTCTCTCTAGTAAGATTAGTATTATATTTTCCATTAAAATATATTGCAAGTTCATCAGATAACTTTTTAATATCTGGATCTGGATATAATTTTAAATTATCTGTATTATATCTTTCCTTTACATCTAATACTGCACTAGATGGCGGATAAGGATTTTCATTAGTATTAAGTTTAATTACGTCCTTATTCTGTGGCTGTTCTCCAGGAACATAAGGATCTATCTTTCTTAAATTATCGTATAAACCCATCGTCGCCTCCTATAAAACATATCAGCAAATATCATAAGTAATTATTTTTACAATTAATCAATTTACCAAACTACTAGTTACCCAATCAAATCAAATTATAAGCTTTAGCTAGTTTTTCAAATGCAGGCATTGAATTTTTAACTGTATCAAATGATACACAGTATGCAAGTCTAACATAACCACTCTTACCAAATGAACTACCTGGTACAAGTAATAAGTTAAACTCTTTTGCCTTGCTTACAAATTCTTTTTCATCTTCAACAGGTGATTTTAAGAATAAGTAAAATGCACCTTGTGGCTTAACAGCAGAAAAACCGAATTTAACAAGATTATCATAAAGATACTCACCATTCTTACGATACTTTTCTACTTCACACTTTTCATCAACACACTTAGCAATAACTTTCTGCATAAGTGATGGTGCATTAACATATCCAAGAATTCTATTTGCTGTATTAGCAGCAGATAAAACATCTTCGAAAGAATCAATTTCACTTGGAATTACAAGATAACCAATTCTCTCACCTGGAAGTGATAATGACTTACTATATGAATAACCTACAATTGTATTCTTATAATACTTTGTAAGATATGGAACATCTACGCCATAAGCTAGTTCTCTATATGGTTCATCTGAAATTAAATAAATTGATGTACCATATTCTTTTTCCTTAGCTGCTAAAACTTCAGCCATAGCCTTAATAACTTCTTCACTATATACAACACCTGTTGGGTTATTAGGATTATTAACGATAACAGCCTTTGTCTTAGGTGTAACTGCTGCTTCAAGTTTCTTTGCATCAATCATAAACTGACCATCTGTTTCAACTTCTACAATCTTACCATCGAAATTTGCAACGTATGATCTGTATTCACCAAAATATGGTACAAATACAATAACTTCATCACCTGGATTTAAAAATGTCTTAAGAATAACATTAAGTCCACCAGCTGCACCAACTGTCATAATAATATTCTTCATTGAGAAATTAGTACCCTGTTTTTTATTAATAGACTCTGCTATTGTTTCTCTAACATCTTCATAACCTGAATTATTCATATATCCATGAACTACTAATGAGTTCTCTTCATTAAGTACTTCAATAATAGCTTCTTTTACTCTTTCTGGAGCAGGGATTGATGGATTACCAAGTGAATAATCATATACATTCTCAGCACCATATTTCTCTGCCATTTTCTTTCCTTCTTCAAACATTGCTCTAATTGCTGAACTTCCAGCAACATAAGCTTTCATCTTTTCTGAAATCATCTTTATATCTCCTTATACTTAGTAGCATATTACTACTAACTTTTATTATTACTCTACTGCATGACCTTTTTTCTTAATTACATCAATTACATAATCAACGTATTCTTCACAAATTTCATTAGTCTTAGCTTCAACCATAACTCTGATTAATGGTTCTGTACCACTTTCACGAACAAGGATTCTTCCATCATCTCCAAGTTTTTCAGCGATTTCCTTAACTGTCTTCTTAACATCAGCATCATCTCTTGCTTCTTCCTTATCAGCAACTCTGATATTTTTAAGAACCTGTGGATAAATTGTAACAGGACTAGCAAGTTCTGAAAGTGTCTTCTTCTTAGCAAGCATAACTTCCATCATCTTTATAGAAGTTAAAATACCATCACCAGTTGTTGCATACTTCTGGAATATGATATGACCACTCTGCTCACCACCGATTCTATGTCCATTAGTTCTCATGTTTTCATAAACATATTTATCACCAACAGCTGTCTTCTCATATTCAATACCTGCTTTATCAAATGCTTTGTATAAACCAAAGTTTGACATAATAGTTGTAACAACTGTATTATTAGCAAGTTTTCCTCTTTCCTTCATATATGTACCATAAATATAAAGAATCAAGTCTCCATCTATGATATTGCCCTTTTCATCAACACATAAACATCTATCAGCATCACCATCATATGCAAATCCAACATCTAAATTATTATCCTTAACAAACTGCTGTAATTTTTCCATATGTGTAGATCCACACTCTGTATTAATGTTAGTACCATCCGGTGTATTGTTAATAACATATGTTGATGCTCCAAGTGCATCAAATACACCCTTTGCAATATTTGAAGCTGAACCATTTGCACAATCAAGACCAACCTTAACACCTTTATATGATCTCGTTGCAAGAGAAATAAGATAACCCATATATCTATTTCTACCAGCTACATAGTCAATTGTTCTACCTATGTTTTCACCAGTAGCAAATGGTATCTCTTCCATATTTCCATCAAGGTAATTTTCAATTTTTTCTATGACAGATTCCTGCATCTTTTCACCCTGGCCATTAATAACCTTAATACCATTATCATAAAATGGATTATGGCTGGCTGAGATCATAATACCACAATCAAAATCCTCTGTTCTAACAACATATGATACAGACGGAGTTGTTGTAACATGTAAAAGATGTACATCTGCGCCTGAAGCAGTGAATCCTGCTGCAAGTGAATACTCAAACATATAACTACTTCTTCTTGTGTCCTTACCAATTACAACATTACATTTATGATCCTGGCCATAATACCAACCTAAGAATCTACCAACCTTATATGCATGTTCCACGTTAAGAACAACATTAGCTTCGCCTCTGAATCCATCAGTTCCAAAATACTTACCCATAGTTAATCTCCTATCTTAAAATATGGACTACCCTTATAGATAGTCCATTAATTATCTTAAAAAATCTACTTTTTGCCTAACATTGAAAGGCCTCTTATATATGTACTAAGCTGCATTTCACTATGTGACTTGGCAATTCTAATTTCCATCTTCTGTCTTGGATTTACTTCTCCAAAATCAAAATCCTTAAACTTCTCATGGAATTTATAATTTTCTATTAAGTTTTTAACTGCCTTATGCTTATCCTTTGTAGAAGCTTCATTTCTCTTATCCCAGATATTAGCGGCATACTTAATTATGATTTCAACATATTTAAGTTTTAATCCTTTTTCATAAAGCTTTGGATCAACACTGTAAAGTTCCATGTTATTTTCAAAAGAACCTAATAAATACTCAGCATCCATTGCTCTGCTTTCAGTATAAACTCTGTATTTATGCTTAATTGAAGCTGGAGCCTGATTGAAATGATAAAGCGGATGATTAATAACAGCCACTTCCTCAACCTGTGGAATATATAATGAATAGAATATCCATTCTTCATATCTCTTTAAATTCTGATCGAATTTAATCATATTATCAACAATAATCTGTCTATCAAAAAGTCCCTGTGATATACCAGCACCTTTTCCGTTATAGCTAAAGAAAATATTATCAAATACTTCTTCAACTTTATGCTTACCAGTCTTTAATGGTAAAATTGAAATCTGTCCTCTTCCACCAGTTTCAAGTGACAAACTACAATATGCAAATTTAGTATCATGGATTTCAGCCGCGTCAACTAATCTGTCAATATAATCTCTTTCAACCCAGTCATCACTATCAACAAATGCAACCCATTTACCAGTAGCATTTTCAAGGCCTTTATTTCTTGCTGCAGATACCCCCATATTCTCCTGGTGAATAACTTTGGCCCTACTTTCATTTTTAGCGAAATCATCAAGAATCACACCACTTCCATCAGTTGAACCATCATCAACCAAAATGATTTCAATATTATTGTACATCTGTCTCTTAAGACTATTTAAACACTGCGATAAATAATTCTCCACGTTATAAACCGGAACAATAATACTAACTAAATCCTGATTTCTCATAAAATATACCCTCCGTTATTATTACTCTTCTTTATTACTCTTAAATACTTAATAATTTTTATTCATCATCAGACATCTTAGCAAGTTTAGCTGCCTGATCTGCAGCAATACAACTGTCAATTATCTCAAATAAATCTCCATCTAAAATGTTTTCAAGTCTATGAGATGTAAGTTTAATTCTATGATCTGTAACACGTCCCTGTGGGAAGTTATAAGTTCTAATCTTTTCAGATCTATCACCTGTACCAATCTGATTTCTTCTATATTCAGCCTCAGCATCCTGCTTCTTCTGCATTTCAAGTTCGAAAAGTCTTGCTCTTAATACTTTAAGGGCTTTATCCTTATTCTTAAGCTGACTCTTTTCATCCTGACATGAAATAACAATACCTGTTGGAATATGTGTAAGTCTAACAGCTGAGTCAGTTGTATTTACACACTGTCCACCGTTACCTGATGCTCTAAACACATCAAATTTACAATCATTCATATCAATTTCAACATCAACATCTTCAGCTTCTGGCATAATAGCAACAGTTGCCGTTGAAGTATGAATACGTCCACCAGATTCAGTTACTGGAATTCTCTGTACTCTATGAACACCACTTTCGTATTTAAGTTTTGAATATGCACCCTGACCATAAATCATGAATACAACTTCCTTAAATCCACCAAGTCCATTTTCATTAAGAGAAATAATTTCTGTCTTCCATCTATTTCTTTCAGCAAATCTACAATACATTCTATAAAGTTCTGCAGCAAATAATGCGGCTTCATCACCACCTGCACCGCCTCTTATTTCTACAACAACGTTCTTTTCATCAAGTTCATCTTTAGGAAGAAGTAATACTTTAAGTTCCTGCTCTAAAGTTTCGATATTTGCCTTAGCTTCGTTAAGCTCTTCTTTGGCAAGTTCTCTCATCTCTTCATCGCTTTCTTCTTCTAAGATAGCAAGACTATCTTCAACTGTCTGCTTAGCTTCCTTATATTTCTTATAACTTTCAACAATAGGTGCAAGGTCGCTCTGTTCCTTCATGAGCTTCCTAAAATTGTCCTGATCATTTACGACACTAGGATCATTAATCTGTTCCATAATCTCATCGTATCTTTTCAGAATATCATCTAACTTGTCAAACATGTTTTAACTCCTTCCAACCACGACTCTGTCAAGTCCTGCTAAATCCTTAATAATCTCTATTTCCTTAAAATCACTCTTTAACATGATTTCTTTAACATCTCTACCCTGATCAAAGCCTATCTCATATAATAGGAATCCATCATCTATCATATGTTCTTTAGCTTTATCAGTAATATTTTCATAAAACTTAAGTCCATCTTCACTACCATCTAAGGCTAAAAGTGGATCATGTTTTTTCACTTCTATTTCTAAATCTTTTATATCACTTGTTCTAATATAAGGTGGATTCGATACAATTATATCATATTTATTATGATTTACATATTCGAATAAATCACTCAAAATAAAGTTGATTTTTGCATTATTCTTGTTAGCATTGCTAGTAGCAACCTCTAAAGCATCCTTCGATATGTCTACTGCATCAACTTCTGCCTTACATCCCATCTTTTCTAATTCCTTATATAAGGATATTGCTATACAGCCACTTCCTGTACACATATCAAGAATTTTAATCGATTCATTTTTATGCAAACCGTCATTCTTCTTATGCATTTTTGAAACCACTTCCAATGTTTTTTCAACCAAAACCTCTGTATCCATTCTTGGAATTAAAACATTTTCGTTAACCTCAAACTCATACCCGTAAAAATCACAAGTTCCAAATATATGCTGAAGTGGAATTCTCTGTTTTCGCTTATCAATAATCTGGAGATATTCATCAATCTCTTTTTCCTTATCAATAAGTTTATCATTCATATGTAAAAACAGGTAGGCTCTATCAATATTAAAAACACGCAAAATACTAAGCAATGCATCATTTTCAAATTCAGAAACTCCCGCATCCCTTAGTATGTTTTCCCCGTATTTCTTCAAATCGGAATATGAAGATAAGTTATTCATAGTAACCATCTTCCTCATCTAATACATATTTATCATTAACAGGTTCTGGAACGTAAATACCATTACCTCTAAGATACTCTCTCCAGTCAAAAACAGCTTCAACTGCAGCAATACCTACTTCAATCATGTCATCTGTAGGTTCTTTAGTTGTAATCTTCTGTATAAACTTACCAGGTGCTGAAATAATAGTAACGATGATATTATCTCTTACACCAGCAAATCTAATACATTCATATGAAATTCCAGCGATAACTGGAATAAGTGCTATTCTAATAAGATAACGCATTGCAACATTATCCGTTCTAATAAATATAAAGAATATTATACTTATAAAAATAACAAAGAAAAGAAATGATGTACCACATCTCTTATGATATCTTGATGCGGCTCTTACATTATCAACAGTAAGCTCATTACCCGTTTCAAGACAATTAATACATTTATGTTCAGCTCCATGATACATAAATGTTCTTTTAATATCCTTCATCTGTGATATTAAAAGTAAATATACTAAAAATATAAATATCTTAGCTAATCCTTCAATTGCAGGAACCATGGTTTCAGTAACTCCACCAATATGTTTCTTTAATAAATCTGCAATTGCAAGTGGTAACATCATAAATAATGCTACTGAAATAACAACAGATATGGCAACAACCACACCCATTATAAAGTTTTCAGCTTTTTCACCGAATTTCTTCTCTAGAAATTCATCAAACTTACTAGGTTGTTCTTCATAATCTTCATCCTCAAAAAAAGATGCAGAATATGTCAAACTTTTTATTCCTAATACCATCGAATCAACAAATGCTATCACACCTCGAATTAAAGGTAAACTAGTAATGCCCTTTCTTTTAGAAGTATTAAAACAATCATTGACCGCTACTTCTATTTTACCATCAGGCTTTCTAACTCCAACAGAATACTTATCAGCATTTTTCATCATAATGCCTTCTATTACTGCCTGACCGCCTATACCTGAATATGTCATATGTTTTCTTGACATGTATATAACCTCCAAAGTCAATGCCTATATTATAACATATTTTCTAGATTTTAAAATACTTAATGCTAAACTTTGTTCCCACATCCATTCGATCAACAGAAATATTACCTTTGTCACTTTCAATTATTTTCTTTGCAAGCGCTAAGCCAATACCAAAACTATCACTCTTTGACGCTGATGATTTAAAAAACCTCTCAAATATGTGCGGAAGATCCTTTTCACTTATACCTTCCCCATAATCCCTTATAATAATTTCTGCATATACATTGGATTCTTCATAACTTATATCTATCTTTGAATCATCAAATGAATGTTCAACACAATTCTTTACAATATTTGTAATTGCTTCAATCTGCCATTTTTTATCACATGTAATACTAACTTCTTCATCGCCTGTTATACAAAGTGAAATATTCTTCAAATCACAAAGCGATTCAACATTTCTAACTGCTTCATCAACAATGTTTTTAATCTTATATTCACCTTTAATAAACTTAATTGTATTACTATCAAATTTTGAAAGTTTTAGTAATACCTGTATAAGGAAATTAATATTATTGATATTTCTCTTAATATCCATAACAAAATCAAGTCTTACTTCAGGATCCATATCAGGATCATCAATAAGATTATCAAGCATTACTAATATCGATGTTAAAGGAGTTTTAATCTGATGTGAAATATCTTCTAATGATTTCTTTAGTTCAATTTTATCAGATATTGAATTCTCTGCATTCTCCTTAAGCATAATGGTTGTTTTATATATTTCATTTTTTAAAATAGATAATTCATCCTCTGATAAATCATCTATTTCCAACTTATAATTCTTTCTGTTAATCTCTTCAATGTAATTAATAATCTGTTTTATTTCCTTATCTCTGGATTTATTTCTTAAGAAAATCATCAACAATACTATTAATGCAAAAATAATTACAACTCCAAGATTAATAACTAAACATTTTATATAAAATGATCTATTAGAATCAACTATACTATCACTTTCTTTTAATATGCCATACTTTTCAAACAAATTTGCTTCAGGACTTGAATTATCATCTACTATATTTAATATTTCTTTATCCGTAACATCTGGATATTTATCTTTTATGCAATCTATAATCCTTACTATTGCATCATTATTATTATTAACATATTTATTATATTCATACCTTGTAATTGCAGCCATTATAAGTAATAAACATAAGCATGTAAATAAATATATCCTTAATAATCTTTTATCTTTTACATTCTTCTTTTCCATCTTATCCCTATGCATGTTTATTCATGCCTTATTCCTTATCTATTCTATAGCCCACGCCTTTAACAGTCTTTATAATATCTGTATCAAGCTTTTGTCTAATTCTTTTAAAATAAACCGTTACTGTATGATCATCAACATAGTTACCAGTCCATTCCCATATTTTATCCAAAATTATGTTTCTATTAACAACTTTATCGATGTTAAAAAACATAAGTCCAACTATTTTTAATTCAAGACTTGTAAGTTCTACTTCCTTACCATTTTTAAGTACAACCATCTTATCAGAATCATAACTTATATCTCCAACCGTTATAATCTCTGTTTTCTTAGTCCTTCTTATAATTCGATTAATTCTTGCTATAAGTTCCTTGGTAGAAAATGGTTTTGTAATATAATCCCACGCTCCATAATCAAGTGCTCTTACTATGCTTTCTTCATCATCATTTGCTGTTAAAAATATAGTTGGAATATCCAAATCACAAATATACTCTTTAAATAAAGTTATGCCATCACCATCAGGAAGGCCTACATCTAATATAACAAACTCAAAATCTCTTTTTTCACCAATATAATCAATTGCACTATCAACTGTACTTTTATGAATGATTTCCATTCCATTTTTATTAAACATGTACACAAGACCTTTTACAATTGATTCATTATCTTCAACCATTAAAATATTCATTTTTGTTCCTCTAAACTCTTCAATCAATCATCTTTATATCAATTCAAAAAAATAATTTAGTTTATCAATTTTCCCATATATTCTACCAAAAATTGAATTATGTTTCAATGTATTGTATAATTACATGGTTAATAAAATAACATAAAAAAGGAGGGTAAACATGGAATTATTTATAAAAAAACATAATCTGGGTTTACTATTTGGATTAATTGTTTTTATCATTTGTTTACTATTTAGTTTCCAACAAACATTTTCAAACAAAAGATTAACTAAACAAGCTAAAGATATCATGGATGATTATACTAAAGAAATTAATGATGCTTGTTTATCAATCAATGAAACTAATATTGATTCAAAGAAAAAAGAAATCCTTGAAATTATTGATAAATATTGGGAAGATGTTGACGATGACAGTTCATTTGCTAAAAAGGATGCAAATCATAAAACAAAAGCAGATATAATAAGCGAAATTGAATCAGCTTTCAAAACTAGTGTTGATTCAAATATTGCTTATGCAAACACTGATGTAACATGCGATATGGCATATAAATATAAATCAAATTGTTTTGATGTTGATTGCCTTAGTCAATCAACTTATCAATATGCAGGCAACAATGATTCTAATAAACCTTCCTACATTACCATTTGGGGTACAGTTTCTGATGGTGATATTCATGATTCCATAACTAATGTTTCTTTTAAAAAGATAAAAGGTTCTTGGAAGATTATAGGAATTTTGACAGATGATTGAAATAATTATTAAAGAAAGAGGAATAACATGGCTATAATTGAAATAAAGAATTTATATAAAAGTTATGGTAGACGACTAATATTAGATAATCTTTCTCTCGAGGCTAACACTGGCGAAGTTCTTGGACT
>ODAI012073834.1_pt1 | contig 16805 bp, 6 predicted proteins | sample 1539321 | NCBI WGS metagenome assembly ODAI01 (sample SAMN02144231, study PRJEB22623) | gut metagenome | biome: sheep rumen | host: Ovis aries | place: New Zealand | reverse complement strand
TGCTTCATTGTGGGGGAACTGTCCATCAAGGAAGGGCTCTACAGGATGAGGCTGATCCTGCCGCTGGTGATATTTGTTGGCATTTTCAATCCATTCTTTGACAGATCTTCGGTGATGAGTGTCGGCGCTACAGCTGCGAATCCCGCCGGATTTACGGTCACGGGCGGAATGATATCGATGCTTACGCTGATGCTGAAAGGTCTCTTGACTGTGCTGACAGCTTACGTTCTCATTGCTCTGACTTCCATCGAAGAGCTGTGCTACGCCCTCAGGCAGCTCCATGTGCCCAAGATAATAGTGATTGTCATTCTCCTGATCTACAGATACTTTGGACTTATGGGGAACGAGGCAAATCGCATAACCACGGCCTACCACTTGAGAGCCCCCTCTCAGAAGGGAATCCACTACAAGGCCTGGGGAACCCTGGTGGGGCAGTGGCTTCTTCGCAGCATGGACCGGGCAGGAGCTGTGTATGAGAGTATGGCTCTGAGAGGCTTTAATGGAGATTTCCGGGTAAAAAAGCGTAAGGCCAAAGCCGCGGATTTCTTTTTCCCGATAATATGGATAGCGATATTTGTTGCGATCAGGTTCATAGTCTGATCCCCGACAATTAAGATTACAACAATTACGACCCTGACAGCTTTAAGAAAAGGAATATAACAATGCACACCGGAGTACACGGAGAACTGCTTAGAATCGAAAACCTGAGTTTCACCTACGAGGACGGAAACAAGGTGTTGAACAATATAAACCTTGTGGCTCATGACGGGGAGAGTATTGGGATCATCGGCTCCAACGGAATCGGTAAATCCACTCTGATGAAGCTTCTCGTGGGATTGAGGCTGGAATATGAGGGGACCCTTGAGGTTTCGGGACATCCCGTGAATAAGAAGACCCTGAATCACATCAGGGAGCATGTAGGATATGTTTTCCAGGATTCGGACAGCCAGCTGTTTCTTTCTACAATTGAAGATGATGTTGCCTTTGGACCGCAGAACTACGGTCTTTCCGATGAAGAGGTGGAGCGCCGCGTGCAGGAGGCTCTGGAGAGGGTTCATATCACAGAGCTTAGGAAGAAGCACAATTACAAGCTCTCCGGCGGGGAAAAGAAGCTGGCAGCCATCGCCACGATTCTTTCCATGGAGCCTGACATCATTATCATGGATGAGCCGTCAATTGCACTGGACCCCAAAAATCGCCGCAATCTCATAGGCATCCTGAACGAGCTTGGCTGCCTTAAGATCATCACCTCCCATGACCTGGACTTTGTTATGGACACCTGCAAGAGAGTGATCCTTCTTGATGAGGGGACGATAATTGCTGACGGAAAGGCGCAGGAAATCCTTCGGAACGAGAAGCTTCTGGAAGAACACGGATTGGAACTGCCCCTTAGTTTATACAGGAAACATGGTGGTAAAAGCTGATTCTTTTCCGGATCAACATTTCTGAAAATAATCTTAAATCCGTTGAGGACTGTACAACAAGATGATAAAATGGAAGTGGTGAGACTTTGCAGATGCAGGTCTGCCGCTTCTTTTTTCTATAACAAAAACATGGATGGAGGAAAAGGGATAATGGCAAGAAAAGTAATTTTGGCAGGAGCATGCAGAACAGCGATCGGAACAATGGGAGGAGCCCTGAGCACCACACCGGCACCGGCCCTTGGAACAATTGTGATCAAAGAAGCCCTGAAAAGAGCCGGCGTTAAGCCGGAACAGGTCGATGAAGTATACATGGGATGCGTAATCCAGGCGGGGCTTGGACAGAATCCCGCAAGACAGGCAGCAGTCAACGCGGGCATACCTGTAGAGGTTCCCGCAACAACCATAAACGTACTGTGCGGCAGTGGTCTTCACTGCGTGAATCTGGCAGCTAAGCTCATCGGCATGGGCGATGCGGATATCATCGTGGCCGGCGGTATGGAGAATATGTCAATGGCGCCTTACCTGGTACAGCAGGGCCGTTACGGCTATCGCATGGGCTCGGGAGAGCTGCAGGATGCCATGATCAAGGACGCGCTGACGGATGCTTTTGGCAACTATCACATGGGTATCACTGCCGAGAACATCGCTGAGCAGTGGCATCTCACAAGGCAGCAGCTGGATGAATTTGCTGCATGGTCACAAAATAAGGCCGAGAAGGCTATTGCAGAAGGTAAATTCAAGGACGAGATCGTTCCGGTTGAGATAAAGAAAAAGAAAGAGACCATCATCTTTGACACCGATGAGGGTCCGAGAAAGGGCGTTACAGTAGAAGGAATCTCTCACCTTAAGCCCGCTTTCAAGAAGGACGGCGTGGTAACGGCTGCCAATTCCTCAGGTATCAACGACGCGGCTTCTGCTATCATCGTTATGAGTGAGGAGAAGGCAAAAGAGCTGGGTGTTAAACCCATGGGTACATGGATCGCCGGTGAGCTTGCAGGGGTAGAGCCCAGCATCATGGGTATTGGTCCTGTTGCTGCTACACAGAAGACTATGAAAAAAGCCGGATATTCGATCGGCGACTTTGATCTTATAGAAGCTAATGAGGCATTTGCGGCACAGTCCGTTGCTGTTCAGCATGATCTGGGATTCTCCAATGACGTGCTTAACGTAAACGGTGGAGCTATCGCCCTGGGACATCCCGTAGGGTGCTCAGGGAACAGGATCCTTGTAACGCTTCTGCATGAGATGGCAAGAAGAGACGTACACAAGGGCCTTGCTACTTTGTGCGTAGGCGGAGGAATGGGCTGCGCAGCCATCGTGGAAAGGTAAGATCGGGAGTCTTTGATCTATCTGATCGGATCTTTTTGGTGAGCGCAAAAAGAGCGTAACTTCCTTGTAAAAACATATGTGGAGGCTTGTATGGCGGATCGTTCAATCCTTGTAGTTGACGATAACGAGATAAACAGAGGTATTCTTTCAGAGATCTTCAAGGACAAGTACAACATCATAGAGGCGGGCGGCGGCATTTAAGCCATCAATATCATTAAGGAGAAGAAAAAAGAGTTGGCAGCTATTCTTCTTGACATCGTCATGCCTGAGATGGATGGATATGCTGTCCTGGAGCAGATGGGTGAGATGGATGGCCTTAACGAGGACATCCCGGTTCTTATGATCACGGCAGATACCTCCACTGAGGCTGAGAGAACCAGCTATCAGAAGGGCGCAGCAGACGTTATACACAAACCCTTTGACCCGGTGATCGTTGATAAACGCGTCTCCAGGACCGTGGAGCTATATGATCACAAGAACAGTCTTGAAAGCCAGGTTGATGATCAGACAAGAGTATTGAAGAAGCAGTTTATATATCTGAAGAAGCAGGAAGAGAAGCTGCGTAGCAGCAACGAGAAGGTTATAGATACTATTGCCACCATCGTTGAATTCAGGAGCATGGAATCCAGCTATCACCTTAAGAGGATCAAGGGCTTCGTTCGTATTCTTGCTCTTACTGCCATGAACAATTATCCCGAACTGGGGCTAAATCCCCATCTTATCGATGTCATTACACAGGCTTCCGCCATGCATGATATCGGCAAGATCTCGGTTCCGGATTCAATTCTTTTAAAGCCGGGACGTCTTACCAACGAGGAATTTGAGATAATGAAGTCCCACACCACCAGAGGCAGCGAAGTCATAGAGATGCTTAAGGATGTTCAGGACAAAGAATACTACGAGATGTGCCTTGATATCTGCAGGCACCATCACGAAAGATATGACGGCCGAGGATACCCTGACGGACTTAGGGGAGATGAAAACTCCATAGGTGCTCAGCTTACCGCTCTTGCGGATGTTTATGACGCGCTGGTGAGTGACAGAGTTTATAAATCCGCATATCCCATGGATAGGGCTTATGAGATGATAAAGGACGGAGAGTGCGGAGTATTCTCCGAAAAACTTATGGCCTGCTTCGAATTTGCCAGATCTGACATGGAGAAGCTGGTGATTCAGACCAGGGCTGAGGAAGCTGCGGAAAAGATGCAATAAATAATGCCCCGCTGCCTGAAGCAGCGGGGTAATATTTTGGTTGACAAAGGCGGAGTAAGTGAATATAATATAGTGTGTTGCCGCAATTGGCATATGTGCGTGTAGCTCAGCTGGATAGAGCGTCTGGCTACGGACCAGAAGGTCGTGGGTTCGAATCCTGTCACGCACACTTATTTATGAGACAGTCGTATCATTGATGCGGCTGTTTTTTTCTTGCATTTTATGCATTCTTTATAAAATTTTCAGATTTATTATTGTATTCTCACGAAAATAACCCTCATCTTCATCTGATTATTGTTCATATTTCATGAAACCGCTAACAATTCTTTGTGGTGCTTTTACAATATATTTTCAAAGCCCGGTATGCTATGATTATTTCACGCGAAATGTAAGCGGTTACATAATTAAATATTTATAAACTTGTTAGACTTAGAATTGGGAGGATTGGGTATGACAAGAAGAACAAGAAGGGGGAAGATCGCAGCCAGGGTACTGGCAACGATTCTTTCAGTAACTATGGGGCTTTCGACCATGTCCTTCAATCTGCCGGGCGCAGTAGCTTTTGCTGCATCCGAAACAGAGATTGAAGAAATGGCTGTGGAAGCGGTTTCAGAGGCGTCTTCTGAAGAAGAGGATGAAGCCTCTGCGGATGCAGCAGCAGGAGAGGTAAATAGTGAAACTTCTGCTGCAGAAACCGAGGAGAATGCCGGTGAAGAAAAAGATAATACACCTGCAGAAGAGACCGGCGAGCAAAAAGAAACAGATAATTCTGAGGCCGGGGCTGAAACTGACGCCGCCACAGAAGAGGTAGCTGCAGACAGCAAGGATACATCCGAAGCAGCAAAGGAGGAACCTAAGGATGAAAGCCTGGTTTCTGCTTCGAATTATGATGCTCTGGTAGATTTTGCCACAGAGTCTTCAGAAGCTGATGGCATCAAGACCACTGTAAGCAAGTGGAATTTTGCCACAGCAGCCAATACAGGTGCTAAGCCCGTACCCGGCGATTCCATCAAAGGGATCATTGTCGGCGGCGGAAGCGGTAGAGTATACCTGGATGCCGGCTATGACCTCAACGTCAAGAATAATTCCACAGCTGAGACAACAGGCGTTATCTACCTGCCTGTTGCTGCAGACACAAATGTGGTAACCATTACGATCACACCTCAGGATAATGACAGCTCAAGATATGTCACGGTGGGTGGCTTCGATTCTGATGTGAAGCTTGTTGATAATGGCAATGATCCCACTTATCAGTCTGTTATTTTTAAGGCCGATCTCAAGGATTTTGTTGTTGATAATGCAGCCGGAACAGAAGGCAGATTTATCCCTCTTTATTCAAAGGGCAATTTCAAGGTAAAGGCTATCGAGCTTGTTGAGACAAATGCTACAACAATCGTCGATGTTTCAGGTAAGGTGACAGGCGAGGGAGTAGAACTTGTTAAGGGTCTTAAGTTCAAAAACGAGACTACCGAAGAGATAACAACCTGCGACGTTGTTGACGGCGCATATTCTGTTAGCCTTCCCAATGAGTTCAGATATGTGGTATCTGTAACCGGTACATTCCAGTATGGTATTGACGATACCGATGAAGGCAATATCCTTGACCTGTCCACAGGCAATGACAAGACAAGGACAAAAGATTTTGCGCTGGTAGCCCTTGATACCGTTAAGGTTTCAGGTGCGGTATCCATCGCAAAGATCGATAATGCAAATCCCGTATCGGCAGATACTCTTAAGATCACCCTTGTTCCCGCCAAGACTACTCTTGACAGCGTAGACCTTGAGCTTACAAAGGGCGAGGATGACTACAACTACACATATACTGCTATCATTCTTCCGGAGGAAGAGTACTCTGTAAAACTTACAAATGCCAATGACTATGAGTGTGAGCAGAAGGTTCTTTTGACCGAGGACAAAGAGGTTGATCTTGAAGTTGCAGCAAAGCCTCTCTACAAGGTCAGCCTTGAGGCAGTAACTCACAACATGAAGGCAGTGAGCACAGTTACTGCAGTTACGGTTAAGAACCTGGATGACGAGTACGAGTACAGCTTTAAGGATCTTAAGGGCAGCACCCTTGAGCTTGAGCTTCGTGACGGTCTCTATGAGGTAAAAGAGATCACTGCAACAGGAAGCTATGAGCCCTATGAGCACTTCGAAGTAAAGGGAGAAGCTCTTGAAGAGAAGATGTACCTTAAGGACACTTCCGTAAAGCCTGCGGTAGCATACAAGGCAACCGTTACCGTCGGAAAGAGCGGCAGCAATTACACAACTATTTACGATGCACTTGATGCCATCGGCCGCATGAACCGTACAAGCGGACAGAGAGTAACCGTTCTTCTTAAGGACGAGTATTACCAGGAGCAGGTTGTTGTTGATGTGCCTGATGTTACTTTTAAGAGTGAGCTTTCAGGCGGTTCAACCATCAGCTGGTATTACGGTCTTGGCGGTGACAAGTATTACAGTGCATACCTTAATACTGAGATCGACAAGAACCATCTCTTCTACGATGAAGCTCATGCTGTAGATAAGTATGAGAGCACCACCATCGGACAGACACCCGGTAACTGGGGATCTACCGTTAACTTAAAGAGCACAGCTACAGGCTTCAGAGCAGAGAATATTACCTTCGAGAATTCTTTTAACTACTATATAAGCGATGTTGAGAAAGCAGATATCGCCGAGTCCGGCAGCATTCTTGACAGAACCAAAGAAGGGGCTGACCCTACGCTTTATTCATCCAAAGAGCGTGCGTGCACAATGTACAACCGCGGCGCCAATAATATTGAGTTTTACAACTGCTCATTTATCAGCAGCCAGGATACTCTTTATACAGGCGACAAGGATGAGTATTCCTATTACTACAACTGTACTATCGAGGGAACAACAGACTTTATCTGTGGTGACGGAAATGCGGTATTTGATAACTGTGACCTTGTTCTTTACGGATTTTCAGATAAAACTGTTCCCAACCTTGTGATCCTTGCAAGCAAGGGTTCGGCAACAAAGGGATATCTCTTCAACTACTGTACCGTTAAGGCAGACACAAGAGATACAATACAGACTTCAAATTCAGCATATCTTGGAAGACCCTGGGGAACAAGCGATGAGAAGGTTGCTTTCATGAACACAATTCTTGATGGCGATCTGATCCAGGCTAAGGGCTGGACCACTATGAACACAGTTCCTTCAGCAAACAAGGGACTTCACGAGTACAGAACCAGGTTTACAGATGGCACAAAGGTTGAGCTTAGCGGCCGTGTAGCAGCAAACATCGGCTCCGACAAAGAGGGTACCGCAGACAACTATGTACTTGAGAGTGAAGATGGATACACACGCACCGACTATCTCAGCCCGGACTGGACACCTTCATATTATGCTGCTGATTACGCTGCAGTAAACGAGCAGATCCTTCGTTACAACAGGCTTATGGCTAATGAGGAAGTACTTGCTGCTGCCACCTCCAAGCAGAGGGCTTCCCTTACAAGTGCCTACAACGCAGTGACAACAGGTCTTTTCGCTAAGGACCAGAGTAAGGTTGATGCCTACGCGGCAAATCTTGAGAAAGCAATCGACGCCATTGCGGGCAAGCAGGCAAAAGAGCCTGTAAGCTCCCTTAAGAGCGGCGAATATACCTACAGCAGAGTTATTACCCTCAGCACGGAGACTGCAGGTGCAGGCATCTGCTACACAACAGACGGAAGCGATCCTGTGGTTGCGCTTTCAGAAGAGAGCGGTAAGCTTGAGGTTGTAAACGGAACACTTTACACGGCTCCCATTGTGCTTTCAAAGTCAGCAACAATTAAGGCGATTGCTTTTGCAGACGGGTACCTTGGCAGCGATATTGTTACATATGAGTATGCTATCGTTGATCCCAATGCAGGAAGCGCGGGCGGCACATTTGTGCTGGAGTCAAAGGACCTTACAGCTTTTGATAAAGGTGCCAAGGCTGACGGAGACAGCGAGAAAGCAGGAACAGATAACTACTTTACTGTTATTTACAGCAAGAGCTCATCAGTGGGCTCCAGCAGCAAGACCTGGGAAGACGGATATGAATCTGCACAGAGAATCAATCTTGGTGGTGTGGTAACAACTGAGAAAAACTCCATAGCATTCACCACAGGCGCTGCAGCTACTGTAAAGGTTTGGTGGGCAGAAGGCGGAGATGACAGCCGTCAGATTGCAATACTTGGAAGTGATGGATCTGTTGTAGCTACCACAGAAGGAGACCGGGTTAAGAATTCTGCTTATTTATCTGAACTTTCACTTGAGGAAGCGGGCACATATTATCTCGGTGGTAACCCTAACAACAACTATATCTTCAAGGTTGAGGTTACTGAAGAGGGAACAGCACAACCTACTGAATATGATCTTCAGACAAAAGATCTTGAAACAATGCTGACCGCTGCCAAGGCTGACGGATACAGCGAGAAGGCAGGAACAGATGATTACTTCACTGTAATTTACAGTGCAAAGACAAAGGTAGATTCCAGCACCAAGACCTGGGAAGACGGATACACATCAAGTCAGAGACTTAACTTTGGCGGCGTTGCATCTACAGAGAAGAATGCGATCAGCTTTACAACAAACGGAGCTGCCAACATCAAAGTATGGTGGGCGCAGGGCGGAGACGACAGCCGCCAGATCACTATCCTTGGAAGCGATGGCGTTGCCGTAGCAACCACAACAGGAACCTGGGCAAAAAATACAGCATATATATCAGAGCTCTCTGTGGGAGCTGCAGGTACCTATTATCTTGGAAGTGCCATCAATGATAACTATATCTTCCGTGTGACTGTAGAAGAGCTTTCAGGTGCTGTTGAAAAGCCTGAAAGAGGCAACTGGGCAGATGTTCCCGCACCCATCATCAGCGATGTTACCGTTGAAGACGGAAATATCAAGGTTACAGCACTGGCGTATATCGGATATAACGGCGCAGACAGCGTTACCGTAGAGATGAAGGATGAGAAGGATGACGTCGTTGCAACCTTAAAGTCCGCCAAGGAAGAGGATGCAATGGCCAAGGAGTTCACCTTCACTCCCACAACTTCCGGTAAGTACACCTTTATAGCTACTCTTTCCCGTGAGGAAGAGGCAGATAAGGTAAGCTCCGAGAGTGCTGTTACAGATTTTGTCCTTCCTCTTAAGAGTCCTCTTGTTTCAGCAGTTACTAACAAGGGTACAGACGCAAACGGTAAGGGCAAGCTTGAGATAAGCTGGTCTAAGGTAAATGAGGCCAAGCAGTACGATGTTGAAGTGGTACAGCTTGTTGAGGAAGAGGCAGCAGTTGAAGAATCTGCCGGTGAAGAGGAGAGCAAGGAAGAAACCGGTGAGGAAGCTGCTCCCAAGACAGAGAAGATAATAACAGAAAAAGTTGTAGCATCCGCAAAGGGACTTAGTGTACGCGAGACAGTTCTTTCGGGACTCCCCCTTGGCGAGGATGTAATCGTAAAAGTATATGCGGTAAGGGATAAAGAGATATCAATGCCCGGAACTGCAAATATAAAAGTAACTGGTGAGAACAACAGAACCTGGGTATATTCAAGCTACGGAAGCAATGCCAAGACTTCAGATTCCGCAACGGTTAATGCAGACGGCAGTGTTTCCCTCAAGACTCCCAGCTCAACAAAGATCGTTCCCGGAAGTACAGACGGTCTTGGTTACTACTACACAAGGATGGATTCCTCCGAGAACTTCACCCTTACAGCCAAGATGAGAGTTGACGCATGGCCCAACGACAATGGCCAGGAAGGCTTCGGACTGATGGTTGCCGATGCTGTAGGTGAGCACGGCGATTCTGCTGCTTTCTGGAACAACTCATACCAGGCTGCAGTTACACAGATCCAGTATAACTGGGATCCTACAGTCAAAGACGCCGACGGAAACTATGTGGGCGGAGTTACAAACCTTACATCCGATTCAACTACAATCTTCCAGGAGAAGATGAGACTTGGTATCGGCTGGATCGCAAAGAGCGGCGTTACATTAGATCAGAAGCTTAAGGCTGAGACAGGAAAGGTTACAACTCCTTCAGGCTTTACAACTGTATCGGGAACACTTGAAACATCCGTTGCCGATGCAATACAGGCACAGCTTCCCGGAATCACAAGCCGGAGCACACCTGAAGAAGTGCAGAATGCATTCAAGAATTCAGCTATAGTTACCAAGGGAAACAGCAATACAGCTTCCTCCGGATCCACATTAAACATCATTGATTCCTCAAAAGCATCAAAGTCGGTTGAGGGCACCGTAGTAAAGATCGGTGATAAAGAGTTTACGGATATCAGCGAAGTAAGATATCAGATCCAGAGAAACAACACAGGCTACGTTATCCGTTATCTCTCTCTTGATCCACTGGGCAATGAGAGCGATCTGGGTGTTGTCTATCAGACAGATGAAGACGGAAACCGCATTTCCTATGTAGGAACCTGCGGCGGCAAAAATGTTGTAAGCGTAGACGGTAAGGTATACGAGATTCTCAGCCAGAAAATTTTCTACGATGAGAACAGAAACAACCTTACAATGATCGACAAGAGATATATTTACGTCGGTATGTTCAGTGCCCGTAAGACATCTGCTACCGTTGAGGAATACACTCTCGAGATTGTTGATCCCGACAGCGATTATCCCGCAGAGGCAAGAGAGTATGAGGCAGTAGCACTCAATACACAGATCATTTCTCCTGAGACCTCCAATTCGGCCAGATACGATCTTACTTTCAATGCCAACGCTGATGGAACACTTACTGTTGCAAAGGACGGCAAGGTTCTTGCACAGGGCATGGCAGTTACTGCAGGCAAGTGGGCAGTGCTGGGAAGCACTCTTACAAGCGGCAACAACAAGTTTAACCTGGTATTTACTCCTGCCCCCGGATATACACCCGGCGAGTATCAGACCCTTGTTATCAGCAAGGATGATCCTACGGCAAAGAGTGTTTCACTGGAGTATACCGTTAAGTATGATGCTTTCTCCGGCGATGTGATATATGTTGCTCCCGGGGCAAAGGGAGACGGAAGCAAGGAATCACCTGCCTCCATCTATGACGCAGTAAGCTTTGCTGCTCCGGGCCAGACCATCAGAATGGCAGGCGGAACCTATAACCTTGGAAGAGCCAACGGCGGAAGCAACAAGAACGTTAAGATTGACAGAGGAACAGACGGAACTGCCAAGAAGATGATCACTCTTGAGACAGACCCTGATGATGTTAAGGCAGGTAAAAGAGCTGTTCTCGACTTTGAAGATACCACAGGAACCGGAAGTGCATTTGTTCTTTCGGGCAGCTACTGGCATCTGAAGAACTTTGATGTAACAAACTCCAAGAACGGTGAGAAGGGTCTTCACATAGCAGGTAATCACAACATCGTTGAAGGCGTAAACGCTTACCAGAACGGTAACACAGGTATCGAGATCGCCCGTGACGGAAATGTGGGCCGTGAACTCTGGCCTTCAGACAACCTGATCAAGAACTGTACATCATATCTTAACTATGATGAGGGCTTTGAGGATGCGGACGGTTTCGCAGCCAAGATCACAGTAGGTGACGGAAACAGGTTCGTGGGCTGCGTAGCTGCATACAACGCAGATGACGGCTGGGATCTCTTTGCCAAGGTTCAGTCAGGAAGCATTGGCGCAGTAACGATCGAGGGCTGCATGGCATATAAGAACGGCTACCTCCTTGGCTACAAGAACGATGCGGATTACAAAGTATTTACAGGCGCAGATGCAGTTGAATTTGAAGCCGGAAACGGTAACGGATTTAAGCTTGGCGGAGACGGAATGAGCGGTTACCATGTGCTTCGCGATTCCTATGCCTTCGAGAATAAGGCAAACGGTATCGACTCCAACAGCTGCCCTGATATTCAGGTATTTAACAGCGTATCCTACGCAAATGCCACCAACCTGGCACTTACAAACTATGAGAAGTCCGTAAACTCAGACTATACGGTAAAGGGACTCATCTCGATCGGATCTTCCAATACAACCAAGGACAGCATCAACATGCTGGGCAACCAGGTTGCATCCAAGATCTACAACAGCAGCAACTTCTTCTGGAACGGAAGCGAGTCGGTAAACGCTGTTGATACGGCAGTCAAGGCCACAAAGAATATTTTCAGAAGCACAGATAAGTCTGTTTTGGGCGTAGATGTTGCTAATGAAAAATTTGTAAACAGAGATGCCAACGGCAACATTGAATTTGGCGGATTCCTTCAGGTTAAGAACCCTGATGAAGCCGACAATGAGCAGCTTAGATCGGTTCTTGAGTACATAAGCGGCATCAAGGGCGGTTCGGATTCACTGTTTACATCCGGATCCGAGCCCACCTTCGTGGTATTTGCCAAGGATGTAAAGACTCTTCGTGATGTCGAGAGCAAGAACCTTGCAGGGGAAGCTCTTCCCGAAGGCTATGAGTGGATGAATGCCGATACAGCTACATCCGCATATGCAGGTACATCTGCAGAGTTTGGCATCTACAACAAAGAAACAAATGCTACAGCTACAGCGATCGTAACCTTTGTCGAAGTGCAGGGGGTAGAGCTTACACCTGCAGGTGCTGCAGTAAGCGGCCTTTTCGAGGATGACACATTGGTTCTTGAGGCAACTCCCGTATATGTACCTGAAGTAGATGATGCGGATCTTGTACTCGGAAGACTTGGATTTAGCTTCAAGGACAAGAAGAACATGGGTCTCATAGAGACAGTATCCGGAAATACCGTAAGTCTCAGAAGATTTGCGGCTTCCAAGGAAGGCATCGCAAGTTACACAGCTACAATGCAATACACAGCGGGCGGCAAAACATATAAGCTTACCAGCCCTGCATATAGCTTCAGCACAAGAGTTAATGATTTTACATTCAAGTATAAGCTCACAGGAGCAGCATCAATGGATGCAGCCACCGGAACCATTACCCTTGAGAAGGCAGGAGATAAGTTCAAGCTTGAAGGCCTTGAGGCCGTCGGCGTAGGAGCCAAGACGGGAGTTAAGGTTGCGGTAGGAGATTCAAGGATACTTAAGTATTCTAAGGGTGAGTTCACAGCCGTTCGCAGCGGTGCTACATACATTACCCTTACAGCTTCGGCAGATGCTACAGCACAGACCACTCTTCTGGTCAAGGTTAAGGGCAAGGCATTTGCGGTAGTTGCAAGCACATTGACAGTTGATAAGGCAAAGAACGACGGAGTATCCTTCGTGGTTTCCAAGCAGGCAGACGCAGAGCTTGAAGATGTAAGCGTAAGCAAGGTTCTCAAGGGAACTTCAGAAAAGGCAGATCTCAAGGATATGTTCGAGGTCAAAAAAGTCATCGCCAACGCCTATACTATCAGCATAAAGCCTGATACAGACGAGGAAGGAAACGAGACTTCTAAAGCTCCTAAGATTCCTAACGGAACCTACACACTGGTTCTTACCAGCGGAAAGAACGAGTTCGAGCCTCTTACGGTAGTTGTTAAAGAGACAATACCTTATGCAAGCATCAGACAGACAAAGGCAGTGAATCTGTTCTACAAAGCAGGAACCACAGGCAACACAGGTACTCTTAAGGTTACATCCGGGCAGGGTACTCCTACTGTTAAGCTTGCTTCCGAGAGTGACTTTAACCTCTCTTCATCAGGCAGCAGCTATGATATCATCATGACAAACGCCGCTCAGGACAAGATTAACAGTGGTGCAAGACTTAACAGAAACATCAAACTTACAGTAAGCTTTGACGGCTACAAGAAGGCTTACAACAGAACCTACAACCATACGGTTGCAACACGTACAACTGCACCCAGATACAAACTGGAGCTTGGAAGCAGCGTCCTTTATACCGAACTGGGGATCAGGGATACTGAGCTTAAGGTTCTGAACAGAGATACCGGAGAATATCTGACAGATGCGGATATCACTCTTGCATCCTCAAGAGCCTCCTATGTAAGGGCCAACAAGAACTTTACCCTTGATGAAGAAGCAGGCGTGTACACTATTGCTGCTGCAAAGAGCGGCACAGCCAAGATCAGTATCATCGATCCTGACTTTAGCAAGGATCCCGCAACAAAGTACACTAAGGACAGAGAGATAATCCTGGATGCACCTATAAGCGTAAGCACAAGAAAGCCTTATGTGTCCATAGCAGCCGCAAGGCTCAACGGACAGGCAGGATTTGCCGCATACAGTTCATTCACTTCAAGAGTTAACATTTACAATGCGACAGATTATACTCTGAGAAACTTTACACTTACAGGAAACAACAAGAAGTCTGTAAACATTCTTCCTTTCCTTGATTATTCATTCGGAAAAGACCTTCTTGGCAGACCTGTTGTCACAGTATCCTTCAAGGATTCTGCAGATAAGACTATCGATCAGGCCATTGCTGAGGGCATTATCAGGAACGGAAGCTACAGCTTCACTGCAAACTTTGCGATCAACAAGCTTCAGGGAAGAAAAGCACAGTTCGCCCTCACTGTAATGAGCAATGCCAGAGCAACGGGTAGCGTCAGCGGCAGCATCGATCTTGCAAACCGCACAGGCAGCTATGCGAAGGTTACTCCTAACGTTTACAACCTTGAGGGAACCGTTACCGGAATGTACTTCAAGGGAGCTGAAAACCTCTTTGATGTTCAGTGGGATCAGGCAAAGGGCCGCGGAAATGTTTATGCAAAAGAAGATGCTTCCTATCGCGCAAACAGATATTACAAGGTTACTCCCGTATACACTGTTGCTACAGCAAAGGGTGAGTTTGAAGTAACTTCAAGCCCTGTAAACATCTACGTTAAACAGAGCAGACTCACATTGTCGAGAGTTCCTGTAATTGAAGTAAAACTTTCAGATATAGCTCAGAGCGGAATGGCTACAGTAAGCGCAACAGCTCCTAAGAATGCAGCAATTGCATCTATGCAGCAGCTTACCGAGACAGATAAGTTCAATGTAAGCTTCGACGATATGAGCGGAAACCTCTACGTTGATATAGCAAATGTGAAGGGCCTTAAGGAGGGCAGAACCTATACCGTAAGGATGGGCATCACACCTGAAGGCAACGGAGCAGGCATAAGCAGCCAGACCTTCAACGTAAGAGTAAGAGTAATAAGATAACATTCAAACCCTTTCATAAAACATTTTTGCTAAGGGCCGCCGCAAGAGCATTTGCATTCTTGTGGCGGCTCTTAACGTTAAATGATATAATTACACGGTATGAAAAGATTTGAACTGATAGCCCCCTGCCATTTTGGCCTGGAGGCGGTTTTGAAAAAAGAAATAATCGATCTCGGGTACGATATCACTGAAGTGTCAGATGGCCGTGTGACCTTTGCCGGCGATCCTGATGCTGTTTGTCGCGCCAATATTGGTCTTAGGACTGCAGAGAGGGTGCTGATAAAGGTGGGAAGCTTCCATGCGGAGAGTTTCGAGGATCTTTTTCAGGGGACCAAAAGCCTTGACTGGGAGGAATACATCCCCCGCAACGGGCGTTTCTGGGTTAAAAAGGCCTCCAGCGTCAAGAGCAAGCTCTTTTCCCCGTCTGATATCCAGTCCATTATGAAGAAGGCCATGGTTGAGAGGATGAAGGAGAGCTACGATGTTGAGCACTTTCCGGAGGATGGCGACGACTATCCTGTTCGCGTGTTCCTTTTGAAGGATGAGGTCACAGTGGCCCTTGATACCACGGGAGATTCACTGCACAAGAGAGGCTACAGGAAGCTGGAATCCAAGGCCCCCATCGCCGAGAATCTTGCGGCAGCTCTTATAATGCTCACCCCCTGGCACTCAGACAGGATCCTGGTTGACCCTTTCTGCGGCAGCGGAACCATTCCCATTGAGGCAGCCATGATGGCGGCTCATATCGCACCCGGCATGAACAGACATTTTACCGCTGAAGCCTGGACACACCTCATCGACCCTCAGAACTGGGAAGATGTCAGGGAGGAGGCAAGGGATGAGATCCTCACGGATGTAGAAGTGGATATCCAGGGCTACGACCTGGACCCCGAGATGGTGGAGATTGCCAGGATCAATGCAAGAAAGGCCGGGGTGGAGCACATGATCCATTTTCAGGCCAGAGATATCGCGGACTTAAGCCACAGGAAGAAATACGGCTTTATCATAACCAACCCGCCCTACGGTGAGAGGATCGGGGAAAAGAATGAACTGAATACCCTGTACAAGACTATAGGCGAGAGGTACAAGGCTCTGGACTCCTGGTCAATGTACCTGATCACCGGCTTTGAACAGGCTGAAAAGTTCATCGGCCGCAAAGCCGACAAGAACCGCAAGATATACAATGGCATGCTGAAGACCTATTTTTACCAGTTTATGGGCCCGAGGCCGCCGAAGAGAGATAAACAACCATGACCAACCAAGACATGAAAAAGATGGCCATAAGAGCCTCTGTTTTTGCGGTGTTGGCCATAGGGCTTATGGTACACCGCTCGGCCACCAAGCACATCATGATCACCGATGCTGCACAGGCCCATGTGGACAGAGGTAGCGCCGATGACTCATATTCGCTGCTGATCGACAGGAATGTTCCTGCAGGCAAAGAGAATACTCTGATAATACCATTGTCAAAGAGCGTCAGCTCCGATGATATCGTGTTGGAGGACCGCTACATTGATAATGAGCTCCATATCTACATAGACAGCCGGGAAGAGGACTTCTACATGGACAATCCGGTGCAGACGGACTTGGATATTTTAACGAAAGCCGAATGCATCAAGGAGAACGACACGGGGAGTGTGTGCCTGAATTTCACGCTGGATGGGCTCTACGTCAATGAGAGTTCCCTTACAGACTCAAGCACGATCGAGGTGCGTTTTAGTAAACCCCGGGACAGGCATGATCATATAGCTGTGGTGGATCCCGCCTGCGGAGGCG
>ODAI012263208.1_pt1 | contig 16806 bp, 14 predicted proteins | sample 1539321 | NCBI WGS metagenome assembly ODAI01 (sample SAMN02144231, study PRJEB22623) | gut metagenome | biome: sheep rumen | host: Ovis aries | place: New Zealand | reverse complement strand
GGTAAGACCTACACTGCCACATATAAGATCGATAACGGAACAGCACAGACCGGCAAGTCCGCATCTGCAAGTGTTGCCAAGGACACAACTACCACAGTTGAGTTTGAGGACAACTACACCAATACCCAGACCGAACACGAAGATACAGCGGTTACTATCAGCAAGAAGGCTATCGGCGGCGGGGATGAACTTCCCGGTGCATTACTCAAGATCACTACCGGTGTTGAGGGTAAGACGATAGCAAAGGATTCCAAGAGCAATGCGGCTCTGGAATGGACTTCCACCAATGAAGCAAAGACAGTCATACTGGCAGACGGAGAGTATTATCTGCGTGAGACAGGCGACGAATTTGTTTCTGCACTTGACAACAAGACATACAAGATAGTAAGCAGCGTTCTGAAGTTTACTGTTGAGGATGGAACGATCACCGAAGTTGTTAATACGACAACAGAAAACGATGAAAACGGCTTCTTCACAGTAGATAAGGAAAAGAAGGTCATCACTATCAGCGATGCCGAAAGGACAGAACCCGTTCTCAATACCGTAACTATCAAGGTCAGCAAGGTCGATGCAAGCAGCAATGAAGAGATCGGCGGCGCTGAGATCAAGGTAGTAAAGGACGACAACACATTCACAGAGAGCTGGACATCCGAAGATGGCAAGACCAAGGAACTCAGTGTGACACCCGGTGATTACACCATGACCGAAGTCAGCGCTCCCGAAGGATACGAAGCGGTGACCACTCAGATCAAGTTCACAGTCAAGGACGACGGCACAGTTGAACTCAAGACTGTTAATTCTGATGTTATCGAGATCGTTGACGGAAAGCTTGTTCTCAAGAACAAGAAGAAGGCAGGACCTGCTCCCCTTACTATCCACTTCAGCAAGAAGGATGTATCCGGTGACGGCAAGGACATATACGGTGCGGAATTCAAGCTGGTAAGAAAGTCCGATGGAAAGACATGGACATGGTACTCCGAGGATGGCTATAAGAATATCGAACTGGGCGAAGGCAAGTATACTCTCACAGAACTTACTGCTCCTTACGGTTATGCCATAAGACAGAAAGTTACCACCTTTGAGATCAATGAGAAGGATGGAAAGCTTGTACTTGAAAATGTTCAGTCTGAATCCGTAAAATACGGTGATGACGAGATTAGGATCGAGAATAAGCCTATAGTATTCGAACTCGTTGTTAATCCTCAGGATGGTACTACCAAGCTTCCCGACGGAATAATCGCAACGATCGTAAAGAAGGAAAGCACTGAAGAGGATAAGGCAGGAACGACCTACAAGTCCAAGGCCGATGATTTCACAAATGAAGAGGACAAGGACAAGGCAGGCAAGAGAGTCGACACCATTGACGGAAATTCTACCGAAGATACGGGTCTTGAAAATGTACAGGTCATCTACAAGAATAATAACGGCAGCTATCGTGAAGATGATTACGATCAGCACACATCAAAGAATGACGAAGGTCAGTATGATGGCAAGTACGACGGCGAATGGGAAGATGTTTCAGCAGAAAACGATCCTAAGGTCATCAAGACTCCCAACTCCGTGACCTACGATCCCACTACGATGGATATCAAGAATATCCCCGCAGGAAACTACCAGATAACAGTGAGAATACCTGTAATAGGTTATCCTACACCTTATGTTGTTAAGATCATAGAATTCAGCATAGGTGTTGACGGTGAGATCAGAAATGTTGTCACCAAGGCTAACTTCTTCACAGATGATTCCGGTGAGAACAAGGGGGATATAACCGATCAGAGAAAGACCAACGAAAACGTGGTCGATAAGCCGGTAACAGAAGTGTTCAACAAGATCGAAGTCTTCACTCCTATCCCGACTATCAACCCCGGCCGCACAGATCCCGACACACCTCATTATGTTCCTGTTCATGTGCCTTCAGTACCCGGTACTCCTTCACCGAGCACTACGACACCCGATCCGACTACGGTAACGCCCGTTCCGAGCAAGCCCAAGCCGGAGGATGTTTCTGCAGGCGCAGCAGAGATAACAGAGGGTACAGAGACCGAGACCGGAAGAAACAGCATACTTGCAGTTCTTGCTATATGCGCTCTTCTCACATCGGCATCCGTGGTAATATCCAGAAAGATCAGAAACAAGTCTAAGTAATAGCTTGGTGAGATCAGATTTGAGGAAGTCCTTCGGGACTTCCTCTATTTTGTTAGGCTCTCCCCTTTTTTTATTCCTTAACGAAAATATCTTGACAAAGGTGCATGAAATATTGTATACTGTTATTGTTAGTTTATTTTCGGAATATGTTTATTCGGAGGAAAAGCATGAAGATAGCGGTTGATGACAAGAAGATCATCTTTAAGCCTGAGGGCACCATTGATGCCACAAACGCTGACCTTTTCAGAGAAGAGCTGGAAAAAGGCATTGAGGAGAACGAGGGCAAGCTGCCCATAATTGACGGCAGAGACCTTCTGTATATTTCCAGTGCAGGTCTCAGAGCGCTTCTGAAAGTCAGCAAAAGCCTGCCTTATAAGCTCCATATAGGCAACCTGTCAGAGGCTGTGTATGAGATCTTTAATGTTACGGGATTTACCGAGATCCTTAGTGTGATAGGTCCTGATGATTCAAATGCACACATCGACTTATTAAGAATAAACCTCCCTGAGGTGGATGTAAGCGAGTGTACTCTTATCTCAAAGGGCGCTTATTATGATGTTTACAGAGTGGATGATGAGACCATTCTGAGGCTGTATTCTCATGAAGTTGCCTATGATTTCATCATCAGCAACAAGAGCGCCACGGAAAATGCTTTCAAGCTGGGTGTTCCTGTCAGCATCACCTATGAGGTGGTCAGGGGCAGAAATTTCGATAATGAGAATGAAGTCGGAGAAAGGTGCGGTATCCTTCTGGAAATGAGCTCCGATACCACTCTCCTTGACCTTATGAAGAAAGACAGGGAGCATCTGGCTGACTATGCAAAGAAACTTGCCCGGTGGACCCTAAAGATCAACAGCTTTGATGTCAGGAGCCTTCCCTTCGGTTATACCATCAGGTCACAGAGAACTCTCCTGAACAGGCTAATAGAAATGGATGTACTCAAAAAGCCGGAGGTCGCCAAACTCGGAAAGGTGCTGGAGAACATACCTTCGGGAACTACCTATGTTCATCATGACCTGACACCGAGAAATATAATGGTGAACAACAAGGGAGAATATATCGTGTATGATGCCTATATGTCAGCCTGCGGGCATCCTATACAGGATATCGCCACTATCTGCTACCATTTCAAGATACTGCCGGAGCTTGGCATAAAAGCGCAGGCAGAGGGATTTGATAACAGTGAATGTGAGCTTTTCTGGAGAACTTATCTTTCTGCTTATCTCGGAAGCGATGATGAGGAATTCCTTGCAAAAGCCGAAAGACAGATAATGCAGTTCGCATCAGCAAGATCTCTTATATTTGAGGCGATCATCCCCTCTCTTCCCGGTGGGCGCAGCGATCTTCTTAGATTAAAGAGAGCAGCACTTTCAATGTGCGATTTTATAGAGCCCCTGTGCTTCTGAAAAAGAGCCGTCGGTGACAAAATAATGTCTCCGACGGCATTCTTGCATCAGTAAGCATGGCTTTTGAAAAAAATAAAACCGCAATATCCCGTCAAAAGACCGGAATATTGCGGTAAATACTGTTGTGTGTAAGTCTGCTGCCTATGAGCTTACTTGAGCTCGACAGTAGCGCCTGCAGCTTCCAGCTTAGCCTTGAGCTCTTCAGCCTCAGCCTTGGAAACCTGCTCCTTAAGAGCCTTGGGAGCAGCCTCAACAGCTTCCTTAGCTTCCTTAAGGGAAAGACCAACAGCGTCCTTAACAGCCTTGATAACGTTCATCTTAGCGTCGCCGAAGGAAACGAGAACTACGTCGAACTCGGTCTTTTCAGCCTCAGCGGGAGCGCCTGCTGCGGGACCTGCTGCTGCTACGACAGCGGTAACACCGTACTTTTCCTGGATAGCTTCAACGAGCTCTGCGAGCTCAAGAACAGAATATGTGTCAAGTTCTTCAAGGAACTTGGTAACCTTTTCAGATGCCATGATAATATCTCCTTTTCAAAATCAATTTAGATCAATGCACATTTAATGTGCCATAAACGGGATACAAAGCGGACAATCCCCGCTTCCTGCGAAAGCAGTCCCGTTAATCTCCCCTGTTTATCACGCTATGCGCACACAGGGAAAACAATGAGGCTCAGGCAGCCTCGCCTTCCTTCTTCTCCTTGAGAGACTGAAGAGTAGCGGCCAGCTTCTGGATGGGGCCCTGGAGAGAACCGACCAGCTGTGCAAGAAGCACATCCTTGGAAGGAATCTTGGAAAGGGCGGTCACGCCTGCCTGATCGTAGATCTCCTTGCCTATAAAGCCTGCCTTCAGATTGAACTTGTCGTCGTGAGCTTCGGCAAACTTACCCAGCACTCTTGCGGGTGCGGTCTGGTCATCGTTGCTCAGAGCAATAGCAGTGGTACCCTCGAGTACGTAGTCAAGACCCTCGATACCTGCCTCTTTGAGTGCACGGCGGATCATGGTGTTCTTCTCTACAAAGTAGTTGACACCTGCTTCACGAAGCTCTCTGCGGAGCTTGGTATCTTCCTCAACGGTGATACCCCTGTAGTCTACAAGGACACCGGCCTCTGCAGCCTTGAGGAGCTCAGTGAGCTTTGCTACCTTTGCCTGCTTGGACTCAAGTGACTTTGCGCTTGGCATTATTACACCTCCAATATTATTTAGTGGTGCTACCGAACTTCTTAAAAGAAAAACTCTTTCCCTGAGGAAAGAGTACAGTACCGATATTGTACAGCACATTTCCTCGGCAAGGTTTACAAGCGCACTGCGCTCCACTTGCTGTCTTAAGAATGATAGCCTGTTGTAATCAACCATTTAATTATATACTATCATAAGGCGGGTGTCAATGGGGTGGAGAGTAGATTTTGCGGGCGTTTTGGAAGTATCGGTTGTGCAAAATACACAAATTATATAAAATCCCGCAGTATCAGAGGATCCTTTGAAAAATAATTTGACAATTTGGTTTAAATATGATATAATTTAATGTCAGCGTTATATTTCTATGTATTGATAATAAGGTTGATATAAAAAAAAACAGGACGGATTATCATGATCGTAAACACTAAAAAGGCTTTGTGTTGTATTTCGGCACTTTCGCTGGCAGTGTCAGCCGGGTGCTCATCTGGAAATGCGGATGAGATATACGAAACTGTGGCTCAGAGCACTGTCGGAGAGGTGGATTTTGATGAAACTTTCATCTCATCTGTTTCCACCGAAGCTATCAGCACTACAACTGTCACCGAAGAGGAAGTGACGGAGGAGGTAACACAAGCTCCTGCCATCCCTCCTGAGCTTGAAGCTGCATATGAAACAGTAAACGGGATGAGTACCCGTGAAAAGCTGGCTCAGATCATGACGGTGGAGATAAGCGTTTTTGATGAGGAGGCTCCCGCAGAGGGCACCCCTGCCACTCCTGTCACCGTGCTGCCCGATGCTCTGAAGACTTTTCTTGAAGAATACGGTTTTGGCGGGTTTATACTTAAAAAGCAAAACTGCAGCGGGACTCAGCTCACCTTTGACTTTACCGCATCCCTTCGTGAGGTGTCTAAAAACAGCAGCGCAGGGATAATGCCCTTTATTTCCATAGATCAGGAGGGCGGCGACATCACAAGGCTCATGACGGGCACCACCACTTGCGGAAATATGGCTCTTGGCGCTCTGGGCGATGAAAATGCGGCCAAGGAAAACGCTTCTGTCATAGGATCGGAGCTCAGTGCACTGGGTATAAACATGGACTTTGCCCCTGTGTGCGATGTGAACAACGATCCCGGGAACCCGGTCATAAATGTTCGTTCCTTCTCGTCTGATCCCGAAACTGTCAGCCGTATGGCACAGGCATTTACGGAGGGTCTCCACGAAGAAAACATTATCGCTTCAATAAAGCATTTCCCCGGTCACGGCGACACCTCGACCGACAGCCACACAGGTCTTCCCTTAATAGACAAGACAAAGGAAGAGCTGGAGGCTTTTGAGTTCATACCCTTTGCGGATAATGTGCCGAATGCGGATATGGTCATGACCGCCCACATACAGTACCCCAGAATAGAAACAAATACCTATGTATCAAAAGCTACCGGTGAGGAGATCTATATCCCTGCTACGCTTTCAAAGACCATTCTGACCGACATTCTCAGGGAGGAGATGGGCTTTAAGGGAGTTATAGTGACCGATGCCATGAATATGGCTGCGATAGAGGAGCATTTTGATCCCATAGATGCCGCAACCATGGCGATAAATGCGGGCGCCGATATGCTGCTTATGCCGTTTTCACTTCGGAGCACCAAGGATCTTGAGGGATTCGGGGCATACATGGATTTTCTGGAAGCAGCCGTAAACAACGGCGATATTGACGAAAACAGGCTCAACGAAGCTGTTGCACGCATTATCGCTCTTAAAACGAAATATGGTCTGATGGACGGTGAGAAACCCTCTTTGGAGATCGCCTTATCGGTGGTGGGCAGTGAAGAACACCACGAAAAGGAACTGGAGATCGCAATGCGTGCGGCTACCGTGGTGAAGAACGATGGTGATCTTCTTCCCCTTTCCGTGGACAACTGGCAGAGCGTGCTTTATCTTCATCCTTATGAAAACGGAAAGCACTCCATGGACTATGCCGTAAAGCGCCTTAAAGATAACGGCACGATGCCGAAAAATGCCGTAGTGGAAAGCATTTGCTACAAAGATAAGGCTCCGGAGGAATATATTGACAAGATAAAGGCTTCGCAGGCAGTGATAATCGGAGTTGAGACATACAGAAGGGAGAATATGGATCCTTCTTCCGAAAAGGGCTGGCAGGCTGCGTTTATAGATGATGCCATAAAGATCATCCACGATAATGATAAAAAGGTCGTTCTGCTGAGTATGGAAATGCCGTACGACTGCGCACGCTACAATGATGCGGATGCTATCATACTTGGCTACTGTGCACAGGAGATGGAAGCCATTCCCGAAAGATTTGAGGGGGAGACACGCACCTGGGGGCCTAATTACCCTGCTGTGATAATGGATGTTTTCGGAGGCGGAAGCCCGGAAGGAAAACTCCCTGTTGATATCCCCGTTATGGATGCAGATCACAACTACACAGAGGAGATACTCTATCCCGCAGGACACGGGATCTCCTATAAGACAGAATGAGAGGTATAATATGAGGTTTGAAGAGATAGTTGAAAAAACAAGAGAAAAGGCTCGTACCATTACCCCGGACAGCGGCAGCTTTCTTGCGGTGGAGGTACACACCACCGGAGAAGGCGAAGGAGTTTTCTATGTGGAAGCCAAGGACGGCAGGATAAATGTGGAGCCTTACGAATACAATGACAAAAGCTGTGCGGTCACCATGAAGGGCGAAGATTTTATAAAGCTGCTGGATGGCAAGCTTGATGCTGTGCTCGCCTTTACGACAGGAAAGCTGAAAGTAGACGGCGATGTAGGAAAAGCACTGGAGTTTTCCAAGCTTCTGAAAAAGTGATTTGAAAGAGTGATACAAATGGGCAGATATTTCGGTACCGATGGCTTCAGGGGCGAGGCAAATGTGACCCTTACAGCCGAAAAGGCTTTTGCAGTCGGTCGTTTCATAGGATGGTACTACGGGGAGCTTCATCCCGGAAAGCCTGCAAGGATAGCCATAGGAAAGGATACAAGGCGTTCAAGCTATATGCTTGAATACTCTCTTTCTGCAGGGCTTACCGCCTCCGGAGCAGATGTTTATCTTCTGCACGTCACCACCACACCCTCCGTTTCATATGTGGTAAGGACTGACGGATTCGACTGCGGTATAATGATAAGCGCATCCCACAACCCCTTTTATGACAACGGCATAAAGATCATCCGTGCCAACGGTCAGAAGATAGAACCTGAGATAGAAGCAAAAATAGAGGACTACATTGACGGAAAGACAGATCCTCTCCCCCTCGCACACAGGGAAAAGATAGGCAGGACCATAGACTACTCCGCAGGAAGGAACCGTTATATAGGATATCTGCTGACTATCCCCTCCCGTGCCTTTGAAAACAAGAAGGTGGGTCTTGACTGTGCAAACGGCGCATCCTCCGCTATTGCGAAGAGCGTTTTTGAAGCCCTCGGAGCGCAGGTCTTTGTCATAAACAATAAGCCCGACGGTCTGAACATCAACAGGGAATGCGGTTCCACCTACCTTTCCGATATTTCGGGATTTGTTAAGGAAAACAAGCTGGATGTGGGCTTTGCCTATGACGGTGATGCAGACCGCTGCCTTTGTGTGGATGAAAACGGCAGGGAGATAAACGGCGACCACATCATCTACATATGCGGTAAGTATTTCAAGGAGAACGGAAAACTCCGCAAAAACAAGGTCGTCACGACCGTAATGAGCAATATCGGCCTTTACAAGGCTCTTGACAGAGAGGGTATAGGCTATGTGCAGACCCCGGTTGGCGACAAGTACGTTGCGGAGGAAATGATAAATGAAGGCTATGATCTGGGCGGTGAACAGTCAGGTCATATCATTTTCGGGAAATTTGCCGCTACGGGAGACGGTATACTCACATCGCTTATGGTGATGGAGACCATGATAGAACTGAAAGCTCCCCTGTCCGCTCTCGGAGATGAGGTGCAGATGTATCCCCAGGTACTCAAAAATGTGGTAGTCGATGATAAAAAGGCTGTCATGGAAAATGATAAAGTCCGGGAGGCTATAGCCAGGGCTTCCGCAGAACTGGGGGACGAAGGACGTGTGCTCGTTCGTGAAAGCGGCACGGAGCCCAAGATAAGAGTTATGGCAGAGGCTCGTACCACCGAGCTTTGCGAGAGCATAGTAGACCGTATAGTAGAAGTAATGAAAAGCGAGATAAAGGCATGAATTCGACCGCATTACCGCTGGTGGTGCTATCAGAGCACTTTGCAAAACTCCCCGGCATAGGCATGAAAACGGCGCAGAGACTTGCTTATCATGTTATGAGTATGTCCGATGAAGAGGCCCGTTCTTTTGCGGATGCCATAATCAATGCCCGCAGCACCGTAAAGGAGTGTTCCGTGTGCTGCAACCTCACTGAGGATGACATCTGTCCGGTATGCTCAGATGACAGAAGGGACAGGGAGATCATCTGTGTAGTGGAGACGCCCAGAGACATAGCTGCCATAGAGAGGGTAAATGAATACAAGGGGCTCTACCATGTGCTCCACGGGCTTATTTCCCCTATGAACGGCGTGGGACCCGATATGCTGAGGATAAAGCAGCTTATAGCAAGAGTATCATCCGGAGAGGTGAAGGAAGTCATAATGGCAACAGACTCTACCGTAGAGGGAGAGGCCACTGCCATGTATGTATCAAAGCTTCTCAAGCCCTTTGATGTATCAGTCACAAGGCTCGCATCGGGGCTTCCCAACGGAGCAAGTCTTGAATTTGCCGATGAGGTCACACTTTACAAAGCACTTGAAAACAGAAGTGAGATATGAGCGGGAGCCGCGGCATATGCCTGCGACGGCACAATGTACAGGAAAGAAAAAGGCAGGGTAACGGGTTTTCCGTTATCCTGCTTTTTTTAAAGTACGGGAGTATTCTCTTTCAGTATCCTTCCGTCACGGAGAAGATCATGAAGTGTTTCGTAATCCTCGTTCATGATGCTGTCACGGTACTCCTTCAGCCGTGCCATAATGTGATCTATCTCAAAACAGAGGGACTCCTTGTTCATGATGAAAAGGGGCGTCCACATATCCTCATTGAGCTTTGCCACACGGGTAAGGTCAAGGAAGGAGCCTGCTGAAAAGCCCAGCTGCTCCTGATGGGTGGGGCTTTTGATATAGGCATTTGAAACAACATGGGCAAGCTGTGAGGTAAAGGCGATTATCCTGTCGTGATCCTCCGGGCTTGCCTTTACCACCTTTTTGAAGTGTATGGCGTTTGCAAGGTCCTCCACTATATGTATTTCTTCCTTGGGCGTGTCCGGAAGAGGGGTCATGATAAAGCTGGCATTGTCGAAAAGGTCATCCAGAGAGTATTCAAAGCCTGAAAACTCACGTCCCGCCATAGGGTGGACACCTATGAATGTAACTCCCCTCTCCTTTAAAATGGGGGTCACAGCATCAACAATGCGCTTTTTGATACCGCCTGTATCTATGACAATGCTCCCCTCCTTGAAAAGGTCGGCATTCTCCTTTATATATTCTATGATGGTAGGAGGAAAAAGGGATACTATGGTTATATCCGCCTCGGAAACATCCTTTGCCTCATAGTCTATGGCATTCTGGGAGAGAGCCATTTTAACTACCTTGCGGTCAATGTCTATGCCGCCTACAAGGTGATTTGTGTGCTTTTTAATCGCCTTACACAAGGAGCCTCCTATAAGTCCGAGACCCACTGCAACTATCTTCATTCAAAAAACTCCTAAGTAATTGATATGCCCGTAAATATGTCCGTGTGCCTTTTCACACGGACATATGTTTTTTATCTGCACTGTCCGTTTCCGTCGATAAGGTACTTGTTGGAGGTGAGCTCATAGAGTCCCATGGGTCCTCTTGCATGGAGCTTCTGTGTGGATATACCGATCTCTGCACCGAATCCGAACATCCCGCCGTCTGTGAAGCGGGTGGAAGCATTTACATATACACAGGCACTGTCTACCTGTGTCCTGAATTTCTCTGCATTTTCAAGATCCTTCGTAACTATGCACTCGGAGTGACCTGTAGAGTACCTTGCGATGTGAGCGATAGCCTCGTCCACATTCTCTACCACCTTTACAGCCAGTATATAATCACCGAATTCCGTGGCATAGTCTTCTTCTGTGGCAGGTATCACACAGTCACCAAGTATCTCCCTTGTGCGTTCGTCCCCCCTCAGCTCCACATTGTGTTCATCCAGCTTTTTCTTCACTGCGGGCAGGAAGCTCTCGGCTATGTCCCTGTGTACAAGCAGAGTTTCAAGAGCGTTGCAGACAGAGGGACGCTGGGTCTTTCCGTTGTCGGTAAGGTCTACACCCATCTGTATATCGGCTGAGCTGTCTATGAAGATATGGCAGTTGCCTGTGCCTGTTTCTATAACAGGAACGGTGGCATTATCCACCACAGCCTTTATAAGACCTGCCCCGCCTCTGGGGATGAGAACATCCACATACCTGCACTTCATAAGTGCGGTGGAGGACTCTCTGGAGGTGTCGGTAACGAGCTGTATCACATCCGGGTCAAAGCCTGACCTTTCCACCGCATCACGCATTATCTTAACTATGGCAAGAGAGGAATTGAACGCCTCTTTTCCGCTTCTGAGAATGGAAACATTTCCGGTCTTCAGGCAGAGAGTCGCAGCATCCGGAGTGACATTGGGGCGGGCTTCATATATCATCGCCACAACACCCAAGGGTACACGCACCTTGGTTATCCTGATGCCGTTGGGACGGACAGAGCCGCTGTCTATCTGTCCTACGGGGTCGGGCAGCTTTATAAGCTCCCGAATGCTCTCAACTATGCCGTCTATGCGCTTGTCATCCAGCATAAGGCGGTCTATGAGGGAGGCTTTCATGTTGTTTTTGCGGGCATTTTCAAGGTCGAGCGCATTTGCGGAGATGATCTTCTCTCTTTCCCTGTCAATGGATGAGGCTATCTCTTCAAGTGCATCATTTTTCTTCCGGGTAGATGCTGTTGCGATAGAAGCCTTTGCCTTAACGGCATTCTGCCCGAGTCTGTCTATAAGTTCCATATCTGATCCCCTTTCCGGTAAGCCGTGGTGCAGCGAAAATGTCATTCCTCTGCGCAGTCAAAGCAGATAAAGCGTATGGCAGTCTTTTCAACACCGTCCAGCTCTACCTTTCCGAAAAGCGGGGAACAGGCAAGGTTTATGCCTACGGGTGCCAGATAGCCTCTTGCGATCGCAATTGCCTTTACAGCCTGGTTAGTAGCGCCCGCACCTATGGTCTGTACTTCACATTCCCCGTCTCTGCGCATCACATTTGCTATGGCACCTGCGGATAAATTGGGAGCCGAATTGGCTGATACCTTTAAAATTTCCATGTTCATACCTCTTTTTCTTTTATAAGGATACGGCGTATAGAGACCGCCCGTCCTGTTTTTTCGTTTATCTCGATCATGACCGCACCCATTTCCATGTCTCCACCGGCAGTCTCAAAGGTGACGGGTATATTGTACATCTGCTTATGTATAGCCTGCTCCGGCTTTACTCCCAGCACCGAGAGAGAGGCACCGCACATCCCCACATCGGTGATGTATGCTGTCTTATTGGGGAGTATTGCCTCATCTGCAGTCTGTACATGAGTGTGTGTACCTATGACAGCACTTACTTTTCCGTCCAGAAAGAAACCCATTGCCTTTTTTTCCGATGTGGCCTCAGCGTGGATATCCACAAGGATATTCTTGGTGGGGATGGTCTTCAGCAGCCTTTCCATACAGTGAAACGGGTTTTCAAGGGGCTGCATGAAGGCAGTTCCCATAAGGTTTACGACCGTGAAGGAATAGGAACCCATATCAAGAGTGACTATCCCTTTTCCTGCTACTCCTTCCGCATAGTTTGCGGGGCGCAGCAGCCTGTCGTACTGATCGTAGCAGTCATAAAACTCTCTGCGGCGGAAAGCGTGGTTCCCTGTGGTTATAACATCCGCAAAGCGGGAAAGCTCGGCATAGGACGAAGAGTTTATACCATTGCCTTCGGCTGAGTTTTCGCCGTTTACGGCTACGATATCTATTTTTTCGCTTTGCTTTAGTTTTCTTACGGCCTTTTCAGCAAAGGCACATCCCGTACTTCCGACTATGTCTCCTATAAACAGCAGTTTCATCAGCAGTCTCCGATATCGTCAAAATGAAGAAAGGTCTATTTTGCAGTCCATGGTGAAGAGCTGACCTGCCTCCAAGTGCATGGCGTTCTTCATCTCGGTAAGCTCCTCACTGCCTCCGTCGTAAACGGGAGTCTGTGCCCACGGTTCAAGGCATATGAACTCCGCATCCTCCTTATATGGAGACCAGACAGCTATAACTCCCCTGTTGTCGTAGGAAAGGGTTATTTTTCTGCCGCTTTTGCTTACAATGGACACTTTTGAGGAGGCGGGACGGTCTATGAGGAAAACATCATTCTTGAAAAGCTCCCTTGTCACTTTCACACTGTTTCCCTTTTCAAGTACGGTCACATCACCGCTGTCAAGGTGCTGAACTATGTGTTCATCCTTTTCGTAGACGATAGTGTGATCCTCGAAGGAAAGCTCCTTTTCGTCCCTGAAAGGAACGAAAAAGCCGGGATGTCCGCCCACAAAGAAATACATCCTCTTAAAGCCTGTGTTTTCTACCCTGAACTCAAAGGTCAGACCTTCATCATCAAGGGAGTAGGTCACGAAAAACTTGTAGTCAAAGGGGTATTTATCCTTTATATCTTCTCTTTCGGAGGATATGAACAGAGTTATACTGTCTTCTGCACTGCTGCAAACATCAAATTCCGTATCCCTTGCAAAGCCGTGGTTTGAAAAGGAATATTCCTTTCCCTCCACCGTGAATTTTTTAGAGCGGGTATTGCACACAAAGGGAAAAAGCACCGGAGCGTGGCGGTTCCACGCTTCTCCCGACCATATGGTCTCAGTACCGTTCTTTTTCAGTGACACAAGCTCTGCGCCGTGTGTTTCTATCACTGCTTCAAGTTCTTTCTTCTTTAAAGTATACTGCATGATCCTTCACCTTTCATGATGCCTTGTAGTAGCCGGAAACGCCGCTGCTTGTGCGGAACCTTACTGCAAAAACAGCGTTGTCGTTCTTGGACGAGCGCTTGAGTGTAACAGAAGTATCTGCGGTGGTGAGCAGCTTTGCAGCCTTCTTTGTTCTTTCGTCTATACGATAGACTATATACTGTTCGGCGTTGTCGATCTCATTCCAGCTCAGTTTTATGGAGCTGTCGGTCTTTGTGACCATAAGACCTATGGGGTCGTCATCCTTTTCTTTTTTGGAAGAGGTGGCAGTCTTTACGGAGGTCTTTGTCTTGAATGAAAGGGCGGCAGGCTTTTTATAAGCATCCTTCCCGTAAAGAACGGTTATCTTGTCCTTGTCCACCCTTATATCGTAGATGCTTCCCTTGCTGCTGCTGAGATTATAGAGGGTAGATGCTTCGTTCTTATCGGGATCATATCTTTTAACGGCGCTTTTGGTGGTGAAGATCACCGTGTCCCCGTCCTTTACTACCTTACCGAAGGAAATGAAATAATCTTCTCCTTCCGGGGATGTCCAGATCTCATCCGTAGAAGACACTACCCTTTCGTATGCGGTGTCCATATTATGGATATGGCCCTCGTAAAGTCCCTTGGGCAGCATATAGTACCAGTTGCCGTCTATATAGGTCATGGTACAGAAAATGGTGCTGAGAAAATCGTAATAGGGGCTGTCCTCTTCGGAATCATAGTTTATATTGTATTCACCGTGATCCATGTTCTTGTTGAAGGTCTCCTCGCTTACAAGGAATAGCCAGTGATAGCCGAAATGGGGCTGATAGTCAAGATCCAGATCCCATGTAACATCCACATAGTACCACTTTTTGTCCAGCATTACCATGTTCCATATGTGGGTATCATTGGAAACGGTGATACAGGGGATATCAAGAAGATCGCAGAAATATTCAAAGGTGATGGAAAAGCCTACACAGATAGCCTTTTTGTTTACAAGGGTCTCATAGATATCTCTTCCGTAGAGGAAGGTAGACTTTTCGTCATAGTACTTTACATTGGAAACGAGCCAGTCGTGTACAACAAGCAGCTTTTCCTCGTCGCTCATATCGTCATCCATAAGCGAAAGGACTTCCTTTGTCACCTTGTCTATCTCCTTCTGTCTGCTTTTGCGCTCGGATTCGGTGCATCCGTAGGAAGGACGGAAATACAGCTTTTTCTGCACATTTGCAAAGTTTCCGTAGGCTGCATTTGCGTAGAAAAAATCCGGACTGTTGAAATAGACCTTTCCGTAAAGGTATTCAAAACGATCTCTGTCCACACCGTAATCCGATACACAGATGATATCGTTTGAGCGCTCTGCGATGTTTTTTCGGAGGATGAGCATCAGTTCTACTTCCTTGTCAGTGAAATCCTCGGATCCAAGTACATATTCATTGAATTCCGCATGGACTGGAACAGTAAAAAGACCTATAACTATAAATGATAATACCGCCGAAACGATAAGCTTTAAACTTTTCATATCCTGTCTATCTCCTCTTTGAGAGCCGAAAGAGCCTCATCTTCGGAGACTTTCCTGATCTCTTTTCCCTTTCTGAATAAAATAGCTGTTCCCATCCCGCCTGCTATGCCTATGTCTGCTTCTTTAGCCTCTCCGGGTCCGTTTACTATACAGCCCATGACGGCTACGGTGATATTCTTGTCCACGCTTTCGCAGAGCTTTTCCACCTTGTTTGCAAGCCCGATAAGGTCTATCTTTGTCCTGCCGCAGGTGGGGCATGAGACTATGCGGACGCCGCTTCCCTTTCCCACGGATCTGAGTATATCCCGGGCGGCTGCGATCTCCTTCAGCGGGTCGTCGGTGAGGGATACCCTGACAGTTTCGCCTATGCCGTCACAGAGAAGGGAACCAATGCCCACTGCGGACTTTATTACTCCCATCCTTTCGGTGCCTGCCTCCGTGACCCCAAGATGAAGGGGGTAAGGGAGCTTTTCACGCACCAGACGGTTTGCTTTTATCATTCTACCTACATCTGAGGATTTGATGGATATGACTATATCCTCAAAATCATACCTTTCCAGGAGAGCCGCAGAATGTACTGCGCTCTCTGCAAGGGCTTCGGGAGTTGGACTGCCGTATTTTCCGAGTATCTCCTTTTCAAGAGAGCCGGAGTTTACACCGATGCGTATCGGGATGCCCTTTGAGCGGCAGGTATCAGCAACCGCCTTTATCCTGTCGGCAGAGCCTATATTACCGGGGTTTATGCGTATCTTGTCCACCCCTGCCGCCGCACATTCAAGAGCGATACGGTAGTCAAAGTGTATATCCGCCACAAGGGGGATGTGTATCTCTTTTTTTATGGCTTCAATGAGACGGACATCCTTTTTCGTCGGTACCGATACACGCACTATCTCGCAGCCTGCCTTTTCAAGGGCAGCAGCCTGACGGACATTTCCTTCCATATCTTCCGAGGGGACATTCAGCATGGATTGGATGTAAATATGTTCCCCGTCCAGACAGACATTTCCGATTTTTACTTTTTTTAATTCCATTATCTGTACCCTTTCAGGAACTGCTTTTGTTCTTCGGTCATCCTGTAGCTCTCCACTGCCTTCTGTATGGCTTTTTTATGCACTGCCGTGTCAAGGCGCCTTTCCGTTATATAGGGAAGCACCCGTTCATACTGCTTTGCAAGGGCAGTGGCAAAATACCATGCACACATCATGTTGATGTAGTATTCATCGGAGTGTACATCTGCCACAAGCTGAGGATATGCGGCATCGAAATCCTCGTCAAGGAAATGATCCATCAGCATCTTTATTCCGAAACGCCTTGTATAGGTGCTTTCCGAGGCTGTCCACCTGAGGATACAAGGCAGCAGCCTGTCGTGATGCTTTGAAAAGACCTTCGGGTTCAGCTGATCGCAGGTAGCCCAGTTATCAATAAAGGGCAAGAAGGCTTCTACACTTTCAAGGCATTTGTCTATGTCCTTTTCAAGTGCGATCACAAAGGCGTGAAGCTGGTACTCCTCAAAATATGTATGGGGCAGGTCTTTCATGAAAGCTTCTTTTGCATCTTCCCCTGCCAGTTCTCCGGCAAG
>ODAI010667859.1_pt1 | contig 16806 bp, 9 predicted proteins | sample 1539321 | NCBI WGS metagenome assembly ODAI01 (sample SAMN02144231, study PRJEB22623) | gut metagenome | biome: sheep rumen | host: Ovis aries | place: New Zealand | reverse complement strand
GTATCAAAGGTTTATCAGCACTCTTGGTATTCACGACAGCCAATGGGAGATTATAAGAGGTATCAATAAAACCGAAGGACATGTAAGAACTTATTTTGAAACTAATTACAGAACAACAAGAAAGGTCGTTGAAGACCTTCTTATAGAGGAGATAATAGAAAAAGCATTTATGGTAAAAACCAATTTGGAAGATTCGGGAAATGAATCCATGGCACGCATGCTTATGGATATAAAGGATCAGCTCACCATACTTGCGAAAAAGAAAAAGGATATTTCCAATTATGACTATCAGATAGAACTTATAAAGGTACTCACAGATAAGGTAGATTCCTTTATGGAACTATATGAAGAACAGGACAATTATAAGAGGCTTTTAGCAGGCATATATAAGGCCGGAGAGGAATTTGCCGGTAATGACGAAGAGTATATGCAGGCACTGGAAAAAAAGAAAAACGATAAGCTTGAGGAAAAGCATAAGCAGCGTGAACACATAGAATGTCTTAAGGTATCAGGAGATAAAAGAAAGCTTGATGATATAAAGGAAGAGGCAAAGGCGCTAAAGGGAAAACTACAGGCTTATAATGAAAAAGTGCATGCTATGGAAGAAGATTATCGTCTTAAGGAAAGTATCAATGATTATCTTTTATATCTTGAGGATAAGAAAAAATATGATGAATGTGACCTTGTTATAAAGACTATCAGAAGTGGGGCAGCCTTTGATGATGAGCTTCTTTATACATATATTTACAATATCAAAAAATACATAGATGCTAAAGAGGAAGAATTAGAAAACAAATGTAAGGAGCTTTCAACTACTATCTCGGATGCGAAGCTTGAGAAGGAATATCATGAAAAAATACTAAGTGAGGCGAGAGTAAGTCTTGCTGTTGCAGAAAGTGAAGAAAAGAAAGCGAAAGAAGAGATAGAAGCTTTGAGTGAACAGCTTTCACAGGTCAAGCTTAGCATGAACAATATAAGTTTTGCCGCCTATGATGAGCAGCTTCTTGATGTGGAAGGTGAAATCGTCGGGGTTAAGCAGAGATTATCGGATATATCTGTTGACGAAGATAAATATGTGACAGGGCTAAGAGAAGAAAAGGGAAGGCTTTTTGAATATGAACAAAAGAAGTCTGCTCTGGAAAGTATTATAGCTGAGATTAAAAATCGTGAGGATGAATACGAGGAAACTTTAAAGAAATTTAATAATATAAAATCAGTTTACGGTGCAGATGAGGGAAAACGTCTTGTAGATGTTATATCAGAGAGAATTACCAATGAGATTTTGGAACTTGCGGATTTAAAACACGATATCAAAAGAAGCGATAAAAAGATAAACAGATTAAATGAAGGAAGACTTATAGCACCTTCGAAGGCTGTTAAAAAAGTTATTGATTATATAGAGACGAGACATGGTATGACGGCCATGTTCGGTATGGATTATCTGTCGGCAGTTAATTCTGAAAAAAAGGAAAAGCTTCTTTTGGAGAATCCTCTTTTACCATATGGGATTATGGTTGATGATTTTGATACATTGAAGGATGATCCAAACATTAAAGGTATAGATACCGATGGCGAGGCAGTTCTCATTTATGATATGAAAAATGATGAAGAAAAGGCATTTTATATCGGTGAAAATATGATTTCGGTTAATGCTGAAAGTGAGTTTTTCTTAAATCCTGAAACAAAGGCTAAGCTTATTGCAAGGGAAGAAGAAAATGCTAAGGAGCTTAAGCTTGCCTGTGAGATGAAGGAAAAGCTTCTGGATGCTTATCGTGAGGACAGGACATTTGTAATAATAGTAGAAAACAGCAACATTTTAGAAGATGAAGAAAAGTTAAAAGAAAGTGAAAAAGAGCTTAAAGATGTTGAGAGCCTTGTCAGAAATAGTGAGGATAATATCAGGAGTTATGAAAATGAGTTAAAGAAACTCAAATCCGAGAAGGAAGCAAAACAGACATATTATGAAGAGCTTCTTTCCGACAGTAACAGGTTATATACTGTAAAGAAACTCAGTGAAATTATAGATAACGAAGAAAAGAATCTGAATAAGAGTAAAAAGGAAGAGACCAGACTTCGTGAAGAAATAAATAAGCTTTCGGCTGACGAAGGAAGTAAAAATGTGGATGTGGCTTTGCTTGAGTCGAAGCTTTCTTCGATAGAGAAACAGATTGATGATTTAAATTCAGAATGGAATAATAATTACAGAAGTTATTATGATCCGGATAAGACTTATGATGATATTTCCATTCCGTATGATGAATTGGTTGCTAAATTTACATCTATGAAGCTTTCCTTTGATGATGAAAAAAAAGCCATAGATGACAAGCAGCTTCTTATGGACACCTTAAAGGTGTCTATGGACAGAATTATCAACACCATAAAAAAACGTGGAACAAATCTTACTGATATAGAGAAGCTTATGGCTGACGATGCGCTTTATATCATAGATGAAGGTACGTTGGATACAATCAGAAAAAGTATAGACGAGCTTAATTATCAGATAAGGGGTTATGAGGAGGCATATAAAAATAAAATGTCTGAAGCAGACAGGCTTTCAGGAAGTATAGATTATGCCATAGACAATATAAAAATGGCATTTGGACATTTTGAAGAAAGCGAGGCTTCACTTGCTGAAATCAGTCAGAGCCTTTCGGAGGGAGAAAAGCTTCTCGAAAGGCTTGATAAGGAAGCGAAGGAAAGCGAGGCGGAGTATAAGCGATATGCCAGGGAACAGGGCTACATGCTTGAACTTTATAAGGATGTAAAACGTATCATAAATACCAATGATATAAGTCTTGACGATGCACTTGCTGTTACCGAAGAAAAGGATAAGTTAAGAGAAATATTTGAGGATACACTTATCAAATATGACAGAAGCAACAAAAAGCTGGATAAGGCTAAAAATGAGCTTTTAAGATTTAAGGGCAATACTTCTTCGGCTTTGGAACAGATGAGTATGTTTGAACTTGCCAATACAATACGGGAAGATGTTACCATACCATCATCATATCCACAGGCAAAGGAGCTCAGCACCAATCTTAACCAGACAGTTGAATATATAAGGTTAGAAAGAGACAGGGTTGAAAAGAGTTTATCTGATATGGAAACCATAAAGGAAAACTTCGAGGAACAATGTCTGCAGCGTTGTCTGGATGTAAGGACAGAACTTGATAAGCTGCCAAAGCTGTCACGAATCATATCGGAAGGCGAAGCTATACAGGTAGTCGATTTAAGCATACCATATGTTAAGGACGAATTTCTAAAGCAGAAGATGTCTGATTACATAGATAAGGTTGTTGCGGCTGCAGATGGATATGAAAATGATAAGGACAGAATGAAATATATCCGTAACAGTCTTACACTTAAAAAACTGTTTGGCGTAATAGTAACCGATATGAATGCTATAAAGCTTACGCTTTATAAACGTGAAAGAATAAAAGAACAGAGTCGTTATCTTAAGTATGAGGAGGCTGTCGGAAGTACAGGACAGTCACAGGGTATATATATACAGTTTTTGGTATCTGTAATTAATTATATATCAGGTATGTATCAGACCAAAAGTGATGAGATAATGACAAAGACGATATTTATAGATAATCCTTTTGGTGCAGCCAAAGATGTGTATATATGGGAGCCTATATTTGAACTTTTAAAGGCTAACAATGTACAACTGATTGTACCGGCAAGAGGAGTTACTCCGGCTATAACAGGAAAGTTTGATGTAAATTATATACTTGGTCAGCAGATGTCAAAAGGCAAGCAGCTTACGGTTGTAACCAACTATACAAGCAAGGTTGACCAGGAGGAGATGGAATATCAGGACTTAGAGTATGAACAGGTAAGTTTTGATTTTATATAAATACAATATACATAGGAGAAAAGTATGCACTATAAAGAGGTGAAAGCGGTTCTCTCACCGCAAAGCGGTATGAACATATATCGCGGCTGTCTGCATGGCTGTATATACTGTGACTCAAGAAGCAAATGCTATCGTATGACACATGATTTTGAGGATGTGGAGATAAAAGCGAGAGCAGATGATTTGCTTGAGCATACGCTTAAAAGAAAACGCAATAAAACGATGATTGTAACAGGCTCCATGAGCGATCCTTATATACCTGTTGAGAAAGAACTTCAGCTTACCAGAAGGTGTCTGAATCAGATTGAAAGATTTGATTTTGGGGTCGTCCTGCAAACTAAGTCTGATTTAATTTTAAGAGATATAGACATACTCGAAAAAATAAACAAGAAGACTAAGTGTGTTGTTGCCATGACACTTACAACCTATGATGATGAGCTTTGCAGAAAGCTTGAACCGGGAGTATGTGTGACAAGTGAAAGATTTAAGGTTCTGATGGAGATGAAAAAAAGAGGTATTCCGACACTTGTATGGATTACACCGCTTCTTCCGTTTATAAATGATACAGAAGAAAATCTTAAAGGATTGCTTGATTACTGCGTTGAAGCGGGAGTGTATGGAATTATCTATGCTTATGGTATGGGTATGACCTTGAGAGAAGGCAATCGTGAATATTTTTATGAGCAGCTCGATAAGCTTTTTCCGGGTATGAAAGACAGATATATAGAAACCTTCGGAAATTCATATGAGGTTGCAAGTCCTAACAGTATGGCACTTACAAAGCTTCTTAAAACGACCTGTGAGGAACATGGTATAGTATATGATCAGGAGGAGCTTTTCAGATATATGAGAGAGTATAAAAATAAGACTCTCGGAGTGCAGATGTCGATATTTGATTATTGATTGTATGATAAAGTGTTTTACCAATATTCATTATAAAACTTATGAAAAGTGATTATAAAACTTACGAAAAGTGATTATAAAACTTACGAAAAGTGATTATAAAACTTACGAAAAGTGATTATAAAATTTATAAAAAGTGATTATAATTATAAAATTCATAAAAAGATTATAAAAAAGATTATAAAAAAGAATACATAAGGAGATTAAAAAATGGACTACAATGAATTAAGTTTAAAAATGCATGAGGAAAACCATGGAAAGATAGAGGTTATCTCTAAGGTTAAGGTGGAAAATAAGGATGATCTTAGTACCGCTTACACACCCGGAGTTGCCGAGCCTTGCCGTAAGATAAGAGACAATAAAATGGATGTATATAAATATACTAACAAGTCCAATCTTGTTGCGGTAGTTTCAGACGGAACAGCAGTACTCGGACTTGGAGATATCGGACCTGAGGCAGCCATACCTGTTATGGAAGGAAAGTCTATACTTTTTAAAACCTTCGGGGATGTAGATGCATTTCCTATCTGTCTTGATACCAAGGATGTAGATGAGATAGTTGAAACAGTTAAGAGACTTGCACCTGTTTTTGGCGGAATAAACCTTGAAGATATAGCAGCTCCAAGATGCTTTGAGATTGAAAGAAGACTTAAGGAAGAACTTGATATACCTGTATTTCATGATGACCAGCATGGTACGGCGGTTGTAGTATGTGCAGGACTTATCAATGCCTTAAAGATAGTCGGAAAAAAGATGGAGGATATCAGTGCAGTTATAAGCGGTGCAGGTGCTGCAGGTATATCCATATGTAAGCTTTTGATGAGATTTGGAATTGGAAATGTAGTTCTGGTAAACAGCAAGGGTGCACTTTGCCCGGGAGAACCACATATGAATCCTGCACAGGCTGAAATGGCAGAGATAACTAACAAAAATCGTGAAAGAGGAAGTCTTGCCGATGTAATGAAAGGCAAGGATGTATTTATAGGTGTTTCTGCACCGGGAATTGTAACGCCTGAGATGGTTGCATCTATGAATGATAATGCTATGGTATTTGCTATGGCCAATCCTACACCTGAGATTATGCCGGAGGAAGCTAAGAAGGGTGGAGCAAGAATAATTGCCACAGGTCGTTCCGACTTCCCTAACCAGATAAATAATGTACTTGTTTTCCCGGGTATATTCAGAGGAGCGCTTGATGCACGTGCGACAGATATAACTGAGGATATGAAGGTCGCAGCCGCAAAGGCAATCGCTTCAATAGTAAAAGATGATGAACTAAATGAAGAATATATCATACCTGATGCTTTCAACAAAGAAGTAGCAAAAGCAGTTGCACAGGCTGTAGCAGACTGTGCAAGAGAATCGGGAGTAGTTAAGTAATAATATAACAGATTTGGCGGGCTGCCAAGTCCTACGTATTGCAGAAAGGAAAATTTATATGAACGATAAACTTCAGGCTGTATGTGATGAGGTTAATACTGTCATAAAGGGAAAAGAAGACGTTGTAAATAAAGTGTTGGCAGCTGTCATAGCAGGCGGTCATATACTTATGGAGGATATACCGGGAGTCGGAAAGACAACTCTTGCGACAACATTTGCCAAGAGCATGTCACTTGATTATAAGAGAGTGCAGTTTACACCGGATGTCCTTCCGAGTGATATACTTGGTTTTTCGATGTATAATGCACAGACTAAGGATTTTGAATACAGAGAGGGCTCGGTTTTTTGCAACCTGTTTCTGGCAGATGAGATAAACAGAACATCACCTAAAACCCAGTCAGCACTTCTTGAAGTTATGGAGGAACATACGGCAACTGTTGACGGCGTAACCAGAAAGCTTCCGGACCCATTTATAGTTATAGCAACAGAAAATCCGTATGGCTCATCAGGAACACAGATGCTTCCCGAGTCGCAGCTTGACAGATTTATGGTCTGCCTTTCGATGGGATATCCGGCACATGAGGATGCGGTAAAGATATTAAAAGGAAATGCTTCACATCCTATAGACAATGTCAGAGAGATTATAACGGTTGACGAGCTTATAGAACTTAGAAAAAATGCCAATGATATGTTTGTACGAGATGAGATATATGAATATATTGTCAATATAGTCGAAGCAACCAGAACCAATGAAATGTTTTCTATGGGTGCCAGTCCGCGAGGTACCATAGCACTGTTAAGGATGGCAAAAGCTATGGCGATTCTTGATGGTAGAGATTTTGTGACTGCCATGGATGTCCAGAGCGTGACAAAGGATACACTCGGACACAGAGTCAAGCTCAGCGCCAGAGGAAAAGCGCAGGGACTCAGTATGGATATGGCGATAAGACAGCTTCTTGGATTTATAGCGGCGCCGAGGAATTAATAATTATTTTTTTCATGAAAATATAATGTTGGTAGTGAATTGATACTATGGTTTGCTGAGGATGATTTATATGGAGAGCATTATAAGGTTAATAATATATTCAATTTTACTTTTTATAAATGGATTAATGTATTATTTTCTGCACAGCCATTTTTATTTTATGCTTATGGTAATAATGGTTGTGTCTCCTTTTGTATCCATTATAATGGCGTTTATTATTAGAAAATATGCTGATGTGAGTATTGTTTCAGCCATAAACAGTACGGGCGGTGAGTATGCCACTCAAAACGAAAGAGCGTATTTTTATATAAAAATCAGTAATCCTACTCCGTTTATATCGCTTGACACAATTATAAAATTAAAAATAAGAAATATATTTTTTGAAACAGAAGGATATCATAAGATATCTATGCCGGTAAAGATTAGAAAAGGAAGTCAGATTGAGTTTCCGATATTTGCCACTTTACCGGGTATCGTGGAACTAAGTGCCGAAAAAATATATATAAAAGATCTGATGGGCTTTGTAAAACTAAAAAAGAAGATTTCTGCAAAAGCAGACACAACAATTATGCCGGAGATAATCGGTGAGTATGATTATGATAAAACGGCTCTCGAACAGGGTTCGCTCGAAAGCGAAGAAAGTTCAAAGAAAGGTCATGATTTTTCAGATGTACAGGAGATAAGAGAATATATTCCGGGAGATAAGCTTATGAGTATTCATTGGAAATTATCTGCCAAAAGAGACATCCTCATGGTTAAGGATAGAGCAAGTATGTCAGACAGACAGCTTGTTGCTTTGATTGAACTTGTAAAAAATAATTCGGCAGAGTTAAATATGGTGCTTACTTCCGCATATACACTTATCAATCAGATAGTAAATGACGGAACTACCGTAAGGCTTATGTACTGGAGCGAATTAAGATATGAATATGAAACACTTAGGATAGATTACAAATCGGACTTGGATGATGCATTTTCAAAGATGTACTATGAAAAGACATATCAGGATATGAACCGGGGGGCAGCCCATATGGCATCCGTTCATCCGGAGATAAAATCATATCTTCATATCACTTCCGATGGTGAAAGATGTCTTATGAATATCAGGGAGAATGGCTGATGGCAAAAAAAAGCAAAAAGAAAGGCCAAAAGGAGGACAACTTAATAGAACTTTGTGAGGGTGTCACCTTGTGTGAGGATTTCTTTGAACAAAAGGAAAAAAGAATTCTTACGCTTTTATTAAAAGGCTTTATTGTATACCTGCTTTCTATGGGTACAATAGGGTTTTATTTGTCTGCCATACAGGCTGAGTATAATGTGATTCTTTGCCATATAGTGATTTTTGTCTTTGCAATGTTTTGTGCGATGCTTTATTACAGACTTCTGACGGAAAACTTAGGCTATTTTTTATTGTTTGTTCTTTTTGCCGGTTTGGTTTATTTGCTTAGAATATATATAAACAGCGGATTTTATGCAATTGTAAATATATCGGTAAGAGATGCGGCAGAGTATTTTGATATAGATATTCAAAGACTTTATAATGAGCAGATCAGTGACAGATATTTAACTATAACCATTGTTGCATTGTTTATAGGACTCGTGCTTGATATCTTGCTTAATGTTTACATCTCCAGACGAATGCAGTATGCGACGGCTATGTTTATAGTTATGTTTTTTAACGTAATTCCTCTTTATATGACTTTAGAGCCGGATATGTTATATGCGATGATGCTTCTTGCAGGCATATCTTTGTCATATGTTATAAAGGTAAGCAGGCATTACAGTCCACAGGTTGCCATAAAAAGAAGTGATTCAAAATACGAAACGAGGGGGAAAAAGAAAAAAGAATTTTTCTATACCTATGATATAAAGGCTCTCTCACAGGCTTCACTTTTAGTTTTTATATTTGTTGCAATAGTAATAACTTTGGTAAGCTCTATCAGACCGAAAGACAGCTTTAATGTAGGTTATAAACAAAACAAATATAAAGAAGTAACCATGGCAGCCGTAGGAGTGTTTCTTACTGATGGCTGGGCAGGCTTTTTCCATTTCGGACAGGATAAAGGTGGTATGAATAGTGGTAAGCTGGGTGCTGTATCAAGTATAAAGCTTGATTATCAGACTGACCTTATGATCAGGTTTACTCCGTATTCGTATGATACACTTTATCTTAAGCATTTTGTGGGTGAAAGCTACAATCCTTATGAGAATTATTGGACGAGTATAAATTATAATAATGTTGAAGATGATGATACGGACGTTTTAAGCCCGGAAGCAAAGGCATTGAAGAAGCATTATGAAGAGGGCGGCGCTAATGCTGCCATGGGTATCATCGGAATCAGAAATGTCGATGGTGACAGAAATGGAATATATCAACCATATTATACGGGAGAGATAAATGATTATAACGATCTTGGATATATGAATGAAGTTTTTTATCCAAGACTGAATGGCAATGAGAGTAAAGTTGATACAAGTCTTTATGATGGTGAACCTTATAATGAAAGTGATCTTCTTGTGCCGGAGGAAAATATAGCGGCGATAGAAGAATTCATACAAAATTTTGATCATGAAGGTACGGATGAAGAGATAATTGCTAATCTTATTAACTATTATCAGGATAACATACCATATACTATTAAACCGGGCAAGACTCCGAGAAAAAAGGATTTTGTCAATTATTTTCTGACGGAAAATAAGAAAGGCTATTGTGCACATTATGCTTCATCAGCAACCTTGATTTTAAGATATCTCGGTATACCTGCGAGATATGTCGAAGGTTATGCGATAAGTTATTATCAGCTTTCTGAAGCAGAGCTTGCGGAAGGAAAGGATTATTCGGATTATTATGACGGATATTCCGAACTCGGTGAAACGGCAGTCCTTCAGATAAATGCAACGGATGCGGATGCTCATGCATGGATAGAGGTATACAGCGAAGACAGGGGCTGGTATCCGGTAGATGTCACACCGGCAGGTGAGGCAGAGGAATCAGAAGATTTCTGGGATATGTTTGATGATATAATGAATGGTGATGATGAATCAGATGCCGGTGATGAGGATGGAGGACAGCTTAATGTAAAGATATCTGATAATATGGTAAGAGGAGTAGTGTATGTGATAATAGGCATTATAGCTTTAGTCATTTTGGTGCTGCTCGGTATAAGGGCAGTAGCAGGGCTGGCTTTGTTAATCAGGTTTTTAAAATCAGGATTAAATGACAGACTTATTATCAGATATTCGATTTATTATAAAAAGAAGAGCAGATTTAATAAGGAATTAAAAGATAAGATAAACTATCTGGAGCAGATTCAATTTATCTATAATAGAAAAAAAGAAAAGCTTATTAAAAAAGATGAATCAAAAGCTCATTTGTTTGAGGAAGAGTTTGATATAGAAAAAATAGTCGATATTTTAGACAGAGCAGGTTTTTCAAACAGAGAAATTGCAGATGAAGAATATGATTATGTTTGTAAAATGCTGTTTTAAAAATGAGTAAATCACTTAGATAATTAAATATTTGAAATTTACTTATTTAATATTAAATATATTTGAAATTATCTTTTGAATATATTTGAGTTTATCTTTGAGGTTGAACAAAAAATATATTAATGTTATTATATTATTTTGGTAAAAGGGATTGACCATGGGAAAGAAGAAATTTGAAAGGCTTTTGTTTAAAAACACTCTTGCCTTGGCGATACCGGCAATTATAGTTTTAGCGGTACTGATGTTTATGTTTATAAGATATCCTGTTTTAGAGCAGACAAGACGTGTAAGCATCGATGGGGAGAATTTGTATAAAAGAGTATCAGAGCTTTATACATTTGGAGATACCAATGTTAAGCTCGATGTCAGTGATTTGACATATGCCGGTTTTGACTATTATGTCAACGGAAAGGTAAAAGGCGGTTATTATTATCAATTAAATGATGACAGAGTTATGTTTTATGTGATTGAAACGAAGAATCCGTCTATGAAAATTGATAAAAAAAGTATAAAAGCAAAGATAGTAAAAGACAGTATTTCAACTGAATATATAGTAGACAGACTTATGGAAGCCGGTGGATTTGAGGGACAGCTCAAGGATGATTTTTTCAGCGAATATGTAATAAGTGAATGTGATTATCCTGTTACTTATATAACTATGCTCTATATCCTCTTTGCTTCGCCTATAGTGATAAGTGTTTTGATTATAGCATATACATTTCTGGTGTGGACCAATCCGGCACTGCATGCGCAGGCAAAACAGCTTTCGCTATATGGAGATATAGGTGCTGTGATTGAAGAATTGAATCTTCAGGTTGCCAATCATCTGGTATTTAAAATCGGAAATATATATGTAACCGAGGATTATCTTATAGTTAATTATCTTATGAAAACGGATGTAATAAAGCTTGATAATATAAAGGAATTTGAAAAGACTGAGGTTGAAAAGCATTCTTTACCATGGAAAAAGCAAAGAGTGTTCAAGCTGCGGTTTTTCACTGACCTTAAAAGAGAATACGAGCTTGAATTATTAAATGAAGATACATTAAATGACATAATCGATTATGTCAGCGTTATGCATTAGGAATATTTTGAAAGTGAGGAAATATATAAGATGAAAGAGAAGTTAAGTGCAATTAAGGAACAGACACTTGCTAAAATTGAACAGGCGCAGGATGCATCTGTTATCAATGATATCAAGGTTGCAATACTTGGTAAGAAAGGTGAGCTTACACAGGTATTGAAGAGTATGAAGGATGTTGCTCCGGAAGACAGACCAAAGGTAGGTCAGATGGTCAATGAGGTAAGACAAAATATAGAAGAAAAGCTTGAGGCCAAGCTTAAGAGTATTAACAGAGCTGCAAGAGCTGAAAAGATGAAGAGAGAGACTATCGACGTCACACTTCCGGGCGTTAAGAAAATTGATGGACATAGACATCCTAACCAGACGGCTCTTGAGGATTTGGAAAGAGTATTTATCGGTATGGGCTACGAGGTTGTATCGGGTCCGGAGATAGAGTATGACAAATACAACTTTGAACTTCTCAATATACCTGCCAATCATCCGGCAAAGGATGAGCAGGATACATTTTATATTACCAAGGATATACTTCTTAGAACACAGACATCACCGGTACAGGCAAGAATTATGGAGAAAGGTAAGCTGCCTATCAGAATTTTATCACCGGGACGTGTGTTTAGATCTGATGAAGTTGATGCAACACATTCACCTTCATTTCATCAGGTTGAAGGTCTTGTAATAGATAAAAATATAACTATGGCAGATTTGAAGGGTACGCTTGATCAGTGGGCAAAGGAATTCTTTGGACCAAATACCAAGACAAAATTCAGACCTCATCATTTTCCGTTTACAGAACCTTCGGCTGAGGTTGATATAACCTGCTTTAAGTGTGGCGGCAAAGGATGTCGTGTATGTAAGGGCAGTGGCTGGATTGAGATACTCGGCTGCGGTATGGTTCATCCTCATGTCTTAGAAATGTGTGGCATCGATCCTGAGGAGTATTCGGGATTTGCGTTTGGTATCGGACTTGAGAGAATCACACTTCTCAAATATGAGATAGATGACATGAGACTTCTTTATGAAAATGATATGAGATTTTTACAGCAGTGGTAGAAAGGGGATTTAAAGATGAATACACCGATTTCATGGATAAAAGCATATGTACCGGATTTGGACGTTGATATAGAAACATTTGTCAATAAGATGACACTCTCAGGTTCTCATGTAGAGAACTATGTTAAGAAGGATAAAAACTTAGAGAAGATAGTGGTTGGTAAGATTGAATCTATCGAAAAGCACCCGGATGCTGATAAACTTGTAGTATGTCAGGTTAATATAGGTGCCGAAACAATTCAGATAGTAACAGGCGCAAAAAATGTCAGGGAAGGCGATATGATTCCTCTCGTACTTGATGGAGGAAAGGTCGCAGCAGCTCATGGAGACAATACCGAATATCCTGATGGTATCAAGATTAAAAAGGGTAAGCTGCGTGGCGTAGAGAGCAATGGTATGATGTGTGGTATAGAAGAACTTGGTTCTTCAAGAGACTTCTATCCGGAAGCACCGGAAGACGGTGTTTATGTATTTCCTGCAGAGTCAGGAGTAAAGCCCGGAGATGATGCGGTTAAGGCTCTTGGACTTGATGATGCTGTTGTAGAATATGAGATTACTTCTAACAGAGTAGACTGTTTCTCCATGATAGGTATGGCAAGAGAAGTAGCCGCTACATTTAACAAGAAATTTGTTCCGCCTGTAGTTACAGTTAAAGGTTCAGGCGGTGATGTAAATGATTATATATCAGTAGAGGTAAAGGATACTGACCTTTGCCCGAGATATGTGGCAAGAGTTGTTAAGAATATCAAGATAGGTCCTTCTCCAAAGTGGATGAGGGAAAGACTTGCAGCACAGGGTATACGTTCCATAAATAATCTTGTAGATATAACAAACTATGTTATGGAAGAATTTGGTCAGCCTATGCATGCATTTGACCTTGATACTATTGCCGGACATAAAATAATTGTTAAGCGTGCGGCTGATGGTGATAAATTTACTACTCTCGATGGTCAGGAGAGAACTTTGGATAAAGATGTTCTTATGATATGCGACGGTGAAAAAGAAGTTGCCATAGCAGGTATCATGGGTGGAGAAAACTCCATGGTTACTGACGAAATTAAAACTCTTTTATTTGAGGCAGCATGTTTTGACGGAACCAATATCAGACTTTCGACCAAGAGAATAGGTCTTTCAACAGATGCGTCTGCTAAATTTGTAAAAGGACTTGATCCAAATCTTGCACTTTTGGCTATAAACAGAGCTTGTCAGCTTATAGAGGAACTTGGATGCGGTGAGGTTGTTGACGGAGTTGTTGATGCTTATGCCAATCCGGTATATGATAAGGAGCTTCCTTTTGAACCGGATAAAATGAACAGGCTTCTCGGTACAGACATCTCAAAGGAAGATATGCTTGAGTACTTTGGAAGACTTGAACTTGTATATAATCCTGAAACCAATATGATTAAGATTCCTACCTTCAGACAAGACTTAAACTGTATGGCAGATCTTGCGGAGGAAGTTGCAAGATTTTATGGCTATGACAATATACCAACAACTCTTCCTCATGGTGAGGCTACCGCAGGCAAGAAATCATATGCAGAACGTATAAATGATATTGTAAGAACTATCTGTGAAGGTAATGGTTTCTCGGGAGCTATGTGTTACTCATTTGAGAGTCCGAAGGTGTTTGATAAGCTTCTCATACCGGAGGATTCGGTTTACAGAAAGGCTATAGAGATATCCAATCCGCTTGGAGAGGATTACTCTATTATGAGAACACTTCCGTTAAACGGACTTCTTACTTCACTTTCTACTAACTATAACAGAAGAAATAAAGAAGCAAGACTTTATGAGCTTGCCAACGTTTATCTGCCTAAGGAACTTCCTCTTACCGAACTTCCGGATGAGAAGATGAAGCTTTGTATGGGTATGTACGGTTCCGGATATTTCTTTGACCTTAAGGGCGTTATCGAGGAACTTACAGAAAAGCTTGGATTTGGTAAGGAACTGATATATGAGCCTTCAACAGATGAACCGTTTTTACATCCCGGCAGACAGGCACTTATCAAAAAAGGAAAGATGACTGTAGGTTATATAGGACAGCTTCATCCTGAGGTTGCAGATAATTACAGTATAAAGGCTGACGTATATCTCGCTGTACTTGATATGGAAACAGTTACCATGCTCTCAAGCTTTGACAGAAAATATGAAGGCATAGCAAAATTCCCTGGTATGACCAGAGATTTGTCACTTGTAGTTGATAAGAGCATATTTGTAGGTGAGATTGAAAAGGTTATTAAAAAGTGCGGAGGAAAGCTTCTTGAATCCTACAAGCTTTTCGATGTATATGAAGGCGAACAGGTTGCAGAGGGTAAGAAATCCGTAGCTTATACCATGACATTCAGAGCTAAGGACAGAACCCTTGAGGATAAAGAAGTAACAGAGATAATTGATAAGCTTCTTAAGGAGCTTGGCAAGATGAATATCGAGATTAGAGCGTAGTATATGACTTATTGGCGATTCTTACTGTTATATTTACGGTGCACGCATAGCTTACTGTCGCTCACGCTATGTTTAGCACCAAAATTTAACAGTGAGAATCGTCCATCTGTGTGACAATGTGACAGGATGTTTGTCGCATGACATCTGAATTTTCGGAGGAAATGGTTTTGAAACTTAGTGATTTTTACTACGAGCTGCCTGAGGAACTTATAGCGCAAGATCCACTTCTTAAACGTAGTGACTCAAGGCTCATGGTTATAGATAGGAAAACCGGAGATATAGAGCATAAGCATTTTACTGATGTGATAGATTATTTGAATCCCGATGATTGTCTGGTTATAAATGATACTAAGGTTATACCTGCAAGGCTTATAGGTGTAAAAGAGGATACCGGTGCCTCGATAGAAGTTTTGCTTTTAAAACGTAAAGATGACAAAATATGGGAGACACTTGTAAAGCCGGGAAAGAAAGCAAGAGTGGGAGCAAAAATAATCTTTGGTGACGGAAAGCTTGTAGGAGAAGTGGTTGATATAGTGGAGGAAGGAAACAGACTGATCAGTTTTTCCTATGATGGCATATTTGAAGAAGTTTTGGATGAACTTGGTCAGATGCCGCTTCCACCATATATAACTCACAAGCTTGCTGATAAAAACAGATATCAGACGGTATATGCCAGGCATGAAGGTTCGGCAGCCGCTCCGACTGCAGGCCTTCATTTTACCAATGAGCTTTTAGAACAGATAGAGAAAAAAGGTGTAAGGATAGCCAGAGTAACTCTTCATGTAGGACTTGGAACCTTTAGACCTGTTAAAGTGGACAATATAACCGAGCATCATATGCACAGCGAATTTTATGTGATAGATGAGGTTGCGGCTGATATAATAAATTCTACCAAAGAAAAAGGCGGCAAGGTTGTATCGGTAGGTACAACCAGTACGCGAACTCTTGAAACAGCAGCCGATGAAAATGGGTTCATAAAAGCCTGTAGTGGCTGGACGGATATATTTATATATCCCGGATATAATTTTAAGTGTGTTGACCGGCTTATAACCAATTTTCATCTGCCGGAATCAACCCTGCTTATGCTCGTTTCTGCACTTTATGACAGGGAAAAAATACTTGAGGCATATAAGGTGGCCGTTGAAGAAAAGTATAGATTTTTCTCTTTTGGAGATGCGATGATGATTTTATAGACTCTAATGTAAAATAATGAGAGGAGGAGTTTTATGAAAACATGGAAAAGAAGTTTTAAGCTGCTTTCATATAATTTCTCCTCTGTTATTTTATTTGAAGTAATTTTTAAGCTGCTTTCTGCGGCTTTACTGATACCGGCTCTTTATGCAACGATAAACTATTCCATAAAGCTTGCCGGTATTAATTTTCTATCGTTTAGGACAATTAAAAAATATCTTATGGCACCTACAACCTACGTTGCAATTTTGATCATAATGATGCTTGTATCTATATATTTTCTTGTCAATATATCAGGTATAGTTTATGCTATGGAGGCATCGCACAGACAGATAAAGATAAATGCTTTGCAACTGTTGATTAAAGCAAATGTCAATGCTATAAGACTTCTGAGATTTAAAAATATTTTTGTTATGGTGGATG
>ODAI011094118.1_pt1 | contig 16808 bp, 13 predicted proteins | sample 1539321 | NCBI WGS metagenome assembly ODAI01 (sample SAMN02144231, study PRJEB22623) | gut metagenome | biome: sheep rumen | host: Ovis aries | place: New Zealand | reverse complement strand
TGGCACAGTGGATCGGGTACATGAATATTCAGTATGTAAGAATCATGGGTATGATGCTTGCCCTTTACCTGCTGCGAGGTTCAAAAAGCATTGATCCCGGGAGCTTGACTTCCGTCCTCCATCACCCCGTAATTATAGTCATTCTACTTTGTGGAAGCGTTATTCTTTCATACATTCTTTGTGTCATCGGGTATGCAAGAAAAAAAAGAGGCTTCTGGCATGATAGTGGGTACTCATGCCGTTTGAGTTGACAGTTACATATTGAAAAGCCACCTGTGCTCCTATAGTGTATAGCTACCACACACAACACAAAGGAGTACCCACAGATGGCTTCAGCTAATACACTATGTAGAAAATTGCTCAGTGTCAAGTCCGCAGTTGTAACCGGACACGATTTTTATCAGGATTCCGACGGTGTAAACCACCTCAGGATCCATGCGCGCCCTGACAGACGGCATGAGAATGACTGTCCATTCTGTCATAAGCGCTGCAAGCTGTATGATATTCAAACCCGGTCGCCACGCACCTGGCGCGCTCTTGACTGGGGCGGGACGCTGGTCGAGATTCAGTACCGCACGCACCGTATCCTATGTCCGAAGCATGGTGTCCTCGTTGCAGACGTGCCCTGGGCTTACCCGGGGAGTGGCTTTACGAAAGACTTCGACCTGACTGTAGGATGGCTCGCCGTCTACCTGCCGCGGAGCACTGTCTCCGAATACATGCGGATCGACTGGGAAACGGTCGGCCGCTGTGTCCACCGGACACTGAACGTGATCGAGCCGGAGCGTTCCAGACGCCTTGATCACCTTGTCAACATCGGTATCGACGAGACCAGTTACCGGAAAGGCCACAAGTACATCACTGTCGTTGTCAACCATGATACGAACACGGTCGTCTGGGCATCCCAGGGGCACGGAAAGAAGGTCCTGGAGCAGTTTTACCGCCAGCTGACACCGGAACAGCTCTCCAGCATAAAGGTCGTTACCGGGGACGGCGCCAGATGGATCACGGACTGTGTCAATGAGTTCACTCCTTCCTGCGAACGCTGCGTCGATCCCTTCCACGTCGTCGAGTGGGCGATGGAAGCGCTGGATGAGGTCCGCCGCGAGGTGTGGCGGGAGGCCCACGCCGAGGCCGTGCAGGCCGCGAAAGCGCATCCCAGAGGGAAAGGCCGTCCCAAAGCAGATGACCGTGACGCAAAGATCGTTGCAGCCGCCAAAGCAAAGGCGGAGGCGATCAAGAACTCTGCTTTTGCGTTGGGGAAAGCTCCGGAGCATCTCACAGAGAACCAGCAGACCCGGATCGCCATGATTGCTGAGAATAACAGCCGTCTCTACCGTGCGTACCGTATGAAGGAGACCCTGCGCCTGCTTCTCAAGATCAAGGATGTCAAGGAAGCGGAGGCGGAACTGGGCCGATGGCTATGGTGGGCCAGCCACAGCAGGATCCCTGCTTTCAAGGAGCTATACAAAAAGATCAAGCGTCACAAGGGCCATATATTGAACACGATACGGCTCGGTATGAGTAACGCGAGAATTGAAGCAACCAACAACAAGATCAAGCTGATCATCCGGAAGGCATATGGCTTCCGCAACATCCAGAACATGCTGGATATGGTCTATCTGGTTTGCTCTGATTTACGGGTCCCATTACCCAATCGGAGATTGAAAGCCGCTTGATCAGCATAAACACTGGGGTTGTGGGCATTTTTCACCCACTATCACCCCTGAAGAGTCAGAATTCAACGTTTATCGGTTAATAAGCCACCAGGAATATCAGTTAATAAGCCCGTCAGGAATCCAAATTATCCTGACGGGCTTGCCCTCATTTGTGACGATGTACCACATCGGCAAACCTGAATTTCTCACTCCTCAATTACTTCCCCATGAATCAAAACACGCCCTTCATCCTGGCATTTAGCATCAAACTTTTTTGCTTTACCTTCACCATGATCAAGACTTCCGCCATTCAAAAGTGCATATACGGAAGGATAAATGCTATTCCAGAGTTCATGGCAAATCGGTGGGCATAAGTCTTCTACAATAAACTCCTGCCCCTTTGTAAAATATCCACATCTGCATTTGCTTTCACGAATTGTAAGCTTAACTTTTGGCATATTTCATTCTCCTAACACAAAGCCCGATTTGTTTACTGATACCTACCAGTTCCAACTTCTCCTTGCTGATACTCTATCCAAGTCCTTTTCCTCTTTGCTCTTGCCATGCTCTCTTCTCCCTAGATACTCATCGTTCCAAGCGATAGTTGGATCATACCAGTCTGCTTTCCTCCGAGCCCATTCTATCCATTCTGACGTTGCTTCTTCGTTGCCGCTCTTTACCACAGCATCAATATAAGCCCTTATATCTGTAGCAATCCGATAATCATCTGCCTTGTTTACCAACTCTTTGGTATGCGCGATTTCTAATTCTTTCCTTCTGCGAAATTCATCTCGTTTTCTTGCCTCTTCCTCTCTCCTTCGCTGTTCTTCTTCGCGGCGTTCTCTGGCAATCCGATTCTCTTCGGCCTTTTCATAAAGCTTAATAAGAATATCACCCAAACGGTCTTCGAGTTTTTCCTTCTCAGAATCACGGATGAAATTCTTCTCTCCAAATACAATACGAATCCTTCCATTATATACATAATCGTACTGTCGGATACGAGGTTTTGAAGCCCATCTGTTATGTTTAATATTATCCTCGTACTGTATTAGTTAGCTGAATCTCATCAAAGGTCCTGCAAACATCTTTACACTTGGACAGTTTTCTCTTGGTGCATCTGCCCTTATAATTCACTTTTCTCATACCTGACATCCTTTCTTTGCTTTTCCCAGATTTTCCCCAGATTTTTTCCAAAAATCGTTTTTGGGAAAAACACATCGTTTTTGGGGAATTTTGGGGAGATTTTTGGGAAACTCCCGATTGCTGAAACCCTTGATTTTACTGCATTTTTACAATCCTCCTGATTTCTCCCAAGTTCTCGTTTCCCGATTTCCCTATATCACGTAACACTCTCACTTAACGTCCTCATGGTCCAAAATGACATTCTCGCTGAACCTCCTTACGGTTCGAAATATGGCGTTAGGTCGTTTCTTGGGTTTGTCAAGGCGTCAGGACATAGAAAAAGCCTTGTAACTACAGCGTTTCTGTAGCTACAAGGCTAAAAATATTTCGTTTCGCTATGTCGTTGCTTTTCCCTTACGTTTCATCAGATCCGCGGCTCCAGCTTCAGTGTAAGTCGGACGTTAAAGGGCGTTGTAAGGGGACACTTGTTTATCATTCCCATTCAATAGTCGCTGAGGGCTTGGGGGTCAGGTCGTAGAGCACACGATTGACGTTCTCCACTTCGCTGGTGATGCGTGCCGTAATGTGCTCTAAAAGCTCAAAGGGAACGTTCTCTACCGTGGCGGTCATGGCATCACGGGTGTTTACTGCACGGATGATGACGGGATAGGCGAAGGTGCGCTTCCCGTCCTTTATGCCTACGGACTTGAAATCGGGAACGGCGGTGAAGTACTGCCATACCTTGCCCTCAAGGCCGTTTTTCGCAAATTCCTCACGGAGGATGGCATCGCTCTCACGCACAGCCTCCAGCCTGTCACGGGTGATAGCCCCCAGGCAGCGCACTCCCAGACCGGGGCCGGGGAAGGGCTGACGGTATACCATATTGTCGGGCAGACCCAGCGCCTTGCCCACAACACGCACCTCATCCTTGTAAAGCAGCTTTATGGGCTCTACCAGCTCGAACTTCATGTCTTCGGGGAGACCGCCCACGTTGTGGTGTGCCTTCACTCCGTCGCTTTCGAGGATGTCGGGGTATATGGTGCCCTGCGCCAGAAACTCGATGCCGTCCTGCTTGCGTGCCTCCTCCTCGAATACACGGATAAACTCCGCACCGATGATCTTGCGCTTGCGCTCGGGCTCGGCGACCCCTGCCAGCTTGTCAAGGAAGCGGTCCACCGCATCCACATACACCAGATTTGCCTTCATCTGATCCCTGAATACGGCTATGACCTGTTCGGGCTCCCCCTTTCTCAGCAGGCCGTGATTTACGTGTACGCATACCAGCTGCTGCCCTATGGCTCTGATGAGCAGGGCGGCAACAACGGAGCTGTCAACGCCGCCTGACAGGGCAAGGAGCACCTTTTTGTCCCCTATCTGCTGCCGCAGCGCCTTTATCTGATCTTCTATGAAAACATTTGCAAGCTCGGGGGTGGTTATTCTTGACATACTTTCGGGGCGAAGTGCTATACTCATTTTAAATCTCCTTTTCTTGTACGTGGGTGGAATGTGTGACTTGCCTTGCTATGACAAATTGTCGTAAAGTATCTTCATAAGCTCTGCATCCTCGGAATTGAGTGCGATCATCAGCAGCAGGGACTTGGTATCCTTGTCCATCTGCTTGAACATCTCGTTGAGAGCCTCCGGGTGAACGGCTGCCATCTGCTTGAGCAGCTTTATCATGGGTGCGGCCTTCTGTGACAGCTCCCGGAGCTCCTCGTCATCGCCGTCGTCATCATCGCCCTCGGAGGTAAAGTACTTTTCCATCAGCTCGGCCTTTGCTGCATCCATGTGTTTGAGCTCATCCGTCATTGTAAGGGTTATGCCGTTTGCCCGGCAGAAATCCTCCAGCAGCGCCCGTGAGCGTTCGTTCCTCACCTTGATGACCTTCGGGTGCTTTTTCTGCTCATTGAGGCTGAGTGTGATCTGTTCCACCAGCTCTTGGGGCTGCTTTTCCACATCTATGTCTGATGTTGCGCAGAAGGATCTGCCCCTGCTGTTCACTATAAGCAGTATGGGCGGGTAAAACAGCGGCGCACCCGGTATATCATCGCAGGTCAGGGTCTCATCAGCGTAGAAGAACTCAGCCTCATACACACCGGAGGCAGTCTTTGTCTCCAGCAGGGATGTGACCTTGGGGGAGGGATACTCAAAGCCCGAATATGAGGGGCGCTTGACATAGCTTATCTCCACCTTGCCCTCATGCAGATCCACAAGGGGGATGGAGGAGCTGCTGTCCGTAAGGCACAGCTCCGCTCTGGAGGAGGTCTTCAGCTTCTCAGCCAGTGCGGCGGCAGCCCTCAGAGCCGTTACGATTATAGTCCTGTAAGGCTCCTCGTCAATGGGCTGGGGAGCAAGGCAGGGCAGAAATCTGAAAAAGATGGGGTACGCATTCTGCCCCCGCAGGGTGATCCCCCTGCTCCTGGTATAGTCCCGTATATCATCCATTACTTCGTCAGGGATCATAGAGAAATTGCAGAAGCAGCAGGCAAGCCTGTTCTGGGTGACAAGCACCTTGTTCCTTATGTCGGGGTCGGAAGCGGACTCCTCCCCGGTGAGCAGCTCATATGTATCCCAGCCCTTCTGGCCTAAGTATACACAAAGCCCGATGTGTTCGTTCTCTGCCGCAGAAATGCCGACGTAGCCCACATCGCCGTCTGGCAGGTGGATGGCGAATATATCCCGCCTGCCCAGCTTTTTGCTGACCTTTGATCTTCTGTACTCAAAGGCGGCATCAAGCATTTCATCTGTCAGGGGTACATACGGGGCAGGGAGGCAGTGGGGCTCATCTTCGTAATAGTCGTCGTCCCCATCCTCATCGTCATGGTCATCATCATCGTATTCATCATAGTCGGGGTACTGTTCGGGAGACTCGCCCTTTCTTCTTATGATGGCAGGCTCTTCTGTGGATTCGTCCAGCTCCTTCAGCACCTTGCAGCGGAATATCCACTCATCGCCGAAATCAAAGAGGAAGATAAACTCGTCCCCTTTCTTTATCCCCGCCCTGAGAAAGGTATAGTTGTTGGTGTGGCGGTATTCATTCTCATCATCTGCCGCTGCCTCGTAGTAGCAGTCCCTGTCGCTCCACACCTTGTTATCCATGAAGAAGGCATGGGCATGGTCGTTGTCAAAATCAAATGCCCAGAGTATCATATCCGCAAATTCATCAAGGGTCATTCCCGCAGGCACCTGCAGATGACGGTAACAGCCTTTCCCTGCGGCAACGCTTATTACAAAGGATCGGTTGAGGTTTACGATCTTTGATCTCATTCATTGTCCCCCTTCTTCATTTTTTTGACAAGCGCCGGAACACATATGTATATCACAAGTATCATCACACCGCACAGGGAGATGAGAGCACCCGTCTGCACATGGCGATTTTTGTAGTCAAAGCGTATGATGTTCTCGCCCTTGCCGCAGCGCACTGCCATAAGGCCGTAATTCACCTTTTCCACCTTCACGGGAGCGCCGTTTATGGTGGCGTGCCAGTCCTCGTCATAGGGTATGCTGATAAAGAGCAGTCTGTCCTCGTCCAGGGTTATGGCTGCATCAAAGCCGCTTCTGTCAGTGGTGAAATAGTCGCAGGAGTGCTTTGCGGCGCATATCTCACGGAGCCTGTCGGTATCATATTTTGCGTTTGCGGTGTCATAGGGCTCAAGGATATCCGAATACAGGGCTGCCTGTTCATCTGTGAGCACCACTGCCTCAAGCATCCCCTGCATTTTCAGCGCCCTGTTGTCAAGGGCATCAAGTGCTTCATCGGTGGTGTATGTGTCATAGGTAAAGCCCATGGGGATGTAGCAGTCGTTTTCGTAGACCACCAGATCATCAAGGGAGGTCTTGTAGGTGTAGATGTCAAGCCCTATCGGGTGCTCGAAGGGCTCTCTCTTGGTGCCGTCGTCCAGGTAGTAGGGGGTGTCGAAGTAGTATCTAACCGACAGCAGACAGCGGTATGCCATGTAGTTGGGAGGTATCTGGGAATGGGTGCCCCTTTCAAACCCCAGCTCCGACATAAGCTGGCTGATGGAGGGGTGTACAAGGCTGATAAAGCTCTGTACAGAGGATCTGTTCCACATGATGCCCACATTCTCCGCATTGTGGTCGTTGTCGATACGGTAGTAGCAGTCCTCGGCGGCTATCTCCTTCACCTTGGCGGCATCGGAGATGTATATGCCCTTGTAATGCTGGTTTGTAAGGATAAAGTGGGAAAATACCAGAGGCACACAGGTGGTGATGACACCCACTGCCGCACACCGCACAAATATGGCACCCAGCTGTTTGGCGGAGGTGTCAAGGGACTTGTCCCCGAAAAGGGAGTACATGAGCGCCATGCAGCCTATGGGCAGGATAGTGCAGTAGAGGATATACATGAAGCGCTGATCCCCGGCCTGTATCATGGCGTTTGCCTCACCGGAATTCAGCTTGTACACAAGGGCGGCGATGATCACAGCCCCGGCTGCGCAGATACCGGGAATGATGCCATTTTTCATCAGGGTGATGTCCCTGTCGGCGGTGACAGCGGTCATGGCGCACATGATGAGTATGGGGCAAAAGTACCAGCGGGCGTAGTACTGCTGGTTCATTGCGGAAAACAGGGAGTTTAAAAAGGGTACGAGCATACACACGCAGGATGATATGAATGTGAGCTTCAGGGTGTCCCTTTTCTCCTTTACCGCAAAGAAATAGCCTATTACCCCGCATATACCGACAAAGGGCAGATATGCCGTCACATTTGCGGAGGACAGCTCGTCTGATACGGGGAAAAACTGTATCAGGGGTATATCCGGCACGGTGAACATACTTTTGAGGATATACAGGTACTTTAAGGGCTCATTGGAGTATAGGAGGGGGTTTGTGCGGATAAAGTCCGTGCTCCTGTCGTTTGAGAGTACGGAAGCTATGGAGGGGATGAGTATGACTGCGGCGCACACCACACCCAGAACAGCCTCTGCACCGTACAGCACAAAGCGGGGGAGTGTAAACCTGTATCGGCCGCAGATAACGTTTATCACAAAGTACATGACGGTGAAGACCACCATGCCGAAGAAGAAGTAGTAGTTGGTAACGGCGCACAGCCCCACCATAAGGGCGAAGAAGCCCCTTTTCTTTTCCATGAAGAGCCTGTCAGAGGTGTACAGCAGCAAAGGGAACAGGCACACAGGGTCATGGAAGTGATTGAAGAGCAGCGAATAGACCATGAACCCGGAAAAGCTGTACAGAAGGCCGCCCAGAGCAGCGGCATTGGTGTTTTTCGTGAAATTGCCGATGTAGATATAGGCGGTAAGGGCTGCCACAGCGGTTTTCAGTGCCAGAAACCAGGGCATGAGATAGGGAAGGCTCTCGTTGGGGAAGGGGATCGTCAGCCAGAAGAAGGGGCTGCCCAGAAGATAGAAGGTGTAGCTTTCAAACAGGTCAGAGCCCAAGTCGGTGGAGAAGTCCCAGCCAAAATGCCCGCTCCTTACCAGCTCGTGTACATGGTAGTAAAAGGGTATCTGCTGAAAGTTGTAGTCGCCGAAAAAGAGGTACAGCCCGTCCCCCAGTGCGGCGCAGAGCATGAAGCACATTGCCGACAGCACGAACACCAGCCCGAAAAGGGGCAGCGCCTTGCTCTTTTTTGTATCCTGCAAATATCCCTTTATATCCATGGGTGTTTTCCTGCCTATGATGTGATCGAATCGATTATTTCCTGTGCTGTGTCATAGTGTTCCCGCTTTATGACACGGTCGTAATTGTTCTGCAGTATGCCGCAGTCTGCGAATGTGGCGTTGTCGGTGAGTATCCACACAGCTGCCTGCCGCACACAGTAATCCGTTTCGTTTTCCGCAAAATATCCGGAAAGGGCTTCTATCCGCCTGTCCGATGCGGCGGAAAGGGTGTAGCCGCTGCTTCCGTCAGGGACGGTACGGTGGATATCCATACAGCAGGTATTGACATCATATGTGACTGTGATACCCGCCGTGACGGACTCACAGAGGGGGGATGTCACGAGCATATCTTGGTACATCTCATCACCGGAAGCAAGATATGACCCTGCGGGCAGAGAAAAGGATATGGTATCATCTGTGTTGTTGGTGACGGTGATCCGGGCGTTCTGTATGTTCTCACAGATGATACGGATCGTGACCGCTCCTGTCTTTTCAAGCTCTGTCAGGGGCTTTGGCATAATGACCTTTATCACCGCAGAGTATGCTGTGCCGCTGCTGTCGTGTACACTGACGGTGGATGTCCCGTCCTCAACGGGGGTGACGGTAACACCCTCAAGCCCCTTGTCAGCTAAGATGATACTGCTCCCCTCAAGGGTATAGGTAACATCATCGGGCTTGTCGCTGCAGACAAGGCGCAGGTCACAGGGCTTGCCGTCAAGTATCGTGAGCTCTGACGGGGAAAGGCGGACATAGCTTTGTTTTCTGCCGCTGCACCCTGTAAGCAACAGGAGGAGCGCAGAAAGAAGCATAACATAAAATCTCTTCTTCATATCCCTACTGCCCTGCTTTAAATCTTATCTTTCTTATGATGGTCTTTATCCAGTTTACTATCTCCTTGCGGAAGAATATCCCAAGAGTGATGAGGGTCGCCCCCACCACACCAAGCATGAATATGCCGCCTGTTACAGCCCAGTATACCATTACCGCCAGATCCACGATTGCCAGCACCCATGCCTCCACGGGAATGGCAAAGAAGAGGTTGAACCGCTGATGGGGGAAGAGTATGCCGTACACGATAAACAGGGAGGGTATCATGTACAGGTTGGTGGTGAAGCCTGTGATAAAGCCTGCGGCAAGGGTCAGCACCCAAAGCAGCAGTATATACCTTGTAAGCTTTTCCTCCCCCCACTTGTCTTCAAGTGTGCGGGAGATGGTCACATATAGAATGGCGGAGACCACCATCCACAATGGGCTTGAGTCTACCGGCAGCAGTGCAAAGGTCAGCACACGCCACACCTGCCCGGAAAGGACAAGGGAGCGGTCAAAGTCCATATACAGGGTGAATTTGCCCTCTGTCAGCAGATCCCCCACAAATACCAGTGCCATGGCAAATATCATGTATGTGACAAGCCCCGGCACTCCAAAGGTCCTGAAAAAGCGTCTTATCGTATATTTATCCATGGGATCACCCTCTGCGGTACACCTTGGGGAGAAAGGGCTTTTCCGCCCACCGCTTGAATTTGAAGAACATTGTTTTTTCCGGTTCTATGGGGCGCAGGAGTATGGAGCGTATACCGCACAGATTGGCACCTAATATGTCGGTATAGATCTGATCGCCTATGGCAATGCCCTCACGGCATTTTATGCCCATGCGGCGGCAGCCCTCAATGTAGCCCTTTGGCAGGGGCTTTGCCCCCTCGCATACAAAGTCAAGGCCTATAAGCTCTGCAAAGGGGCGCACCCTGGGCTCGTGGTTGTTTGACACGATGATGAGCTTTATCCCCGCATTTTCCATGGCGGCTACCCATTCCCGGAGTCCCTCTATGGGAACCGGGTTGTCGTGGGTGGTGCAGGTGTTGTCGATGTCAAGTATTATCCCCTTTGCACACTGCCCCTTTATGATATCCGGGGTTATGTCAAGCAGGGATTCAAATGCTAAATTGTATGAAAACAGCATCCTGTGAAAGGTCTCCTTTGGATACGCATAAACACGGGTCAGAGAGCCTGTGAGCAAAGCTCATTGCCCTTGAAATCGAAAATGTGGATAGTATCGCTGTCCGGGGTGTGGTCAATGCGGGCGGTGATATAGCATATGGAGGTATCTCCTTCAGGATAGTCGATGTCGATGGTATGTGCCTCCCCGTCCACTCTCACCTCAAAGTTTACAAAGCCGTAATCCCCGTCCTCCCTTTCACCGAAAACGGAGTTGATGACCACATCCTTTGTGCCGAACTCTGTTTTGAGCAAAGCGTGATTGAGCACATTGTCGTCACGCAGATACAGGGAGTATTCATCCCCCTTTGGGGCATATTCTCCGTTTATGAGATCCGGGAATTCATCGAAGGAAAGCTCTGCGGACTGCTGCCCTGCGGCAAAGTAGGTGATGTCATATATGTTGGAGAAGAACACCACCCCTGTGGGGGTAAGCACAAAGTTCATTGCACCGTGCTCCCAGGGTTCTCCGTCCTCAGAGTAGCTGGTGTAGCCGCACAGATCCTCCCCGTAGGTCTCCGTCAGAGTGGCATCTGCACTTTCCTGCCAGAATATTTCCGGGTCGTACTTTGCTGTCAGCTTTTCCGCCACAGCCTTGCGCACCCCCTGTTTGTCGGGGGTCAGGTCATCGAGTGTGATGAGAGTGCCGTCCGATACACGGAAATTGTAGGCAGTATAGCTCCAGAAGTTGTGTACACCGCCGCCAAATTCATCAACCATCACCACAAAGCTGAATATGTCCTCATCGCAGCGTATGACGGATACTTCCTCCGTAAGGGTAAGGCAAAGATCATATTCGTTGAAGAGGGCGTCGTCATTGGCATATAATTCTTTGGCGCTTTCGATGTAGTCTTTTTCCACCTGATGCGAGAATTCGTCTATCTCCTGCATAAGGGAGTTCACCGCATTTTCAAGCTGGGGATAGTTGCCGGCATCCGGGAAGCTGACAGCCTTTCTGGTGCCTATGTACAGTGTCCTGTCGGGGTCATCATCGGCTGTGACACGGTTTTCACTGTAATCATAGGTGAACACGGGCACCCGTGAGGCGGGCACCTCTGCGGCCGTCTCGGAAGAGACTGCGGTGGTCTGCTCTGTTGTTTCCGTCTGTGTTTCGGTGAGGGCGGTTTCCGTCTGTGTGCTTTCTGTGATGGCAGCACTTTCCTGCTGTGTCTGCACATCAGTGGAGGTCTCCACCGGTGCGGCGGTCTGTGAGGCGCAGGCGCACAGCAGCAGCGCCCCTATGACGGGTATGGTCTTCAGTTTCATAAAGTACTCCTATCAGCTCTGCATTATCCCCAGTATGGTAAGGGCTGTCTTGTCGGAGCCCTCTGCCAGCTTTACTTCCACCGTGTGGTGCTCGGTCTCCTTGCTGATGAGCACCTGCTGCGTCTCACCATAGGTGCCCCAGCCCCCTGTGAAGTCGGCATCAAGGGTGCCCTTGCGCTCTCCGTCGATGTATACGTCGTACTTGCCGCCCTTGCCGCTGGTGGTCTTCACATAGAAAAAGCCCAGGCACTTGCAGTCGGTCTCGAATTTAAGGTAGCCCTCGTCCTCGGTCACAAAGTTATCCGGGAACAGGGAGGGGTATACCCCGTTGCCTGCCTTCTCAAAGCCTGTCATCTCCAGAGGGGTGATGTCATCGGAGCCCAGCATCACCGCATCTGCATAGTAGTCTGCGGTGTAGGCGGGTGTGTCAAAGGAAAGGTCGGAGGTGTCTATGCTGTCACGCTCATCGTACACGCTGTCCAGATAGCGGGACAGAAGCTGCCCTATCAGGCTGTGACCCTCGTCGTTGGGGTGTATGTTGTCCGGTGAGATTGCCTTCCAGTCGAGGGTGCCAGCAGCCACCTCGGGATACACTATCTCACGGTAGGAAAGGCTGGGCAGGTCATAGGCACGGCCTATCTCCAGATGAGTTTCCTGCAGGCTGGTGCCGTTCTCCTGTGTGGTGAAAAGGAGTATCACCGCAGGCTGGGAGGGAGCATTGAGTATCTTCCTCACAAGGCTGTCGTAGGAATACTTGTTCATGAGCCTGTCCCCGTCATTTACGGAAAACTCCACTATGACCACATCAGGCTCATATGCCAGAAGCTGGGGATCCACACGGTGTACCCCAAGGTAGGAGTTTGTGCCGCCTATGCCCGCATTTACAAACTCCACCTCTGTGGAGGGAAACTTTTCCTTCCAGTATTTATAGAAAAGGCTCGCATAGCAGTTGTCGGGGTTGGAGGCAAGGCTCCCCTGTGTGATGGAGCCGCCTATGGTGCCCACGGTTATCTTTTCGCCCTTTTCCGCCCTTTTCATAACCGACGCAAGTCGTGCCTTGTTGCCTTCGTTGAGCAGTGCCCTCTGGTACATGGCATCCGTAAGCCCGGCGGAAAGATCCACAGGCTCTGTGGGTACAGCCTGTGTGGTGATGCTCACCTTGGTGCCCTCCTCAGCGGGGGCAGTGGTCTTGGCAGCAGGTGCAGCGGTGTCGGCGGCAGTGTCAGCCGGGGCAGATGTGGTGCCGCAGGCGCAGAGCATAAGGCACAAAGCGGCTATGGCAATTGATCTCTTGTTCATTATTGTTCTCCTTGATCTATAAAAGAATGTACGTTTTGGATCTTTGTCAGATACTTAATGACAGTATATCACTTTTTGGGAATATAGTCAATGGTTTTGAAAAAAAGTAACTCCCCGGAGAAAACTTCGGGGAGTTAAGGCTTTTGTAATACAATATCAGTTTGCAGGTGCTGCCTCGGCAGTCTTGCCGCCGCCCTTTTTGCCCACCTTTTCCTCAAGGAATACCCAGAGGGGAGCTGCAAGGCACAGGGATGAGTATGTGCCCACAACAAGGCCTACGGTCATAGGAAGGGAGAAGGAGATGATGGAATCCACACCGTATACAACGGCTACCACGGTAACCACCAACATCGCCATAACAGTGGTGATGGAGGTGTTGAGGGAGCGGACAAAGGACTGATTTATGGAGAAGTCCGTCAGATCCCTCAGGGAAAGGCTTTCCTTATAGAGGTTCTTGTTCTCTCTGATACGGTCGTATATAACGATGGTATCGTTGATGGAATAACCTAAAATGGTGAGTATTACCGCCATGAAGTTGGCATCTATCTCCATGCCGCATACCACGAAGAAGCCGTATACTATGATGCAGTCATGGAGGAGGGCGATTATGGCGCATATGCCCGCAAGCCAGCCCCCTATGTTCTTAAAGCGCACGGCAATGTAGAGGATAAGCACCACAGCCGCCAGTACAACGGCAAGAAGGCATTTCTTGAAGAATTCGGAGCCGGCTGAGGGGGATACGTCCGTGGATTCCAGCAGCTCCAGCTCATTTGCGGCATACTTTTCGGAAAGGGCTGCGGAAAGCTCTGCCTGCAGGTCTGCGGTAAGGCCGGAGTTTGACAGGAATGTGAGCTGGATGTTGTTGCGCTTTGTGTTGAAGTCTGTACCTGTGGTCACATCAAGCCCGATGCCACCCAGAGCTTCCGAAGCAGTCGCCTTGAATTCGTTGGCATCAATGTCTCCGCTGTACAGGTAGGTTATGATGGTACCGCCCTTGAACTGTATGTCAAGCTTGGCACCGAATATGAACGTGGAAAGGATGGAGAATATTACCAGTGCCGCAGAGAGTATAAAGTATACTTTGCGGTTCTTCATAAATCCGAAGTGGAATTTTGTTTCAGGCAGCTTCATTTCTTTGCACCTCCGTAAAGACGGGGACTGCGAAGCCCCTTAAAGCGTGACAGGGACATGGTCATGAGCCTTGCGCAGAGCACCCCGAAGAAGAGGTTGAGCACCGTACCTGTCATGAGGGTGTAGCCGAAGGAGTAGATGGTACCCGCAGTGGTAGGACCGAACATGAAGAACGCAAAGCTCAGAAGCTTTGCCCACAGGCTGTCGGTGGTGCCGAATGCGCCCATGAGGATGATGGCAACGAGTATCATGGTAACGTTGCCATCCAGAATGGCGGAGAATGCTCTCTTGTAGCCGCTCTGGAGTGCGCCGTCAAGGGTCTTGCCAACAGCAAGCTCTTCCTTTATGCGCTCTGCGGTGATGACGTTTGCATCAACGCCCATACCTACCGCAAGGATGATACCTGCGATACCCGGTATGGTGAGTATGCTCGAATCGGCAAAGCCCAGGTACCCGCTGACAAAGGCAAGAGTGCCTGCCACCTGTCCCACAAGGCACAGCACAGCCACAAAGCCCGGCAGACGGTACATTATGAGCATGAACAGCGCAATTGCACAGAATGCGATGATCCCTGCCAGCACCATAGCCTCCAGAGCGCCTGCGCCCAGTGAGGGAGATATGGTGGAGAAGGAGGAGGTCACCAGCTTGAAGGGCAGTGCGCCGGAATTTATCTGGTCAGCCAGCTTCTTGGAGCTTTCTGCGTCAAAATTGCCGCTTATGGTGGCATTGCCGTCGGTGATGACCGCATTTACAGTAGGCGCAGAGATGCAGGTGTCATCCATCCATATGGGGATGGTGCCGTTCTCTGCATACAGGCGGGAGGTAGCATCGGCGAATTTCTGCTTGCCTGCATCGTCAAGGCGCAGGGCGACCAGCCACTCTGTGCCGCTGCCGTCGCTGGTGTGGGTGTCGTAGTAGGCATATGCCTCGGCAACGTCCGCACCCTCCAGGATGATGTTCTCTGCGGTTATGCCGGAGGGAGCGCCTGTGGCATCCGTCTCATACCCTTCACGGAATGTGAGGCGGGCAGTCTCGCCCAGCTCCTTTACAGCAGCCTCGGGATCGAAGTTCGCCTCGTTCTCCTTCCAGGGGAAGCGGACTATGATGCGGTCGCTGTTGTAGTCGATATATGTTTCGTAATCGGTGATGGACAGGGACACCATTCTCTGCACGATGACCTCTTTTGCGGCATCGAGCTGCTCGTTAGTGGCGTCAAAGCCCTCGGGAGGGGTAAAGGTAACGTCAACGCCGCCCTTTATGTCTATGCCGAAGCGGATGTCCTCCACACCCTTGATGTAAACCGTCTTGTTGTCACCATAGTAATAGCTGAAGCCTGCCACCACTGAATAGGCAAAAAGCAGTATCAGCAAAGCCACGATGAAAAAGACGGGCTTTCCGACCCTCTTCACGTTGTTTATCAGTCCTTCCGGTAAAGATTCCATAGCAAACGACAAAACCTTTTGGCGTTTGCTATTTGCCGATTCGCACGGAGCAAGCTTCAGCTTGGCGCAGTGCGAGGCACTTCAAATAATTTTATAGTGAATGTCTTTCGACATTCACTATAACACATTTTGATATTATACCATTATTATGCGCCGCTGTCAATAGGCTATATAACAAAAATACCCCGGAAAACTGCGTTACCTTTAAGTAATAGGTGATAAGTAACAGGTAATAAGTATATGCTGACGGGGAGCTGCTTTCTTTTTGACTCTTTGCTTGCTTTCCTTTGCAAAGTGGTGCTTTTGCAGGGGCAGCGGCTGTGCGGTCAGCTTCAGAACATCTTGCCTCTTGCTTCTTGTTTCTTGCTTCTTTTATGGAGCTTTCAATCCAATATCACACTGTTTTCACAATAGGGGGTTATTATATACTCACAAACAAAAGAAAGACCCCGTGCGGGGACAGCAGAACGGGAGCGGTACGGCTCCTTTTCAAAGGGAAGGCGAAAAGTTATGTATGAGAACAATTACAACTACATTGATGTGCCCGAGGAAAAGAAAAAGAGATCGGGCGCAGGCAGGACGGTAGCGGTCATACTGGCGGCGGCTCTTGCAGGCGGTGCGGCAGGCTACGGCGGTTCATACCTTGCAAACCGCACACAGGCGGTGCCCGCAGTTGAGCAGACAGCGGCAGCGGAGGAAGACACATCCTCCTCCGGGGATGCGGCTCCTGCGGCGGCAGCGACCTCCTCTCCGGTAGACCTTATACATACAGGCAGCACCTCTTCCGAGGGGGAGCTTACCACACAGCAGATAGTAAAGAAGGTATCACCCTCCGTTGTTATCGTCCGTGCTGAATACAACAACGGAAACGGCGGCACAGGCACGGGCATAATCCTCAGCAAGGACGGGTACATCATCACCAACGCCCACGTGGTACAGACCCAGGCGCAGGAATACGTAAACGGCAATGAGGGCTACAATCCCTTCGGCGATTACGGCAGCAACGGCGGCTACGGCGATATATTCAGCTATTTCTTCGGGGGCGGCAGCTACAAGACCGTGACAAAGCAGGCTGACAAGGTGACCATCTTCCTTAATGCCGAGGATGAGACAGGCCACGAGGCGGAGATAATAGGTCTTGACACCAACTCCGACATTGCGGTGCTCAAGATCGATGCCACAGATGTTGACCTCACTCCTGCGGAGATAGGCAGCTCCGACGACCTTGAAATGGGAGATACAGCCATAGTTATAGG
>ODAI012878607.1_pt1 | contig 16811 bp, 14 predicted proteins | sample 1539321 | NCBI WGS metagenome assembly ODAI01 (sample SAMN02144231, study PRJEB22623) | gut metagenome | biome: sheep rumen | host: Ovis aries | place: New Zealand | reverse complement strand
TCGTACCAGATATGGGGCACGTCCGGTATGTCGTATTTCACGATCTCCACCTGCAGGGTGCTGCTGACATAGGCCCAGAGGCCCTTCTCGGGATCCTCATGGACGAATTCCTCCCCCGCGGGCAGGTAGCCTTCCGCGTCCCGGTTGTCGGGGTAGGGGATCTCTGCGGGATCCGCGTGCACCGCGCCCTCGAATTCCTCCGCTGCCCAGGTCCGGATCTCCTCGTCGGATTTTCCCTCAATCTCCGCCCGGAGACTCTTCAGCGTCGGGCCCTTGGCTGCCAGCGCGCACCCCGAGGTCAGCAGCATGACCGCTGCCAGCAGTGCCGCCATAATTTTTTTCCCGCTCATTTCCGTTTCCTTCTTTCTGCTTTACTCCGCAGTTTTCTGTCCCCGGGGGACAATGACCCAGGGATTCTCCCGGGTGCCGTCGCCTCCGGCAATATCATAGCGATCCAGCGCCAGATAGAGCGCCGGGCGGACGCCGATATTATCCCGGGCCACCTCCAGCCGTCCGATCTGACCGCCGTCCTTGGTGGCTACGGCCTGCCGCTTGTCCGTTGTGGACTGGGTTCTGGCCCACCAGGGGCTGCAGGCGCCGAATCTTTTCTGGAAGACATAGAGGCGGGTCTCCTGAACCGTTACGTGCTCTCCGGCCAGACCGTATACCTTTTCTTCCGGATTCGGATACTCCGATTCCGGAACGCCGTTGTTCCGGATGGCCCATTCCGTGCCCCAGGCCCGGACACCCGGGTTTGCGAGAATCTTTTTCTCGCTGGTGGTTCCCGGATTGGTGGAGCCCAGGCCGATGTCCTTGTTCTTCATATCATCCCGGGTGACCAGGAATACCTTTCCGAAGTCTTCGCAGGGCAGGAGCATGTCCATTTCATCCTGCGTGAAGGCGGCGGACGCAAAGGTTCCGTTCAGATATTCGCACAGCTCCGTCTTCGCAAAGTCGCCCTTCAGCTCATCCCGGTAGTCCACCCGGCTGTAGTCCGCTTTCAGCTTGTTGCTTTCCACTTCTCTCCGGGTAATATGCATGGGACGGGCGAAAAGGATGTATTCGCTGAGCAGGTAAGCTTTTTCCCCGTCCACGGTCAGCACCCGCCACAGGATGGGCAGAATGCCGCCATCCGCCGTCTGGGGGTATTTTCCCAGCGTCAGATAGACATAGCCCTCCTCCTTTGAGTATCCCCGGAGCTCCGCGCCGGCTCCTGCCGCGGTTCCCAGCAGAACACAGCAGAGCAGCGCCGCAAGAAGTCGCTTCATTCCGATCTGCCCTCCTCCTTGATTCGCTTTTTTTCCTCGGGAGCGCTGTCCGTCCGCCCCGCCTTCCGCAGCCGGTTGACGGACTGAAACATCATCCAGCATCCCGCGGCGGAGACAGCATAGCAAAGGTCCATGGTCATCCATTCCAGGAAACCGATTTTCTTTTCCAGTGCGAATTCCATGACCAGCACCAGCGCCGCGCCGCCGGCCAGCAGACATACGGACGGCCACCGGCGCTTTCCGGCATTCATTGCGCACAGAACCAGCAGCGCCAGCAGCACTGCCGCGCTGAGAATCTGATTGACCCGGACGAAGCCCCATTTGGGGATATCATCCTGCCGCAGGCTTTCATACAGCACCCGGACCGCCGCGTAGAAGCTCAGGGCGAACACGGCCCTGCCGCCGCCGTTCTCCGGCAGACGGACGGTCTTCCACAGACCCCAGCCCAGGCACAGCGCGACCGGCAGGAAGACGGCCCAGCTGGCATAGCCGTAAAACGGATCCCGTACAGCGAAGGGAAAATGGGAAAAAAATTCCGCCAGAGGACCGGGCTCTTCGGAGGCCAGAAGGCTCATGCTGTTTTCCGCCAGGAACCAGTCTTCAACCTTCCAGCCGAAGCCTCCGCCGATGAGTCCCTCTCCCAGCGCGCAGGCAGTACCCAGCAGGAGAAAGGGCCCTGCCAGCAGATCTGCAGCCTTCTCGAAGGAGACTCCTGTGATCCTGCAGGCCAGGCCCAGGGCGATCACCGCTCCGGCCAGGGCGCCGTAGAGCAGATATCCGCCGCCGGCAAAATCAAGCAGGACCTCTCCAAAGTAGTCCTCAATCATATCCAGGTTGCACAGGGCATACCCCAGATGGGCCAGGAACAGGCCCAGGGGCAGGGCAAGCAGCCAGAAGATTTCCAAGGCTTTTTTCTCCCGGGCGTCCGCCGCCCGTTTCAGGCTCCAGACCGCCCCCGCCGCCAGGGCCAGGGCCGTGACCGCGCCGAAGGGAAAAGCCCGCAGGCTTCCGATTTCCAGGGGTTCCATACCTTATTCCTCCTGCCAGGCGGACGCAAAATACAGAATATCGCTGATCTGCCGGTGTCCGGGAGTATCCTCGATCTTCTTTCCCTTCAGCACCACTCGGGTGGAGCCGCCGCCGTCCAGGTTATAGGCCAGGACACAGTCCGGGAACAGGAAGGCGATATAATCCGCGAATTCCTGGAGCGTCATGCCCATGGACCCGTCGGTTTTTCCGTAGGCCTCGACGATGGCATAGGAAAGGGGACCGGTCTGCAGGACGGCTACCCGCTGCTGGGCATATTTCCACTGGAATTCGCCGCTCCGGGCCACGCTGGTTTCAGTGATGGTTCTGGCCTGACCGTTTTCCACCAGCACGGGGCCCAGCGTGAAGGTGTTGATGATGGAGGTACCCTCCGGAAGGGACGCCATGTACTGATCGCCCTCCTCCGCAGTGGGGGCGTACAGGGCGGAGAAATCCCCGTTCTGATCAATGAGCAGCACGTCCCGCTCCCCGTTGAGCTTGTTCCGGTAGAACTCGCCCTGGCGCAGCACGTAGCCCACTTTGCCGTGATACTTGAAGAAATCTCCGTTCAGGGCCGCGATGGCATTCTTCTGCTTCGCCATGTCCTCCGCTTCGGCAAACCCGCCTTTTTTATAGTTGTCGTAGGTCATGGCCGTACGGATCTGGGAGGCATTGGACACCCTGATGTAGGTAATGGAGGACTGGATCTGCTTCGCCTTGAAGGCGGGAACCACGGAGGCGTACTCGCAGCGGACGGAAATCGAGGGATCCTCGTAGATATGCCACGCATATTTGGAGGCTGCCGCGTCCTTTTCCGCTGCCGCCCAGGTCCGGGTATCCGGATCATATCTCAGCACCTTGGGCTGCGCCGTTCCGAAAGCCAGCACCCGCTCGTCCGTCAGGGCGCTGTCCCCGGGAATCAGCGTCCAGTTTTCTTCCAACCAGGGCTGTCCGCCCGCCTTCTGATCCAGCGGCAGTTCAATGACGTCCGCCAGGGAAGGGGCGGATACCAGAAAGATCAGGGAAAAGATCATCAACCCGATGATTATCCGCCGAACGATGCCTGCATTCATAGCTTTCACTCCTATTCAAGTCTGTTTTATCATGGTTCGCAAGTAGGTGACCACTGAGCAGCGGAACTGCCGGGTTCGTTTTATCCACTGGAAATGACCGAAGAGCAGCTCTGCTTTGGGGATTCAGGGTTTACTCAATGTTTTCCAGAAAATCGGTGTGCAGTACATCCGGTCCGACGGTTGTACCGTAAAGACCGAAGCTTACGTTGGAAAATATTTTCCCGGTTCCTTTTACGGACAGAGCCTTTCGTACTCCTCCTACTTCAATCGTCAGGCTCATCTGTGTACGGTGCATTTTGTATGCTTCTACAGCCAGCTCAATACCTGTTTTTCCTTCGAAGGCCTCCAGGGGAATGTCCCAGTTCAGCTGTGTACGATCCTCCTTTGGTCCGAATAAATGTACATACATTTTCTTTGGCTGCCAGGCACCGTATTTTCCGGCAGTTTCAGACAGAAAATCCGGATTTCCGGATACTTCCCAGGCCTTTGTCAGAGCGTCTGCTGTCATTTTATGCTGTCCATGCCCATATTCGCCGTTCAGATCATGGGTCACTACTACTTCAGGCTGATATTTGCGCAGCAGTTCCACCGCCCATTCCAGTACTTTTTCTTCACCATGCGCCTCATCGACTTTTCTGTAGGCTGTTTCCAGCTTCGTACTGTATCCATCCTCAAAAGGCCCGAAGTCTGGATAATTTCGTACGCCCATGGTCCACAGGCCATTCAGCGCCTCACTCCTTCTGACCTTATCCGCATAGGTAAGATAGCTGACTACGACCCGTTTTCCCTTTTCCACATCGTAAGTGGGGATGGCACCTCCCAGAAAGATTAATTCATCATCCGGGTGGCACATGGCAAACAGAATATCTGCCTTTTCTTCCGTTGGCTTCCATCGCTGAACCCAGGCAGGAATCATCCCTGATCCGAAGACAAACAGCTCATTCAGACCCATTAGCTGAGGTGTTCCGACCTGGGTTGACAGAACGCGAAGCTCTGCCGCGCCGGGAATCTCAAAAAAAGCATGAGCGAAAACCGGGTTGCCTGTTTCCAGATCTATCCATTCACCGCCGGGCTCCCGGGTTTGGATCACATACCCTTCCGGAATAGAATGGAAGCACAGATAAAGACCATAGACCGGTTCAGCAGACTTGATCTCTACAAAGGCAGGATCTCCGGCATCGCTTTCCCACCAGGTGGTATAAGCGCCATCTGTAAAATTCTTCCAGGAAGTATGCCGCTTTCCGCTGGAAGGACTTACGGAGAAGATACATGACTTTGTGATGTTCTTCGCATCTTCTCCCGCAAAAGCTCCCTCTGCTCCGAATACTGTCAGCAGGACAAGCAGTATCATCAACAGCCGTTCGAGAGCTTTGTCATGGGGAATCCTTTTTTCGCAGGAAAGGGAACGCCGCGCCCTGTTTCCGGACGATCCTTCGAAAAGCGGACTCCATTGCCTGCTGCAAAAGTCAAAGATCATGGATCAGAGCCTCCTTTCACCTCCGGGAAAGGCTCATACTGTCCTCCGCTTCGGAACATCCGTGCGATGCAGTCGTATCTTGGATGCTCGCGCCATCCGTTTCCTGTGGGGCTAACCGCGGTAGTATCCACCAGTGTGCCGGGCAGGGCGTCCTTCAGCTTTGCCAGGCTTTCCTGGTCCATTGCCGCGTCCACATTATAGCTGTTGTAATGATTCACCCAGAGCCTTTCCAGACTGGTTATTTTTTCCAGAGGCGAAAGATCCTCAATACGATTGAACACCAGATTCAGATCCACTAAATGCTCCAATCCGGAAAGGGGAGATAAATCCATAATTTCATTACGGAAAAGTTCGATGTATTCCAACTCTTTCTGAAAGGCAATGGGAGTCAGATCGCTGATTTTATTGTCCGCGAGAATCAATACTTTCAACTGGGGAAGATCGTACAGGAAGGACAGATCGTCAATCCTATTGTGACCCAGATCCAGCGCTTTCAGATTTTTGCAATACAGCAGCATTCGGAATGTTTCCCATCCGAAACGCGTAGATTCATTGCCGTGCCGGGTGGAGAAGGAGGTATCATCCGTTCGGACGGTATATCCGCCAACCTTCATCGTCCATCCAAAATCGACCTGGGGAAACCGGGCTGTCATGGCATCAGCTTCCGCTTCCCGAACTGTGGACGCAAACATGTCCACCTTTTTCAGATTCGGGAATTGATCCAGATAATCGTAAAACTGCTCAAAATCATCCCGGCCAACCGTGACCCTGCCCAGATCCAGATATTCACTGTCTGCCGGAGCGGAGAAATTCTTGAAGATCAGATCCGGACTTCCTGCCAGAGCAATCCCAACCCACAGACAAGAAATTGCAGCAGCTAACAAAACTAATTTCTTCATCTGACTTATCCGCCCTTTGTCTTTATGCTGACCCATTTGCCAGAGCCTGCAGAATCAGTCGGAAACGTTTTCATCCGGCTGGTAGGCACTGGCAAAATACACGATGTCCGGAATCGGACGATAATCCTGTCCGCCCTTGGTATTAATCTGGTTGCGCCAGTTGCCCATAAAAACAACATGGCATGAATTCCCGCCATCCAGATTATATGCTTGCTGCACACCTTCAAAGGATGCTACGAACTGTGCGAACTGTTCCACGTTCATCCCCCAGTGGGCAATGGTGATTACCATATAATCCAGCGGCCCCATTTGACAGATGGCAATCCGCTGCTCTGAGCTCTTTGGATTGGACTGAGGCTGCGCTTTTGAAATATCCGCTACAATTTCTCCGTCCTTAATCAGCGCTGGGCCGAAACACAGAGCGTTGGTAACCCGTTTTCCATTAATGAAGGTTTTATCCATTTCCTCCGGATGGTCTTCCGCCATGATAATATGGAAATCACCATCCTCATCAATTAAAAGGAGATCCTGTCCGGGAGCCATGGAGTCCCGAAAAACCTGCCCTTGACGCAGCACATATCTTCCTGCGTTCCCTGAATAATAATCTCCGTTGATTGCTACGACTGCGTTCATCCGGCGGGATATGGTTTGGGCTGGAGCCAATGCTTTTTTTTCGAAGGTATTTGCGGCCGCAGTCCGAAGCTGACTGCCGTTTGAAATCCTGATCCGAGCCATATAGTAGGTTATTTTCCATTCCGGGCTGATTACCATTTCATAATCTGCCGTGATGGAAGGGTCCTCATAGTGATCAAATTCCGGTGTCTCCCTTTTAGCCGGGTATGTTCCCTGCGGCTTTGGCGCAGGCTCGAAGTCCAGCGGAAGATTCAGTACTTCTGCGTTTGCCCACAGCGGCAGCATCAGCATCAACAGCAGGCAAAGGATACTTTTTTTCATTTGCTTTTTCCCTCCGTTTGAACCTTCAACATTTTCCGAAAAGCAAGAACTTCTGTTACCGCCAGGATCACCTGGCCTGCAAGCATCAGGGCGTAGCAGGCGTAGATGTCCAGGAATCTGAGGAACAGAATCTTTCCCTCCATGGCAAACTCACATACGATAAAAAGCCCCGCGCAGAGTATGGCGATCCCCGCGGGCAGAAAACGGTTGGGCTTTCCATGGGAGCGCACTCCATAAATGATCAGAATGATGAACATGGTTACCATGCAGGCTAACTGCTCCACCCTGATGCAGAAAAACCACATGAAGGAACCCAGACGCAGGTTTTCCAGCAAAATCTGGGGCAGACAAAAGTAAAAAACACTTCGCAGAAAACGGTTATCTTTCAGTTTCCAATAGGATACTGCGGCAACAGCCAGCAGACTGATGCCTTCTAAAACGAACACGGCCAGATACCATTCTGTCCAATCATCGCTATAGGAGAACCCTCTGGCCAGCGGGAAAAAGCAAAGTGCCTCATTTTCCAGGTAGGGCCCAACGCCTACCATGCCCAGGAAATACTCTCCAAACCGTACCAGGGCTCCCAGCAGAAGTGCAAAAGGCGCAAACCGGTTCAGGACCGATATGGGAGCCAAATTACAGATTTTTGCTGCCAGCGCCACCCCAAGACATAAACCAGCCGCGCCGCCGAAAAAGCTCAGTTCTTCCGGATCCAGACAGAACAGTTTCTCCTTCCAGCCCTCTGCAATCATAAAGTCAATCTGACACAGGTAATAGACCAGCTTAGCGGAGAGGATTCCCCCAAGCAACCCCAGACAGAAACTCGAGAGGGTCAGTTTCAGCCTTTCCTGCCTGGAGTTTGCAACTCCGAATAACCCGAAAACGAGCATTGCGGCGGCTGACACCCATCCGAAAAAAAGCGATCCCTGAACTTCCATATAAGCCTCTGATACAACTAAACTGTCTGTTATCCGCATAAACCAGGAAATAACGAACCAAACGTCAACGAACTGCCTGATTCTTTCACAGACATCCTCTATAATATCACAGGGTATTTGCAAAAAGCAATGTTTCGGTTGGCCTGCTGGATGCATAGATACTATGAAAAAAGTCATGTACTTTGCAGAAATCTTCTGAGGCGAATAGCAGACCCGCCAAGAATGCAAAATACGGTAGGATTAATGCCTTTTCAGCCAAAGGAAGTAGGAACGCCAGCAGAGAAAGATTATATTTATGGATCTGTTCTGGCTTCAGCGATATTCCGTATCGTTGTGTGCTGCTGAAAAATGACGCCAGAATGGTTTCGTTTCGGATCTTGCCGGAAGGGAGGGGATGTCTTGAAGAGAATATTTGGATATATCGTCCTTGGACTGATGCTGTTCGCGCTGATGCTTCTGGTTTCATCTCCGACCCTTTCCTGATTTAAAAATGATATTTCCGGCGATGCCGGTAATTTCAATTAAAGGAGCAGTTTTATCATGCATTTTCATTTCCGTGTGAAGTCCCTTCTGGTCGCTGTGATACTGAGCGTACTGGTTCTTTCTGCGCTCCGACCGGCCTCAGCTGATGTGACGCCTCTGGATCTGGATATCATGACACATGGAGCCCCGATCCAGAAAAAAGGATGGATTTCCGGCGGTGAGTATCAGGATGAATCCATCCATATTACTTCTTATCATAAAAGCAGGAAACCTAAATCCAGCCGTGAAAAAACCATTTGCCGCTGGATCACGATTCAGATCTCTGACCCTTCTCAGCTGAGAACTGCCATGAGTATGGACAGCTATGATGACCCCGGTACCGTGAGCGCCAAGACCCTGGCAAAGTATGTAAATGCGGTTGTTGCGCTGAACGGAGACTATTTTAAATATAATTATGACAAAGGGTATGTACTCCGGCAAGGAGTGCTGTACCGGGACGCACTGGATGGCACCTGGGACTCACTGATTATTGATGATCAGGGTGATTTCCATGATGTTCTGGAAGCCACCAGCGAATCCATGGCTGCTGCCATTTCAGATCTGGAGGCGCAGGGGAGAAAGCCGGTCAATGTCTTTACTTTCGGCCCTGTTTTAATCAAGGATGGAAAGATTGTCCGGGATGAAACAGACTATCCGTCTGAAATGCACTACCCTACGCTTGCAACTCAGCGGATCGCCCTGCTTCAGCTGGGAACGCTGGAATACGCGGTGGTGGAGATTGATTCAGACGGCGGCAACGGAACAGGGATGAACCTGGGCGAACTTGCCCGCTTTATTCTGGAAATCTATCCGGATTGCAAAATGGCTTATAATCTGGATGGAGGCGGCTCCACCCATCTGATTGTTAACGGCAAGCAGATTCATTACACAGTCAGCGGCCGTGCTGTCAGTGATATTATCTATTTTGCTTCAGCAGATTTTTCGGAGGAATAACTTTCATGCAGGCCTTTTCTCTTGAATCCCTGCCATTTAGAATTTATGGTATGTGCCTGGCTGTCGGGGCATTGGCCGGTTTGTGCTGGCTGGCATTCCGCTGCCGCGGTATGAAAAACGATACCGTGCTTTACTTTGCGCTGCTTGCGGTTCCGCTTTCTTTTCTGATGGCCAGACTGGCTCAATGTCTGGTATCTCAGGGTTGGCACCTGTTTCGGGAAAACTTTTTTTTCAACTTCAGCCGCGGAGGGTATATGCTCTACGGTGCTCTTGCAGGAGTTGTACTCGCGGCCTGGATGACAGCCCGTTTTACCACCCAGTCTTTTGCCAAGCTACTGGATGCCATTTCTGCGCCGGGCATGCTTGTCATTGCTGTTTGCCGGTTTTCAGAGGGACTGATCGGCGCAGGCTACGGCCGATCCATAGAGGACTGGTTTGATCCATGGGGAGAGTTTACGTTCTTTCCGCTTGAGGATCCAGAGCCCCTGATGCATTTTCCTTTCGGAATCCCGGATTATTATGGAGACTACCATTTCAGCATCTTTCTCCTGGAAGGGCTGGCTGCACTCATTTTTATGCTGATTTTAGCAAGAAAGAAAGAGTCGGTACCCGGCATGGTTTTTCTTTTAGGCCTGATTCTATATGCGGGCGCCCAGACTACGCTGGAAAGCCTGAGGGCAGACAGTCTGCCCAAATGGGGCTTTGTCAGAGTAAACCAGCTAATCAGCGCGGTTGTTCTGGCTGGAGTAATGGCGTTGTGTTCCATCCGGCTGAAGAAAAACAGCCACCCGGTTCCCTGGGCTTCCTGGATAGGATTCTTTGCTGCTGCAGGCATGATACTGGCGATGGAATTTGCTCTTGAGAAAAAGATTCTCTTTCTGCAATGGATGCGGATGGACTTGTGCTACTTGATTATGGCACTTTGCAGTTTGTCCCTGATTCTGATCTGCAGAAGCGTATGGAAGAAAGCCTGCGTTGTTCCTGCAAATTGAATTCTGTACTTTGCTTGAGGCTTAATATGAAAAAAACAGCATCCCTGATCCTGATCCTGGTTGTCCTGGTCACCTTCGGTTTTACACAGGCGGAGGAGGATTCCCCTGTCATGCAGCTCCACCAGGTCGACGTGGGATGCGCCAATGCCTATCTTCTTCTGTCAGGGGATACGGTGATCCTGATCGAGTGCGGAATCAACTGGTACAAAGGGATCGGAGACACTCCGGACAAGCTGATGAACTATATCGCATCCACCGGGATCGATCATTATGACGCGCATTTTATAACCCACTGGCATAATGATCACTGTCTTCTGATGCCTGAGCTCTCCGAGCTTTACGGTTCCGACAGCTCCTCCGTCTATGGGCCGAGCACCGGCCTGCCGGATTTTCTGAGCCTGCCAAAGGGAAACTATTGCCAGCTCAAAGCCGGCGAATCTCTGGAGATCGGTCCCTTCCATATTCTCTGCGTCGCTCCGGAAACCATCCGGCGGGACGGGCACATCAACGAGGATTCCCTGAACCTGCTGATTACTTTCGGCTCGTTCCGGATGCTGTTTACCGGCGATTATCTCGGAGACGCCGTCGTGGATCACTTCGGGGAGGAGGTTTCGGGCGCCGATGTGATCACCTTCCCCCATCACGGACTGGAGCCCTATGCGATTACATCCCGCGCGCTGCAGGCGATCAACCCGCGGATTGTGCTTCTTCCGGGAGCACCGGAGGGAAGGGTCCTGCAGATCTTCCGGCGTCTGAGGCTGGAACCGGAAATCTATGGAAACAGGCACGGAAATGTGGTTCTGGTCTGTGACGGGACGAACGCCGAAGTGCATACGCACGCAGAGCCCGGTGAATTTGCCTGGGAGGCGGTGCGCCCTGCCGGGAAAGCCGGAAAACCGTAAACAGGATGAATGGATTTCCGGGAAAATACCAGGATGATCCCGGCGAAATGATCAGAGAACAGGAGAGAACGGATTGTGACGGCTGTAATCATCGCGGTGCTGATCCTTGCCCTGCTGATGGGGCTGGGCTTTTTTCTGGCGAAGATTCCCATGACGGGCAGACGGCAAACCCTGGAAGAAGCCCGGGCCTGGCAGGAGGAGCACTATGATCTCTCCTGGTATGACCCCCTGGAGAAGACGGATTATACCGTAAAGAGCCGGGACGGGTATATTCTTCACGCGCAGTTTCTGAAAAACCCCGGAGATACGGACCGGTATATCCTCATTTCCCACGGATACACGGACAATCGTTTCGGCGCGCTGAAATACGCATATATGTATCTGGAGCTGGGATTCAACGTGATCGTTTATGATCTGCGCGGCCACGGGCTGAATGAGCCGGCGATCTGCACCTATTCCATCCGGGAAAGCCAGGATTTGCTGGCCATGATTCAGGACAGCCGGGATCGCTTCCGAAACATGGCGATTCTGGGAATTCATGGGGAATCCCTCGGCGCGGCCACATCCGTTGCGGTGCTGAAGGAAAAACCGCCGGTTGACTTTGTGGTTGCGGACTGCGGCTTCAGCGACATCGTTCCGGTGCTGAAGGGCGCCATGAAGGGAATGCATCTGCCGGGGTTCCTGGTTTATCTGGTTTCTGTCTGCGCCAGGATCAGATACGGGTATTCCTTCCGGGAGATGCGTCCGATTGAAAGCCTGAGGGAGAACCATATTCCGATCCTGTTTATCCACGGGGCGGAGGACAGCTTCATTCTTCCGGAACACAGCGAGAGAATGAAAGCGGCGACGAAGGGATACGCGGAGCTGCATCTGATCCCCGGGGCGGGGCATGCCATTTCGGTCCTTACCGATCCGAAGGCATACCAGGCAATTGTCCGCAAATTTCTGACAGAGCAGTTTCCCGGGATATAAAAAAGCGGCTGGACGGAATGATGCGGAACCGGCAGGAGGTTTAAGTATGGGAATGAAGCACTGCCCGGAATGCGGGACAGTCCTGACGGAGAAGGAACTGGAGCATGAGGGCCTCGTTCCCTTCTGCCCCCGGTGCGGGGAGTTCCGCTTTCCGATGTACAATGTGGCTGTCAGCATGATCGTTATCAGCGAACTGAACCGGGAGATTCTGCTGGTGAAGCAGTACGGAAAGGACTTTTACCGCCTGGTCGCCGGATATGTAAACCGGACGGAGACGCTGGAGCACGCGGCGGTCCGGGAGCTGAAGGAGGAAACCGGGCTGACGGCGGAGCGGATCGTGTTCAACAGGACCCATTTCTATGAGCCGTCCAATACGCTGATGTGCAACTTTACGGTGTTTGTGAAGGACGGCAGCGAACTGAAAACGAATGATGAGATTGATTCCTGGAGCTGGTTCTCCTTCAGCGAAGCCCGGAAGAACGTGGATCCGAAGACGCTGGCAGGCTGGTTCCTGAACGCGTTTCTGGACAGCGGACCGGAGGCGTAAGCCGGCTGGAAACAGTATACCGCCGAAAAAATAGGGCCCTGACCTTGATCATCCGCCCCAAAGGAAGTAAACTGATTTACGGATACTCAAATAAACAGGAGAGGTGAAGAGAATGGCGCTGCATGTAATGGAGGAAGCCAGCCGCTGCCTGGGCTGCAAGAAGCCCCGCTGCCAGGAAGGCTGTCCCATTCATACCAATATTCCCGAAGTGATCCGCCTTCTGAAGGCGAACCGGCTCAACGAAGCCGGCTGGATGCTTTTTGAAAACAACCCGCTGACCACGGTCTGTGCCCTGGTATGCAATCATGAAAAGCAATGCGAGGGGCACTGCGTACGGGGCATCAAGGACGCGCCGGTCCATTTCTCGGTGATTGAAAGCTACATTTCCTCCACCTATGCCAACCAGATGGTCAAGGGACCGGCTCCGTCCAACGGCCGCAAGGCTGCGGTGATCGGCGCCGGCCCGGCGGGAATCACGATTGCCATCATCCTGGCCCGGTACGGGTATCGGATGACGATCTTTGACAGCCGGGACAAGATCGGCGGGGTGCTGCGCTACGGCATTCCTGATTTCCGGCTGCCGGACTCGGTGCTGGACGATCTGGCCTACCGCCATCTGGAGCTGAAGGGCATCCAGTTCCGGCCCAATACCTACATCGGCAGCGCCATCACCATAGATGACCTTTTCCGGGACGGATACCAGAGCGTGTTTGTGGGCGCCGGGCTGTGGAAACCCCGAAAGCTGAACATCCGCGGCGAGAGCCTGGGCCATGTGACCTACGCGATCAACTACCTGGCCAGCCCGGGCGCCTTCCGCCTGGGCGAGCGGATCATGGTCATCGGCACCGGAAACAGCGCCATGGACTGTGCCCGCACAGCCATCCGCCACGGCGCGAGGTTTGTTTCCTGCGTCAATCTGACCGATACCCTCACCGCCAGCCAGTACGAGAGCAGCTATGCCAGGCTGGAGGGGGTGGACTTCATCTATAATAAATGCACCATGGAGATTCGGGAGGACGGCGTGATTCTGGCGGATAGCCGGACGGACGCGGACGGAAAGATCACTCCGATCCCCGGTACGGAGAAGCTGTATCCCTGCACCGGCGTAATCATCGCGGTGAGCCAGGGCGCGGAAAGCAACCTGGTCAAGAGCACCCGGGATATCGATACGGGCAGAAGCGGGCTGCTGACGGTGGACGAGGACGGCCATACCAGCCGCCCGGGCGTTTTTGCGGCGGGAGATGCCCCCAGCGGCGCCCGCACCGTGGTGGAAGCGGTGGCCAACAGCAAGCGTGTCGCAGAAGCCATGCATGCCTATATGCAGGCTCTGCCGCTGCCGCAGACGACGGACTACCCGGATGCGCCGACTGTTACGGCGGTTGAGGCTTCCGCCCAGGCTGAGCAGATCATATAGGGCAGCCCGATGCGGATCTGTTCCGACCCGCATGCAGCCTGCGCCGAACAGGGGGAAGGGAAAGAGAAATCCTGCGGATGAAGACATAAAAAAACGGAGCCGGACGGGCTCCGTTTTTTATCCCTGATCATCGGAGGAGAGACAGCGCAGGACGAGACGGTCCGGATCAAGTTCCCGGTCTGCCCGGATGCTTCTGACCTCTCCCGGCCAGAGGGAGAACCAGTTGTCTGAAAACCGGGTATCGCCCGCTTCCAGCTCCACGCCCAGGCAGAAAACATCGGAAGAGACAAGGACTGTGCTGCCGCGGCATTCTGCGTGCAGGTGAGGCGCGGCGAAGGGAAAATGCTTGGGGAGGGTGTACAGCGCCTCGTTTTCACTGACGGTCTCTCCCTGCTCATTCAGGAGCAGGCACTGCACGACGGGAAGCAGCTCTTCACCGGACCTGCGCTGTACCGTACCGATACAGACGGAGCTCATGGGCCCGCAGGCGGCGGGCAGGCGCTCGGTTCGCAGAATCCGGCCTTCCGCGTCTCTGACGTGAATCACGGCGCTGCCGCTGAAGGCTTCCCGGCGCTCATTGGAGATATGTATGCCGAAGCCGTCCTCCCGGGGCTGCAGGCTGATCAGAACAGGGGCGAAGAAACGTCTGGCCGCGTATTGCAGCGCTTTCCAGCGGCCCAGACTGTCAATGCTGGCCCAGCTGGCGACCGGCCAGCAGTCGTTCAGCTGCCAGTAGATTGCGCCCATGCAACGGCCCCGATTCCGCCGCCAGTGCTCCACTCCGGCCCGCATGGCTTCCGCCTGCAGATACTGGGTGGAATAGACCAGCTTTTCCATGGAGAAGGGATAGCGCAGCGTGCTGGACAGATAGTGCAGCATGGTAGCGTTTCCGTTCTCGCATTTCTGATGGAATTCCATGACCTCGGAGAACGGATTCATGTCCTCCGGGCGATGAATAAAGGTGCGCAGCGTATCCATGCAGGGGAAGGATTCGAAGCCGAATTCCGAGCAGAAGCGGGGGAATCGCTCCGTGAAGTCGGAGAAGGGACGGCGCCCGTGCCAGACGGACCAGTCGTGAACGTCTCCGCGGTTGAGATCATTCGGATCGTCAAATCCGCCGCCGGAGGACGGGGAGGAGGGCCAGTAGAAGGAGTCCGGAGCTTCCCGGAGGCATACCTTCCGGAGTACGTTTTCGAACTGTTCCAGATACTGGGCCTTCAGTTCGGGAGACAGACAGCTTACATCCTTCCAGCTGAGCCAGGCGGTTTCCATTTCATTGTTTCCGCAGATCAGACCGAGGCTGGCGTGATGGCGGACGCGGCGCAGGTTGTCCTCCGCCTCCCGGATAATATTTTCACGGAAGGAATCCGTCAGCTTGTATACATTGCAGGCGAACATCAGGTCCAGCCATACGACCAGGCCCATTTCATCGCAGGCTTCGAAAAAATCCTCGCCGGGATAGATGCCGCCGCCCCAGACCCGGACGCAGTTGAAGTTGGAATCGCGGCAGTCCTTCAGCAGCTTCCGGGTGCCTTCCGGACGGACGCGGGCCAGCAGATTATCCTCAGGAATGTAATCCGCGCCCATGGCAAAAAACCGGACACCGTTGCAGCAGAAGGCGAACTCGGATCCCCACTGATCCTTTTCGGTGGCGACAGTCATGGTGCGCAGACCCAGCCGAAGGATCCTTTCATCCTCCGGACCCGCTTCCGACAGACTCCGGACAGACAGGGTATAGAGGGGCTGATCTCCCAGCCCATTGGGCCACCAGAGGCGGGGAGCGTCAATCCGGAATGCGAAGGCCTGGTCTGACGATCCGGTCTGCTCTGCCAGCACAGCGCCGTCCGGGTCTGAAAGGGTAAGGGAGAGCTGCGCTGCCTCTGTTTCTGCCCGGACGGAGAGAATCACCCTGCCGGGCTGATGATCCTGATGCACATGCACCTGCGCGAGACGGTTCCGGTATGCTTCCACCCGGCAGCTGCGCCAGATGCCGGCATCGGGGAGCCGGGGACCCCAGTCCCACCCGAACATGTAATGGGCTTTTCGCAGAGAACCCGTCCACAGCAGGCCGCTGCCGCCGGAATAGGTTACATCCGGATTGTCCTTCGCCGCCTGCTGCACCCAGGCTACAGCCGGGGAAAAAACCAGCCGCAGGCGGTTTGTCCCGGGCACGGCCAGGTGTTTGATGTCAAAGCGCCAGGTTCGGTGCATATTGTCCACGGAAGCAACGGGCTGCCCGTTCAGCTCGATGGCGGCGACGGTGTCAATCCCCTCAAAAACCAGATCAAGGCGGGGAAGTGCCAGATCCGCGGGGGAGAGAGCAAACTCCCGTTCAAAAGAATACTCCTGATCCATCACCCGGCATGCTTCCAGCTCGTTCATACCGTCGAAGGGATCCCTGATTTCCCCCTGCTCCAGCAGGGTTTCGAGCACGGTTCCGGGAACCCGGGTCTGCCAGCTTTTTCCGGCGGAGCTGCGCAGCGTCCACTGCCCGTCCAGACTGATTGTCCGCATCCTGATTTCCTCCAGATTCAAAGAAAATATGTGGATAGATTCGTCCGGCAAAGCGGGATTTCCTGCCTGTTTCCGACGGATAGTTACGCCCTGGCCGCGGATTCCGCCGGAATAAAAAAATTCTTGACGGAAAGCCGTGCTCATGATATCATACCTTTCGCTGGTTGAACCTGGAGCGATGGCCGAGCGGTGGAAGGCGCTGGTCTTGAAAACCAGTAATACCGAAAGGTTCCGGGGGTTCGAATCCCTCTCGCTCCGCTCACCGGCTCTGGAGAAGTACCCAAGTGGCCGAAGGGGCTCCCCTGCTAAGGGAGTAGTGCGGGTGACCGCAGCCCGGGTTCAAATCCCGGCTTCTCCGC
>ODAI012943336.1_pt1 | contig 16812 bp, 14 predicted proteins | sample 1539321 | NCBI WGS metagenome assembly ODAI01 (sample SAMN02144231, study PRJEB22623) | gut metagenome | biome: sheep rumen | host: Ovis aries | place: New Zealand | reverse complement strand
CAATGTCTCTCCAACGTAACTCATGTGTAATCCTCCTATTAGTTCATAGTTGCAAGTAATGCGCCAGCGTCAACCTGCTGACCTTCGTTGCAGTTGATTGATGCAACAGTACCATCCTGTGGTGCAACAACAGGTGTCTCCATCTTCATAACCTCAAGAACAACAACTGGGTCACCCTTCTTTACAGCTGTACCAGCAGCAGCTGCAATCTTAACAACCTTACCAGCTGCACCAGCTTCAATCTTAACAGCGCCAGCTGAACCTGTGCTTGCAGGTGCTGCAGGAGCAGCTGCCTTAGGTGCAGCGGCAGGTGTTACAGGAGAAACTCCTGAACCTCCCTTATCTTCTACAGTTACATCATAAACTGTTCCATTAACAGTAATTGTATAATTTTTCATGGTATTCCTCCTAAACATTAACGTCTTTTCTTAATTGAACGAACTACAAACGAATCTGTAGAAGCGCCTGTGCTTGCAGCAATTGCGGCAGCGATAACTGCTACTAACTGTAAATCGTCTGTTTCATTTTTAACTGGTGCAGAAACTGCAGCTGGAGCAGCAACTACTACTTCCTCTTTAGCCTTAGCCTTATTCTGTACCTTTGCAATGAGCTCGAAGCTCTTAATAATACCAGACATTACAATAAGCATTGCAAATACAATAAGGATACCCATTACTGTATTAAGACCAGCCTTTTGCATTGTCTCCCCAAGAGAATAAACCGGCTCGATATTGATTGCTGTTGCACCGCTTTTCATATCATTAGCGTTAAATACAACAGTGAGCTTTAAATCTCTTTTTGAATAATGTCCAACAAGTGTTGCTGTAATTGTTTTACCTGATTTTGATACATCAAATGCCTTTGTTCCACCAATATTGATAGGCCCAATATTGACGCCACCAATTACTGCATTGTTATCATAGTAATCTACGAAATCGCCCTTTAAGCTATAGCATTCTTTCCAATCAGCGAACAAGCCAGCTGAAACCTGATCATCTGAGCTTTCAGCCTGTGTAATGTAAGATTCAGCTGTAGCTCCATCAATTGATTCAAGCTGTGTCATTGTATTCTTAAGCATTTCTTCGTAGTTAGATTTTGGAAGACCACCAATTTTTTCATCGGCATTACTTCCACAAGCAGTAAGGCTGAACATCAAAACTAAGGTGCACAAAACCAATAATAAATTTTTCTTCATATTGTCACCTTTCTGCTTTAAAAGAACATTTCAAATCCTGCAATAATGTATTTTCTAGCATCTGCGTAAGATACGATTCTATCAATATGACCATGTGCAGCTGCTGTAAGTGCGCTATCCTGAAGCTCAGCGTAGCTCTTTTCAATTGAAGCTGCATCTGTTCCATTATCGGCAAGAATCTTTGCTGCCTTAGAAGCCTCCATAGCACCAACTGATGTAGATTCGAAAGCATAAACTAAATCAGCGCCAAGTGCCTTAGAATTCATAAGAACGTATGGTGTTCCGTAAGCCTGCTTTGTAATTAAGTTAAGCTTTGGAACACTTGCATCTACAAATCTCTGTGTCATCTGTGAAAGTGCTCTAGGAAGGCGCTTCTCCTGACACTTGCAAGACTTAAATGCTGAAACATTAGTAATAGAAAGTACAGGAATTTCGTACATATCACATAAATCAACGAAATCTGCTGCCTTCTCGCAACCTGCTGCTGAAAGGAATGCTTCTCCTTCAACCTCACGGTTACCAACTACACCAATTGTAACTCCATCAAGCTTCATAAGACCTGTAACCATTTCCTTGGCAAAACCAGCCTTAAGCTCAATAAACTGTCTGTTATCAGCAAGCTCTGTTGCAACTGCAGCTGCATCTGTAAGCTTACTATCAAGTCCCTCTGATGCTCTATTAAGGTCATCAGAAGCTTCAACTATATCATTTGGAATCATTGAGATGATTTGTCTCATAGAAGAAACAACCTCTGAAAGAGTTCCGCAAACATCTACTGTACCCGCTTCATTAAACTGGAATTTAGCTGAAGATGTGTCTGTATCATTTCCAGTAATAGTATCAGGTGAATTAATATAATAAGATGCACCATCTACCATAAATGTGAAATCTGCAAGTGCAGGTAACACTGAAAGTCCACCACCGCAGTTGCCAGCTACACACATAAGCTGTGGAATAACTCCTTTTACATCAGCTGCTCTTTCGATAACTGAACCAAGTGCCTCAAGAGCGTCAAATGACTCCTGTAAACGAACACCGCCACAATCAATAAAGCCAATTACTGGTGCTCCTACCTTAAGAGCCATGTCATATAAAGACAGAATCTTTTTAGCATGCATTTCACCAATTGTGCCCCCTAATACATCGGCATTCTGGCTGAACACGAAAACTAAGGTTCCGTCAACAAGACCATGTCCAATAATTACACCATCTGATGGTTCTTTTTTTGCATCCAGGTTAAAATCTGTATTTCTGCTTGTAACTAAAGACTGCAACTCAACAAAGCTGTTTTCGTCTAATAAAGCATTGATTCTAGCCTGAGCTTGATTTGAATCACTACCCATCTTTTACCTCCATTTATATAAATTATTTCATAATTTCTCGCAATTTTAATGATATCGTTTTTGCAACATATTTTCAATGCAGTAGACATAAAATAAAATCAAAAAACAAAACAAAAAACCACCCTGAATTTTGGGTGGTTTTAAGGTTGACTTTTATACTGTAACTTCTACATTATTAGCCTCATTTTCGGCTTCAATTTTGAATTCTTCAATTTGAGATTGAGATAGCTCTGGAAGCTCCTCAATAGAGCTTACACCAAAAGAACGAAGGAACTCTTCTGTAGTTCCAAAAAGCATAGGACGACCTGGTGCATCTAATCTACCAAGCTCTGTACATAATCCGAATTCTACAAGCTTAGACACAGCAAAATCGCATGATACGCCCCTGATTTTTTCAATTTCAGATTTGGTGATAGGCTGCTTATACGCAATAATAGAAAGAGTCTCTAAAAGTACATCTGTAAGAACATACTTCTTAGGCTGCTTTGCAATTCTGATAAGGTATTCATAAATATCAGGGCTAGTGCACATCTGGTACGCACCATCTAATTCAGTGATAGAAACACCTCTGTTATATTTTGCATATTCTGATTTAAGAGCTTCGATTGCTTCTACAACCTGCTTTTCTTCTATTTCAAGAGCCTTTGCAATCTTAGATGGTTCAACAGAACCACCCATTGCAAAAAGAATTCCCTCTACTATATTTTTAATCTCTGATAATTCCATAATTTCCTCTTATATAGCACTACGCTGCAATTTTAGATTCTATAACAATATCTGCAAATGTATCTTCCTGTGCGATATTTATCTGGCCAGCCTTCATCATTTCAAGAATGCAAAGGAAAGTAACAATAACCTCTGTCTTAGAATGAGCTGCTTCCAAAAGATTTCTGAAGCTGAATGTATTATGCATCTTCGCAAATGCGATAGTCCATTCCATTTTCTGCTCCATGGAAACCTCTTCCTTTTTGATTTTACCAAAGCTAGAACGGATAGGATCACGTCTGCTATCCTGTCTTTTGAGAACCTGGTTGAAAATGTCGTTAAGCTTATTTAAAGTTAAATCTCCCATAAGCTCTTCCAAATCAACAGGCTGCTCATACTTAAGGACTTCATCAGGGATGGTTGGCTCCTTATAGAAAACAAGGCTTGCATCCATCTGTCTATCTCTAAGTTCATAAGATATTGTCTTATACATCTTATATTCAAGGAGCTGCTGAACAAGCTCTGCACGTGGATCTTCCTCTTCTTCCTCATCCTCTTCCTTTTCTTCTCTTGGAAGAAGCATTCGGCTCTTAATGTCTAAAAGAGTAGTTGCCATAAGCAAGAATTCACTCATGACATCTAGATTACTCTGGTCCATAGCACGAACATATTCCATGTACTGGTCTGTAATCTCCACGATAGGAATGTCGTAAATATCAACTTTGTTCTTATCTATCAGATGTAAGAGCAAGTCCAAAGGACCCTCAAACACCTGAAGCTTTACATTCATCTCCAAAATAAATTCTCCCTTAAAATCCATCAGAATCTTCTACGAACATAAAATAGTCTCACACGTATAAACTACGCATGAGACTATTATAAAAGACTATATTGTGTATGTCAACAAGTTGTACCACTAGATATAGTTGTCAGACAATTTTAAAGTGACTCGAAAGTCTTGCGGATTTCTACGATGAAATCACGGGAATTAAGGACAGTAGGATTTTCGATAGATGTAATAAGCGCTAAATCCTTAGTCATCTTGCCATCCTCGATTGTCTTGATGCAGGCTTTTTCAAGCATATCTGCAAATGCTGAAAGCTCAGGAATGTTATCAAGCTCTCCGCGCTTTCTAAGTGCTCCTGTCCAGGCAAAGATTGTAGCTACTGAGTTAGTAGATGTCTCCTCACCCTTGAGATGCTTGTAGTAATGACGCTGAACTGTACCGTGAGCAGCCTCGTATTCATAGTAGCCGGCAGGGCTAACAAGAACTGAAGTCATCATAGCAAGTGAACCAAATGCTGATGAAATCATATCGCTCATTACATCACCATCATAGTTCTTACAAGCCCAGATAAATCCGCCTTCAGACTTCATTACACGGGCAACTGCATCATCAATAAGTGTGTAGAAATATTCGATTCCTGCTTTATCAAAAGCGTCCTTATATTCCTTATCAAAGATTTCCTGGAAGATATCTTTAAATCTGTGGTCGTACTTCTTTGAAATAGTATCCTTTGAAGCAAACCATAAATCCTGCTTTGTATCAAGTGCAAATTTGAAGCAGCTGTGTGCGAAGCTTTCGATAGAAGCATCTATATTGTGCTGCCCCTGAACAACACCAGGACCATTGAATGTATGAACAAGTGCACGCTCTTCTGTTCCATCCTCTGCTGTGTAAACAAGCTCTACCTTACCAGCGCCAGGGATTCTCATTTCTGTGTTCTTGTAAACATCACCATAAGCATGACGAGCTATAGTAATAGGCTTCTTCCATGACTTAACATTTGGCTCGATTCCCTTTACAACGATTGGAGCTCTAAACACAGTACCATCTAAGATTGCGCGGATTGTACCGTTTGGGCTCTTCCACATTTCCTTAAGATTGTACTCTGTCATTCTTGCAGCGTTAGGAGTAATTGTGGCACACTTGACGGCAACACCGTATTTCTTGGTAGCCTCAGCAGAATCTACTGTAACCTTATCATCTGTCTCGTTACGATGTTCAAGACCAAGGTCATAGTACTCTGTCTTTAAATCAATAAATGGAAGCAAAAGCTCGTCCTTTATCATCTGCCATAGGATACGAGTCATTTCGTCTCCGTCCATCTCTACAAGGGGTGTTGTCATCTGAATCTTGCTCATACATTTTCTCCTTTTCTAGTCCGCTATTAAATATTACTTTACAACAAGGTTTACGATCTTGTTTGGTACGTAGATTTCTTTTACCAGGTTCTTACCTTCGAGAGCCTTTGCTACGGATTCGTCAGCCTTGGCTGTGGCAAGGGCTGTGTCTTTGTCGCATCCGTTAGGGATTGTGATTGTAGCCTTAAGCTTACCGTTTACCTGAACTGCAATTTCGATAGTAGATTCTACAATCTTTGCAGGGTCATATTCTGGCCATGCAGCAAGTGAGCAGTATCCCTCGCCACCAAGCTGGGCATACATCTCTTCTGCAAGATGTGGAGCAAATGGGCAAAGAAGCTTAACTAAAATAATAAGGTTCTCTTTTGTAATATGTCCCTCAGCAACGATATCGTTAAGAAGACCCATCATAGCTGCGATAGCTGTGTTGTACTTCATAGCCTCGATATCTTCTGAAACCTTCTTTATTGTCTTATGAATTCCTGTTTCAATCTTTTCGCTGTTAGCCTCCTCAGAAACAATATCTGTAAGACCTGCGAATCTCTCAAGGAATCTCTTACATCCACGAACTGAAGCATCTGACCAAGGAGCTGCTGCGCCGTAATCACCCATGAATAATACATATGTACGAAGTGTATCAGCACCGTATGCATCTACAATATCAAGTGGGTCAATAACGTTTCCACGAGACTTAGACATCTTCTGTCCATCCTCACCAAGAATCATACCCTGGGCACTTCTCTTTAAGTATGGCTCTGGAGTATTAACTACACCAAGGTCATAAAGGAAGTGATGCCAGAAACGTGAGTAAATCAAGTGACGGGTAACATGCTCCATACCACCGTTATACCAATCAACTGGCATCCAGTATTTAAGCTTGTCCATAGCAGCAAATTCATTATCGTTGTGTGGATCGGTGTAACGAAGGAAGTACCAAGATGAACCAGCCCACTGTGGCATAGTATCTGTCTCACGCTTTGCAGCTCCACCACACTTAGGACACTTGCAATTTACAAAGCTTTCTACTCTTGCAAGTGGTGATTCACCGTCTGTACCTGGCTCGAACTTCTCCATTACTGGAAGCTTAAGTGGAAGCTCCTCATATGGAACTGCTACATCACCACATGTAGGACAATGTACGATTGGAATAGGCTCACCCCAGTAACGCTGTCTGTTGAATGCCCAGTCCTTCATCTTGAACTGTACACCAGCCTTACCACAGCCTTTTTTCTCTAATTCCTTAATCATTCTATCGATTGAGTCCCTTTTATTGTTAAGACCATTTAAGAACTCAGAGTTAATCATGTTACCTTCGCCTGTGTAAGCTTCCTTTGTAACATCGCCACCCTCGATTACAGGGATGATGTCGATGCCAAACTTAGTAGCGAAGTCCCAGTCACGCTGATCATGAGCAGGAACAGCCATAATCGCACCTGTACCGTAGCCCATCATTACGTAATCTGAAATAAATACAGGAATCTTCTTTCCTGTGATTGGGTTGATTGCATCAAAGCCCTCAACACGTACGCCTGTCTTATCCTTAGAAACAAGCTGTGTACGCTCGAACTCAGACTTCTTCTGGCACTCAGCTCTGTAAGCTAAGATAGCGTCCATGTTAGATATCTTGTCTGCGTATTTATCAATATATGGATGCTCAGGAGCAATTACCATAAATGTAACACCGCAAAGTGTATCTGGACGAGTTGTGTAAATCTCAAGCTTGTCCTCGATACCATCAAGTGTAAAGTTTACGAAAGCACCCTTTGACTTACCAATCCAGTTAACCTGCTGCTGCTTGATGTTTTCTGGGAAATCAAGTCCCTCAAGTCCCTGAAGAAGCTTATCAGCGTACTCTGTAATACGAAGATACCAAACGTCCTTTTCCTTCTGGATAACATCAGTATCGCAGATATCGCACTTGCCGCCCTGTGAATCCTCGTTTGAAAGAACTACCTTACAATGTGGGCAATAGTTAACAAGAGTCTTATCTCTGAAAACTAATCCCTTTTCAAACATCTTAAGGAAAATCCACTGTGTCCACTTGTAGTAATCTTCCTGTGTAGTATCGATTGTGCGGCTATAATCAAATGAGAAACCTACGCTCTTAAGCTGAGTTGTAAATTTCTTAATGTTGTCGTCTGTAATCTTACGTGGATGTGTGTTTGTCTTTACAGCGTAATTTTCTGTAGGAAGTCCAAATGCATCAAATCCGATAGGAAATAATACATTGTAACCCTGCATTCTACGCTTTCTAGAAATAACCTCTACTGAAGAATAAGCCTTGATATGTCCAACGTGCATACCAGCTCCTGATGGATATGGGAATTCAACCAATCCATAGAACTTTGGCTTATCTGAACCATCAACAGCTCTGAAAATATCATCTTTTTCCCAGGCTGCCTGCCATTTTTTCTCAATTGCTTTAAAATTATGCTTCATTTATTTATACCTCTCGCACTTTATCTAACTAAACAAGAATTATAATAAAAGCTGTAGAGTTTTGCAATGAAAACTCTACAGAAATTTGGCCTTGTCTTATTATGCTATTACTGACATCATAGCAAGCATCCCTAAATTTGTGATATAGGTTCTGTGCTCGTCTATTCCCCAGTACTTTTCTTCTACACGCTTAACATCCAAGTATTCTCCGTAATTTAAAGGAGAAACTGTTCCATCAGCTACGAATGGAACAACATAATTTCCTGAGTGATTGTCCTTGTAGACACATATACCTGCTTCCTCAGGGTCACTAATATCTATAGTTTTACAAAATGATATTAAATCATCCAAACTATCGGCCTTTGCCTCAAAGAAATATTCCTCCTTAGTACTTTCATTAGGTTCGTACTCTATAATCAATTAAACTACCTCTTTCTAATCTCTTTCTTTAAAAATACGCCATGATATAGTAGCACGACTTATAAAAGGACTCTACATGCAAATTTTATACTCTGTCCCATATTTCACCTATACATAATATTATGGATAAAAAAACTGACGAAGCCTTAGCTCCGCCAGTTTTAGAATTTAAATATTATTTAGATGTTATTCTTCATCAACATCTTTAATCTTGCTTGCTCTGCGCTCAACCTCCTTTGCCTGAACATCAGAAGGAACCTGCTCGTAACGAGCTAACTCATAAGAGAATGTTCCATATCCACCTGTCATAGAACGAAGTGTTGTATCGTATCCATAAAGCTCAGCCATAGGTACCTCTGCAAGAACCTCTGTCTTACCAGATGTATCTGTAGGATTCATACCAAGAACACGACCACGTCTCTTGTTAAGGTCTCCCATTACATCACCAGTGTAAGAATCAGGAACCACTACCTTAAGTGTTTCGATAGGCTCAAGCAAAATTGGATTTGCCTTCATGATGCCTTCCTTGAAAGCACCCTTTGCTGCAACCTTGAAGGCCATTTCAGAAGAATCAACTGGATGATAGCTGCCATCGTATAAGTTAGCATGAATACCAACAACAGGGTAAGCTGCAAGTGGACCTGCTGTAACTGCCTCCTGTAATCCCTTTTCTACAGCTGGGAAGTAATTCTTTGGAACAGCACCGCCAACTACTGATTCAGTAAAGTTATAATGCTCTTCCATATTGCCTGATGGCTCGAAAGTCATCTTTACATGACCATATTGTCCATGACCACCTGTCTGCTTCTTATACTTATATTCAACATCAGCCTTACCACGAATTGTCTCTTTAAATGCAATCTTTGGCTGGCTAAGCTCAATATCTACCTTGTACTTTTCATTAAGCTTCTGTACAAACATGTCGATATGGCGGTCGCCAATTCCATAAATAAGTGACTGGCTGTTTTCACCATCATTAACAACCTTAATTGTAAGGTCCTCAGCACAAAGCTTTGCGATAGCCTGTGCAATTTTATCTTCATCTCCTTTGTTTTTAGCCTTATATCTCTTATATGTATAAGGAACAGATAATGGTGTTCTAATATAAAGAATTGGATTAGCCTTAGTAGAAAGTGAATCCGTTGTAGCAACCTTCTGTAATTTAGAAAGCGCACAAATATCACCAGCATGAACCTCTGGTACTTCTTCTGCTTTGCTACCAGTCAAAATGTAAAGCTTACCGATTTTTTCTTCAGACTCTTTATGTTTGTTATAAAGTAAGTCATCTGTCTTAAGTACACCAGAATTAACTTTTACAAGGGAATACTTTCCTACAAAAGGATCAACGATTGTCTTAAATACGTATGCTGATTTTGGCTTAGAGAAGTCATAATTTGCTTCATATACCTCATTCGTATTTGCGTTAATTCCTGTAATCTTACAATCAGCAGGACTTGGTAGATACTTAACAACGTCAGTAAGCATTGTGAACTGACCTCTGTTTGTAAGATTTGAACCCATCATCACAGGAACAATATCACCAGAAGCCACGTTTACACGAAGTGCCTGACGAATTTCATCCTCTGAGAATTCTTCTCCACCAAAATATCTGTCCATGAATTCCTCTGATGTTTCTGCAACAGCTTCCATCAAAGCTTCACGGTATTTATCCAGGTATTCTTTATTGTAATCAGGTACCTCGCAATGCTCAGGTGCCCCATCACCCTTCCAACGCTTACCAATCTGCTGAATAACATTTACATAGCCAACAAACTCTCCATTTTCTCTAATAGGAAGATGGAAAGGAGCAATCTTCTTGCCATATAAGCTCTGAAGCTCCTCAACAATTTCACGATAGCTGGCATCATCTATATCCATGTCAGTTACAAAAACCATTCTTGGAAGATTGAACTTATCGCACAGTTCCCAAGCCTTCTTTGTACCAACCTCAATTCCGCTTTTTCCAGATATAACAATAATAGCTGCGTCAGCTGCACTAACAGCCTCCTCAACTTCTCCGACGAAATCAATGAATCCAGGTGTGTCTAGGAAATTAATCTTAGTGTCGCCCCAAATGATTGGTGCTAGAGATGTGTAGATAGAAAATTTGTTTTTCTGTTCAAGTTTGTCATAGTCGCTGATAGTATTACCAGCCTCGATGGTACCTGGCTTCGAGATTTGACCTGCCAAGTAAGCCATTGATTCTATGAGACTGGTTTTGCCCGCCCCGCTATGACCAAGTAACACAACATTTCTAATCTTGTCCGTAGTAAAAACCTTCATGTGCCGTACCTCCCAATAAGTTATTTGACGCCTTAACCCCGCCGCGTCGTGTTGTTTTAAAACTTACTTATATTTTATCTAATATTCAGACTATTTACAATGGATAAATATGATATCATTAAATAAAATAATTGCTTTAAAGTGTTAAAGCATATTACCAAAAGGGGCATGCTTATGAAAACAAAAACAATAGGCTTTGTAGGACTTGGATTAATTGGGGGAAGTATCGCAAAGGCAATACTGAAAATCTATCCTAATACCAGAATCCTTGCTACAGCATCTAGAGAATCTACCATTGAGACAGCATTTGAGGAACGACTAATCGATAACAATGGACTTCTAAAAATCCATCAATTCGGTCAGTGCGATATAATCTTTCTTTGCTCTCCAGTAAAAGTTAATTGCGAATATCTTGAAAAGCTAAAGGACGTAGTAAAGCCAGATTGTATAATAACTGATGTAGGCAGCGTAAAGGGTGATATTACAGCAGTAGCCAGAAGTCTTGGAATGACTAATCAGTTTATTGGGGGACATCCAATGACTGGTTCAGAGCTTACAGGACTTGAGCACTCTTCTGCTTCACTTTTAGAAAACGCATATTACATCCTGACTGCTGACCCTGAAATGAATCCTGATACATATAATCAGTTTTCGGATTACATTAAAAGCCTGGGTGCTATTCCTATTCAGCTTTCTGCTGAGGAACACGATGAAGCCACTGCCACTGTGTCTCACTTACCGCACGTGATTGCAGCTTCTTTAGTAAACCTAGTTAATGATAATGATGATGACAGAAAAACCTGTAAAACAATTGCAGCAGGTGGATTTAAAGATATTACTCGTATTGCATCAGGCTCACCTACAATGTGGCAACACATTTTCCTAAGCAATAAAGACGCGGTACTTAAACTTATATCAGATTTTAAGAACGAGCTTAGCTACTTCGAAAATGCGATAGCTAATTCTGATGAGGTCGAGATTTTGAATCTTTGGACTAAAGCCAAAGATTACAGAGATTCTATCACCATACCTGACAGTGTTCATTCACGTTTTTATGAATTATACTGTGATATTGATGATAGACCTGGTACACTTGTAGGCGTTCTACAGCTATTAGCAAATGCAGACATTAGTGTCAAAAATATTGATATTATTCACAATCGTGAGTTTGAGCCTGGTGTTCTGAGAATTGAATTTTATACTCAGGATTCCCTTGATAAAGCTCGAACAGTACTTACTCACAACAATTACTACACAAGACAGAGGACAAATTAATGGCTATTACCAAAGTAAAAAGTTTAAAAGGTGAAATTACAGTTCCTGGAGATAAATCTATCAGCCACCGAGGGGTTATGTTTGGTGCAATATCTGATGGAATCACAGAGCTTACTGGATTTTTAGATGGCGCTGATTGTCGCTCTACTATAGGTTGTTTTAAAGCTATGGGAATTGATATATCCCAGGATAAGGACCATGTAGTGATTCACGGAAAAGGCCTTCATGGACTAGCTGCCCCATCTAATATGTTAGATGTTGGAAACAGTGGAACTACTACTAGACTAATTTCTGGTATCTTAGCTGGTCAGCCATTTATCAGTTCTTTAAATGGGGATGAATCCATCCAAAAACGCCCTATGGGACGAATTATTACTCCTTTAACACAGATGGGGGCTCATATAAAATCACTTAAAGATAACGGCTGTGCCCCACTGGAAATTGGTGGAAGGCAGCTACATTCTATCCACTATGATTCGCCTGTTGCCAGTGCCCAAGTTAAATCATGTGTGCTTCTTGCAGGATTATATGCTGATGGCATTACATCTGTAACTGAGCCTGTTGTATCCCGTAACCACACTGAGCTTATGCTTTCCGGGTTTGGTGCTGATATTAAATCAGAAGGGCTTACTGCATCTATTGTTGGTAATCCTAAGCTTTTAGGTCAAAAGATAGCTGTTCCTGGTGATATATCTTCTGCTGCTTATTTTATTGCAGCAGGCCTTATCTGTGACAATGCTGATTTGCTTATTAAAAACGTAAATACGAATCCTACTAGAGCAGGCATTATAAAGGTAGCTAAGGATATGGGGGGCAAATTAGAGCTTTTAAATGAACGTATTGTATCAGGGGAGCCTGTTGCTGATATTCATGTTTGTACTAGCAGCTTGCATGGATGTGAAATATCCGGTGATATTATTCCTACACTTATAGATGAGCTTCCTGTTATAGCTGTGATGGCGTCAGCTGCTACCGGCACTACTATTATTAAGGACGCCGCTGAGCTTAAGGTAAAAGAAAGTGACAGAATCGTTACGGTTACTGAGAACCTTAAGGCTATGGGAGCTGATGTTACGGCTACTGAGGATGGAATGATTATTGTAGGCGGAAAAGAATTACAGGGAACTACAATAAAGACATATAAAGACCACCGTATTGCAATGGCATTTGCGGTGGCTGGGTTGATTGCGAATGGTAAGACTGATTTTGATGATGAGAAGTGTTGTGTTATATCATATCCTAATTTCTTTGAAACATTAAATAGGCTTCTCTCATAAAGGGGGAAGGCTATTTTTTTAGCCCAAAGCCACATCTAATACCATCATCAAAACAAACCCTAGGGAAAATGCAATTGTACCTAGATTGGAATGCTTTCCTTCGGACATTTCTGGGATCAATTCTTCTACAACTACATACATCATGGCGCCAGCTGCGAAAGAAAGGAAATATGGCATTAAAGGAACTACAAAACCTGCCGCCAGTATAGTAATAAACGCAGCGATTGGTTCCACTATTCCTGATAATACTCCCCACCAAAAAGTCTTTGCCTTTGGCATGCCTTCTGATAAAAGAGGCATGGATACAATTGCTCCCTCAGGGAAGTTTTGGATGGCAATACCAATAGCTAACGCCAAAGCTCCAGCAGCAGAAACACCTGAATGTCCTGAGGCGACTCCTGCAAATACAACACCAACAGCCATGCCCTCTGGAATATTATGAAGTGTAACTGCAAGTATTAGTTTGGTGGTTCTTTTTAGTTTACTTTCTGGTCCCTCTGATTGTTTATCCATATGCATATGAGGAGTTACCATATCCAAGAATAGCAAAAAACCAGTTCCGATTAAAAATCCCATAGCAGCAGGAAGAAATGATAACTTACCTAGATATTCACTGCTTTCTAAAGCTGGTGAAAGTAAGCTCCAAAAGGAAGCCGCCACCATAACTCCTGCGGCAAAGCCAGTTAATATTTTTTGTAGTTTTTCAGATATATTGTCCTTTAAAATAAAAACCATCGCAGCACCAAGACTGGTACCAATAAATGGAATTAAAATACCTAATATAATATTAATATTTAAATGCATAAATGAAGCCCTCCCTTGCCTACATTAATAATGTAACACAATTGAGGGCTATTTTATGTTAAGAAAATGTTATTGATAAATTTTCTATTGGAAGAATTCCATTTCCTTTTCAAGTGTATGAGCAACATCATTTAATTTATTAGCTCGATTTGTTAAAGCTTCCATGGTATCGGCTAATTCAGTCATTGAAGCTCTTGTCTCCTCTGAGCTGGCTGCATTTTCTTCAGATATAGATGAAAGTGATGAAATTGTATCTGAAATCAAATTGCTAGCTGCCTCTGTTCTATCTACGTTAGCAACTATATCCTTTGTAAGAGCAATGGATTTATTAATATCTTCAATTAAACTATCTACCTGTTCAATAGTTCTATGAATGATATGTCTTTGCTTAGTTATAGTTTCCTGTACCTGACCCGCTTCCTCCATAGTCTTATTAGAATCAGATGAAAGTCCCTTCATGGCCTCCTGGATATTTTGTGCAGCATCTGCAGATTGATCTGCAAGCTGTCTAATTTCATCTGCAACAACTGCGAAGCCTTTACCTGCTTCTCCAGCTCGAGCCGCCTCGATACTAGCATTTAATGATAATAGATTTGTCTGAGCTGCAATGGCATCAATTATCGATACCGCCTCACTAATAGTTGTAACAGCTGAATTAGTATTTCCAATGAGCTCAACAATACCATCGATAGCATTAATACTCTCTCTTGTGGACATACGTAATTCTGTAAGCTTATCCTGACTAGCTTTAGAATTTGTTTGCATTGAATCCGCAAGGTCCTGCATTTCTTCTGCATTAGCAATAATCAACTCAACTGCATCATTAATATGATTTACAGATTCAACTGCATCCTGCAATGATTGGGCTTGGTTTTCCGCACCTGTTGCTACCTGACCAACAGCTACACTAACGTTTTCTGTTGTTTCAGTAATAGTCTGTACTGTATTTGAAAGATAGCTGGCAGACGAATCCACCTCATCAGATGATATTCTTGCATTTCCAATAACAGACCTAATTTTAGCGCACATGTCAAATAATGCACTGGACATTTCTCCCAGCTCGTCATTTCTAGCCTTTACTTTATCAGATAGTACAATATTCAAGTCACCGGTAGCCATTTGTCTAACCGCTCTAACGTTTTCTTCTATAGCCTGAATAATCTTAACTGTATAAATAACGGAAAGTATCGTAAATACGATTACTATTGCAAGAGCCAAGGTTACAGTCGATGCAACTTTCTTACTAATATAATGAGTAATCTCTATCTTTTTCAATCCTACAAAGGCCATACCATAAACTTCACCTGAATCATCAATAAGTGGCTGATACGCTACATAATATGGCTCTTCATTAATTATTACATTAGATGACTGATAGTTTTGTTTCCCTTTTATAACTTGTTCAATAACAGCATCTGAGGCCTTTGTTCCAATAACGCCTGCAATACTAGAACGAACTCTGGTATCCCCAAGGAAAAATGTATAATCATAACCTGTCTCACTAGACATTTCTGCCTCCAATGTGGAAGCTTCATCTACTTGCACTCCATCATAGGTATATTGAAGAACCTGAGCGTATGATGTACATGTAGCCATTACACCTGTCTCTACCTCATATTCCATACCTCTACGTAAGTTGATACAGCCTATAATGGTGACCGCAGTTCCGACGCATGCCAAAGAAACAACAACCAAACCGATAAGCATTACTCTCAAAGATGACCTTTTACTCTTAGTATCCATATTCGACCTCCGTGTTTTCTCCCTGGTCGATTGAACAGTATTACTTTTCATATGCAAGCAAACCGACTAATTGGATTATAGTTAAAATATGAGTATATTCTGTGTAAAATCTGTTAATTTTGTTATGTTCAATACATTAATAAAAAAGCACATCCCAAATGAGATGTGCTAATCAGTTAAATTATTTTTTGTTCATGCAGCAGTGCTTATACTTCTTTCCTGAACCACATGGACATGGATCGTTACGTCCAACCTTTTTCTCTGTACGAACGATAGTGTGCATGTTCTTAGCTTCCTTTGTAAGAGCCTTTCTCTTATCCTCATCGAAGATGTTCTCCCACTGTGGAAGACCGTAAAGCCAATCAGCCTTTGCATCAATCATGTTCTTGAAAAGCTTTTCCTTGTCGAACTTAAGAGAAACTACTGTATCCTCTTCCATTGTTTCGATTGGGTTTGGTGTAACAAGCGATTCGTTAATACCATCAAGGAAACCAACCATTGGCATAACTTCGATTTTATATTTCTCAGCAAGCTCCTTAACTGTACCCTTTACTTCTGTATCTGGGTCATCAAGTAACTGCTCGTATATTCCTTTCTCTAAAAGAAAATAATTCTGCCAGAATCTCTGTAAATCAGCCTGAGACTGGTTCTGGTTGTAGGCAACTTTTTGCCAGTTTTCTAACAAACTCATAATAATTCCTCTCCAATTTATACTCAAAAATATGTGGCAAGCCACGTATGAAATTATAACACAATGCAATATAAAAGGCTAGCCGAAGCTAGCCTACAAAATCAAATATTAATCATAAAGAACTCTGACACATTTAATAGGTGATCTGTACATGTAGTTAGAAATCTTGATACCGTCACGCTTGTTAGAAGCATGAACAATCTGACCACCACCAATGTAAATAGCAACATGGTTAATGCGTCCGCCCTTACCGTAGAAAATAAGGTCACCAGGCTTAAGCTCAGATGTAGAAACCTTAGTTCCTTCATTAGCCTGTGCACGTGATGAATGTGAAAGATATACGCCGTACTTAGCCATAATCTGCATTGTAAAGCCAGAGCAGTCTACACCATTAGTAAGTGATGTACCACCCCAAACATATCTGTTACCTACAAACTGAAGAGCATAATCGCAAAGTGCTGAACGAACATCAGAAACACCTTCGCCATATCT
>ODAI010111693.1_pt1 | contig 16812 bp, 14 predicted proteins | sample 1539321 | NCBI WGS metagenome assembly ODAI01 (sample SAMN02144231, study PRJEB22623) | gut metagenome | biome: sheep rumen | host: Ovis aries | place: New Zealand | reverse complement strand
TTTCATTTGTCTCCACGAGTAGGTTGGATGAACGATCCAAACGGATTTTGTATCTATAATGATAAGTACCATTTGTTTTATCAGTATCATCCATATGATGCACATTGGGGACCAATGCATTGGGGTCATGCAGTAAGTGAGGATTTGCTCCACTGGGAGTTCCTTCCTGTAGCGCTTGCTCCAGATGAATATTACGATAAAGACGGAGTTTTCTCTGGAAGTGCCATTACATTAAAGGATGGAAGACATTTGCTCATATACACGGGAGTAATGAAGCGCACTGTAGAAAATGGACAGATGAAGGAATTTCAGACTCAGTGTGTTGCAATAGGCGATGGCCTAGATTATGAAAAATATGAGAACAATCCAGTAATCAATTCTGATTTAATTCCAGAGGGCGCCAGCAAGACAGACTTTAGAGATCCTAAGATTTGGGAGAAGTCTGACGGAACCTACAGATGTCTTGTTGCAAATCGTCCTGCTGATGGAAGTGGTCAATTACTCTTATTCAAGAGTGATGACTGCATCCACTGGGATTTTGAAAAAATATTTGCTGAAAATAAGAGACGCTACGGTCTCATGTGGGAGTGCCCAGATTTCTTTACATTAGATGGAAAGGGCGTACTTCTCACAAGTCCACAGGACATGCTTCCTGAAGGCTTCGAATTCCACAATGGTAACGGTAACCTTTGCATTATCGGTTCATACGATGATGCTACAGATACCTTTACAGAGGAAAGTGTTCAGGCTGTTGACTACGGAATCGATTTCTACGCTATGCAGACAATCCTTACAAAGGATGGCAGACGCGTAATGATTGGCTGGATGCAGAACTGGGATACAGCAGGTGCCCATGATGCTAGAGAGCCATGGTTTGGTCAGATGTCACTTCCTAGAGAAGTAACATTCAAGGATGGCAGATTATGCCAGTGGCCAATCAGAGAAATTGAAAACATGCGTACAAACAAGGTTGAATACAAGGACGCATTAGTGGAGGCAACTAAGGATCTTAAGGATAGAGACAGCGAGTCTATTTCAGGCGGTGTTTCTTTCGAAGGAATCAAGGGCAGATGCATTGATATGGAGCTTGAGGTTAAGCCAAAGGACATTGACGCAATGTTTGACAGATTTGTTATTTCAATTGCTGCAGATGACAAGTTCCACACAGATATCGTACTTAGACCAAAGGAGAATGTTGCAAAGATTGATAGAAAGTTCTCTGGTAGCAGACGTGCTATAGTACATCAGCGACGTGCTCATATTCCATGGACAAGTGAGACAATTAATGTTAGAATTATCATGGACAGATATAGCATGGAAGTCTTTTTTGAGGAAGGAAAGTATGTTATGACAGCATCACTTCCTACAGATGTTTCATGTGATGGTATCTATTTTAATACTAACGAGGATGCAATTATTAGCATCAAAAAATACGACTTAAACTAAAATTTAGTAGAGCGAGGGAATATGAACAAAACATTTGACGTAGTTGCTTTAGGCGAACTATTAATTGATTTCACAGAAAACGGAATAAGTGAACAGGGCAATCCACTTCTTGAGGCCAACCCAGGTGGCGCCCCATGTAACGTGCTTGCAATGCTTCAAAACTATGGTAAGTCCACAGCATTCATTGGCAAAGTAGGAAATGATAATTTCGGACATATCTTGGCAGACACTGTTAAGAGTCTTGGTATTGATATTTCTAATTTAAAATATGATGATGAAATACATACTACACTTGCTTTTGTACACACCTACGAGGATGGAGACAGAGATTTCTCGTTCTACAGAAACCCAGGTGCTGATGTAAGATTAAGCGCAGAGGAAATTAATCCAGAGCTTATCAAGAGTGCTAGAATTTTCCATTTTGGTACACTTTCAATGACACATTCAACAGTTGAACATGCCACAATTAAGGCAGTTCAGCTTGCAAAGGATAACGGCTGCTTAGTCAGCTTCGATCCTAACTTACGTCCACCACTTTGGAGCGATTTAAGCGTTGCAAAGGAAAAGATGGATTACGGTTTTAGTAATTGCGATATATTAAAGATTTCTGATGATGAGGTTACATTCTTTACAGGCGAGGCTGACGTCCTTAAGGGTGCTAAGCTTATCAAAGAAAGATACGGAATTAAGCTTGTATGTGCAACACTTGGTAAGGAAGGTAGCTACGCACTTTATGGTGATAAGGTGGTTAAATGCAATCCATTCCTTAATCCAAACACAATCGAAACAACAGGTGCTGGCGATACATTTATGGGCTCAGTTCTTAATTCGGTACTTGAGGTTGGTATCGACAATTATGATGAGGACAGCCTTTTAGGAATGCTTACAGTAGCAAATGCCGCAGCTTCTATTATCACAACAAAGCGCGGTGCCTTAAAGGTAATGCCAAAAGAGGACGAGATTAAGGAATTTATTAAAACAAGATAGTTTGTTTTAGAAATGAATTACTTGCCCTACGGACAAATGTCCGTCACAGACAAATTTTTTGTTGTAAGTGAATAAGTTTTATAGTATAGTATCAGAGATGGTTACTTTAGTAGGGTAAAGTGAAATCTCTGATACTTTTTTGTTTTATATAAATCACTGAAAATGTGCTATTATATTTAGGAAAAAAGTAAGATATTAAGGAAGGTATCCACATGGATCTTTTTGATTACATGCGACAGGAAGCAAAGAAAAAAGAATCGCCTCTTGCAGCAAGACTTCGTCCTACCACTTTAGATGAGGTGGTTGGGCAGCAGCACATTATTGGCAAGGACAAGCTTTTATATCGTGCCATTAAGGCCGACAAGCTTTCTTCCATCATATTCTATGGGCCACCTGGTACAGGAAAGACTACTCTTGCACAGGTTATAGCCCACACCACATCAGCAGAATTCACATCTATCAATGCCACTACATCTGGAAAAAAGGATATGGAAGCAGTGGTTGAGGGTGCCAAGCAAACTCTTGGAGCTTATGGCAAGAAAACCATATTATTCATAGACGAGATTCACAGATTTAATAAAGGACAACAGGATTACCTGCTACCATTTGTTGAGGACGGCACAATCATATTGATAGGAGCCACCACAGAGAATCCTTACTTTGAGGTAAACGGCGCGCTTCTTTCCCGTTCCATTATATTTGAGCTTAAGCCACTGGACGCCAGCGATATAAAGACTCTTATTATGAGAGCTCTTACAGATAATGAAAAGGGCTTAGGTAGCTATGATGCCATAATAGATGATGATGCTTTGGAATTCTTGGCAGACATTGCAAACGGAGATGCCAGAAGCGCTCTTACAGCTATAGAGCTGGGTGTTCTTACTACTGACAGATCTGAGGATGGTAAGATTCACATTACTATTGATGTTGCCAGCGAATGTATCCAAAGAAGAGTTATCAAATACGATAAAGATGGCGATAATCATTATGACACCATTTCTGCTTTTATTAAAAGTATGAGAGGTAGCGACCCAGATGCGGCAGTATATTATCTGGCAAGAATGCTATACGCAGGAGAGGATCCTAAATTTATAGCAAGACGTATCTGTATATGTGCATCAGAGGATGTTGGAAACGCAGACCCACAGGCTCTTGTGGTTGCTACATCAGCATTCCTTGCAACCGAACGCATCGGCATGCCAGAATGCCAGATTATCTTATCTCATGCAGCCACCTATGTGGCCTGTGCACCAAAGTCAAATGCAGCCTACGGAGCCATTGACCTTGCTATGCAGGAGGTAAAAAACAACACTACCAGACCAATCCCAACACATCTTCAGGATGCCCACTACAAATCAGCAGGCAAGCTTGGACATGGCATTGGTTATGAATATGCACACGATTTCCCAAATCATTTTTCACACCAAAGGTATCTACCTGAAGGACTTGAAATCGGTGATTTCTACAAGCCAGGGGACCTTGGCTACGAAAAGCAGATTAAAGATTATTTAGAATACATAAGAACCCACTAAAAGAGAGAGAGGACCAAAATGAAGAAGTACAGCGAAATGTCACCAGAAGAATTAGCAGCCGAAAAGGAGCTACTCAGAAAAGAGTATGTTGCATGGCAGGCAAAGGGCCTTAAGCTTGATATGAGCCGCGGCAAGCCATCAATTGAGCAGCTCAACCTTTCTATGCCACTATTCGATATCCTTGATGGAAAGTCACTTATGAAGTGTATGAATGGTGTAGAAACTAGAAACTACGGCCAGCTTGAAGGTATCGTAGAGGCTCAGCATCTTATGGCAGAAATTATGGATTGCCAGCCAGAGCAGGTTATTGTATGCGGTAACTCATCACTTAATATCATGTTTGATACAGTTGCTCGTGGTTACATGTTTGGTTTCGATGGATGCACACCATGGTGCAAGCTTGATAGAGTAAGATGGTTATGCCCAGTTCCAGGTTATGACAGACATTTTGCTATTACACAGCATTTTGGATTTGATATGATTAACGTTCCTATGAACGAGGACGGTCCAGATATGGATGTTATCGAAGGCTTAGTTGCTGCAGATGACAGCATTAAGGGTATCTGGTGTGTTCCAAAGTATTCTAATCCACAGGGTATCGTATATTCGGATGAGGTTGTCAGACGTATGGCAAACCTTAAGCCAGCAGCTAAGGACTTCAGAGTATTCTGGGATAACGCATATGCGGTACATCACCTTTACAAGGAAAAGAGCAAGATTTTAAATATCCTTCACGAGTGTGAGGAAGCAGACAATCCAAATCTTGTATTTGAATTTGCATCTACATCTAAGATTACATTTGCAGGCGGCGGTATCGCTGCAATCGCTTGCAACCACAACAACCGTGAGGAACTTAAGAAGACACTTACAGTTCAGACAATCGGATTTGATAAAATCAATATGCTTCGCCATGCCAGATACTTCCAGGATGTGGAATCAGTATCTAAGCATATGGAGAGACATGCAAAGATTCTTCGTCCTAAGTTTGAGCTTGTTATTAAGACAATGGAAGAGGATTTAACAGGTCCTGGATGCGGTTCATGGATTTCACCAAAGGGTGGATATTTCATCACATTTGAGGCTCCAAAGGGAACAGCTACTCGTATCGTAGATTTAGCATCAGAGGCAGGTGTTAAGCTTACACCAGCTGGTGCACCATTCCCATACCACATGGACCCAGCAGATTCTATCATCCGTTTTGCTCCATCTCTTCCACCAATCGAAGAGCTTGAACAGGCAGCTAAAATCTTTACAGTATGCGCACGTATCGCATATTTGGAAAAGCTTATTTTGGCTAAGATGGAGTAATATGACATAAAAGGCAAAGGCGCAGGAAAATCCTGTGCCTTTTTTAAAACCAATCTGGATATACAAGATGTTAACTTGAATAGTAATGGAGTAATATCTCAATGTCTTTACATATTACATGTTTGATGTTATAGTCTATAACGAATCAATTATTAGTTGGTTTGGTTGAAACATGTAATATTTAAATTGACCGAAATTCTAGTACTAATCTTATATTTCTTAGTTTCACGAGTGACCCCAATAATGTAAGTTGTTGAAATAGCTATATTTATTATTGAACTTTTTTCAATATAGAGTAAGGAGGAGTAATTTGAGCCTTATTATTAAAGACAGTGAATTTATAGAAACTGTTAAAGATATAGAATATTCTACTGAAAATATCATAGATATTTGTGGACGGTTGAACCAGGTTGTTAATAGTATAAAGGAAAATGCAATCGTAGATGAAAAAATTGACAGAAAGCTAGATGATAAATTAAATCATATAAACAAATATTCAGCAGAAGTTTCAAAAGAACTTGCTTCAAGCCAAAAGAATCTTAATGATTTTTTATCAGAAATAGAAGGCATTGATAATTTGTTGCAATAGGTGGTTTTAGTTATGGGTAAGTTAGAAATAAAAGTTGATTATATAAAGCTAAAAAACGATATTCAGCGCTTGAAAATATTATCTAAAGAATTGGATAAATATAATAGCTGTTCAAGCAGTTTTATTAAATCTAAGGGAAAGTCTAAAGAGGCGTTAGAGCAACAATTAAATGAAGTATATCAGGTTGGTTCCTGCTTGCAGGAAGTCATACTACAATTAATAGATGAATTGGAAAATGCAGCTAAGACATTTAAGGAAACAGATGAAGAATTAGCTAAGTCATTTAGCATTTTCGCATAGAAAAGAGGATTTGTCATATGGGAATTGGTGAGTTACAGGCTAGAATATGGCAGCTAGAAGACGAGATAAGAGTACTTCAAAGAGAGTTAGATGAAGGCCGTGATTTTATTACCAGCTTTACAATAAAAGTGGATCAAAATATTGATGAAATATGTAGAAGATATGCAGTCAATAACAAGGCAGAAGCTTTGAGGCAAAATGCAACTTATGCCAATCGCTTGGCAGGAAAGATTCAAGAAAACTATAGTGTTTCTAGGCGACTAGAAATTGATGAAGAAATGACTGAAGGTATAATTAGAAAAGCTAGAAATAGAATTTCAATTATTGAAGAAGAAATAAGTCGTAGGAGAAATGTGATTTCTTCTCTGCAAAATGAAATTAGTAGAATACAGGAAGAAGAATCTAGGGCTGCAAGAGAAGCAGAGCTTGCAAGAGCACAAACCAGATAGTATTTGAGGAAAAATGATAATGAAAAAGAAACTATATTTTTTGACATTGATGTTAACAGTTAGTTTATTACTAGGAGGTTGCAAATTGATAGATAACATTTTAGGCAAAAAGGTAGAGCTTAACGAGCGCCAGTGTGAAATATTGTGGTCGATGGATTTGCCAGCCGATTGGGATGAACTTACTTTAAGACAACAGGAGTCCATAGTTGCAATAGAAGAAATGCTAGAATATCTGGAAAACAAATATGATAAGGAATTTGTTTATGCAGGATATAGATACCCAGACCCATTATTTAATGATGAAGAATCATTGCTAGCATACGCTAAGGGAGATGACCCAGATACCCAAACAATATCAGTTACAAGGACTGAGGATGGATTCGAGGACACTTATGATTGGGTACTGTTGGCACCAAAGTACCAGGCTGAGATGGAAGAAAAACTTGCACCTATATTAGAGGGGCAGACTTATAAGATGTATACCGAGTTGACTGGGGTGAAGGATGGCAAGGTTACGGCTGCGGATGTAAATATTTATATAGAGGGAAAAGATAGTACTGAAAAGAAGACTATTTTTTTTAATGTAGAAGAGTGTTTAAAAAACAGAGATGAAGTAAATGGCATCACTATGTATGGAATAGAAGAGGGAAAAACAAAGAATCTTACTATAGCAAATAAAAGTAAGATGTTTAGCGGAGATGATTATTTGTATTCATATATTAGCACAAAAAATCATAGGTTAAAAGATTAAGCGTGTAGACACAATATAGTATATTAAATTGGAGTGAATATGACAGATGCAGAATTAGGATTATTAGAGCATATAACGTATGTGGATAAAAATGTATTAGAAATTGCAAAAACAGGGGCGACCGTTTTGAAAATGGAAGATACATGGACAGTCGGACAGGTATTAGATTGTTTTGATGAAGATGCCATAAAAAACCTCCGTGACTACGGAGACAAAACCATCGATGGTGCTATGATGAGTGGTAATGAATGGGCTGATGTAATAGAGAACATACAAAATAATTCAAAATTAAATTCATTAAAGGTTGTTAAAGCAGAAACTTATACTAACACATTAGGTGACTCTTACAATCTAAATGTGTGTTATGAAGTACCAGGAACTAAGCAATGCATAGTGACATATAAGGGCACTACAGGATATTTTGAATGGAATGATAATGTACATGGTATTTTAGAGTCGTGTACTACCTCTCAGTGGAATGCACTGTATTTCTTTAATAAATATACTCAAAAATATAAAGATGTAATTGTTGTAGGTCATTCAAAAGGGGCTAATAAAGCTATGTTTGTGACCGTTGCTGATATTACTGGTAAAGTTTCTCGGTGTGTTGCTTTTGACGGCCAGGGATTTTCTAATAAGTTTTTAAAGTATTATGCCAGTGAAATATCTAAAAAGGCTGGGATTATTAAAAACTATTACATATCTACAGACTTTGTTCATGTATTAATGAAGCAAATTCCAGGAATCCATGAGATTTCATGTAAAGGGTACGGAATGACTAATGGTGCACAATTTCATAGTCCAAATTCCTTTTTTAAAGTAGATGAAAATGGAAAAATAATTCTAGATAAACACGGAAGTCCAATCTTTGTTGAAGAAAAAGAAGACAATAACATTAAGCTGATTAGAAGCTTTGTTAGTTATGTAATGGATAACTGCAATGATGACGAACTCCTTGAAATAGCTGATTGCTTAGGCCCTATAGCAGGAGCTTCACTAGGGGAAAAGGATTTACTCAAAGTTATAGTGCACATAACTAAAAATCTTAAAACTTTGGTAAAGATAAGATTGTTAATCTCTGAATTTGCAGCACAGAATAATCTTGGAGTGTTAGATTTCATGAAGCTACTTATGACCTTCTGTGTAAATGCCGTCAGTTGCATAACGCTTAGTTTCTTGTGCTATATTATCATGAAAATAAGTCCTGCAGTAAAAATAAAAGTGGCGTATGAATTTATCAAAATGCTACTTGATGAAGCCCGCATTTTGATAGAAATAGCAGATGAGTTATTAAAAGAACTATGTTTATTTCTTGAAGAGAGGGTGCAGGGATTACTTGCTAGTATAGAATCTTATTGGGATTCTGTAGTCGATAAAGTAGATAGCTTTGTAAGTGGACTTACAGGGGATGCGGTAAGGAACTATACAGAAGAATTTAAAGAAGAGCTGATAGATTTATACAATGAAATACATTCAGAAAATCTATTTGATGTAATGGGATTTGTTTATTTTGGAGGGTGGAATACAGGCTTTGTTGATCATATTGATGTTGATGAAAATGTGGGCAACATCAAAAGGATTTATAACAGAATAGATGAATACGATGAGAAAGTTATCTATACTATTAGAGAAATGTTTGATAGAGCAAATCAGGTAGATACTGAATATGCGAAGTTAATTAACAATCAGACTAAACAGTTAGAAAGTCTTACTTCGGCATTCAAAGTTGAATTTGTTTAGTGAATTATTATAAAATCTCTATTCATCCTCCCATCTACTTATGGTAGAATAACCATTAGTAAGCTCGTTAGAGCAATCGATGGGAGGATATATCATGGGTAACGCAATCGTCGCACAGTCAGGTGGTCCTACTGTTGCAATCAATGCCAGCCTTGCTGGAGTCATCGAGGGAGCACTCGCCTCAAAATACGATAATATCTACGGTTCCTTAAACGGAATTCTCGGTATCAAAGATGATAATGTCATCGACCTTGGAAAAATCGCTAATTCAGATCCTAACTTTATCAAACAACTTAAGACAACACCTGCTATGTTTTTAGGCTCATGTCGCTTTAAGCTACCTAGCGTTGAGTCAAATGACCCTATTTACAAGCATCTTTTTGAGCAGTTCGATAAGTACAATATCGACGCATTTTTCTACATCGGCGGTAATGATTCTATGGATACCGTTGATAAGCTTTCTGCATACGCAAAACAAATCGATTCACACATCAGATTTATTGGAGTCCCTAAAACAATTGATAACGACCTTTGTGTCACAGACCATACACCAGGTTTTGGTTCGGCAGCTAAATACATCGCTACTACCACAATGGAAGTAGTATACGACGCTAAGATTTACAATTCACCTAGCGTAACTATTATCGAAGTAATGGGACGTGATGCAGGATGGCTTACAGCAGCTACTTCACTTGCCAGAAACGAATACTGTGCAGGCCCTGATTTAATCTACTTACCAGAGGTGCCATTTAACACAGAGATTTTTGTTAACGATTTGTCTCGTCTTCTTAAGGAAAAGACAAACATCGTTGTTGCAGTTTCAGAGGGTATTCGTGATGCAGCAGGAGAATATATCTCAGCATCAACAGGAACACTTGATAACTTTGGACATGCTCAGCTTTCAGGTGCAGGAAAGACTCTTGAATATCTTGTTAAGGACAGACTTGGTTGCAAGTGCCGTTCTATCGAGGTAAATGTACTTCAGCGTGCAGCAGCTCACATCAGCTCACTTACAGATATCGAAGAATCTGTAGAGCTTGGTAAGCATGGTGTTAAGTTTGCTGAAGATGGTGTCACTGGTGCGATGGTTATTTTAAAGCGCACAAGCAACGCGCCATATACTGTTGAATACGATTACGCAAAGATTCATGATATTGCCAATGAAGCAAAGGAAGTTCCTAAGGAGTGGATTAATTCAACTCACAACTGGGTTACGGATGAAATGATAGAATACTTAAAGCCTTTGGTTCTTGGGGAGCCAAAGCTTGAGTATGAAAACGGATTACCTGTATATGTGACAATGTAAAAAAGGCTTCCCCCTTCTCAAGGGGGAAGCTGTCACCGAAGGTGACTGATGAGGGTTGTATCTACAAATTTCCCTCATCAGTTATTTTTTTACAACTCTCTAGATTTATCAATACATACTCTTTCAGCTTCAATAACTGCATTTCTAAATCCCAGTGCTTCAAGTGTTGCAACAGCCTCAATAGTAGTACCACCTGGTGAACAAACCTGATCCTTAAGTACACCAGGGTGTTCTCCTGTTTCAAGAACCATTTTGGCAGAACCAAGAACGGCCTGTGCAGCGAATTTGTAAGCTTGTGCACGAGGCATGCCTTCTGCTACGGCACCATCTGCTAATGCTTCTATAAACATAAATACATAGGCAGGTGAAGAACCGCTGATTCCTACAACTGCATCCTGAAGTCTTTCAGGAACAATTTCAGCCTTTCCGAAGGATTCGAAGAGCTTAAGGACGTCTTTAGCTTCCTCATCAGAAACCAGCTTGTTAGGGCTAAGTGCGCTCATTGCCTCACCTACAAGAGCAGGAGTGTTTGGCATAACTCTAATCAGCTTAAGCTCTTTGCCAAAAAGCTCTGAAAGCTTCTCTAGTGACTGGCCGGCAGCAATGCTTACTACAAGCTTGTTACTGTAATCCATATCCTTAATACCATCAATGGCATGAGGAAGATACTGTGGCTTAACAGCAAGAAAAACAATATCAGCAAATTCTACAGCATCTCTATTGTTAGTGCTGGTTTTTACACCAAAATCGTCGCTAACTTTATCAAGAGCAGCCTGGAAAATATCACTGGCCATTACATCCTCTGCATCTACCATACCGGCAGAAATAATTCCGCCCATCATGGCAGAACCCATGTTACCTGTTCCAATAAAACCGATTTTCATGTTAGTCAATACCTCCTACTTTGCTATTATTTGTACTGAATCAAAAAATATCGAATAATCCCTGTATAACATCTATTTTGTTGTTGGCTTTTAATGATATTACTATCTAGTCATAGCTTTTTTATGCGAGATAGTAGTGTTTGAATGGATATTTACTATCTGGATTGCATTTTTTGTTACAGGTAGTAAATGATTATGGTGTTATTACTATCTGTATAAAGGTTTTATTATACAGGTAGTAATTGTTAATTAATTTGTTACTATCTGTTTTTTGTTTTTCACGTCAGATAGTAATTATGCTATATCATACTACTATCTACTGGCGAATATTTTTTGTAGATAGTAAGTTTGGGAATTTACACTACTATCTGAAATTGTTTTTTATTGTTAGGTAGTAGAATTCTTGTTAATGACATGGTTAGATATCAGATCAGATTACATTTAACCACAATCTGCTTAAATCGCGTTCCTCCAGCAAAGTGAGAGCGTGTCTAGCCTTAGAATATTGAATTCTGCTGATTGAAATAATATAAAACTGACGAGCACCATTGTATTTTCTACGAAGGAAAAATGGAATGGGCTGGAAAGATTTAGAAAACGCTACTGATTGCTCTAAAAGCAAATCAGATGTGCGATTAGATACCTGTCTGTTAGTTGTACGGCATAATACCACATCTTTACAAACATTTTTAGATAGTTTTGGTTTCTTTTTCATAATACATTATCCTAACTAGCTTCTAAAAAGCTTGTTGATTCATCCCTACACTAATACGTTAGCAAATATAAATATTTATATCAATAGTATTCACAATAAAATCATCTTTTTTAAAGCCATAGATTGTAGTAAAATATGTCCCATAGAGAATAATAAATTACAGATTAGAAAAGAGGTTTTAGATGTACGATTTAACAGGAAAAACAATATTAGAAATAAAAGAATATGTTAATTCTCTCAGCAACGAGGAATTAGATAAGTTTATCGACGAGGTGGATTTTGCAGATTATGACTTCGATTTAGAGGCCATTGATTTGCTTACAAGCTCACGTCTTTACGACTACATTCAGTACTCACACAATGGAGAGGCTACTATATCATTTGACTAATTGGGAGGATTATAATGGTTAGTAAGAAGCAGAAGTTCTTAACAGTCATACTTGTAATAGTTCTTGCTATAGTTATTGTTGGCGGAGTTTTTGGAATCAGCCTTGTTAAGGGTAGGGTTACTTTCCCTTGGCAGCTTGAAACCAGTGAAGCTAAAACTGAAAAGGTGAAGGAGTCTACACAGGAAGAGCCTAAGCTTGTTATAAAGGAAAAGAAACAGGACGAATCCGCTAAGAAGGAACAAGAGCTTAAGAAAGCCAAAGAAGAGGCAGAGGCAGCTGCAGAAAAAGAAACAGAAAAAACTGAAGAAGAGCCTGCTGATAATCTTCTTAACGATATGAAGCTTAAATATTATGGCAAGCTTGCTGTTGAGGATTCTCATCTTGTAGATGCAGATGGCCATGAGGTTCTTCTTATGGGTGTCAGCACTCATGGAATTAACTGGTATCCAGAATATGCTTCAGCAGAGACTATCAAATCCTTAAGAGATACCTGGGGTATCAATGTCATCAGACTTGCTATGTACACAAGCGACTATAATGGTTATTGTGTTGCAGGTAAGGAAAACCAGGAAAAGCTTAAGGACATTATTGATGATGCAGTAGAGGCTGCAACTGAAAACGATATGTATGTCATTATTGACTGGCATACCTTAAATGATGCAGACCCTAATGAATATAAGGCTGAAGCTATTCAGTTCTTTGGAGAGATGGTTCGTAAATACGAATCAAACGAAAATGTAATCTATGAGATTTGCAATGAGCCTAATGGAGATACCACTTGGGATGATGTTAGAAAATACGCTAACGAGGTTATTCCGGTCATCAGAAATGTTGATAAGGATGCTATCATTTTAGTGGGAACACCAAATTGGGCCAGCGACTTGGATTCAGTTTTAGATAAACCACTTGATTTTGATAATATCATGTACACATATCATTTCTATGCAGGCACTCATCATAAGGCTGAAAGAAATGCTCTTAGAGATGCGTTGGATGAAGGTCTTCCAGTTTTCATTTCAGAATATGGTTTGGTAGATGCTGATGGAGATGGAGACTTGAATGAGAAAGAGGCTGATTATTGGTATGATATGATTCGCAAGGAATATGGTGTATCTTCTTGCATGTGGAATCTTTCAAACAAGGATGAAGGTTCTGCCATGATTAATGCTGATTGCGATAAGCTTTCAGATTTTACAGAAGAAGACCTTTCTGAATCAGCAATGTGGTTAATCGACCAAATTTCACAGCTTAAGCACAGTGATTTAGAAGAAGGTGTGGATTGGATTGCACCTGAGAATAATAATAGATAGGAGATATTTAGCAATGACAACTAATGAGAAAATCGCAGCTTTGCGAGATTTAATGAAAGAGAGAGGTATCGATATGTACCTCATCCCAACAGACGATTTTCATTCATCAGAATATGTAGGAGAGCATTTTAAAGCACGTAGCTTTATTACAGGATTTACAGGTTCAGCTGGTACAGCTGTAATCACACTTACAGAAGCACATCTTTGGGCAGATGGCAGATATTTCGTTCAGGCTGCAAAGCAGATTGCTGGTTCAGAGGTAATCTTAGAGCGCATGGGCGAGCCAAACGTTCCAGAGGTTAACGAATTTATCGAAAACAACTTCCCATCAGGTGGTTGTCTTGGCTTTGACGGAAGATGCGTTTCAGCTAAGAATGCTGCAAGATATTTTGACATCGCTCAGGAAAAGGGCGGCGAGCTTGCTACCACAGAAGATTTAGTAGATATGATTTGGGAGGACAGACCTGCACTTACAAAGGCTACTACATGGGTACTTGCAGATGAATTCTCTGGCGAGACTATGCAGTCAAAGGTTAGCCGCATCAGAGAAGAAATGAAAAAGAAGAAGGCAGATGCACATCTTATTACATGCCTTTACGATATTGCTTACATCATGAACCTTAGAGGAAATGATATCGACAACGTACCAGTTTTCCTTTCATTCCTTCTTATTACAGATGACAGCATCATCTTATTTACAGATACAACAAACTGGCCAGAGGAAGCTATGAGTTACCTCAACGAAAACGGCGTTAAGCTTTATCCATACGATATGGTATATCACTACATGCAGAGCGCTGATATGGCAGACAGAAGAGTACTTCTTGATGAGAGCATTGTTAACTACAACCTTGTTAAGGCTCTTAAGGGCTCAGCTAAGATTATCGATGGAAAGAACCCATCAGAGCTTATGCGTGCTATCAAGAACGAAACAGAAATCAAGAACACACGCATTGCCCACATTAAGGATGGCGTAGCTTGTACAAAGGCTATCAAATACATCAAGGAAAACGTTGGCAAGATTCCAATGACAGAAATCACAGCTTCTGACTACTACGAGGCTAGACGTAAGGAGCAGGAAAACTTTGTGGATCTCTCATTTGGCACTATTTCTGCTTATGGACCAAACGCTGCAATGATGCATTACAGTGCTAAGCCAGGTTCTGAAGCAACCCTTAAACCAGAGGGATTCTTGCTTGTTGATTCAGGAGCCCACTACCTTGAAGGTACTACAGATATCACTAGAACTATCGCACTTGGCGAGCTTACTGAACAGATGAAGGAATACTATACAGTAGTTCTTCGTTGCCACTTAAGACTTATGGCTGCAAACTTCCCTAAGGGAGCTACAGGTGCAAACCTTGACATCCTTTCACGTGGACCAGTTTGGGATATGGGACTTGATTACAGATGTGGTACAGGCCACGGCGTAGGTCACATCCTTAACGTACACGAAGGACCTAACAACTTCCGTTGGAGAACTGTTAATGGTGGACCATCAGCAGAAATTCAGCCAGGCATGATTACAACAGACGAGCCAGGTCTTTACATTGAAGATGGCTTCGGTATCCGTATCGAAAACGAGCTTCTTTGCGTACCAGGCGAGACTACAGAATACGGTGAGTTCCGTCACTTCGAGGCAATCACATACTGCCCATACGAATTGGATGCAGTTATTCCAGAGATGCTTACAGAATACGAAAAGAAGACTCTTAACGACTACCACGCAATGGTTCGCGAAACACTCAAGCCATACCTCACAGACGAGGAAAACGCATGGCTCGCAAAAGAAACTCGTGCAATCTAAAAACTAGCTTGTAGTGAACAAGCACTAAATGTTTTGAACGAAGCATGTTAGCTGAGTGAAAAATATTTAGGGCTTGTTCACGTAACAAGCGTAAAATTTAGAAAGACTAGGACTAATGTTATGAAATTATTATTAATGGATGGACATAGTATTGCAAACAGGGCATTCTACGGGGTGCCCGACCTTACAAATAGCGCCGGAGAGCACACCGGCGCCATTTTTGGTTTTTTGAATATGATGTTCAAATTTATTGAGGATGAGCAGCCAGATAATTTTGCTGTTGCATTCGACGTACATGCACCTACATTTCGTCACAAGATGTTTGATGCATACAAGGGCACTCGTAAGCCTATGCTTCCAGAGCTAAAGGAGCAGATTCCACGTATACAGGAGATGCTTAAGGCTATGGGAATTCCTGTTATTACAATGGAAGGCTGGGAGGCAGACGATATTCTTGGCACTCTTTCTCGCATAGGTGAGGAGAAGGGCTTTGATGTTACTATCGTTTCAGGAGACAGGGATTTATTACAGCTTGCCACTGAAAAGGTTAAAATCTCAATTCCAAAGACTAAAAAGACAGGAACAGAAATAGAGCAGTATTATGCTAAGGATGTTGAGGCTCTTTACGGAGTTACTCCAAAGCAGTTTATTGATATTAAGGCTCTTATGGGTGATGCTTCTGATAACATCCCTGGTGTTGAGGGAATCGGTGAAAAGACAGCATCTGCCCTTATTCAAAAGTACGGTTCTATAGAGGAGTGTCATGCTCATGTAGATGAGCTAAAGCCACCTAGAGCTTCTAAGAATTTAGCAGCTCAGTGGGACATTGCTGTATTATCTAAGGAGCTTGCTACAATAAATCTTAAAGCACCTATCGAGCTTGAGGAAGGCTGCACAAAGCTTGGTAACATATTTACAGAAGAAGCATATCTTCTTTGCAAGAGATATGAGCTGAAAAAGCTGTTGCCACGTTTTGAAAGCTCCACCACAGCGAAGGTGCAGGATAATACCTCAGAGACGTTTAAGAGGATATCTGAACTGTCTGATGTGGAAAACTTCTTTGCCGATTTAAAGAAAAGTGGAAAAGACTTTATCGGTGCAAGCATCATGTCAGATGCCAGCAAGGCTATTAAGGGCGTGGCATTATCTGTAGGTGATTCTACAATCTATGTTGAAACAGCTGGTTTTATTACACCTGATTACGTGGCACATAAGCTTATGGAGGTTAGTGCAGCAGGAGTTAAGCTTTGCTTCTGGGATTTAAAGAACGCCATGCATGTAGTGTACAACCTTCTTGGA
>ODAI012914150.1_pt1 | contig 16814 bp, 16 predicted proteins | sample 1539321 | NCBI WGS metagenome assembly ODAI01 (sample SAMN02144231, study PRJEB22623) | gut metagenome | biome: sheep rumen | host: Ovis aries | place: New Zealand | reverse complement strand
GGCGTCGATATGACTGCTTATTTGCCGACCGAGTCGCTGTTGACCGGGAAGGTGAAATAGGTGTCAGGATAGGGTTCATTTTTCAGGGTGAAATGCAACTACTCCACCGGCAGAGGCTTGAATCCGTGATCCATCATTGCCTTGCGCAGGATCATCCGTTTCTTGTACTGGCGGTCGGTGATCCCCTTGTAGTCGGGATGGCTCTGTTCCCCGAAGTAATCGAAGGTCCCGCCCATATCCAGTTCCTTCTCCGTCTCCTTATCGAACAGGGTCAGGTCCACCGTGCTCCCCCGGCTGTGGCCGGAATGCTCCGCGATGTAGCCCTGGGGGAAGAGAACATCCTTTTCCAGTTCCGGATAAAAGTTCTCTTTCATTTTTGTGTCATCCGCGTCCTTGGCCCATTCCACGAAATTGGATACTGCCATCTGGGGCCGGTAGGCGTCGTAGATCTTGAGCCGGTAGCCCTGCTTGTCCACGTCATCGCTGACTTCCTTCAGGGCCTGGGCCGCTTCCTTGGTCAGGAAGGCCAGGGGCTCTTCGTAGCCGTCGATCCTTTCTCCCACGAAGTTATATGTAGAATAGTAGCGGATCTCCAGGATCGCGTCCGGCACCACGTCGGTGATCAGGACGAAATCCGAAGAATCGTTGGACAGGGTCACCCCATCCTCGGCGACGGCCGTCGTCGGTTCTTCCTGAGCGTCCGCTGCCTGCTCCGTCTGCTGACCCTCCGCCGGGGCTTCCGCTTCCGCCGGGGCCTCCGCCTGCTGGCCGCAGCCGGCCAGGATCATGCATATCACTACAGCCAGGATGGCTGATAATGCTCCAAATCTGGTCTTTTTCATTATTTATCCTCCCTCTTATTGTATATAGATGATCGCTGTCCTTCGGAAAGACTGGATCATCCGGATCACTCCGGTGTAGATCAGGCCTGCCCCGTAGATCAGGATGAGCACGATGAGGGCGATATCCGCCTCCCGTTCTCCCACATGTGTTCATATTTTCGCAGTTTTACCTGATCTTCAGACATTCTTTCCTGCTTTCTTTCTGTTTATTCGACCGGCATCTCGATCTGCTCGGTGGTCATTTCTCTCTGATAGACATCGGTCAGAAGGCCGCCAAAGACGATCTCCCCGCTGCCGATAGGCTCATCGGTGACCTGGATACGCTCCTGTTTGGTCACGCGGACCTTGCCTCCTTCCGGCTTGGTCTCCACAAGCTTCCCTTCCTTATCGTAATAGTCGAACATGAACTGGACCTTGTCGCCTGCCTTCAGGGTCTGGATATTCTTCTTGTCCTCCAGGAACTGGCTGAGGAATCCCTCCAGTCCGCCGCTGTATTCATATTCGTAACCGGTCACGTGACCTGCTTCGGGAGCGTCCGAATTCTCATTGACCGGGTCCCATTCGATGTGGAGGATGATGTCCGACGTATCGTTCAGCCGGGCTTTCACTTTGCCCGTGTAAACATCTCCCTTATCGGTCTCTTTGACCGGGTCCGCTTCATAGCAGACCAGTTTGCCTCCCACATGGACCCAGTTCTCATCCATGTTGATCAGGGGATGGCCCTCCCCGTCCTCACTGCCGATGTAGTCGGAGCCCAGATACCGCTCGGAAGCCCCGGAGGTTTCGCTGGGAGTCTTCTGATAGACAACGGTCCTGCAGTCGGCGATGATGTTCCAGAACTTCTCCGGCATCTGGATGCTGAATCCGTCCGCCGTCTCCTTCAGGGGGATATCGACCAGGGCTTCCGTCTGATCGTAATCCTCAAAGCCCTTGATATACCAGGGCTCCTGGGTATAGTCGGTCTGGCCGTAGTCCTCCAGCAGTCCCATCAGGCTCGGATTCTCTTCGATCTCCTTGGCTCTCTCCTTCTGGTCCTTCATCTTCTGGGCAGCGATGATGCTGAAGATCTCATCGAAGGTCTTCTTCTGAGAGGAAAGGTCCAGCTTTTTGAACTGATCGCTGGTAGCGGTATAATTGCCGATCGCCTTGTAAGGCAGGGCCAGGGAGATCCCGCCGATTGCCTTAGCCGCGTCTCCGTTGCGGTAGAGGACGCAGGCCTGCAGGGCCCGGTAGAGGTCCAGCTTTTGCTGATGGGTCCCGATCTTCTCCTCGTAGTCCATCTTGTCCAGGATCTTCACAAAATCGATCAGGTCGATCTGAAGGTCATCCTCGAAGGAATAGGCGCTGGAAGCCGCTCCCGCGAAGCTGGCGTAGCTTCCTGTGTCATTCTTTATCTCCTGCCCCGCTTCCTTGATCAGGGCCTCCAGTTTCTCATAGGCCGCCGCTGCCCTGGGCAGATCCACGAAGGACAGGGTCACCTTGGGTGAGGGCTTGTTCTCTTCGTCCGTCGCCCGGTTATAGGGGTCGTAGCTGGCCACCATCCTGCGGCCGAACTCTTCGCTGGCCAGGCCCGGATCCTCGGCAAGGGCGCCGAATCCCGCCGTATAGAACCAGCCATAGCCGGCTTCGGTCTCCTCCGAGGCCAGCAGGTAATCCGCGTAGGGTTCCAGAGCCTTCCCGATCTCGATGTCCTGCATCAGGCAGGCGTCAAAGCCGATCACATCGAATTTGACCCCGGCCTTCCTGACCGCGTCGACCACTTCCGAGGTCATCATGGTCGGCATTTCTCCTTCTCCGACCTGTCGCTCGTTCAGATCATCATGACCGTAACCGTAGGGAACGCCGCCGCCGTGATCCCACAGGACCAGCATATAGCGGTCAGCCGGATAGGTCTTCCTGGTCCAGCGGATGAAATCCTCCAGAGCCTCCGGCTCCGACATGCAGATATCCTCCGGCAGGGACTTCACTTTCTCCAGTTCCCCGCCCTTCACGGCATAGCGGCCGTAGCTGTTGTTCTCGATGCCTCTGGTGAACCACCGGCCCGAGCCGCCGGCCTCCATGACAAAGGTCAGGCCGTCTCCCTTCTTGGTGGCGTCGACCATCTGACGGATGTTGACCGAGGCCAGGCCGATCTTATCTTCCAGATTGGACCCGACCACATAGGTCATGACCACCACGCTCTTATCCTTGCTGTGATCCGGGAAGAAGTAGTCCCGGCTGGTCTTCATGTCTGCGATCTGAGCCGCGGCTTCTCCCATGGCATCCTCCCGGCTGATCGCCTTGCCGGTCGCCTCCACATCCCTGGTCTTCTCATAAGTCTCGTTCATCAGGCTGTTGACCAGGGGGACCGGCGGGGTATCTCTGACCGCCAGGAAGCCAACTCCGACGATGATCACGATGATCTCGGCAGCGGAAATGAGGATCAGACCTCCCTTGCGGAAGGCCTCAGCTACCTTGCCGCGCTGCTTGAGCGGTTTCATGTCCAAAGGCTGGTAACGCGATCTTCCGAAGCCCAGGATCAGAAGGAAGATCCCGGGGAAGATGATCGTAAGGATCCGGAAGAGCTTTCCCTTGCCCAGTGATTTGGCCAGCCGCCAGTAGAGCCGGACCAGGAAGATACCGTATATGATATAGGCGACCCACATGAACATCCGTCCCATACCCACGGACGGATCCAGATACCAGCCTCCCACCGCCAGAACTGCCGCGACGAAGAAGGGCCGGTAGAAGGTCCTCATCCTGCGGAACAGTTTCTTGCTGAACTGCCGCTCCGCCAGGAAGGGGATGATGGCCGACCACCTGGGCAGCTGAAGTTTCCCAAGCAGCAGGAAGTAGGCGACCGCCTGTATGACCCAGGGGATGATCCAGTACTGCGGATCATCGAAGAAATAAATACTTATCATATCTCCCTATACTCCTTTCATTCATCTATATTGACGAACTTATTTACTGCATAGTTATACCTCAAAACAGGGGTTCAAGCACTTTGTTCTCCCAAAAATCATAGACCTGATTTTCCCCCGCCATCTGCCGGAGAAAGATCCCGTCCTCCTCCAGCCCTCTTAACCATTCGTAGTTCAGCAGTATCCTGTCCTCCCTGCCCAGCAGGATGGCCACAGCGCATTTCCCGTATATGTATCCTACCTGGTTTTCTCTTTCGAACTCTCTGCAGTGCCTGATCCATTCGGCGCAATCATCTGCCGCCTGGGCGGGGTCTGGCGTGCCCTCCCTGACCCTGATCCATTTCAGACAGGGGTAGTCGAAGGCCCTGGACACATCGCCCCGGTAATCACATCCGAAGGGAGGCTCTGCCGGCTCCACCTGTTCGAGCAGGGCCCCTTCTCTTTTGATGAATTCCAGCAGCAGCTTATTTCTTCTCTGCCGCTCCTCCTCCGTAAGGTCCGGCTCCTCTTCGAGTCCCTCCCACTGGCCGTCGGCCAGGTCCGGTCTCTCCTGATCCGGGTCTCCTTCGTCCGGATCAGGCTCCAGCTCATCCCTTCCGCCTGCCCGGCCGCCCGGGATCTCCCCGGACCTGCGCTTCTGACGTCTCCTGACGACCGCCCTCCAGATCGCCCAGAAGATGGCCAGATCAAAAACTGTGCCGAACAGTATGATCGCCGTCAGGCCACCATCATCACGGGAATTCCAGATCAGAGGGATGGTTCCCACGAGAAGGAATATAGTTATAATGACAGGTATTCTGTATTCTCTCATCAGTACCCTTCCTCCTTCAGGGATCTAGTCGAACAATGCGGACGCAAAGACCAGGACAGTAAACAAAAAACTGGAGGCAAAGAAACTCAGCCATAGGGCGACCGGATTTCCGACCCCCATGCCGATCAGATTCATGGGGAAGGCCGTCTCGTCCTTTGCTTTCATGATGTCTCTTCGGAATTTCAGCATATAGCTCTTCGGAAACCTCAGGAAGGCGATCAGCATGATCAGGGCTTCTCCGGGCATCCATCCGTAGGCTGAGGCGGCCTCCAGGGTTCCCGCATGCTGCGGCATGACTATCCCGGGCATGGCCAACCCATAAGTGCACAGAGTGAACCAGATCGTCTGGATGGCGACGATAATGGAGCCTTCCTTGTACATCCCCCGGTAGAAATAATAGAATCCGCCCAGTAGCAGAGAGGGAATGACCCTCTTCCCTTTAGAGACTTTGTCGATGAAGGCCTTTTCCCCGCCGGCATAATACTTCAGGAGCATATCCTCGTCGAATTCATCATCTTTTGCCATCCGCCGGGCCAGAAGGGCGAAGTCATGACTTGTCCGGTTTTCTTCATCCAGATGAGCTTTTTCCTCCGGGGTCAGGTCTGAGACCCTGATCGCCCGCAGCCGCCCCCCTTCTCCTGTATAGACCTCAAATCTGCCGGTCCTGAAGCAGATGGCAGTCTTTTCCTCCCCGGAGAAGATGATCTCCAGGGAATAGCTGAGCCGCTGGGGATCGAAGACCAGGATCACGGTGTAGGCCTGTTCATCTCCGGGGAAAACCCTCGGCAGGGCGTCTTCGCAGACCGAAGCTCCCTCTTCGATTCCCCGGTCCCTGATCACGGAGTAATCGGCGATCCCCCACCGGTACCTGCTGTAGCAGCAGACCTCCTCAAGGATGTGATCATCCCTGCCGATCTTGATCAGTATCCTTCCGGAATCCCCTTCATAGGCGAAGACTTTCCCGACCTCGCCCCTGGACCGGAACGCCGCCGCCGGGACGATCCTGAAGCAGACATCATCCGAATATTCCAGTTTTAAAAAAGACCTGTCCGTCATCGTGAATTCCTCTTGTTACCGCTGATTTCTGAATGCATTATACCACATGTCTGGTGTATAATTGAATGGTATCGATTTTGTACGGAAGTGAGGTCAACTACATGATAGGAACCTTTGTGAATGTGGGCACGATCATCATCGGAAGCCTGCTGGGCGGGCTGGTCAAGAAGATCATCAGCCAGCGGATCAACGATGCCCTGTTCAATGCCATGGGACTTGCGGCCTTCGGCCTGGGCATAAACGCGGTCGTGCAGAACATGTCAAATACGGAATATCCTGTCCTCTTCATCGCCAGCCTCGCTATCGGGGGGATCATCGGGACCCTCCTGGATCTGGACGGAAGGGTAGGCCGTCTGACCTCCCGGTCCGCGGACGATTCCGCCGGGGCCAGCCGTCTGGGCCAGGGTCTTGTGACCGGCTCTCTGCTCTACTGCGTCGGCACCCTGTCCATCCTGGGTCCGGTCCAGAGCGCCCTCTATCAGGACCACACCTTCCTCTTCACCAACGCGACCCTGGACCTGGTCACCTCTATGGTCCTGGCTTCCACCTACGGCGTGGGCATGTGCCTGGCCGCCGGGATCCTCCTGGTCTGGCAGGGAAGCATTTACGGGCTGACCCTCCTCTGCGGCAGCTTCATCACCGACACCATGATGACTGAACTATCCATCGTCGGCGGATTTCTGATCGCCATGTCGGGTCTGGCCATCCTGAATATCAAGGACTGCAAGACCCTGAACTTCATCCCCGCCCTCTTCGTTCCGGTGATCTGGTGCCTGCTGGCGGGGAAGTTGTTCTGATCGGAAAAAAGTTCAATCCTGCTCCTCAGCCTGTGGTATAATCGGACCATGACCAAGATCATCGCCAACGGATTCGGAGTACTGTCGACCCTGTGCTTCATCATATCCTTTCAGATCAAATCCAATAAGGCCCTGTATGTGACTCAGTCCATCGCCAATGTTTTCTACGGGATCCAGTTTTATATGCTGGGCGCCCGGGGCGGTCTGTTCAACATGGCCATGCAGATCCTGCGCAACCTTCTTCTGACCAGGATCGAGGAGTGGACCTGGCTCAAATGGAAAGGCTGGGCCCCGCTTTTTTGCGTACCCAGCCTGATCTACATGATCTATACTTGGGACGGCCCTCTGGGCCTGCTCCCCTTTATTGCCTATGCCGTCGGCACTTTCGCCTACTGGACCAACAACGCCAGAATGTTCCGGCTCTCGGAGATCGTTGCGGTCTCGCCGGCCTGGCTCCTCTATGATTTTCTCACCGGCGCCTACGGCGGCATGCTGACCGAACTGGTCATCCTTGCCTCCGTCGTCGTATCCATCATCCGTTTCGGATGGAAAGGGCTGGACGATCCTGACTTCAAGTCCTGATCGTTCCTTCACTGCCCCCGTTTTCTCTTCCCCTTCTGCACCATGATCACTATGCCGGCGATGACGATGAGCACGTTAGGCCCGTACATGACCAGGCTGTGCAGGTTGATCAGGGCGACCAGGCAGACCGCTGCCATGATCAGATAGCAGACCGCCACCAGAAGGCCCAGAGTAGCCCCGCCGTTTCCCCTGGCGTACATCAGGGTCAGCAGAAGACCGCAGCCCATGAAATAGGCCCCGGTCGTAAAGGGATTGATCAGTTCGAAGACCGGCGCCAGCAGTCCCTCAAGCCCCGGCACGTCCATAAAGGCGTACACGATGAAGGCCGCGAAGAACAGAAGGCAGACGATCCCTATGATAGTGATCCCTATGGGGTTTTTCTCTGTGTCTTTCATCAATCCAGTACCTTGACGGTCTCGATGACCGGCTGATCCTCAGGAGCGATGGTCCCGTTATCATCCAGGGGCCTGGCGTCCGCGGCGATCTTGTCCACGATGTCCATTCCCTCTGTCACATGACCGAAACCCGCGTAGTCCCCGTCCAGAAAATCCGAATCGGCCTGGACGATGAAGAACTGGGAGCTGGCGCTGTTCGGATCCTGGGACCTTGCCATGGAGATCACGCCCTTTTCGTGGCTGATGCTGTTCTCCACTCCGTTGGAGGCAAACTCCCCTTTGATGGTCTGGTCCGAACCGCCGGAGCCGTCCCCGTTGGGATCTCCTCCCTGGATCATGAAGCCTTCCATGATCCGGTGGAAGGTCAGGCCGTCATAGAATCCGGAATCCGCCAGGTCCATGAAATTCTGTACCGTGATCGGAGCCGTATCTCCATCCAGTTCTACCGTGATATCCCCGTAATCTTTCACGGAGATCACCGCGTGATGGATGCCGATCCCTTCGGCGGCAGCTTCGCCCCCGTCTGCGCCGGCCTCATCCCCGCCGCATCCGGAAATGAGCATCATCATTCCCAGCAGGGAGGCCATGCAGAGGACCGCCAGTAAGTAATGTTTCTTTCTCATGATCTCTCTCCCCGGACCTGCGATCAGAACCGGCAGAGGGTCCTGAGCCGGTCTTCAACGTAAGGCTGCAGTTTGCCCTGGACGTATTCCGGCATGTTGATGACCCGGACCGGATCCGCCACGTCCGCGTACTCCTTCGTGAACTCGGTCAGAGCGTTGAAGTAGTGTCTCAGATAGTCGGTCCCCAGATTGAACTTGTTGATGCCCTTGGAGAAGGCGATCAGAAGCTGGTCATCGGGGATGCCGCTGCCACCGTGCAGGACCAGGGGAACATCGGTCGCGCTGCGGATAGCCTCCAGCCGCGCGATATCCAGGTGGGGAGTCTCCTTGTATTCACCGTGGGCGTTTCCGATGGAAACAGCCAGTGTATCCACTCCGGCCTCAGCGCAGAACTTCTCCGCCGCGTCCGGCTTGGTGAACAGGTCTTCCTTGTTGTTGTCCGCGTCTGCGGCGACGCCCACGTGTCCGATCTCGCCTTCGACGATGGCGCCCATTTCATGGGCCTTGTCCACCACCTTCTTAGTCAGAGCGATATTGGTGTCCAGATCGTTCATGGATCCGTCCATCATGACGGACTCGAATCCGCACTCGATGGTGTGGATGATGGCGTCATAAGTGTAATCGTGGTCACAGTGCAGTCCGATGGGGACGCTGACTTCATTGGCCAGCTCCTTGACCATGGACGCGTATGCCCGGAAGCCGGTCGTCTTCTGGATGGTCACATGCTCCGGATAGAGCATGACGATGGCCGGTGTCTTGGTCGCTTCCGCGGCGCAGACGACGGTCCTGGCCATGACGTAGTCCATGCAGATGAAGGCGATGACCGACGTATTGTTCTCTCTTGCTAACTTGATGATATTTCCTGTCTTCTCGTACATACCTGTTCCTTTCAGTCCTTTAATCCGATGAGACCGGGCAGGCAGCCTCCGGCGAAAGAATCGCCCAGCCCCACGACCGCGGGGTGCTCAACGTGAGACATGTCCTTGCTGGGGATGATGCAGATCTTATCTCCCAGGGCTTCCCGGATAGCCTCGCAGAAGACGGTGCTGTCTTCTCTGTTGGGCAGGTTGGCTGTCTCTTCGTAATTCTCTCTGGTGATGTCATCCCCGATCCTGAACCGGGTCGAAGCCATCGTCGCTCCGCCGACCAGGGCCTCCTTCAGCCTTTCCGGATGATCTCCGTAAGCCAGGGCCCACTTGGCCGAATGGATGATGATATGATCGATCCCCAGGGACTCGTGCACGCACTTCACCGCGGCGGCGACCGCCTTCACGTCCAGGATATCGATGGACCGGCCGATGTATTCCTGCATCTCATCCTCGTTCATGCTGAGCACGTCGATGTAGGGTCTCAGATGCTCGTGGACCGCGTAGCGGAAGGCCTTCATGACATAGCAGCCATCCTCATACATGACCACGGCGTCCTTGGGCAGGTGCTGCAAAAGCTGGCTGGTCTTGTCGATGCAGCGATCCAGGATCTTCCGATCCAGGATCTCACTGAAGCATCCCAGCAGGAAGACACCCGCGTCCTCGATGACCGGGCCGAACTCCTCCGGCAGGACCGGCATATCCAGGCTGGTCTCATCCCGGGAGATCATCATCCGGTTCTCGCGGGGAGTCACAAAATCGATATCCCCGGCATGGATGCGGACACCCTTGCCGCACTGGAGGACGACATGAGGATAGATGATCCCGTCGTCGACAGCGCCGGGAGTCGGCGTGATGTGGGGCGGAAGCAGCTCCTCGATGTGTTTGTTCCAGCAGCTGGTCTGCAGGACAGTGTCATAGCCCAGCTTATCCAGGACGATAGCGGCCCTGGTCGGTGTTCCTCCCAGGGTGACCTTGCGATCAAAATGATTGGCGAAGTCATGGACCGACTGGGCATCGTCGGGGACGATCTCCCCGCCGATCCCCGCCCTCAGGTGGGCCAGGCAGTAGATCCAGGCATCCCGCTCCGTATGTACCGGGGCGTCCAGGAGGAGCTCGTCCTCCCGGATCCCGTATTTCTCGATCAGTCTCTCAACGGTCTCTGTATTCCAGATCAGTTCGTAGTCCACACAGGTGTGGAACCCCATAGCGATTTTTTTGTTCATATTCCTGCTTTCACTCGATTAGTACAGATCAGCCTTTCCGTCTGCCTGGAACAGCTCGATCTTCTGGTAAGCGACTTCCTTCATTGCCTCGAGGCAGGGCGGCTGGATCTGGTTGGGCTCACGCAGGCCTTCATCAGCCAGGACTTCACGCATCTTCTTGTAGTAAGCTGCCTTGATGTCGCTGGAGATGTTGATCTTGTTGACGCCGTGCTCTACAGCCTTTGCGATCTCGGAATCCTTGTTGGAGGAACCGCCGTGGAGGACCAGCGGAGCGGCAACGACCTTCTTGATCTCATCCAGAACGTCGATGCGCAGTTCCGGCTTCATGTCCTTGGGATAGATGCCGTGGCTGGTTCCGATGGCGATGGCCAGGCAGTCGATGCCGGTCTTCTCGATGAAGTCCTTAGCCTGCTGGGGATCGGTGTAGAGGATCACATTGGTACCGCCTTCGATGGAATCGGTGTTGCCGATGGTTCCCAGTTCGCCTTCGACGGAAACGTTGACTGCGTGAGCTGCCTCGCAGACCTTCTGGCAGGTGGCGATATTCTCTTCATAGGGAGCTGTGGAAGCGTCGATCATGACAGAGGTGAACCCTGCCTGGATGGCCGCGATGACCTGCTCGAAGCTGCCGCCGTGATCCAGATGGATGACTGCCGGTACCGGAGACTTGTGGATCCTGGCGCGGATGCCCTGAACCATTTCCGGCTCGATGTGGGACAGTTCGTCGGGATGGATGGCGATGATGACCGGAGCCTTCTTCTCTTCGGATGCCTCCATGATCCCGTTAAACATGTTGTAATCGCTGATGTTGAATGCCGGTACCGCGAAGTTGTGCTCATTAGCGACAGCCAGCAGCTCTTTCATATTCATTAACATAGGTGTTTTCTCCTTTGATCGTATTCTTAAGTAAAAATTGTCAACGACATACGGAAATCCATTCCCGTCGGGTATTCCCTTCGGGAATGGATCCTCGTAGTTTCTGATTTGTCTGCAGTTTCCGTTTGTCTGCAGTTTAGCCCTTGACTCCGCCGGATGACATGCCCGCGATGAAGTACTTCTGGAAGAAGATGAAGAGGATCAGGACCGGGATAGAACCCAGTACACTCATTGCCATCATCTGGCTCCAGTCGTAGGCGTGCTGTCCCATCAGAAGGTTGATTCCGATCGGGACCGTTCTCATCTCAGTCGTCTGAGTCAGTGCCAGAGCGAACAGGTACTCATTCCATGCCTGCATGAATGTGTACATTCCGACGGATACCATACCCGGAAGGGAAATGGGTACCAGTACGGACCAGAGCGCTTTCCAGCGGGAGCCGCCGTCGATCATGACGGCTTCGTCAAGCTCCTTGGACAGCGTGTTGAAATACCCTGTCATCATAAGGATGCAATAGGGCAGTGTGGTAACCAGGTAAGTCAGGATCAGCGCGAAGTACGTGTTGAACAGACCCATGGCTACGATCATTCCCATGTAGGGGATCAGCAGTACGATGGGCGGGATCGCCTGTACGCTGATGATCAGGGAGTTGAATACTCCCTTGCCCGGGAAATCGAACCGGCTGAACGCGTAAGCGGCAAGGATACCGACAAACAGGGTTACGATAACGACCGCGCCTGCCACGATATAGGAGTTGATGAAGAAGCGGAGCTTGACCGAGTCGGTCAGCACGGCCATGTAGGAAGCCATGCTTGCTGTTTCATCAATGAATTTCGGCGGCCAGGCGAAAATGGCCGAGTTTGCTTTTAACGAAGAGCATACCATCCACAGAATCGGGAATGCGGCGAAGACCGCGCCGAGGACCAGCAGGATGGATACGATGATCTTCGTAGAGAGTTTATTCCTTCCTACCATGTGCTAATCCCTCGCTTTCTTCTGCTGCTTGACATAGAAGATGGCTATGATCACGCAGACGATCAGGAGCATAGTCGCTGCCGTCGACGCCATACTGTAGTCAACCTTCTGGAATGCCAGCTTGTAGATGTAGATACTCAACATTTCTGTTGATTCTACCGGGCCGCCTCCGGTCAACATCCAGATGACGTTGAAGGACTGGAGGGTCCAGATGAAGTCCAGCATCGCGATACTGATCAGGATCGGCCGCAGCTGCGGGATCGTGATATGGATAAAGCTCTTGACTGGTGTTGCTCCCTCAATGGCAGCACTTTCATATAAGTCTTCGGAAATGCCCTGCAATCCGGCCAGGATACTGATCATATAGAAGGGGTATCCGCACCAGATATTGATGAAGCATATGACTGCCAGCGCCACATCCCGGTTACTGAGCCACTCTGTGCCCTGGTCGACCTGCGGCAGTGCGGAGAGCAGGTAGTTGATGATACCGGATGGCTGCAGCATCAGCTTCCATAAGATGGCTACTACCGAAGCAGTAAACACCCATGGCAGTATGTACAGCACACGGGCAATTGTTTTCGTTCTCGTTTTGAAATATTTTGAGTTCAGCAGCATGGCGAAGAACATGCCGATGACCAGATGCGCGACTACGCTGACTACGACGAAGATGATCGTATTGGATGTCGCGTTCCAGAATGAATCATCCGCGAACAATGTGTGATAATTGTCCAGGCCGACGAATTCAGGGTCCTCCCTGACGATCGCCTTATCGACAAAAGAATATCTCACAACGTTGATGATCGGAATGACAAGGAAAATGATCATTAAGATCAGAGTCGGCGCCAGATATCGATAGGGAGCCGTCTTCTTACCTAACACTTGATTCAAAACACTCTCCTCCGAAAAAATGTAGGAAATGGAGTCAGCCTGCTGACTCCATTTCCCTACCTAAAAGATGCTTCTAGATATTCTTATTTGCCAGCCTCATCGAGGTAACCCTGCCAGTTCTCCAGCATAGCGTCAACCTCAATGTCACCTTCCAGATACTTGACGAGGTCATTGGTCATGTTGGTCATAACGTCGGAAGCGTTCGGCAGTCCGATGTACTCGTTGATAACATAGTTATCCTTGTACAGCTCATAGAAGGACTGGAACTGCTCCGGAGCCTCGCTGTAATCCGGCTGTGCAACAGTGCTGTTCGGGAATGCGGACATGGTGGATGCCAGTCCTGCGGAAACAGCGCCGTCCTGTCCGGTCAGCAGATAGTTAACGAAATCAGCCGCGGCTTCCTTGTTCTGGCAAGCCTCGGAGATACCTACAGCCCAGGATGCGTAGCAGATGCCGTGCTTGCCGTCATAGCCGTCCTTGCACGGGATCAGAGCTGTTTCAAAGTTGACATCGGTGAACTGGCTCATGGTAGCAGCGGAAGCAACGGTGAACGCGCAGTTGCCTGCAGCGAAGTTACTTGTCATCTCAGCTTCTTCCAGAGTAGCCATACCCTCATAGAGGTAACCCTTGTCAGCCATTTCCTTGAAGAACTCAGCCAGTTCCTTCTGGCCCTCGTTGCCGGCTACATCATAAGCGCCGTCTTCGTTCTTCAGAGTGATGCCGGAAGCCCAGCCTGTGCCGCCGTAAACGTTCTGGATACCATTAGCATTGGTGGTTCCCAGGTTCAGAGCGAATGCCTGCTTGCCAGCAGCCTTGATCTTCTCGCAAGCGTCCAGCAGCTCGCTCCATGTGGTCGGAATTGCGTCAACGCCAGCTTCCTTCAGGATGTCCATGTTGCAGTACATCGGATATGCGAAGTTGTTGACCGGTACGACATAAGCAGTGTCGCCTACCTTCCAGTAGTCGCCTACAACACTTGTATCGACACCGGCAGCCTCAATGTCTGTCAGGATACCCATGTCTACAAACTCAGCCAGCCATGCGCCATCAACACTGACGATGTCTGCGATAGTGTTATTCGCTGCGCCTGCGGTGATTGCTGTCTTAGTGTCAGCCCAGGGAGCTGTCAGCAGTTCAACTGTGTTGCCGGACTCTTTCTGATAGTTAGCAACGACTTCGTCGAGGTAACCTTCCGGAAGCTCTGCGCCCCACCACTGCTGGAACTTCAGAGTAGCGCCGCCTGCAGCTGCTTCATCACCTGTGTCCTGATCGCCGGAATCGGATGATCCGCCGCAGGCTGTCATTGCCAGCGCCATGACTCCCATGATTCCAACCATAAGACACAGTCTCATAATTGTCTTCAACTTCATACTATTCCTCCTTAAATTGTCTGACCGTATACCTCTTCTGTACCGGTCCGGTTTTGGTAACTCCCAATCATTATAATGAATAATCAGCGAAACTGCAAGAAAATATTCTGAATAATGATCGGCTTTCCATAATTATACATTTCATGAGGATTGACGGGAGGACGGATTTTGCTTAAAATTTAAGAGTCCTCAGCGGCAGAAGCCGAGAATATCGATAACCGAAAAAGGAGAAAACAAACTATGAAACGTTCTGAAATCAATGAGGCGATCCGGGAAATGGAGGAACTGATCCGTGAGCACGGGTTCGAACTGCCCCCCTTCTGCAAATGGACGCCGGAAGACTGGGAGTCCAGGAATCATGAATACGATGAGATCCGGGACAACATGCTGGGCTGGGACATCACCGACTACGGCCTGAACGATTTTGCAAAGACTGGCTTTTCCCTGGTCACCATCCGCAACGGCAACCAGCAGATGAAAGATAAGTACAAGAAGCCCTATGCGGAGAAACTGCTGATGGTCCGGGACGGCCAGCATGCTCCCATGCATTATCACGCCTACAAGATGGAGGACATCATCAACCGGGGCGGCGGCAATATCCTGATCACCGTTTACAACAAGGGCGAAAACGAAGAGCTGGCGGACACGGATGTCACGGTCAAGAGCGATGGCCGGACCTACACGGTCCCCGCCGGAACAGCTGTCCGTCTCTGCCCCGGCGAGAGCATCACCATCGAGCAGTTCGTCTATCACGACTTCAATGTGGAGCCGGGCACCGGAGCTGTGCTCCTGGGAGAAGTCTCCATGTGCAATGACGATAACATCGACAACTACTTCTACGAGCCGATCGGCCGCTTCCCCGCCATCGAGGAAGACGTTCCGGCCTACCGTCTCCTGTGCAACGAATATCCCACCGCGAAATAAGACAGGCAGAGGTGCACCCTATGAACTATACTCTCAAACAAGGCGATCTGGCCATCTGTATCGACGCCGCCGGCGCCCAGCTGACCTCGGTCATCTGGCAGGGCCGGGAATACCTCTGGCAGGGCGATCCCGCCTACTGGCCGGACCAGTCCCTACTCCTCTTTCCCTACGTCGGCCGCTATACCGACGGGAAGTATACCTTCCGCGGGAAGACCTACCCCATGGATATCCACGGTTTCGCCAAGGACTCCATGTTCGAGATCACGGACGCAGGTGACCAGTCCGTGACCTTCGCCCTCCGGGACAGCGAGGAGACCCGCGCGGTCTACCCCTTCCGCTTCCTGCTCAGCGTGACCTACCGGATCTCGGGCAATACCGTGTCCGTATCCTATGATGTCGAGAACCTGTCCGATGAGACCATGTATTTCGGTATCGGCGGCCATCCCGGCTTCAATGTGCCTCTGGAGGAAGGGCTTTCCTTCGATGATTATTATCTGGAATTCTCCCGGCCTCATATACCTGACCATGTCGGCCACACAGACGCCCGTTTTCTCAGCGGCATCGACACACCGGTCTTCCTGGAGGACGGAGTGCGCCTGCCTCTTCATCACGACCTGTTCGATGATGACGCCTACGTGCTCCGGAATGTAGCTGACACCGTGACCCTGGCTTCCGGCAAGGGAGCATGCTCCGTCACTATGCGCTATCCGGGACTTCCCTACCTGGGGATCTGGCATATGCCCCAGACAGATGCTCCCTACGTCTGTCTTGAGCCCTGGTCATCCCTTCCTTCCCGCCAGGATATCGTAGAGGACATCGAGTTCAAGTGCGATCTGATCCGGCTGCCCGAGGGAGAGGCCTATCATACCACCTGGAGCATGACCCTCACCTGACAGGGCGGCAGACCGGAGCCTGATCTCCGCAAGCAAAAGGAGCTGCGATATCGCAGCTCCTTATTTTTTTATTCTGTCAGTTCCAGCCTTTGGACGGGACTACCACTCCAGGTTCAGCTCGGTCTCCTTGGAGAAGACGTGGGCCACGTTGCCCTTGAATGTGAGAGCGACCTCGGTTCCCATAGGAACGTTGTGAGCTCTGCCGTTGGTCGGAACGATAACGACTACATCTCCGCCGTCCTGGGTGCTGATGTGCAGGTGTACAGAAGAGCCCATCAGCTCGGATACGTCGACCTTGCCCTTGATGCCCTCGGTTGCCAGATCGATATGGTCCGGACGGACGCCCAGGATGACTTCCTGCTCGGCAACGTTATGCTCTCTCAGTCTGGCCTGCTTCTCTTCGCTCAGCTCGACGCTGATCCCGCCGACCTCGACGACATAGGCTTCGCCCTTCTTGACCAGCTTGGCGTCGAAGAGGTTCATCTGCGGCATGCCGATGAATCCGGCGACGAACAGGTTCCGCGGATGGTCGAATACTTCCTGCGGGGTTCCGATCTGCTGGATGAAGCCGTCTCTCATGATGACGATACGGTCACCCAGGGTCATGGCCTCGGTCTGGTCATGGGTTACGTAGATGAATGTGGTGTCGATCCTCTGGCGCAGCTTGATGATCTCCGCACGCATCTGGTTACGCAGCTTGGCGTCCAGGTTGGACAGAGGCTCGTCCATCAGGAATACCGCCGGGTCACGGACGATAGCGCGGCCGATGGCGACACGCTGTCTCTGGCC
>ODAI010242975.1_pt1 | contig 16818 bp, 14 predicted proteins | sample 1539321 | NCBI WGS metagenome assembly ODAI01 (sample SAMN02144231, study PRJEB22623) | gut metagenome | biome: sheep rumen | host: Ovis aries | place: New Zealand | reverse complement strand
TTTTGGAAATATCGGAGGGGCGCAAGCCCCTCTTTTTCTGGATGCAGGATGCGGATAAAGTCATTCAGCAGCCAGTCAGGGTGGAAGGGTGTTTCCTCATAGAAGGTGCTTTGCTCCACATTGCAGCCATAGACCTGATGGTCGGCGAATGCCTTGAACTGTTTGTAGCCATGATGCTCACGCCGCAGTTCGTCGTAGCTGATGGTGTGGTCGCCGCCATAGCGGAACACCCAGGCATCTGCGTCACCAGCCTTCTCCAGCACAGCCTCGAGGGGAAGGGATATCGAACCGCTATGTTCGTCCTTAGCCCATGCATACTCACCGTTGGCATCAGCTATCATCTGTCCGAGGGTACTGCGACCACCGGGTACGTACCATACATTCCCTGTCAGCTTGTCCATGAGGATTGAGGGAGATTTTCCTCCAGATAATCCAGAATCTCCAGTATTTCTGGAATCTCCGGTTTCTCTTGCGATGGCCTTCAGGGCATTATAGCAGCTGTCTGTTGCATGGAAAAGACTGTCGGCCTGTCGCTCACAGCCGAAGAGCATGCCGTAGAACCTGAGCCATTCTGCTCGTGCCAGTGGTGAGGGCTCCATATACTCCGCACACTCCACTATGGGAATGCCTATCTCTTCCAACTTGCCGTAGCCGCCGCTATTCTCGAAGGGCGACATGAAGAGGGCATCAGGATGACGGTCGATGATCTTTTCGACTACAGGACTCAGACCATCGCCCACGTCGGCTATCTTCCCTTGTGCCACCTGTTCTTGAATCCAGGGAATCTTGATATATTTCAAGTCGGCCACGCCCGAGATGCACGCTTGCTTGCCCATCTCCATCAGCATGGCGCAGTGGACGGTGCTGAAGATCATCGAGCGTTTAAGTGGCGTGCGGATGATGGTGGCATGGGCAAACTCTCCAGCCACATCCGGGCGCTCTCCATTGTCAGCGAGGAGTGAGTCGGCCACGAGCACATACTGGTGCAGTATCTTGCCGTCGTTCCAGGGGTTCTTGATGGTAGCCACCGTATAACCGTCATAGCGTACCACTGTGAGCTGCGTGGCGTACTTGAAGGCAACGGTATCGCCCTCTCCCTGAGAGGAGCCCGTGAGGCCTCCACTGCAGGAAAGGAGCAATACCGCTATTGTCAACAGACAGAGAAGTTGTCTCATTACAGTTCTACTACAATCTCCATGTCGTCGATACACATATAGGCAGGTGTGGTCACACCATAGTCGTTCTTCTTCGTGCCCTCGAAGCCGAAGCCGATGCTCTTGATGTTCTTGAAGGCATCCACACCGCTCAGGTCGCAGTACTTCCACTCCTTTACGTAGTCGCCATCCTTTGCCAGGTCGATCTCGTAACGGGCACCACCTTCGCCTTCAGCAGGTGTAGGATAAACGACGCAACGGAACCAGTCCGAAGCTTCGAACTTGCCGGGCGTATAGCCGTCGCCGTTGAGGATGGCATCCACTGTCCAGGCGCTGTTGGTGTACCAGAAGCCCTTCACAGTGACGGGCTTTTCGAACTCAATCTGTTCTCCGTAGGTCTGTACGATGGCGAAATTCTTGCCGCTCTTGGCGGTGCCGGTGATGTTGTTGTACTGGTCAGGAGTCAGGTCCTTGTAAGTGGTGGCGGTGCGGTTGGAGACGGCATAACCCGACCAAGAGGCCCACGACGGGGTGTAGTTCACAGGGAAGGTAACAACACCTTCTTGATAGTTGCAGGCGAAGGCCTCTGATCCATAGTTGTCGAACTTCGTGCCGTTCTCGTTGCCTATCCAGTAGCCGTCGGCATTGAGGGTGGCGTTTTCGAACGAGATTACCTGCGTGGCAGATGTCTTGCCATCGACGGGGTTGTCGTCTGTTGATGAACATGAGGTCATTGTCAGGGCCATGCCGCATACGACGGCTGCCAGCCCGAAGAATTTGTTTGTCTTCATAATGTTTTTTGTTTTAATGATGAATAATGTTAATTATTTGATGATGTATTTCTTGCCGCTTTTGATGTAGAGACCTGGTCGGCGACCATCAGCTTTCCGTCCCTGTAGGTCGTAAATCTCACACGGTGCCTGTTCTCCCCGTGTGAAGTTGTGGATGGCAGTGGCTTGGCGGATGGCGTTGAGCGAGGCTTCGAGGTGGATATCCTCGGCACCCATGAACTCGGTGGATGTCTCGCCCCACCATTCGGGCTGCGGACACTTCTGGTTGAGTCCTGTGTATACTCGGATGAAGTCTACGAAGTCGAGGCTGACGGGCTGTCGATGCTCATCCACGGCCCAGGAGATGTCGATGCCGCAGCCCTCATAGTTGTAAGAGGTCGCATCGGCATTGTCGGTGAAGTTGGGCAGGTTGTCGGCATAGCCCTGTCGGAATCCGATGAGCACGTAGTAGTAGGGGCTCCAGCCGCTGTCCACTTGGTCTGAGAGGTTATACATGTTGTTGGGCAGGCGGGTACCTCTGAAGGTCAGCCCGTCGTCGAGCCACTGGGGGTAGTACTCTTGCTCGTGGTAGTGATTGCGGTCGATGGTGCCGCTCTGTCCTCGGTTGTCTGTCCAGGGGATATTGCCCATGGGATTCTTCTGATAAGTGATTTCGTAGCCGTAGTCCACCTTGCCGATGCTGTCCTCATCGCACGAGCCGCTGATTTCGTACCACGGGTCGTCGGGCAGGCCGTTGCCGTTCACGTCCTTCGATACCATCACTACGCCAGCCTCGTTCATGCCGCCGAACACCAGGTTCTTCATCTCCTGATAGGCATTGCCCCAGATGGCAAAGTCGCGCTCTCCTGGGATGTTGGCGATGGAGTGGTCGAAGTGGAAGGTAATGTAGCCTCCCCAGCCGCCGAGGGCGATGAGGTGAGCATCGATGGGGCCGAGGCCTGCCACGTTCTCATTGCACTTGCGCAGCATGTCGGCCTCGGTGTCGCCCTCCTCATATTCTGGGGCGTCGTTAACGAACTGTCCCGGTGCCGGACGGTACTCGTCCACGGCCTGGATATACTTTGAATGCTCCGTCACGTCCGCTAGTCGCTGGGCGGAAATAGTGAATAGTGAACAGTGTATAGTGAATAGTATTGATACCACTACTCTCACTATCCAAGTCACTCTCACTGTTGTGTTTTTAATCATCTTTCTCATTATTCACTATTCACTGTTCACTATTCACTTAAAAACAAAGGCCGCATGTGCCGGTATGTCGCCCGTCCTGACCTTCCAGTCGAAGGTGCCATCGGGCAGGAAGTGGAGCAGTTCACCGCTCGACACGTAGTTCTTCGCATCCATCAGGTAGAAGTCGCGGTGAATAGGGTTCACGATGATGCCGTAGGGCATACGTATCTTCCCGATCTCAGGACTGTCGCTGAGGCTGCGGCTCACTATCTGGTGCGTGCGGACGTTGATGATGCCGTAGGTGACGGTGTTCTTCATCGTCAGCTCGCTCCACTGCGAGCCGTAGAAGTAGAGCGAGTCGCCTACAATTGAGAGATCGCTGACGGCTTGGTCCAGACAGCCTCCGAGGCGCATGCCGCCCAGGCCGTCGGGCTCCAGCCAGTAGATGCTGGAGGCCTCGTTGGTATAGTTGCCTCGGGCCGTCACCCACAGTTGACCCAGATGGTCGGCCTTCAGGCGGTGCAGGTTGGGAGCCACCTCTATGCGGCCAGTCTCCTGCATGGTGTTGAGGTCTACGATGCTCACCGTCGATTCGTAGCCCTGTCCTGTCATGCCCTGATAGCCGCCGCTGTTGGCCACGTAGAGGCTGTTGCCGATGATGGCCATCTCTTCCGGCTGGTAACCCACGCTGACGGAGTCGACCTTTTGGAGCGAGAGGGTGTCAATCTTATAGACGCTGCCCAGCGGACTGCTGCTGCCCCCGTATTCGGTACCAACGTACGAGGATACGTAAGCATACTCATCCTTGAAGGTCACGTAGCGACAATTGGGCACGTCCACCTTCCCGATACGGATCGCATCCTGGGCACGGGCCACTTCCACCTTGTTGGAGCAGTTGATGACCAGCCACAGTCGCTGACCGTAGATCTGGCAGTCGTTGCCCACGTCGCCAAGCGCCATCACCGTCGAGGGATTGCGCTCGGAGTAGATATTGCGATAGTAATGCACGGTAGCGTCCTGTGCCGAGAGGTCGAGATAGTCGAGGGTCGCCTTGTTCGAGCCCATATTCCCTTCGTTGAGCACATACATGCCCACAATCTCGCTCCTAACCGTCTTGCCACCCGTATCGATGTTCTCCATCGGCACCACCATCATGTCGTTGCGGCAGGACGAAAATAGTGAATAGTGAATAATGAATAGTGAATAGTAGGCTGCGCGCAACACTGCGCCAGTCCATCTGCTGTCTGTAATCGATTTTCTCTTATTATCCATATTATTCACTATTCACTATTCACTATTAAATCTCCACGCTCAGCGTCAGTTTGAAGTTACGTCCCGGCATGGGGTAGTTCACGATTACCTCGTACTGCTGGTCGAGCAGATTGTTCACCTCCGCCTGCGCTGTAAAACGTAAGCTGTTCACCATAAACCAATAGCGCAGCGATAGGTCGCTGGTGTACCAGGGCTCCATGTGGTTGTAGAGGATGTTCTCCTGCTCGTCGTAGCGCTCGCCGGCATAGATGAACGAGTAGTTCAGGTTCCAGCTTTTCCAGTTGAGGCCCAGGATGGCCGAGCCGGAGTGCCAGGGGATGTAGGGTATCTGGTGGCGATAGTAGCTGTCGCCCGGGTTGGTCACGTCGCGGGCATCCTGATAGGTGTACTGGGCGCGGATGGTCGCTGTGATACAGCGACCTATTGAACAGTCGGCCTCGGCCTCTATGTCCAGGCCCTTGATATGAACCTTACCCAGGTTGAGCATCGTCCAGCGGAACTGCTGACCCTTCGGATAGGCCACTATCTTGTCGTGTACAATATTATAATAAGCGTCGAAGTGCATCTCGGCGTGGCGGATGAAGCCGTTCTGGAAGTGCTTGTTCAGCGCGAAGCCCGCATCATACTGCAGGGCGCTCTCTGGCACCAGGTTGGCATTGCCCATGTCGGTATAGTAGAGGTCGTTGAAGGTTGGCATGCGGAAGCTCTGCTTCACGTATGCCCTCAGCGAGAAGAAAGTGCCTCGGAAGGGATAGATATTCACGAATACCGCAGGCGTCAGTCGTGAGAGCGAGGCAGAATTGGATATCTCGGACGGCCCGGATGCTTCGGATATCCCGGAATCCCCGGAATCCCCGGATAATCCGGATAATCCGGAATCTCCGGTCCCCCCAGAGATCCTCTTGTGCGTGCGGTCATGGATAAAGGTGGCCAGCACCGATGCCTGCGCCTTCAGATGCTTGTAGTCGATGGCGGTAGCCAGGCTGATGAGATTCGAGATGCGGGTGGGGTAGGCGAAGTTCCAGGTGTCGGCGTCGAGCTTGTTCCACTTGAAGTCGTAGCTCAGCGAGGCACTCCAGTTGGGCAGCAGCTCCAGCACGTTGGCCGTCGAGAGATAGAGCTCCTGCTGCTTGTAGCGGTTGTCGACGGGCAGCTGGGTAGAGTCGCGGTTCTCGTAGTGGGTGTTGTAGTAGGCATACTTCGCCAGCCAGCGGGTGGAGAATCCTTCACCGATGTTCTTATCGAACGAGGCTTGCACGAAGGTGTTCAGGTCCTGCTGACGCTCGCCGCGCCGCCACACATTGTTGACGATGGCTCCAGGGATGCCGCGAGCAGAGTTGTAGATGTAGGCCTTCGCCTGCCAGCCTCCTTGATACAGTTTGCCGAAGAGGTTGGCCTCCAGGCGCTCGGCGTGGATATCACCGTTCTGGCGCACGGCCGTGGTGTCCCAGGCAGTCTCCCCGTTGGGGTAGCGGCGCTCGTAGCGGAACTTATACTTGCCGCTGGCCGTCAAGAAGCCGGCACTCACCGACGAACTGACCTTTTCCGACAGCCGCTGCTCCCAGAGCACCGATGTTCGCAGCATGTCGCTCGATCCGTACTGCGCCTTTATCTTCAGGTGGGTCTGTTCCCCCGATCCAAACTCTGGTGCCTTCGTCCGGATGTAGATGGCTCCCGCATTGCCGAAGTCGGAGGCAGGCTGGAAGATGGCACTCTTCTGGCCGTTGTAGAGCGTGATCTCCTCCACGTTGTCGAGCGAGAACTGCCCCAGGTCTATCTGTCCGTTCTGAGCGTTGCCCAGTTGCACGCCGTCGTACGAGATGCCCAGGTGGTGGGTGCCCATCGAACGGATGTTCACCGTCTTGATACCACCCACGCCGCCGTAGTCCTTCAGCTGGATGCCCGAGAAGTAGCGCAGGGCATCTGCCACCGAGAGCGTGTTCAGCCGTTCCAGCTGCTCACCGTTGAGCTTCTGGCTTGGCACCACCTCGCGCATGGCGGGGCGCGACACAACCACTATCTCCCGCACACGCTGTACGGAATCCAGCTTGCTCTGAGCCGTCACAGGCATGCTCAGGCAGCAAGCAAGGGCTATAGTCCAGTATCGACTATCCACTATTCACTCCCCACTATTCATTATTCACTATAATCTCCCCCGTTGCCGCCTAACCCCAGAGGCAGACAAACGGCGCACGAAACTATCGGCAGGTCTTCTGACTCGCCGTCCGGCAGCAAACGTCTTCCCGATAATATCAGTGACTTGCCGATAGGTGCTCACCATCGGCTTGTTTGCTCCGTTAATGACGGCTCACAGCAGCGGGACTGTCTGGGATTTTCACCCGGTTCCCTCTTCGTCACCCAAAGGGTGAACCGATATTCGGGTGCAAAGATACGAATAAGTGAGAAGAATACCAAAATTTTTTTTGGTTTTCTTGAACTTCTGAAGGTCATACCTACTAATTACTAATCGTATTCCATGAGCCCTCCAGCATATCCCGACGACAAAACACCCAATTTTGAGTATTGCCCAGTCCGCGAAATCTCAGTACCTTTGCAACCAGATTTTTCAGCCATTAAAAGATAAGATAGAAATGAACGCAACAATTGTAGTTTTCGGTTCCTCTACAGGAACGTGCGAGGCTATCGCAGAGAAGATAGCCCAGAAGCTGGGATGTGAGGCCATCAACGTACAGGATCTCACGGCCAGCGTAGTGAGCAACAACCAGAATCTCATTCTTGGCACCTCGACATGGGGCGCCGGCGAGTTGCAGGACGACTGGTACGACGGTCTGAAAGTGCTGCAGGGTGCCGACCTCTCCGGCAAGACCGTCGCCCTCTTCGGCTGTGGCGACTGTGAGTCGTACAGCGACACCTTCGTAGGTGGCATTGGCGAGTTGTATCATGCCATCAAGGACAGCGGAGCCCGCTTCGTGGGTGCCGTAGATACCGACGGCTATACGTTCGACGATTCTGAAGCAGTCATCGACGGCAAGTTTGTTGGTCTACCCCTCGACGACGTGAACGAGGACGACAAGACCGACGAGCGCATCGATGCGTGGATCGCTCAGATTTCACCCAACCTGTAAAAAACAAGAAGACGTATGCAGCAGACGACAGAAGTCCAGACGGGTCAGATGACGGTGCCATCAGAAATAAAAGTGCTGATGAACCACATCTATGAATATAAGAAAGGAGTGCGCAGGATGATACTCTTCACCTGCAACCGTCGTTTCGAACAGCAAGCCTGCCAACGACTCTCCCGCCAGTCGATAGACTACGTGGTTCAGCCTGCTGGCAAGGAGAACGTAAATGTCTATTTCGGTCGCCGGGAGTGTCTCGATGCCATACGTCTATTTGTCACTCGTCCGCTCAACGAGCTGTCGCCCGAGGAGGACTTCATTCTTGGTGCCATGCTCGGCTACGACATCTGTGCACAGTGCGAAAGATACTGTGAGCGCAAGCAGGCCCGAGCGAGGCTCAAGGATCGGTGTGAAAAATGTAAGAAGGTACAATCGTAATATATAATTCATAAATAGTATTTGTTTAGTTTAGCAGTGAAGGCTTGCCGAGAGGCAGGCCTTCATTTTAGGGGTAACTTTTACATACAGTTTTTTTGAATATAGGTTGTAACGTTGTACATCGGCGATGTTACAACGTTATAACCTATAAATCATTTTTTTGTGTACTTAGGGAATAGTTAATTAAACATAAATCTTTGTATAATCTTGGTACTTTGTATTGCATAGTACCAATATTATGCCTATCTTTGCACCCGTAATCCATTCTAACCGTAGAAAGTATGAATATCGAGAATGCAAAATCACAGATGCGTAAGGGGATGCTGGAGTACTGCGTACTGCTCCTGCTGAAGCACCGGCCCTGCTACGCCAGCGACATCATCCAGCAGCTCAAGGCAGCCGAACTGCTCGTGGTGGAGGGCACGCTCTATCCCCTGCTGACCCGTCTGAAGAACGACGGGCTGCTCAGCTACCAGTGGCAGGAGTCCACCCAAGGGCCTCCCCGCAAGTACTATGCCCTCAGTCCTGAAGGCGAGAAATTCCTCAACGGCCTGGATGCCGCATGGACGGAACTGGCCAACACCATCAGTTATCTCAAGAACATCCACCCCAAAATGTTAGAATCAAAATGAAGAAGAATATCACCATCAACCTCTGCGGCCGTCTGTTCCAGATAGACGAGGACGCATGCGACATGCTGCAGCACTATATCGACTCGCTCCGCCACTCCTTCGGCAAGCAGGAGGGAGGCGACGAAATCGTTGACGACATCGAGGCCCGCATAGCAGAACTGTTCGACGAACTGCGCCAGCAGGGCACTGAGGCCATCACCATCGACCATGTGAAGGACGTGATCACCCGTATCGGCAAACCCGAAGAACTGGCTGGCGAGGAAGAGATAGCCGATGATGCCGAAGCCACTGGCCACAGATACGACTCTGCCCGCTCTGCGGCTCAGGGCATATATGATAATGTTCGCGCAAGGACGGCTGGCAAGAAGCTCTTCCGCAATCCCAAAGACAAGATGCTGGCGGGTGTGCTCTCCGGCTTCGCTACCTATACCGACACCGACCCCGTCATCTGGCGACTGCTCACTGTGCTGTTCACGGCATGCTACGGCATCGGCCTGATAGCCTATATCATCCTGGCCATCGTGCTGCCTGAGGCCAAGACACCGGAAGAGATGCTCCAGATGGAGGGCAAAGAGGTGACACCGCAGAACCTGGCAGACGTGGTGGTGGAGAAGGACGAGACCGTCAGGCAGCGACCTAACCTCTTGCGCACACTCTTCTCAGTGTTGTTGAAGATCCTGTTCGGCTTCTTTGTGGCAATGGCTATGGTCGCCTGCCTGCTCCTCACCATTGGAGCGTTGTTCGTACTGGTCGTCATCGTCTGTGCCCTCGCCTTGCCGATTACCAGCGACATGCCGTTCAGTCTGGAGACGCTGGGACTGACAGGACTCTATCAGGCTAACCCTATGGTGCTGATACTCTTTGCCATCACCCTGTTCATGTTGCTGCTGATACCTATCTATGCCATCATCCACATGGTGCTCTCGCTGACGGGCAAGACACAGCCGATGGGCATCGGACAGCGCATCATGTGGATCATCCTCTGGATTGCGGCTCTCTGCTGCGTCGTGCCCACTGGAATCATCATCAACCAGTATAGTGAGCATTACTTCGACCAGAAATATGACCATCACGTCAGTTATCGCTATCAGGGCAGGGTGATGAGTGAGAAGGACCGTGACTTCCTGCGAAAGGGCGGGTGGAACTTGCTGACCGCCGTCAACTGCGACCACTACACCTGGAGCGGACGCTATCCTTCGGGCGATGAGGAGGTGCGCTACCTTGACACCTATAATGAGAATTGTGAGGCCATTCTGCAGGTGGAGCGCAGCCAGGCGGTGAAGCCCGGTGTCTATCGACTGGACTGTCTGGTACGTGCCGAAGGACCTGGGGCCTACGTCTATGCGATGGCGGCTGACAGTACCTACCTGATGGAGATTCCTGCCTACGAGGACAAACCCGCCGGACTCTATGACCTGCTACAGCAGGAACTGGAGTACGGGCGGGAAAAGGCCGGCAGCCTGAAATATCTCAGCCTGCAGGTGGACTCTGCCGCTGTGCGCCATCATGCCGAATGCCTCGACGGCTGGTCGGTAGTCACCATCGACAACATCGTCTCTACCGACGGCACCATAGCCTACGGTATGACGAGCGACATGACCATCACGGGTCAGCAGTGCCGCTCCAAGTGGTTCTCTGCCACCGACTTCACACTGACCCGCATCGGTGACTTGTCCAAACCTGCAAAACAAAAGAGGTAACCCAAGGATCAGACGAAAGGCTATGAGGCTTGGCAGAAGATAGAGGCCAACCACAAGGCTAAGATGCAAAGGATCCTGAGCCAAAGTATTTATTTCTCTCTCCTGCATGAGATTATGTGGGAGAGATTTTGTTTTTTTAGAAATTATGCCTATCTTTGCATCCAACTAAAGCATAGCGCAATGAGGAAGAATTTCATATCAATGGTTATCGCTTGCTTAGCATTGGTGCTATTTGGCAGTTGCGCCACATCGGAGGAACGGGTGGCACGGATGGCAGAGAAAGCAAGGAAAGTTACATCAGCCCTGAACGAACGCAGGTTTACTATTCTCGTTGACAGGATGTATCCGCTTCGAGGCAACTCGAGGAGCATATCGTATGGCTATTCAGTCGAGGTGAGGAACGACTCGCTGTTATCCCATCTGCCATATTTCGGTAGGGCTTATGCTATTCCCTATGGGGGAGGCAAGGGGCTTAGCTTCTCTGCTCCCATCATCAGTTATCAAGAGTATCAGAAAAAGCACAACCTTCGACACATAGAGATTGGGCTGACTAACGATGAGGACACCTATCTGTATACAATAGAAGTGTTCGACAATGGCAAATCATCGATTGACGTACAGTCGAGGCAACGGGAACCTATCTCGTTTTCTGGAGATATGGAGGAGGAACGATAAAGTCTCAAGAACCTGGTTAAGTAGAAGAGAGGTGGGTGATGAGAATCTTCACCCCGATGCCAATCAGAATCAGCCCGCCGAGGAGCTCTGGCTTCAGTCGGCGGGCTATCATTTTGCCGAAACGACGGCCCAGCTGATAGCCAATAAGACTGAAGAGCAGCGACACCAGGCCGATGATAACAAGCGGTAGGGTCAGCAGGGAGAGGTTGTTGTATCCTGTGCAGGCAAAGGATATGCCAACGGCCAGTGCATCGATGCTGGTGGCAATGGCCAGCAACAGTTGCGTACGGAGTCGCCGCGGGTTGAAGTGATGCTCCTCATCAGGCCCGAACGACTCCCACACCATTCTGCCCCCGATGAAGGCCAACAGGGAGAAGGCAATCCAATGGTCGACCGCTTCCAGATAACCGCTGAAGAAACTGATGCCCGCCCAGCCGATCAAGGGCATCAGGGCCTGGAAGAGACCGAAGAGGAGCGCCATGCGGAGAGGCCGCAGGTCACGAGCCAGCACACCGCTGACGATGGACACCGTGAAGCAGTCCATCGCCAGCGCTATAGCCAGCAGTATGATGTCAAGGAGACTCATCAAATGAGTGAGAAGGCAACGTCCATCATGTGGGTGAACGTGGTTTGGCGCTCTTCGGCAGTAGTTGCCTCGCCCGTGATCAGATGGTCGCTGATGGTGCAGATGGTCAAGGCCTTCTTGCCAGCGCGGGCCGCATTCATATAGAGTGCCGCTGCCTCCATCTCAATAGCCAGCACGCCCATCGAGGTCCACTTGTCGTTATGGGCATTATCTGAATAGAATATGTCCGACGAGAACAGGTTGCCCACACGGTAGCGATAGCCCATCCGCTCGCAGGCATCGGCAGCTCCGCGCACCAGCGAGAAGTCGGCAATCGGTGCAAACGTGCCGGGCAGCTCGTACTGGGAGCCATAGTTGGAGTCGGTGCAGGCACCCTGGCCTATCACCAGGTCGCCGATATGCAGGTCCTTCTGGATGGCACCTGCAGAGCCCACGCGGATGATGGTCTCCACGCCGTAGAAATTGAACAGCTCATAGGTATAGATGCCTATCGAGGGGATGCCCATGCCGTGGCCCATCACGCTGACGCGCTTTCCCTTATAGGTGCCGGTAAAGCCCAGCATGCCGCGCACGTTGTTAAACTGTACAGGGTTCTCAAGAAACTTCTCTGCCATGAACTTGGCGCGCAGTGGATCGCCGGCCATGAGGACAGACTGGGCAATTTCGCCGTACTGTGCCCCGATATGGGGCGTTGGGGTCTTTGGTTTTTCCATAATCTTCTTTTGTTAGTTGATAGTGTAACTCATCGTTGCAAAGATACAACAAAAACTTGAAATATGAATGGATTTGGCAAAAAAAGGAGCAAAACCTTGTGTTTTATCATTTTGTTTTGTATTTTTGCACAAGAAAACCTGGTTATAAACATTACTTAATTATGAAGAAAAGACTTTTTTTTGCATTACTTCTCGCTGTGTCGATGACGGCCCAGGCAGAGCAAGTGACTATTCAGACACGGAACACCACGATGGTGCTTCAGGTGGAACAGGGACAGCAGCCACAGTATGTGTATTATGGCGCTAAGCTGAGCGACTACGATTTGCAGCACCTGCAGACGGGTGGTGGCTTTGGACGCATGGATGCCTATCCGGCCTACGGTATGAACTGCCCCGCCGAAGCTGCCATCGCCATGCGGCACGCCGACGGCAATCTGTCGACGGAGCTGCGGGCCACTGGCCAGGTGAAGCACGAGGGCCTGATCACCCGCATCCTGATGAAGGACCCCGTCTACCCTGTCAGCGTAGACCTATGCTACATGCCACGGGCCGAGATGGACATGATTGAGACGTGGGTAGAGATAGAGAATGGCGAGGCGAAGCCAGTGACGCTGACGCAGTTTGCCTCCATCTGTCTGCCCATCCGTCGCGGCAACGTGTGGCTCTCTCACTTCTATGGCTCATGGGCAAATGAGGCACAGCTGGTAGAAGAACCGCTGACGGCAGGCGAGAAAGTGATCAAGAACAAGGACGGAGTGCGCAACGCCCACACTGACCACGCCGAGGTGATGTTCTCGCTCGACGGCAAGGGCCGTGAGAACTCGGGCGACGTCATCGGTGCCGCCCTCTGCTACTCAGGCAACTATCTGCTGAAGGTGGAGACCGACGATACCGAGAACCACTACTTCTTTGCCGGCATCAACCCCGACAACTCAGAGTATCACCTGAAGAAGGGTGAGATATTCTGTACCCCCAAGGTGGCTCTCAGCTTCTCGCAGGCCGGACTCTCTGGCGTCTCCCGCAATTTCCACAAGTGGGGCCGCAAGTACATGCTGGCCCACGGCGACCGTGAGCGCAAGATACTGCTCAACTCATGGGAGGGCGTCTACTTCGACATCAACCAGCAGGGCATGGACCAGATGATGAGCGACATCGCCTCGATGGGTGGCGAGCTCTTCGTGATGGACGACGGCTGGTTCGGCGACAAGTATCCGCGTAAGACCGACAACTCCTCACTCGGCGACTGGGTGGTCGATAAGAACAAACTGCCCGAGGGCATCGAGGGACTGCTGCGCGACGCCAAGAAGCACGGCATCAAGTTCGGCATCTGGATTGAGCCGGAGATGACCAACTCGGTATCGGAACTCTATGAGCAGCACCCCGACTGGATCGTCAAGGCCCCGAAGCGCGAGGCCGTCAGAGGGCGTGGCGGCACGCAGCTGGTGCTCGACTTGGGAAATCCGAAGGTGCAGGACTTCGTGTTCTCGGTCGTGGACAACCTGATGACCAAATATCCTGAGATCGACTACATCAAGTGGGATGCCAACATGGCCATCATGAACCACGGCTCACAGTATCTGACGATGAACGACCAGAGCCACCTCTACATCGAGTATCACCGCGGCCTTGAGAAGACTTGCGAGCGCATCCGCGACAAGTATCCCGACCTGACCATCGAGGCCTGTGCCTCGGGTGGCGGCCGTGCCAACTGGGGCGTGCTGCCTTGGTTCGACGAGTTCTGGGTGAGCGACAATACCGACGCCCTGCAGCGCATCTACATGCAGTGGGGCACGAGCTATTTCTTCCCCGCTATCGCCATGGCCAGCCACATCTCGGCTACACCTAACCATACCGTGTTCCGTACCACCTCGCTGAAGTACCGTATCGACGTGGCCATGTCGGGTCGACTCGGCATGGAGATACAGCCTAAGAACATGAGCGACGAGGAGAAGGCCCTCTGCCGACAGGCCATCAAGGAGTATAAGCAGATCAGGCCCGTGGTGCAGTTCGGCGATATCTACCGCCTGGTGTCTCCTTACGACAAGAAGGGTCTGGCATCACTGATGTACGTCGATGAGGCCAAGACGAAGAGCGTGTTCTTCTGGTGGAAGACGGAGTCGTTCCAGAACGAGCACCTGCCTCGGGTGAAGATGGCCGGTCTGGACCCTGCCAAGAACTATAAGGTACACGAGCTGAACCGCATCGACTTGAAGCCGATGGACATCGAGGGCAAGACTTTCAGCGGGGCCTACCTGATGAACCGTGGTTTGGAGATGCCCTACAGGAACGAGCCGGAATGGTCGAAGAAGACAGACTGGTCGAGTCGTGTCCTATTGCTTGAGGCAGAGTGATCGGTACTCTCGGATGGCGCTGACGAGGGCATCGTTCTCCTCAGGCGTCTGGGACGCTACGCGGAAGCAATGGTCGTCGAGGCCATAGAAATTGGAGGCATCGCGAATCAGGATGCCATGCTGCTCAATGAGCCAGTTCTTCAATTCCGGGGAACTGGCCCATTCTATATTTACCAGCATATAGTGGGTGTGGCTGTCGAGTATCATCAGTCCGTCGATGGCTTCCAGCTGTTCGTGCAGCCGTCGTGCTTCAGCCAGATAGGATTTCATGTCGGGTAGCACGTGGACGTCATGGCCTATGAGGTATTTGCCGGCCTCGATGGCGAGGGTGTTGACCGTCCAGGGCTGACGTATCTGGCGCAGTCGCTCGATGATGATGGGCGAGGCCGTGAGATAACCCAGGCGGAGTCCGGGGATGCAGTATGTCTTCGACAGCGAGTAGACAATCATCAGGTTGTAGCAGTCCACCATCTCGCTGGGTTGTATCATCGGCTGCAGGGTATATTCGGCATACGACTGGTCGAGCACGAAAAGGTAGCGCGGGTTCTTACGGATGAGTTGCTTCATAAAAGGCTTGAGCAACACGTTGCCGGTAGGGTTATCGGGGTTGCAGAGCCAGTAGATGCGGTCTTCGGGCAACAGTTCCAGCTCATCGGTGCGCTCGTATGAAATCAGGTGGTCGAACATCCTGCAGGCGTCGGCATACTCTGTATAGGTGGGCTGGGGGATGACCGATGCCCAGCCTCTGTAGAGTTGGGCAATCAGGTAGAAGGCCTCGTTGGCACCGTTGGTCACCATCACCATATTGGCTGGTATATTCAGTTTCTCGGCGATGAGCGACTCTAGTTCTTCAGGCACCGGCTCGGGATAATTGCCAATGGTGTCCAGACGGGTGGACAGGTATGCCTTCAGCTCAGAGAGATCTGCCTGCTGGTAGATATTGGAGCTGAAGTTCATTCTGATTTTGTCGCCGTAGCGGTAGGTATCGTCGCCGTGTCCGAAAAGCATATCCGATAATTATTAACTATGAATTGACGCAGACTGAGAGACTGTCGGGATTGAAGGTGATGCCGGGACGCTCCACGTAGCGGGCCAGCGCTCCGTTGGCAGCCAGCTGCTGGGGGGTGCCGGTGCTGAGGCGTGTGTTGTCCCCATCCTTTTCCATCAGCCAGAGCATGTCGGAAACCTGAAGTGCCAGTTCGAAATCGTGGGTGCTGAGGAAGATGGTCTTCTGTTGCTCCCGGGCCAGCCTGCGGAGCAGTTGCATCATCTCCACCTTGCTGGGGAAATCGAGGAAGGCGGTGGGCTCGTCGAGGAAGATGATGGGTGTCTGCTGGGCCAGAGCCTTGGCGATCATCACCTTCTGTCGTTCGCCGTCGCTGAGGGTATGGATCATCCGATGGCTGAGCGATTCTATCCTGACGGCATGGATGGCCTCGTCCACCACCTGCCAGTCGTCGGTGTGGAGTGTTCCCCAAAAGCCAGTGTATGGCGAGCGTCCCAGTGCCACCAGTTCGCGTACCGACATATTGCGGATGTCGGGCTTCTCTGTGAGTACCACACCTATCAGGCGACTCAGCTCTTTGTCGGAGAACTGTGAGATGTCCTTGTCCTTTATCATCACCTCGCCGTCAAGCTTTGGCTGGAAGGCAGAGAGCGTGCGCAGCAGCGTAGACTTGCCGATACCATTGGCACCAAGCAGACAGGTCAGCTCTCCCTGATGGATGGCTGCACTGATTCCACTGGCTACCACTCTGACATTGTTTTTGCCACGGTAGCCGATGCTGAGGCTATTGAGTCTGATGGTCTCGGTATTCATACTTTCTTAACAGGGTCTCTCATGTTTGCGCTGCAAATTTACGGTGTTTTTCCGAATTCTCCAAATAATTCCGAATAATTCATCACTCATCACGCGTAACTCAAAATATTTTTATATCTTTGCACCATCTTTACTAAAACTAAGCAACATGAAGGAACTGTATTTCGCGGACAAGAGCCGCTACGAAAACGGGATGGAGTATGAGCGCTGTGGGCGCTCAGGAGTGTTACTGCCTAAGGTGAGCCTCGGCTTCTGGCACAATTTCGGAAGCGTAGACCCCTATGAGCGCAGCAGGGAGATTACCCATTATGCGTTCGACCACGGTATCACGCACTTTGACCTGGCCAACAACTACGGCCCTGTCTACGGCTCTGCCGAGGAGACGATGGGGCGACTGATGGAGGAGGACTTCCGACCCTATCGCGACGAGTTGTTCATCT